>Ga0207719_100085_pt1 | contig 81260 bp, 81 predicted proteins | sample A23P1SouthBayCA_2_FD_187279 | JGI IMG/M metagenome (GOLD analysis project Ga0207719, IMG submission 187279) | Aerobic enrichment media microbial communities from Eden Landing Ponds, California, USA - A23 P3 (3) (SPAdes) | ecosystem: Environmental > Aquatic > Marine > Unclassified | place...
CCACAGTCTCTCGGGTTCCCACAGTCTCTCGGGTTCCCACAGTCTCTCGGGTTCCCACAGTCTCTCGGGTTCCCACAGCCTCTCGGGTTCCCACAGCCTCTCGGGTTCCCACAGCCTCTCGGGTTCCCACAGCCTCTCGGGTTCCCACAGCCTTTTGCGCCGAATCGCCGTAGCCGGGGACATGACAGACACCCAAGTTCCGCTCGAATCACCAGTGCCCGACCGCTGGAGCGAGGAGTCCGTCGACGTCGACGGCGTCCGCTTCCACTACACGCGCACCGGCGGCGACGGCCCGCCGCTGGTCGTCGCCCACGGCGTCTTCGACGACGGCGCCTGCCGGACGCCGCTCCTCTGCGCCCTCGAAGACGACTACGACGTGGTCGCGTTCGACGCGCGCGGCCACGGTCGCTCGGACGCCCCCGAGTCGGGCTACGCCGTCGCCGACCGCGTGGCCGACCTCGCGGGCCTGGTCGACGCGCTCGAACTGGCCGACCCGATCCTCTTTGGACACTCGATGGGCGGCGATACGGTGCTGGCGACCGCCGCGGCCCACCCAGACCTGCCACGGGCCGTCGTCGCCGTCGACCCCGCCTGCCTGCTCGGCGACGGCGACGAGGACGGGACCGACCGCGCCGACGAGGTGCGCGAGCAGATCCTGTGGTGGCACGACCACTCCAAGGCCGAACTCCTCGCGGCCGACGACGAACTCGCCGGGCACGTCGATGCCGGCGACGCGGAACTGGCCTCGCTGCTCGCCGACGCTCGACTGCAGGTCAGCCCCAACATCGTCGAGGTGTTCGAGGAGGGGTGGTTCGACCCCGAGGCGTACTTCCCGGACATCGAGGCGCCGACGCTCGTGCTCCGGGCCGACGGCGACGAGGCCACCAGAACGCGCGACCGCGAGCGGGTCGACCTGATCGACGACGCGCGCCTCGTCCACGTCGACGGCGCGGGTCACTGCGTCTTCCGCGACCAGCGCGAGACCGCGACGCGGGAACTGCGGGCGTTTCTGGACGAACAGTAGCGACCGGCGCCACGACGGGACACAAAACCCATTCCGGGGACGCCCGTCTCCCCGATATGGACGACCCAGGCGAGTTTTTCGACGTGGCCGCCCCGTTCTACGACGCACGATCCGGCGACGAGATGCCCGACGTTGCGTTCTATCGGACCCTGGCCCGTGAAGCCGGCGGGCCGGCGCTCGAACTCGGCGTCGGGACGGGTCGGGTCTACCTCGAACTCCTGTCGGACGGAGTCGACGTCGACGGGATCGACCTCTCGGCGCGGATGCTTGACCGACTCCGCCAGAAGGCGCGGGAATGCGACCTGGACCCGTCGGTACGGGCTGCCGGGATGACGGAGTTCGAAGCGGAGCGGACCTACGACCTCGTCTACGCGCCAGCCCGCGCGTTCAATCACCTCACGACACTGGCGGACCAGCGCGCGGCGCTCCAGCGGGTGTACGACGCGCTCGCGCCGGATGGTCGGTTCGCGCTCAACACGTACGTCCCCCGGTTCGAAACAGTGGTCGAGAGCTACGGGACGCCCCAAGAAGAGCGGGTGGCGGCGGACGGCGATCCGTACCGTATCGTTCGGACCTCCGAACTCGTCGACGAGGTCGAACAGCTCGTCCGCCTCAACTGGGAGGTGTATCGGGGCGGTGCGCTGGTCGCCGAGCGTGAGACGCCCATCGCACTCGTTCCGAAACGCCAGTTCGAACTCCTGTTCGACCTGGTCGGATTCGCCGACTGGGCAGTGTACGGCGGCTTCGACCGGGAGCCGCTCGATTCCGCCGACCAGGAGATGGTGTGGGTAGTCGAGAAGTGACCGACCGGCAGACCCGATCTGGTGGATTCAAGTCCGCGGGAGCGGAACCGACGGGCATGAACGCCGGAGACCGCGTCCGCGTCGACCGCGCGGACCAGACCTACGAGGGCGTCCTCCTGCCCTCGACGACCGATGACCACCTGGTCGTCAAACTCGAAGGCGGGTACAACGTCGGCGTCGACCGCGACGCCGCCGCGGTGGAGGTCCTCGAGACGGGCGTCCACGACGTCGAACAGGCTCAGGCCGAGGCGAGCGAATCGCGCATCGAATTCGACGAGGACCTGCCGACCATCTCGCTCATCTCGACCGGCGGGACCATCGCGTCGACCATCGACTACCGGACGGGCGCCGTCACCGCACAGTTCGACGCCGAGGACGTGTTGCGCGCCGTCCCCGACCTGGCGGGGCTGGCTAACTACCGCGGCCGCGTCGTCACGAACATCCTCTCGGAGAACATGACCCCCGGCGTCTGGCAGGACCTGGCCCGCGCCGTCCACGAGGAGATCGAGGCCGGCGCCGACGGCGTCGTCGTCATGCACGGCACCGACACGATGCAGTTCTCCGCGGCGGCGCTCGCCTTTATGCTCGACACCCCGGTCCCGGTCGTCTTCACGGGGAGCCAGCGCTCGGCCGACCGCCCCTCTTCGGACAACGTGATGAACGCCGTCTCGGCCGTCCAGGCCGCGAAATCCGACTGCGCGGAGGTCATGATCTGCATGCACGCCGACGAGTCCGACGACCGCTGTGCGCTCCACCGCGGCGTCCGGGCACGCAAGAACCACACCTCCCGCCGGGACGCCTTCGAGACCGTCGGCGCGAAACCGCTCGGCGCGGTCGACTACGACACCGACCCCGAGGCCTGCGAGGTCACCTTCCGCCACGACCACGCCGAGCGGGATGAGATGGCTCTCTCGCTCGCGCCCGACCTCGCGACGGACGTGGACCTCGTGAAGTTCACGCCCGGGGCCGACACGGCCCTGCTCGATGTCGTCGAGGGGAAATCGGGGGTCGTCCTCGAGGGCACGGGACTGGGCCACGTCAACACCGAGTGGATCCCGCGGATCGCGGACCTGGTCGACGACGGCACGACCGTCGTGATGACGAGCCAGTGCATCGAGGGACGGGTCTGCGACCGCGTCTACGACACCGGCCGGGACCTGCTCGACGCCGGCGTCGTCGAGCCGGGCGACACGCTCCCCGGCACGGCGATGGTGAAGCTGATGTGGGCGCTGGCAAACAGCGACGACGTTCGCGAGGCGATGGAAACCTCGCTGACCGGCGAACTCACCGAGCGGTCCGTGCCCTGGACCTGACTGGGTGCCAAACGAACAGACGACCTGATTCTATTCGCTCTCGGTCGCCGTCCCCGTCGCCCGCACCGTGATCTCGCGGCTCGACGAGTCGTCGCGGCGGACGAGATGGACCCGCATCGGGCGGTCCTCGGACATGTCGTCCCAGTCGACGGTGTGTTCGTACTCCCAGGTGGCCGTCTCGCCGGCGGGGATCGACAGCCGGACCGCTCCCTCGGGCGCGTAGGCGATCCGAGGGCCCGAGCGGTTGACCGCGGCCACGAAGACGCCGTCGGTGTCGCCGGTGTTCGCGATGGTGGCCGTCGCCCGCGCCGTCTCGCCCACGTCGACGGCGTCGGGCGCATCGAAGGACTGGACCTCGAACGTCGTCGGCTCCCGCGCGAGTTCCGCGCGCTCGGCCGCCGCGAGGGAGGCCTCGCCGCCGGGCCAGGTGAGCGCGACGCTGTCGGCCGCAAGCGGGTTCGGGAGCGTGACGACGACCCACCCACGGGGGTGGTCGGCGGGGTCGTAGGCGCCCTCGTAGTCGAACAGCGCCCACGACCCGTAGCCGATCTCCCGCTCGACCGCGTGGGATTCGCCGCCGACGACCAGCGAAATCTCGTCGACCGCGGGCCCCCCGCCCTGTCCGTCGAGCGCGGCGACGACGAACTGCTCGTCGCGGTCGCCGTGGACGCCGAAGGAATCGGGCGAGTTCGGCGCGACCAACTGCGGGACGGCGAACAGTTCACGGACGAACTCGCCGGTCGTCGCCCCGGGATCGGTGGATCCTGGTTCGTCGTTAGGCCCGGGTGAGTCGGTCCCCGGGGTCGGCGTGCCGTCGTTCGGCGAGGTGGGCGTTCCCGTCGGCGTTTCGCCCCCCGCCGTCGTCGGCGTCCCGTCCTCGCCGCCGTCGCCAGCGTCGTCCGATCCGTCCGCGAGACAGCCCGTGAGCGCGACCGTGGCCCCGACAGTTCCGAGCAGTGTGCGTCGCTTCATACCCGACGTATCGCCCGGCCCGGATAAGTGCTTTCAGATGGTTGTAACGATCGTTTGATCGTCGTGTCGGCGCGGTTCGGTCGCAACTGCTGGCCGTTCACCCGCCGCTGACCGGCGGAAAGAGCGCGAGTTCGTCGCCCTCCTCGACGGGCGTCGCGAACCCCTCGGCCTCGGCGAACGGGTCGCGGCCCTCGTGGAGCAGGCGGACGTGGTCGTAGAGGTCGCCGTCGTCGTCGAGCACCTCGCTCTCGAGGTTCGGATAGGCGTCGAACAGGGCTTCGAGCGCGTCGCCGACGGTGGCGTCTCCGCCGGGGTCGACCGCGATCTCGGTGTCGCCGGCCGTCTCGGCGAGCGTGGCGAAGAGCCTCCAGTGCATACCCGGAAACGGGTGACGCGCTCAAAAGAGCGTTCCGCACTCGGCCGGCGCCGTCCGGGGACGTACGCTGTCCGGAAACGCACATCGTCCGGAAACGCGCATCGTCCGAAACCGTGCATCGTCCGAAACCGTGCATCGTCCGCATGCGTCGTCCGCGCGCGCCGCTCGTCACTCCCCGTCGGGAAAGATCTTCCCGGGATTGAGGATGCCGTCGGGGTCGAGGGCGTCCTTGACGGCCTGCATCGCGCGGACGCCGCCGGCGCCGTGCTCCTCGGGGAGAAACTCCCGTTTCCCGAGGCCGACGCCGTGTTCGCCGGTGGCGGTGCCGCCCATCTCGATCGCGCGCTCGACGACCGCGGTGTAGACCGCCTCGCCGCGCTCGACGGCCGCGGCGTCGTCGGGGTCGACGAGGATCTCGTAGTGGAGATTGCCGTCGCCGGCGTGGCCGTAACAGGCCATGAACAGGCCGGCGTCGTCGGCGCGCTCGCGGGCGAACCGGATGATATCGGGGAACGAACTCATCGGCACCGTCACGTCGCCGGGGTGGAGCTGGCGCATCTCGGGGTCCCACTCGTCCAGCGCGTAGGCCATGTCCCGGCGGAGCTGCCAGAGCTCGCCCATCTCCGCTTGCTCGGCCAGTTCGAACTCGATGGGGTCGTGAGCGGCGAAGACCGTCCGGCAGAACTCTATCTCCTCCTCGATCCCGTGGTCGGCGTGGAACTCCAGGAAGACCATCGGCCGGTCGGGCAGGTCGGTGCCCACGTAGGCATTCGCGACTTCGACGGCGCGACGGCCCATCAGTTCGATCTTCGCGACGTCGACGCCGGACTGGACGGCGTCGGCGATGGCCGCGCCGGCGTCCGCGAGGTCGGCGAAGACGGCGCGGCCGCCCCGGATCTGCTCGGGGCGGCCGGCGAGTTCGAGCGTCGCGCGCGTGACGACTGCGAGGGTGCCCTCGCTCCCGACGAGCAGGTCCGCAAGGTTGTACCCGGCGGAGGTCTTCGCGGCCTTGCTTCCGGCCGTGATCACGGTGCCGTCGGCGAGGACGGCCTCGAGTTCGAGCACCCAGTCGGCCACCTCGCCGTATTTCACCGTCTGCATCCCGCTGGCGTCGGTGGCGATCATTCCCCCGACCGTCGAGATGTCGCCGGAGGAGGGCAACGGCGGGAAAAAGAGGCCGTGGTCGGCGGCCCGTTCGTCGACGGTGCTCCCGAGGACGCCGGGCTGGACGTCGATCTGGTGGTCCTCGGGACGCACGTCGAGGACGTCGTCCATCCGCGTCAGGTCCATGCTGATCCCCGCGTGGGCGGGGACGGCGTTGCCTTCCAGGCCCGTGCCGGCGGCGTAGGGCGTGACCGGGATCCCGCGGTCGCTGGCGGCGGCCAGGACCGCTGCCACCTCGTCGGTCGTGGTCGGCCAGACGACCACGTCCGGTTCGACCTCGTCTTCGGGGCGTGAGCCCCAGTCGCCGGCGTGTTCGGCGCGGGCGTACTCGTCGACGGAGACCCGGTCCGGGGCGAGGGCGTCGGCGAGAAAGTCGTAGTCGGTCATTGGCCGGGATGGGGACCTGCCGACGTAAATCTCCGTCGGCGGGGGAATCCGATTCCGATTCCGATTCCGATTCCGATTCCGATTCCGATTCCGATTCCGATTCCGCGAACCGCTCAGACGGTCGGCAGGGCGGATTCGTCGATGGCCCCACGCCGGCCGTCGAGGACCGCGAACCGTTCGTCGCGACGGCGTTCGAGCCACCGGAGCAGGCGCTCGGCCCACGCGAGTTTCCGCCGTTTCATCGGGCCGACGGCGGGGTCGTCGAAGTCCCAGCCAGCGAAGGTCAGTTCGGCGGCGCCGCAGTGGTCGGCGAGAAAGGCCGCGCGGTCGCCGTCGGTGAACCCGCCGGTGTTGTGGACGAGCGGCGTCGGCGCGGCCTGCGTGGTCGGAAGCACCCGCTCGACGGCCAGGTCGGGCACGCGCTCGCGGAGTGCCGGTCGGTTGTCGCCGTGGGCGTGGACCGCAACCGGCGTCCCCGCGTGGGTCAGCGTGCGGGCCACGTCGCCCTCCTCGTCCAGATCCGTCACCATGCAGTCGACGCCGACGCCGGCATCGTGGAGCACCGCGGCCGCGTCTGACGCCGCGACGACGCTGTCGGCGCCGATGATCGGTTCGCTCTCAGGATCGAGAGACGGCGCTGCCCCGACGATAGCAACCCTCTCGCCCGTGAAATCGATATCGGACGGGGTGAGCGGGGGAGCGGGCGTCCGCTCGCTGGCGGGGGCGTCCGCGTCCACGTCGGAGGTAGTTGCGGCCGAATCAGGGGTGGTCGCCCCGTCCGGCGTCGCCCCGGAGACGAGGTCGGCGAGCAGGTCGCGGGCGTCCTCGTCGGCCGTGCGGTCGAATCCGAAATCGGCCAGGATCTCGGCGTAGACGGGCTCCCAGTCGTGAAATTTCATAGCTACGGCTCGTGAGTGTTGGTCCAATAAACCGGATTAGCCGAAGTGGCACAACAAGGTACCCCTACCCAGGTGCCCTTTCGGCCTTCACTTCCCTGGTTTTCGCGCATCCGGTATAAGCTTTCTCACCTGTCAGGGGGTAAACGGGGGGCCAGGGCCGCCCGTAGCGGGCCCGGAACGCCCGGTTCGCCCGCCAGCGCCGCGAGCGCGTCACCCGATCCGTGGAGAAGGCCCCGGTCACCGTCAGCGCCGACGTGGAAGCCACACTTGGTCTCGGCCGCCGCCGCGGCCAGCCGTTCCCGGGCGCCCCCGTCGAGTCCGGCCACCTCGTAGACGCCACCCACGGCCGCTTCGCCGACCGACGGGTCGACCCCCAGCCGGTCGGCGTGGCGGGCCACCTCCCGGGCCGTCGTCACGTCGAGTTCCGCGACCGAGAGGCCGTTTCCGGCGGCCGTCCCGTCGGCGTCGTCCGGGCCGTTGCGCGCTCGCTCGCTGGCGAAGGCGTCGCCGACGAGGGCGGCGTCACGCGTTTCGGCCACGTCGTGGGTCCGGATCACGTGGGCGCCCCGCTCGACGGCCATCGACGTGGCGGCGAGGCTGACCGGCAGCGCCGCCTCCGTCGAGCGGTCGGCGATGGTCTTCAGGAAGTTCTTCCGGTTGATCGAGACGAGCATCGGGCAGTCGAGCCCGCGGAACTCCCGGAGCCGGCGGAACGTCGCCCGGTCGTCCTCGAGGGTCTGGGCCTCGGCCCAGCCGCCGAAGGCGGGGTCGACGATGGTCTTGTCGGTGAGGCCGTTCTGTTTCAGCGCCTCGTAGACCTGGTCGACGTAGTCGGCGCCGTCGGTCCACTCGGCCGAGCGGCGCTCTGTCCAGGGGGTCGCCCGCACCGCGCCGGGGCGTTCGATGTCGGGCGGGCTGGCCATCTTGGCGACGGCGACGTCGTAGTCGCGACAGACCTCGGGCATCGCGGGGTCGGCGAACCCGCAGATATCGTTGACCATGTCGAACCCGCGGTCCAGCGCCGCCTCGGCCACCTCGGCGTAGCGCGTCTCGATGCTCCAGACGGCGTCGCCCGACGTGGAGTGGAGCGTCTCGACGGCGGTGTCGAGCCGTTCGAGTTCCGCCGCCGCCGGGAGCACGTCGAAGCGCTTGTTGGCCGACTCCAGCCCCACGTCGACGATATCGGCCCCCTCGCCGATCAGTTCGTCGTCGACGTAGGCCGCGGCCTCGCCGGGGTCGTCGAAGACGCTCGGGTCGTAGGGCGACTCCTTGCTGACGTTGAGTACGCCCATGATCCGCGGCGGGTGGTCGTCGCCGATCCCGAGCCCCGCGGCGTCGACGTTCTGCATGGACGGCCCTGTGGACTCGGGAAGCAAAAGCGGTCCGGTGGCGTCGTTCACGGTCCGCGCCCCGGCGACGCGGCGACTGTTCGCACGGCGTCCGGGGGCGACCGCGACACGGGCTCTTTTTGTCCGCCAGCCGTCTACCGGGGGTATGGGAAAGGTATCGATCGGGTTTCGCGGCTGGCGGTTCGACGAGGACGAGGTGTTCGGTAGCGACGGGCGCGTCCGGCCGCTGGACAACATGGACCCGGACACCCGCGCTCGGATCCTCCGGCTCTCGGGGCTGCTGGGCGAGCCCTGCGACGCCTGCTATCTGAAGTTCTCCGACGACGATATCGAGCGATGCAAGCCCGCGCAGGTCATCTACGGCGAACCCGGCGGCGAAGTCCTGCTCTGTAACGCCCACGAGAACGACTTCGTCTACTGGTTCCAGGAGGCCGGCGGCCGCGAACTCGCCGGCGAGACCGAACTCAAAGACGCGTTCCACGAGTGGTTCGCCGACGGCGGCCGCGCACCCGAGGCGTTCGCGGTCGAACACGTCGAGGAGGACCCCGACGCGGTCCCCGAGGCGCCCGACCCGCAGTCCGAGATCCCGGGCATCGAGGAGGAGATCGAGCAGATGCCCGACGAGGAGATCGAAGCCCTCGACGTGGACCTGAACGACCTCGACTTCGACTGATGACCGACAGGGCCGCCAATGCGACCGCTGACACCACCCGCTCGGTCGCCGTCGCGGTCGTCGACGCGGAGACGCCGGGCAACGTCGGGACCATCGCGCGCTCGATGAAGAACTTCGGCTTTGCCGACCTACTGTTAGTCGAGCCGCCGGAACTCGACCCGGAGGGAGAAGCCTACGGCTTCGCCGGCCAGGCCCGCGAGGATATCCTCCCGAACGCCCGCGAGGTATCCTTCGACCACCTGGTCGAGAACTACCACACCATCGGAACCACGGCCGTCACGAACGAGGACGAGACGAGCCACGTCCGCTACCCGGTGCGCACGCCCGCCGAACTCGCCGAGGATCTGCGCGGCGTCGAGGCCGACATCTGCGTCGTCTTCGGCCGCGAGCGCGTCGGCCTCACGAACGACGAACTCGCCCGACTGGACCAGGTCTGTTCGATCCCCGCCGCCGCGGACTACCCCGTTCTCAATCTCGGACAGGCCGCGACTATCGTCCTCTACGAACTCCGGACGCTGACCCTGGAAGCGACCCAGCATCCTGACGAGCGCCACCAGCGCGCCGAACCACACCTCGTCGAGGGTCTCCACGAGGAGTTCGACGGCTTCCTCGCCGCGACCGACTATCCGACCGAGAAACACGCGAAGACGCGTCGGCTCTGGCGGCGCTTTGTCGGCCGAGCGCATCCGACCGGCCGCGAGGCGACGACACTCCGTGGCGTCTTCCGTCGGGCGCGTCAGCGCCTGCGCGGGCGCGAGGACGGCCGCCGGGACGACGAGTAAGCGGGGAAGACCACGACGCGATCAGCGATTCGCATCGCTCCCGGTCGCGGTTCCGCCGTCGGTCGTCGCGGCGGCGTCTTCTCCGCTCGGACCCGCCCCACCGCTCCCGTCGGCCAGGCGCGTGACGAACACGCCGCGCAGCGAGCCCGGCCCGTGTTCACGCACGACGAGCAAGAGGTTCGTCGCCACGAGCGTGAATCCGAGCGTGGCGAGGGCGCCGGCACCGACGGTGACCGTCGACGGGAGGTCGAAGCGGGCGGCGGCGACCAGTCCCACACCGCCGGCGACGGTGGCCACGAAGTCGGCCGCCGCGATGCGGTCGTCGTAGAGGTCGTCGATCATCGGAACGGGTTCGTGGCCCAGCAGGTCGCTGTAGCGGTGGACCCAGACGATGAAGGGGACGACGTGATACAGCGTGCCCAGCACGACGAACCCGACGACGCCGAAAAAGAGCAGGTGCGGGGGGCCGCCGAACTGCGTCGCGGGGGCGAGCGGGTCGCCGACCCACGCGGACCCGCGGGCCAGTGCGACGGGGTCGGCGAGCCAGTCCCGGGCGGCCGCGAGCGCCCACGCCGCCATCGCGACGGCGACGACGGCGTACCGCGAGAGCATCGGCGTCCACTCGACGCGGGTCGTGGCCAGCAGGCGCGCGACGACGACTGCGAAGGCGAGGACGCCGACGACGACGAGCGCGGCGCCCGCTCGCGCGACCACGGCCGAATCGACGAGGCGGCCGGCGGCGAGCGCGACGACGCCGGCGGGGTAGGCGACTGCCTCGACGCGCTGGAGGTGGCGGTCGCCTCCCTCGACATCGGTCTGGGTGAACATCGGGGCGAGCTGGGTCATCGCGCCGAGAATCGTCGTGAGAACGATGCCGAAGACGGCGAGCGTGGCGTGGGCCGCGACGGCGCGAACGCGGGTGACCGGCAGGTGAGCGAACACGGGCGTGAGATAGCCCATCGCGAGCGCGAGGCCGAACGCGGGGACGACGACGAACCAGGCCAGCGCCACGGCGAAGTGACGCTCGGTCACGTCCCACGGGCGAGCGCGCGAGAGCGTGCGACCGAGGTTGTAGGCGGCAGTCCAGAAGCCGACGAGCGCGAGGCCGCCCCAGGCGTGGACCCACGCGAACGCGCCCGCTGAGAACGACCACGCCATGCCGGCGACGCCGACGGCGACGAACCACAGTGTGACTGTGGCCAGTCGCCGGGAGTGGAGCGCGACGTTCGACCAGACCGGAATAAACTGGGTCATCGCGCCGAGTATCGTCACGCAGACCCACCCCACCAGCAGAAGATGGACGTGAGCCAGTCGTGTGAGCCCCGAGACGGCACCCGTCGCCGAGAGCACGCCGACCGCGCCGCCGGCGACCAGAAACGCGAGGCCGACCAGGAAATATCGGAGCGGGACCGTCATCGGCGGCTGGCGGTCGGTCTCGACCGCGCCCGGAATCGCGCTCATACGTGCCGATTGGGGCCCGGACGCCCTCGGCCTGTGGACGAACATGTTCGGTCCTGGCGGCTGCCGGGAGTGGAAATTCGCCGGGACCGCCGGGACCCACCGATGAAATCGTGGGCGGGCCGGTGCGGTCCGCCCCTGACGAGCATATAAACCCCACGATATTCCGCGTCGGACACATTGGTAACACTCCACACGGATGAGTCCCGTATTCGCCGTTATCCGGTGAATTAGCGGTCAATACACGGGTCACGGAAACAGGCCGTGGCCGGCCGCGACCACCTACATTTATATAGAAGCACATTCATACTTTCAGGTGACTATGAGTCAGCAGCGAATGCAGGGCCAGCCCATGATCATTCTGGGCGAGGACTCCCAGCGGATGAAAGACAAGGACGCGCAGAGCCACAACATCTCGGCGGCCCGAGCGGTCGCCGACTCGGTCAAGTCGACACTCGGACCGAAGGGAATGGACAAGATGCTCGTCTCCTCGATCGGGGACGTAACGGTCACGAACGACGGCGTGACCATCCTCACCGAGATGGACATCGACAACCCGACGGCCGAGATGATCGTCGAAGTCGCCGAGGCCCAGGAGGAAGAGGCCGGCGACGGGACGACCACGGCCGTCGCCATCGCGGGCGAACTCCTCAAAAGCGCCGAGGACCTACTCGAGCAGGACATCCACCCGACCTCGATCATCAGCGGGTTCAACCTCGCGAGCACGAAGGCCCGCGAGGAGATCGACGAGATCGCGGTCGAGGTCGACCCCGACGACGAGGAGATCCTCGCGAAGGTCGCCGAGACCTCCATGACCGGCAAGGGCGCCGAACTGAACAAGGACGTCCTCGTCGGCCTGGTCGTCGAGGCCATCCAGCGCGTCACCGTCGAGAGCGAGGACGGCACGTACGTCCCGGACCTGGAGTTCCTCAACATCCACAAGCAGACCGGCCGCGCCGTCTCGGAGTCGGAACTGCTCGCCGGCGGCATCGTCAACAAGGACCCCGTCCACAACGACATGCCGACCGACGTCGATGACGCGAACATCGCCCTGCTGAACACGCCCGTCGAGGTCGACGAGACCGAGGCCGACGCCCAGCTCAACCTCGACAGCCCCGACCAGCTCCAGCAGTTCATCGAGCAGGAAGAAGAACAGCTCAAGGAGATGGTCCAGACGATCAAAGACGCCGGCGCCAACGTCGTCTTCTGCCAGAAGGGCATCGACGACATGGCTCAGCACTACTTCGCTCGCGAGGGCATTCTGGCCGTTCGCCGGGTCAAGAAGTCCGACATCGAGTTCCTCTCGGAGATCCTCGGCGTCCGCGTCGTCTCGGACATCGACTCGATCGGTGCCGACGACATCGGAAGCGGTTCGGTCGCCCGTGACGAGGAGGAAGGCCTCTTCTACATCGAGAGCGATGCGGGCCACGGCGCGACGCTGCTCCTGCGTGGCTCGACCGACCACGTCGTCGACGAACTCGACCGCGGCATCAACGACGCGCTTGACGTCGTCGCCGCGACCGTCGCCGACGGCCGCGTCCTCCCCGGCGGCGGCGCCGCGGAAGTCGAACTCGCCGGTCGCGTCCGCGACTACGCTGACTCCGTCGAGGGCCGCGAACAGCTCGCAGTCGAGGCGTTCGCCGACTCGCTGGAGCTCGTCCCGCGCGTGCTCGCCGAGAACGCTGGTCTCGACGCCATCGACACGCTGGTCGACCTGCGTGCGGCCCACGAGGACGGCGACGAGCGGGCCGGCCTGAACGTCTACTCCGGCGACGTCGTCGACACCTTCGAGGCCGGCGTTGTCGAACCGGCCCACGCCAAACAGCAGGCCGTCTCCTCGGCCTCCGAGGCCGCGAACCTCGTCCTCAAGATCGACGACATCATCGCCGCGGGCGACCTCTCGACCGCCGGCGGTGAAGAGGAAGGCGCCGGCGGCCCCGGCGGCGGCATGGGCGGTATGGGCGGCGGCATGGGCGGCATGATGTAAGCCCACTTTTTGTTGAGGGGGTTTCCTCGCTCGCTCCGCTCGCTGCGGGAACCCCCTCAACAAAAACGTGGGGAAACAGGCCGGACGCTCACTTCGTTCGCGTCCGGTGAATCGCCTCGCTTCGCTCGGCGAACGCTTGTCTTTCTGCAGTCCAGTCGTCGGTGCGACTGCGACTGTCACTGCCGCCAGAAGGTCATCGATTCGGATCGCGAAAACCGCTCAGTATGTGTGCGTATCGAGTGGTTGTGAGCGTAAGAGTTGGGGTGGCTGGTTTCGTCTTCGGATTAATCGTTGGTGACGGGTGGAGAGTGGCGGCCAGTCAACTCCTCAATATCGAGTTCGTACCAAACGACAGTGTGTTCGGACAGCGGCTTATCGAAGACGGTCAGCGAGGCTACGGAGGCATATTCAGCGAAGATACCGGCTGCATCGACTGCCTCGATGGAGTCGTCGGGGATTGCCGACAGTTCCCCGGTGATGATGACACTGCGCCAGTCATCGACATCGTTCCATTCGTAAGCAACCAGATTCACGCGATTGGAATTGGTTAAGGCCACGTCCTTCTTGCTGTCTGCGTCTGATACTAACTGGAAGATACAGCGATTGGCCAGCACATCGTACCCAAACGATATTGGCAACCCGTATGGTTCCTCTCCGTCGAAGGACAGGACACCATGTCCCTGTCGTGTCAGAAACTCAGCGACCTCCTTGTTAGTCATCTCAACCCCGTACATTTGCACATCCGGGTATAGTGAATACGTCCACGTAGATTCTTGGATTGGTTCACCATCTCTGAATGAAAGACGAGCCAACAACGACCAGTTAATAGCCTGTACTGAGCAAGAGAAAGACACACAGAGATCCCTCGATGGTTCAACTGCAGTATCTCTCCCGCGGCCACTCTCCGACACACCTGAGCGCCGATGATTAAGTGTCGCCGAGAGTAATTTCCCGCCATGCAGACGATCATTCTCGGACCGGAGGCCGTCGAGGAGGCCGCGGAGATGGACGAACTCATCGAGGCGGTGCAGGCGGCTTTCGCGGCCGACGCGCTCGGCGACGCGCAGATGCCCGCCAAGTCCTACATTGACCTCCCGGAGTACAACGGCGACTTCCGGTCGATGCCCGCCTACGTCGACGCCCGCGGGAGCGACGTCCCCGGCGACTGGGACGCCGCCGCCGTCAAGTGGGTCAACGTCCACACCGACAACCCTGCCGACCACGACCTGCCGACGGTCCTCGGTACAGTGATCTACTCCGACCCCGAGACGGCGTTCCCCCTCGCCTTGCTGGACGGGACGACGATCACCCGCAAGCGTACGGGCGCCGCGGCGGCCGTCGCGACCGACCACCTCGCGGTCGACGACGCTCGGTCGATGGGCATCGTCGGCGCCGGCGTCCAGTCGTACACACAGTTAGAAGCCGTCTCGCGGGTCCGCCCAATCGAGGAGGTCGTCATCGCCGACCGTAACGACGAGCGCGTCCGGGAGTTCGTCGAGCACTTCTCCGACCGCTTTGACGTGCGCGGCGGGTCCATCGCGGCGGCCGCGCAGTGTGACGTGCTCTCGACGGTGACGCCGGTCCGCGAGCCCATCGTCCACGCCGTCGGCGCGGACACGCACGTCAACGCCATCGGCGCCGACGCCGCCGGCAAACACGAGATCGCCGACGAGGTCCTGCTCAACGCGACCATCGTCATCGACGACTACGAGCAGTGTACCCACTCCGGGGAGATCAACGTCCCATGGAGCGAGGGCGTACTGGACGACGATGACATCCACGCCGAACTCGGCGAGATCGTCGTCGGGGAGAAATCGGGCCGGACGGGGGGTGGCGTGACCGTCTTCGACTCGACGGGACTCGCGATCCAGGACGTGGCCGCCAGCCACGTCGTCTACGAGTACGCGACCGAGCACGACCTAGGGCAGCCCGTCTCGCTGGTCGACACCGAAATGCTGTGAGCGGGCGACGGGAGGGGCGTAGCGGGCGGTGCAAAAGGCGCAGCTGGCGGCGTACCGTTCGGTCGGTGGCCGGCGCTCTCGTCGGTTCGGCCGCTCAGGCCCCCACGTCGGGACTGGGGCCGGGGCTCGGGCGCCCCCGTTCGAGGTCCGCAGCCAGTTCGTCCAGGCGGCGGATCCGCTCGTCGGCCGGCGGGTGCGTCGACGGGAGCGAGAGCAGCGTGGACCCGGTCGGGACGAAACAGAAGGCGCCGAAGCCGGCGAGGCGTCGGTAGTCCGTTCCCGGAGTGTCCAACCCGGCGTCGTGGAGCGTCCGGAGCGCCCCGACCAGTGCCGCCGGGTCGCCGGTGAGCGCCACCGCGCCGCGGTCGGCGGCGTACTCGCGGTAGCGCGACAGCGCGACCGTCCCCGGCAGACTGACGAGCAACAGCGGCACCCCGACGAGCACGAGCGGGACCAGCGCCAGGACGTACCCGAAGAGGTAGGCCCAGCCGCTGAAGTACCGCTTCGCGAGGGTGAGCAGTCCGGTCGCGACCGCCGCGGGGAAGCCGGCGACGGTCATGACCGTCGAGTCGCCGTTCGCGAGGTGGGAGAGTTCGTGCGCCAGCACCGCTTCGAGTTCCTCGTCGTCGAGATCGTTCACCAGGCCGGCGGTGACGCAGATGGTCGCACGCCCGCCGGTACCGACCGACAGCGCGTTGGCTTCGTGTCCCGGAAGCAGGGCGAGGTGCGGTCGCGGGACGCCTGCCTGCGCGGCCAGTCGGTCGACCGTCACGACCAGTTCGGGGTAGTCGTCCTCGTCGACGGCGATCGGCGCGGTGACCAGTCCGAGGACCGCGTCCGCGCGCACAGAGACGAGGGCGACAAACACCAGCACGGCCGCGCTGACCGTCAGCGCGGCGTCGGTGGACAGGATCCAGAACAGCGGTCCCAAGAGCGCGACGTACCCGGCGACCGTCAGGGCGAGCGCGATCGCCATCCGCCGTCGGAGGGACCTGTCGGGTGACCAGTGCATGTGACGACGTTCACGCCAGTTGACCAAAAATCCGTCGCCCGAACCGGTTCAGGCCGACTCCATCTCACGCTCGAGTTTCTGGAGGTACTCGACGCGCTTCTCGGTGGTCGGGTGGGTGCGGAACAGTCGGGCGATCATCCCCTTGCTGATCGGGACGATGAAGAAGGCGTTCATCTCCGACTGCTCGCGCATGTCCTGTTCGGGCACGCGGTCCATCCGCTCGTCGATGGTCATCAGCGCCGAGGCCAGCGCGGAGGGCTGGCCGGTGATGACGGCGCCGCCGCGGTCGGCCGCGAACTCCCGGTACCGCGAGAGCGCGCGGATGAGCAGGAACGAGACGATCCAGACGATAAGCGAGGCGACGATTGCCACGAGGATACCGGCGCCACCGCCCTCGCGGTTGCGGCCGCCGCCGAACAGCCAGCCCCACCGCAGGATGAACATCGCGATGGTCGCCAGGAAGGAGGCGATGGTCATCACCATCACGTCGCGGTTCTTGACGTGGGCGAGTTCGTGCGCAATGACGCCCTCGAGTTCGTCCTGGTCGAGGGTGCGCATCAGCCCGGTGGTGACACAGACCGTCGAGGACTTCTGCGAGCGCCCGGTCGCGAAAGCGTTGGGCGTGTTCGTGTCCGCGACGGCCACCGTCGGTTTCGGCAGGTCGGCCTGCTGGGCGAGTCGGCCCACCGTCCGGTGGAGGTCGGGGTACTCGTCCTCGTCGACTTTCTTCGCGCCCATGCTCTTGAGCGCGAGTTTGTCGCTGAAGAAAAACTGGCCGATGAGGAAGATGCTCATCACGCCGACGATGAGTATGAACGACACCGAGAGCGCCGAGAGCACGCCGATGAACACGATGTACAGCGCCGCCAGCAGGAACATCGTCAGGAACATCCGTCCACGGAGTCCCCAGTCTACTTTCCATTCCATACGCGGTGCTAGGGTCCGTTCGCCTTATCAATTCGTCGTGTTACGGTCCCGCACAGTCCGGGGACCGCGCCGGTTCGGCCGGCAAGCACGCTCCTTAACTTCGCGAGGGCGGTACAGGTGGGCAATGAGTCGTTCCGGAGAGTTCTGTCCGCAATGCGGGGACCCGATCGAGGTCGACCCCGCAGAACGGGCACAGGGGGTCGACGGGTCGGCCGGTCCCGGTGCGGGCGGCGACGGCGAGACCGACGCCGCTGCCTCGCGGACCGCAGATAGCGTCCTCTGTGACGGCTGTTACTTCAAGGAGTTCGACCTCGTCGAGGCGCCCGAACGCATCGAGGTGCGAGTCTGCTCGCGGTGTGGCGCGGTTCACCGCGGCAATCGCTGGGTCGACGTGGGCGCCGACGACTACACCGACGTCGCGGTCGACGAAGTCTCGGACGCGCTGGCCGTCCACGTCGACGCCGACGCGGTGTCGTGGGGCGTCCGCCCCGAGCAGGTCGACGAGAACACCATCCGAATGCACGCCGAGTTCTCCGGTGTCGTCCGTGAGACGCCGGTCACCGAGGAAGTCGTCGTCCCGGTGAAGATCGGTCGCCAGACCTGCAAGCGCTGCGGTCGGATCGCCGGCGGCTCCTACGCCGCGGTCGTGCAGGTCCGGGCCGACGAGCGGCCGCCGAGCGACGAGGAGACCGAGCGCGCACAGGAAATCGCCGAGGCCCACGTCGCCGAGCGCGAGGCGACGGGCGACCGCGACGCGTTCGTCACCGAGGTCAACGACGTCGACGACGGCCTCAACGTGAAACTCTCGACGACGAAACTCGGCGACGGGATCGCCCGCCGCATCGTCGAGCAACTGGGCGGGAGCTACGAGGACTACGAGACGCTCGTCACCGAGGACAGCGACGGCAACGAGGTGTACCGCGTGACCTACGCCGTCCGCCTGCCCCGCTATCGACCGGGCGAAGTCATCGACCCCGCGGACGACGGCGGCCCCGTCCTCGTCCGCTCGGTCCAGGGGAACCTCAAGGGGACCCGCCTGACGACCGGGGAGGACTACGAGGCGAGCTTCGAGGACGGCGACGCCCCGGAGGCCCGGCGACTCGGCACTCGGGAGGACGCAACCGAGACGACCGTCGTCGCCGTCGAGGACGACAACGCCGTCCAGGTGTTAGACCCCGAAACCTACGAGGCCAAGACCATCGCCCGCCCCGACTACTTCGACCCCGACGCCGACGAGGTCCCAGTATTGAAGAGTCGCGCCGGACTGCACGTGGTCCCGGAGGAGTGACCGTGGACGACACCGATGCGGGCGACGATACCGAGGCCGGCGACGGCACCAACCCCGTCGACGGCACCGACGCCGTCAACAACATCGATGCCGGCGACGAGACGAACGAGGTGGCCGATGGGGACGACCGCCTCGCCGTCGTCGTCGACCAGGTCCGCACCGAGGCGGTCATCGACGCGGTGCGTGCGGAGGGCGTCTACGACGGCGACCGGTCGGTCCGGTCCTACGGCGAGGGCCGCGTCGCGGTCCCGGTGACCGCCCCGCCCGAGGATATCGAGGTCCACGAGGTCGTCCGGCAGGTCGGCGAACCGCGACTGCGCGACCTGGCCGACCACCTCCGGGACCGGGGCTGGACCGACGAGGAAATCGCGCGAGCGCCCTCGTCGTGGGCGGTCCTCGGGACCGTGATCCTCGTCGACGTGGGCGACGCCCCGCGACCCGGGGAGGTCGGCGACGCGCTCCTGACGATCCACGGCGAGGCCGACACCGTCCTGGCCCGCGAGGGGATCTCCGGCGCCCACCGCGAGCCCGACGTGCGGGTGCTGGCCGGCGAGGGCGACACCGAGACGGTCCACGTCGAGCACGGGACGACCTACGCGATGGACCTGGCCGAGGTGATGTTCTCGCCGGGAAACAAGGCCGAACGCGCTCGAATGGGCGAGGTCGTGTCGCCGGACGACCGCGTCGTCGACATGTTCGCCGGCATCGGCTACTTCACGCTCCCGATGGCGCGGGCCGGCGCCCAGATCAGCGCCATCGAGCGCAATCCCGCGTCGTTCCAGTTCCTGCTGGAGAACGTCCGACATAACGGCGTCACCGACCGCGTCCAGCCCTACCGCGCGGACTGCCGGGACGTGCTCGAACGGACCGGGACCGGAACCGACCTGACCGCCGAGCGGGTCGTGATGGGCTACTACGAGGCCCACGAGTACCTCGACAGCGCGCTCGCGGCGCTGGAACCTGGCGGTGTCGTCCACATGCACGAGGCGACGCCCGAGGCGCTGGCCTTCGACCGCCCGGTCGAGCGCCTGCGCGGGGCCGCCGCCGAGCGCGGCCGCTCGGTCGAGATACTCGACCGGCGCCGCGTCAAGGGGTACAGCGAGGGCGTCGCACACGTCGTCGTCGACGCGCGCGTCGAGTGAACGGGCCGGAATGGGGCGTTCCGGCGTGACGAGACAGGGCATTCCCGGCGTGACGAGACGGGGCGTTCCCGGCGTGACGAGACAGGGCGTTCACGGCGTGACGAGACAGGGCGTTCACGGCCAGCGGAAAGCGGTCAATCGAGGGACAGTAGCGGGCCGGCCCACCACAGCAGTTTTTACCTCCGGGCCGGGAAGGGACCTACATGGCGTCGGGGCCCTACGAGCGCGTCCTCGAGACACTCGAAGATCTAGACGCGCGTCTCGCCGGATTAGAAGTGTCCTACTCGGAAACCAACGCCTCGGCGGCCGAGGAGCGCGTCGCGGAACTCGGCGAGTTCTTCGAGAGCGACCCCGACGACTTCGTGGCGCTGCGCGAGGCCGTCGAGCGCCTCGTCGAAACCGAGGACTCGGACTACGCCGCGGAGGCCGAAGAGCACGCCGCCGCCCTCAAGCGCCGCATCGAGGCCCAGGTCGACGAGTGACTGCGACACGATGTTTCTGACGCGGATCCGAACGCGCCGTCGAAACGCGTTCAGGACTCGACTGCGCCGACCTGAACCTTCCAGAGGTCGGCGTACTGGCCGTCACGGTCGAGCAGTTGTTCGTGGGTGCCCTGCTCGACGATCTCGCCGTCGTCGAGGACGACGATGCGGTCGGCGTTCCTGACCGTCGAGAGGCGGTGGGCGACGACGAAGGTGGTGCGGTCGGCGGTCACCTCGGCGAGCGAGCGCTGGATGAGTACCTCGGTGCGGTTGTCGACGTGGCTCGTCGCCTCGTCGAAGACGAGCATCGGCGGGTCAGCCAGCAGGACCCGCGCGATGGCGATGCGCTGGCGCTGGCCGCCAGAGAGCATCACGCCGCGCTCGCCGACCGCCGCGTCGTACCCGTCTTCCAGGTCCGCGATGAACTCGTGGGCGCCGGCCGCTCGCGCCGCCGCCTTGACCTCGGCGTCGGTAGCCCCGCTACGCTCGCGGCCCTCCGCGTCGATAGCCCCGACTCGTTCGCGGCTCTCGGCGTCGGTAGCCCCGCTACGCTCGCGGCCCTCCGCGTCGGTAGCCCCGACTCGTTCGCGGCTCTCGGCGTTCGCTGCGTCCGAGGCCTTCCCGGGGTCGCCCTCGTCCACGCCGTACGTAATGTTCTCCCGGATGGATCCCGTGAACAGGAACGGGTCCTGGGCGACGTAGCCGATCGAGCGCCGCAGCGAGGTCCGCGAGAGGTCCTTGACGTCGTGGCCGTCGACCCGCACGGCCCCCTCGTCGGGGTCGTAGTAGGCCTGCAGGAGTTTCAGGAGCGTGGACTTGCCGGCGCCGGTCTCGCCGACCAGACCGACGGTCTCGCCGGGTTCCACGTCGAGCGAGACGTTCCGGATGACTCGCTGGTCAGTCCCGGAGTCTCGGGGCTCGTTTTGCTCTCCGCTCGACTGGTCCGGGGCGCTTGGCGCCTCGCTCGGGTAGGTAAAGGAAACGTCGTCGTACTCGACGCGGCCCTCGGGGTCCACGAGGTCGATCCCGCCGTCCTCGCGGGGCGGGTCCATCCGCTGGACGCCGAGGATGCGCTTGGCCGAGGACGTGGCACCCTTGTAGAGGCCGGTCACCCACGCGGCAAAGCGCACCGGAAGCACGAGGTTCTGGGTGTAGTACATGAAGGGGACGAGTTCGCCGGCGGTGATCGTGCCGGTGATGCCGAAAAAAGAGCCGTCGAGCGCCCATTCGGTGCCGACGAAGAGCGTGGCGACGAAGGCGGCGCCGGCGAGCAGGCGCAAGGAGGGCTGGTGGACGACGCCGACGAGGTGGGCGCGCCAACTCGCCGTCCGGTGGGTGGCCGACTGGGCCGTGACGCGGTCGGTCTCGTGGCGTTCGCCGCCGAAGGCCTTGACCGTCTGGATGCCGCTGATGTTCGTCTCCAGCAGGGCGTTCAGGACGCCGGTCTCCTCGCGGACCTCGTCGTTGCGCGCCTCGTGACGCCGGCCGAACCAGTGGTTGACGACGACGAGCACCGGCGCGATGGCCAGCGAGATGAGCGCGAGCCGCCAGTTCAGAAACGCCATGTAGACGAGCGAACTGCCGAACATCGCGACGGCCGTCACGGAGAGGTTCGGCGCGACCTGGAGGAACTGCTCCAGGGAGTTGACGTCGTTGTTCAGCACGCTCATCACCTCGCCGGTCTGCTGGGTGTCGAAAAAGCCCATGTCCAGTCGCTGGACGGTGTCGTAGGCGTCGACGCGAACCCGATGGAGCGTCCGCTGGCTGAAAAGATAGAAGGCCCACTGGGCGAGGATGCCGAAGCTCATGTCGACGAGCTTGATGCCGACCAGGAGTGCGACGGTGAACCCTAACTGGCCGGTCGGGTCGGCGGGGATCCAGCCGGCGGGGACGAGCGGCAGGGCGTAGGCCCGGTCGTTGAACATCGCGTCGAAGGCCAGGCCGATGATGAGCATGTCGAGGTTGCTCAGAAACTGCGCACACAGCGACGACACCGTGCCGATGCCGACGAGCTTGTGATTCCCGCGTCCGCCCGACCGCAACAGCGTCAGGAGCGGAAAGCGCACGTCCGCGGCGGCGTCGGCGATCTTCTCGCGCGAACTCATCGCCCCACCCCGTCTATCCGTTCGGACGGGCGCGGATCGGCCCCGGAGTCGCCCCCGGCCGCCCGGGCGAGAAACGCCTCGGAGACGGCGTCGATGTCGCCGACCTGCACCCGCCAGAGGTCGGCGTAGAGGCCGTCCGACTCGAGCAGTTGCTCGTGGGTGCCCCGCTCGATGATCTCCCCGTCGTCGACGACGAGGATGCGGTCGGCGTTTCTGACCGTCGAGAGGCGGTGTGCGATGGCGATGGTCGTTCGCTCGCCCGAGAGGGCGTCGATGCTCTCCTGGATCTGGCGCTCGGTTTCGTTGTCGACGTGGCTGGTCGCCTCGTCGAGCACGAGGATAGCGGGGTCGCGAAGGAGTGCGCGGGCGATGGCGATGCGCTGGCGCTGACCGCCCGAGAGGCTCGCGCCGCGTTCGCCGACCTGCGTGTCGTAGCCCTCGGCGAGGTCGGTGACGAAGTCGTGAGCGCCGGCGAGTTTCGCCGCCCGCTCGATGTCGGTCTGGTCGACGCCGGCGGCGTCCATCGCCGCCTCGTCGATCTCCGCCACCGGACTCTCGTCGCGCTCGTGCCGGTCCCCGGTTTCGAGTCGGTCCCCGGTTTCAGGTCGAGCGTCAGCTTCGAGTCCGTCCTCGGCTTCGGGTCGAGCGTCGGCTTCGGGTCGACTCCCGGCTTCGAGTCCGCCCTCAGCTTCGAGCTCGCCCCCGGTTTCGAGTCGAGCGGCCTCCCGTTCCGAAGCCTCCCTCCGGGCGACCTCGCGGACGCCGTATGCGATGTTCTGTCGGACCGTCCCGTAGAAGAGAAACGGGTCCTGCGAGACGTAGCCGAGGTGTTCGCGCAGGCTCCGGCGGGACACCTCGGAGATGTCCGTGCCGTCGATCCGGATCTCGCCCGCGTCGGGGTCGTAAAACCGGAAGAGGAGCTTCGTGATGGTCGATTTCCCGGCGCCGGTCGGACCGACGACGCCGACGAGCGAGCCCGGTTCGGCGGTGAAGCTCACGTCGGTCAGGATCTCATCGCTGCCCTCGTAGGCAAAGCCGACGCTGTCGTACTCGACGTTCCCCTCGGGGACCGCGAGGTCGGGGCCCGCGTCGGCGTCGGGGCGCTCGCCCTCGAGGACGCCGACGATGCGCTTGCTGGAGGCCAGCGCGTTCTCGTAGCTGTCGAGGACGTCGAGCATCAGCTGGCGGATCGGGCCGTAGAAGGACTTGCTGTAGAGGAGGAAGGTCAGCAGGGTCCCGGCGGTCAGGCTCTCCCCGAGGATCGGCGGGGCGCCGTTGAGGCTGATGTACGCGCCGAGCGCGAACAGGCCGATAAAGGAGAAGGAGGCGACCGACCAGCTACTGAAGTTGAAGGCGAGACGCAGGCGGATGACCGACCAGTTGCGGTCGCGGTACTCCCGGGAGGCGGCCGCGACGGCGTCGCGCTCGCGGTCCTCGCGGGCGAAGCTCTTGACCGTCGCGATGCCGTCGATACTGTCCTCGAGTCGCGAGTTGATCCGGCCGACGCTCTCGCGGACGTCGTCGTAGACCGGTTCGACGCGGGTGGTGTACCAGCGGCCGAGCAGGGCCAGGCCGACCGGGAGCACGAGCAACAGCGCCGCCAGCCGGAGGTGGAGCATCGCCATGAAGGCGAAGGCGACGGCGATCTGAGTGATGAATCGGAGCCCCTGGATGGCGTTGTTGCCGAAGCCGTTGAGATTGCTGACGTCGTTGTTGAGGACGCTCATCACGTCGCCGGTCTGCCGGCTGTCGAAAAACGAGAGGTCGTGGCTCACGACGGCGTCGAAGGTGTCGACGCGGATGTCGTGGAGCGTGCGGAGCCGCGCCGTGCCGCCGACGCGGCCGGCGATCCAGCTCAGCCCGCCGTCGAGCAGGTAGGCACCGACCAGCAGGCCGGCGGTGAACAGGACCTGCGCCCCGGTGTCGGTCGGGATCCAGCCGTTCGGGACCAGCGGGAGCCGGTAGGGCGTGCTCGACAGGAGGATGGCGTCGAGTGCGACGCCGACGACCAGCGCCGGCACCCGGCCGGGCACCTGCGCGAGGAGCGTTCCGAGGGCGGCGACGGCGTACCGGAGGCTGTGGGGCCGCGCGTACCGCTGGACGAGGTGCCAGAGCGGGTTCCCGACCCGCTCGGGGGGCTCGACGTCGAGTGTGTGTGAATCCGTCATCGGTGGTCAGATCTGTCCCGGCAGTTCGCCCGCCGCCCGGGTTTTCGGCCGTCGAAACTGCGACTACCGTCCGGCGGGCGGCCGCCCCCTTTCGCTCTGGTGGTCGGTTGCGAAGCGGTAGCACGCCATTGGCCCGCGCCGGTCACGGCTCGTCCTCCGCGACGAGGTAGCCGTCGACGATCGCCTCCAGTCCGTCCAGGATCGGCTGGACGTGGTCGTCGCTGGCGAAGATGGCGCGCATGTTCTGTCCGGAGCGCATCGCGCCGACGAAGGTGGCCGCGAACAGTTCGGGATCGACCGGTCGGAACTGGCCCGACTCGATGCCCTCCGCGACTGCGTCGGCGACGTAGTCCCGCAGGTAGACGGTGTTGTACTCGATGGTCTCGCGGAGGCGCTCGTCGTAGGGCGCCTGGGCCTGAATCTCGAGGAGGAGTCGCGAGAATTCCACGGACTCCTCAAACTCGTCGCTGGACTCGTCACGAAGGGCGAAGCGGGCGAGTTCCAGCAGGCGCTCGCGCGGGTCGTCGGCGTCGGCGCGCTCCTCGATTTCGGCCGCGAGATGGTCCAGCCCGTTCGAGAACATCGCGAACACCAGGTCCTCCTTCGTATCGAAGTAGTAGTGGACCAGCGACTGGCTCACGCCCGCCGCGTCCGCGACGGCCTGCGTCGTGAACGAGTCGAACCCCTGGCTGACGAGCACGTCGAAGGCCGCCCACCGGATCTCGTCCTCGGTCGAGGGCTCGTCGGTCGTCGCGTCACCGCTCATAAACCTGATTGAGCACTCAATCAAATAAAGTGCTGCCGATCCGGGAGCGGACGGGGGCTTTCACGCTGTTTGCAGTTGCTATTCCTTATCGCTTCGCTGAACACTATCGGGCCGGCGCCCGCAGGGTTTTAACCGGGGAGTGACCAACCGACGGTCGATGGTCGTCTCGAACGAGAAGGGGGACCGGCGCGAGCGGGAACTGGTGAACGAACTCGACGCGGCGGGCTTTGCGGTGATGCGCGCCCCGGCCAGCGGGAGCGCCACCGAGCGCGAACTCCCGGACGTGCTCGCGGGCGACGGCGAGGACTTTTTCGCCGTCGAGGCGAAATCCTCCGCGGGCGACCCCATCTACCTCGACGGCGAGGAGGTCGAGGCGCTGCTGTTTTTCGCGCGGAACTTCGGCGCCAAGCCCCGCATCGGCGTCCGCTACGACCGCGAAGACTGGTACTTTTTCCACCCCGGCGACGAGGCCGTCCACGTCACTGACGGCGGGAACTACCGGATCAAGTGCGAGACTGCGCTCGCACACGGCACGGACTTCGACGAACTCGTCGGCCACTCCGAGAAAGTCACGCTCGACGAGGTGGGCGAGTCGGGGCCCGACCAGGCGACGCTTGACGTGCTCGCGGCCTTCGAACGGGGCGACCTGACCCGCGAAGAGACCGCAGAGATGCTCGAGTGATCGGACTCCGGGTCCACCGCGTGACACCACTCCGGGAGTCCCGCCGGAAACGCGGGCTTGAAACCCGCGTAGCCACGACCGACTGACGTGCCCCGTCGCCAGCGCGTCGCCCCGTCGAACTGCCCGCGAAGTTCCGTCCACCGATGAGCACTGCAACCCGGAAACCGCGCGGCCGCGCCGGCGTCTTCCTCACGATCTGTGTCTTCTCGTTCTTGGTCAACTTCGGCCGGATCGCGTTCGCGCCGCTCGTCGACTACTTCATTGAGTCGGGCATCGACCCGGCCACGGCCGGACTGGCGGCGACGGCCGTCTGGGTCGGGAGCGCCCTGTTGCGACTCCCGACGGGCTATCTCCTGACCCTCGTCCGCCGTCACCGCGTGCTCCTCGGAATGGGGCTGTTCCTCTCGGCGGCGGCCGCGTTCACCGCGCTCTCGCCGGGCATCGCCGTCACCGTCGCCGGCGCCTTCCTCGTCGGCCTGGCCTCCGGAGTCTTCTTCATCGCCGCGAACCCCCTGGTGAGCGAACTCTACCCCGAACGGGTCGGCTTCGCGGTCGGCGTCCGCGGGATGTCCTCGCAGATCGCCGCCGTCGTCGCGCCGACGCTCGTCGTCGTCGCTATCGGCCTGGGGTCGTGGCGGATCGCCTTCGGCGCGCTCGCCGGCCTCTCACTCATCGGGACGGGCGCGTTCGCGCTCGCGGTCCGGCGCGCGGACCTGCCCGAGGCCGGAATCGAGGACCGGGACCTCCTCGGCGCGATCCGCGCCCAGTGGCGTCTGATCGCCGCCGGCATCCTCTTCGTCGGCCTCACCGGCTTCGTCTGGCAGGGCGTGTTCAACTTCTACGTCACCGCGGTCAGCGCGAAAGGCATCGCGTCGGGGACAGCGAACACCCTCCTCACCGTGACCTTCGCCGCGGGCGTCCCCTCGTTTCTTGTCGCCGGGCGCCTGGCCGACCGCTTCTCGTACCTGCCGCTCTTGCTCGCCATCCTCGGCGGGTTCGCGACCTGCCTGCTCGCCTTTACCCTGGTCTCGTCGGTCGCCGGCGTCGCGGCCGTCTCCGTCGCGATGGGGCTGGTCATCCACGGCCTGTTCCCGGTGGGCGACGCCTACCTGCTCGAGACGCTCCCCGACGAGAACCGCGCGAGCGCCTACTCCGGATTCAGCGCGACGATGATGCTCATCCAGGCGCCCGGAAGCGTCGCCGTCGGCGTCCTCGCGGGGGCCGGGCTCAGCTATGCCACGGTGTTCCAGGCCTACGCCGTCCTCGTCGCCGTCATCGCCGTGGCCCTCGCCGCGCTCGCGAAGGCCGGGCGACTCCCCGCAGGCGGGTAGCTCCCAGCGCCAGTCCGGGTGCTGGTCGTCCGGCAACAACCCGGATGCTGGTCGTCCGGCAACAACCCAAATGCTCGCCGTCCGGAAACAGCCCGAGTGCTGGCTCAGAAACTGTCGACGACCGGAATCCCGACAGTGCCGAAGTCGGTCATGTCGTCGAGGACACCCGAGACCTCCGCGAGACCGATGCGGTCGGTGACGACCGCCGCGGGGTCGAGTTTCCCCGTCGCGACCAGCCGGAATATCTCGTCGTAGCGCTCGGGTGGCATTCCCAGCGCGCCGTAGAAGTCGATTTCGCTCGTGACCATCTCGTCGGTCGGCAGCGGCAGGTTCCCGCCCGCCTCCTTCGTCGTCAGCCCGACCTGGACGTGCTGGCCGGTCTTGCCCAGGCTCCTGACCGCGTTCCGGCAGGTCGTCTCGATGCCCAGCGCGTCCATCGACACGTCGGCGCCGCCGTCGGTGATCGCCCGCACTTTCGCGACCGGGTCTTCGACGGCGCTCGCGTCGACGGTCGCAACCGCGCCCAGCTGTTCGGCGAAGTCGAGTTTCTCCTCGACGAGGTCGACGCCGATCACGTTCCCGCCGAGGGTGGAGGCGATCTGGACCGCCGAGAGGCCGACGCCGCCACAGCCGTGGACGACGACCCAGTCGCCCGCCCCCAGGTCCGCGCGGTGGGCCAGCCCGTGGAACGCGGTCATGAACCGACAGCCCAGGCCGGCCATCTCGACCGAGGAGACCCCTGCCGGGAGTTCGACGAGGTTGTGGTCGGCGTGGGGGACTGGGACCTGCTCGGCGAAGGCGCCCGGCGCCTCGGGCTGGAGACCCAGCGCCTGCCGGTTCTCGCAGATGTTCGAGTGGCCGGTCTTGCAGAGATGACACGACCCGTCGCCGAGATTGAACGGGACGGCGACGTGGTCGCCCTCGGCGACCGACTCGACCTCCTCGCCGACCGCGAGGACGTGGCCGGCGGGTTCGTGCCCGAGGATGTGGCCCGGCACCGGATCGAGGCCGCGCCAGCCCCAGTCGCCCTGCCAGGCGTGCCAGTCGCTCCGGCAGACGCCGCAGGCCTCGACGCCGACCACCGCGCCGTGGGGCGCGGGTTCGGGGTCGTCGACCTCCCGGACGTCGAGCGGTTCGCCGTAGTCCGTGAACACTGCCGCGCGCATACCCCGTCATCGACGCCGGCCGCCAAAGAGCCTCGGGTCGGAGCGGCGACCCCGGCCGGTCCGGCGAGTCGGCTGAGAGGACACGTGGCCGCCCGCGCTCGCGGGTGTCAATTCGACCATAACTCCGAGCGAAACAGTTAATATCTGGTGTAAAAGATGTTTTACTGTAAAGGAAGTTTTACACCATGTCGACAACGAATAGCGGATCGGGAATCACTCGCGAAAGGTACAGACGACTCGTCTACGGGCTCGTTGGGCTCGGGATCGTCGGGTTAGCAGTCGGCCTCGTACTCGACCAACCGCTCGCGGGAACGAGCGCGTACCTGGTCGGCGTCTGGGTCGGTGCCGCGATCGCCTTCGGCGCGCCGAAGTGGAGCGACGCGACGCTCCAAGACGAGCGTGACTACGAGCGACACGACCGCGCGAGCGGGCTGGCGATGGGGGTCGTGATGGTGCTCGGTATCGGTTTGATTCCGCCACTGTACCTGCTCGACGCGGGTGGACACGTCGTGATCACGGAGACAGTCGGCGGCCTCATCGCGGGCGCGTCGGCGCTGTACCTGCTGTACGGCGTCTGTCTGGGGATCGTTCAGCGCCGTACGCACGCATGAGAAACGACCTCGCGGAACGCCGCGCCGACGAGGGGTCGAGCCAGGGCGAACTCGCGGAGGCCGTCGGAGTCACCCGACAGACGATCAACGCGATCGAACGCGACCGATACGATCCCTCGCTGGAACTCGCGTTCGAACTCGCCGCCCACTTCGGGTGCCACATCGAGGACATCTTCCACCCGGCGTTGGACTGACCGGTGTCCGGACGGTACGGACAGGCGGTGTAGTTAGCATCGGAACGTCCGCCGAGCGAACGCAGTGAGCGGGGCGGTTCGCCGGACGCGAGCGAGCGAAGCGAGTACGAACGGAGTGAGTGCCTCGCTGTGAATGGGGAATGCGCGGCGCGAAAAATGTCGTCGCCTAGATGCCGAACGCGCGAAGCATCAGAACGAGGAAGCCGAACATGGCGCCGAACGCGATGACGCTCCGTGGGTCGATGTGGATGGCGTTGCGGTCCTCGGCGTCGAAGTACCGGACCAGTCCCGCACTGGACATCAGTCCGCCACTGTCGCTGTTACTCATACTCTCCACTGTGAGCGGCGTCCGCCTAAGCCTTTCGCCCTCGACTCGACGGGACCCAGCCCGCACGAGCCTGTCGCCGGGACGGGCCGGCGTCCGCGTTCTGTCCCGCGGTTTCCACTCGATTGACGGGTCGGGCCAGGAGGGGCGAGCCGGTAGTGGAAACCCTTATGCCCGCCGGTTCGTAACGTCCGATGAATCCATGACGGTCACTCTCAAGGACTTCTACGCCGACTGGTGCGGGCCGTGCAAGACCCAGGACCCGATCCTCGAGGACCTCGAAGCGGAGTGGACCGACGTCGAGTTCGAGAAGGTAAACGTCGATGAAGAGCAAGACGTCGCCAACGAGTACCAGGTCCGCTCGCTCCCGACGCTGGTCATCGAGAACGACGACGGCATCGTCGAGCGGTTCGTCGGCGTCACGCAGGCCGCCGACATCGAGAGCGCACTCGAAGAAGCGTCCTGATTTTCCGCGAATTCCGTTCAGCGTCGAGTTTTCCGACCGCCTACAGCCCGAGGCTTCCTTCGACCATCCGGATAAACACGCCAGCGAAGCGGCTGTCGGCGCTCCAGACCGCCATCTCGTCGCCGTCGTTCTCCAGTACCGATAGCAAGAGCGTGTCGCCGTCGACGAACAGCAACCGGCCGCTCGAGCCGTTGCCGGCGACGGCCGCCGGCGGGTCACAGACGGTCACGTCCCCGTCGAAGCGCTCGCGGATGTCGGCGTGTGTGCTGACGACTGTGACGTCGATGCCGCTGTCGGCGGCCGCGGCTACCGCTTCGTCGACTCCGTCGTTCGCCAGTCCCGGCGTCGGGACTCCGAGGACGATCCGGTTCTCGGCGGTCCCGATGAGTTCGATGACCCGGTCGGTGACGGCGTCGCGGCCGCGGATCGTCCAGATCTCCTCGCGCTCGCGCTCGTCGCTCTCGGTCTGGACGCGCTCGACGTAGGCAAAGGCCCGGTCGGACTCGCGCTCGAACCGCTCGCGGAGCGTCGAGCGCGCCGCCTCGACGCTCACGGGGCGAAAGCGCTTGGGATTGGACTGCTGGACGTCGACCAGTCCGCGGTCGGCCAGCGAGTCCGTGACGCTGTAAACCTGCGACCGGGGCACGTCGGTCACCTCCGACACCTCGCGGGCGGTCCCGGCGCCGATCCGCTGGAGCGCGATGAACACCTTCGCCTCGTAGCTGGTGAGACCGAGACGCTCGAAGGCCGTGACTGCCTCGCTCTCGGTCGTGACCGTCTCGTTCTCCGTCCGCTCGGTGGCGCTTCCCTCCGAATCGTTCGACATGACTTACTCGTCGCCTCCGGCCGGTCGTCCCTCACCGCGCTCGTCGCGTTCCGCGTCGATGGTGCCGACGTAGCGCGTCCAGAGGACAAGCAGGCTCGGGAGGACGAGCACGCTCGCGAGGAACGCGTAGATGATCGTCAGGCCGGTGATGATACCGAACTGGCGCAGCGGCGGCAGGATGGCGATGGCAAGCGTGCCGAACCCGCCGACGGTGGTCGCCGCGCTGCCGAGCAGCGCCCCGCCGGTCCCGGTGACAGCGGTGTCCATCGCGTCCCAGACGTTACCCTGCCGTTCGAGTTCGATCTTGTACCGCTCGCTGACGTGGATGCTGTAGGCGACCCCAAGCCCGATGGTCAGCGAGGTGATCGTCCCGGTCAGGACGTTGAACGGGACGCCGATGGCGTACATCGTGCCGAGGATCCACGCCACCGAGAGCGCGACGGGCAACAGCGTCACCGCCCCGAGCGTGAAACTCCCCTCGGTGATCCGGTAGGCGACCATCAAAAAGAGGAACACGGCCACCAGCGAGATGACGAGGCTCTCGATGACGCTGTCGAACAGGTCGGCGGTGACGACCTGCTGGACGACCATCGACCCGGTGGCGATCGCCGCCACGTCGGCGTCGTTCGCGCTGGATGCGGCGATCTCGCGGGTCTGATCGGTGACCTCGCTCGCGCCCGCGGTCCCCTTCGTCGGGATGATCACCCGCGCGGCCGCGTACCCGTCCCCGTCGTGATAGAGGACGTTCGGCGTGTCCGGCGGGGCAGCCGCCCCGAACGCGTCGAGGACGGCCGTGACGTTCTCCTCGGGGACGCCGTCGTCGTCGACGTCGTTTGCGGCGTACAGTTGCGCGAACGTCGAGTTGGGGTCGGCCGCGGCGACGGCCCGCATCGTTCCGACGGGACCGTCCACGTTGGCCTCGCCGTTAGCCCCGACGTAGGTCACGTTGTTCTCCACCGCCGCTTCCTCGATGGCGGCGATCCGGCCGAGCGCGGCCGGGGTCGCGATATCCCCGCGTATCAGCACTTGCGACTGGCTGGTCGCCGGCCGGAAGTTCTCGTTGACGTAGTCGAGGTTCTTCTTGACGGTGTACTCGCCGGGTGCGAGCGGCTCGGGGAGATCTTTCATCCACCCCGGCGGGTCCTCCGCGAGGAAGTCCTCCTGCTGGAAGGAGGTGCTGACCTGACTCCCGGCGGCGCCGGCGGTGAGGGTTAAAAGCAGGGCGACGACGACCACGACGACCGGCGCGCGTCTGGCGGCTTTCGACCCCAGCGAGAGGAACCCCGCCAGGCGGCCGCCACCGGTCCCGAACGCCCGCTTCTGTCGGTCGAATCCCCATCCCTCGAGCAGTTCGTCGGTCTCGACTTTCAGCGCGGGGATCAGCCCGCCGAAGATGGCGAGCGCGGCGACGATCCCGAACGCGGAGACGACGCCGAAATCCTGGATCGGCGGGAGCGCGCTCGCGAGGTTCGACAGGAAGCCGATGACGCTGGTGGCGGTCACCCAGATCAGCGCGACGCCGACCCCGCCCAGCGCCAGCCCCATCGCCTTGCGCGTGGGGATGTCGGCGTCAGCGCGTTGCTCGCGGTGGCGCATGAAGATGTGTATCGCGTAGTCGATCGAGAGGCCGATCAGCAAGACCGGCACCGCGATCATGATCTGGTTGAACTGGATGTCGGCCCAGCCCATGAACCCGAACGTCCAGACCAGCACGGCGACGATACCGATGAACCCGAGCAGGATGTCGAGCAGGTCGCGGTAGGCGACCGCCAGCGTGACCATCACGAACAGCAGGGCGAGCGGCCCGACCATCGCGAGACTCTCCGACTGTGAGCGGTTGATCTCGTCACTGACGATCCCCTGCCCGAAGGTGATGTACTCGTCGGTGGCCTGCTGTTGTCCGACCGTCTGGATCTCGAGCTGCGCGTCGACGGTCGCGTCCGGGATCCCGGTAGGGTCCTGGGTCGTCGTGCTGTCCTGCCGGATCAGCATCGACCGGGCCTCCGCAGTCGGTGGCGTCGACGACGGTTTGAATCCGGTCGGCATCAACTGCAACGCCGTGCTCGATGCCGCACCGTCGCCGTTGCCGAACAGCGCCGCGACGGTCCGGTTGACCTCCCGCGGACTCATGTCCTCGAGCGTCGCGATCTGTCGGGCGAGCGACGGCGTCTCGGCGGCGGCCTGGCCGGCCGATCCGCTGGACTGGTCGGTGGACTGGCCGGACTGGGTCCCTTCGTCCGCCTGTTGCTGGCTCAGCGCCGCAAACGCCACCAGGTTCGAGATCCCGGTGATCGAGTTGGTCTCGACCAGCGTCCGGTTGACGGCGGGCGTGGTCCGGACCTCTTGCTGGAAGCGAAGCGACCTGAGAAGCGATGTCCGCGAGAGGACGTTCCCGTCGGGGTTGCGGACGATCACCTGAACCGACGAGACGTTGTCGTCGACGCCGGTGAAGTTATCCGTGATGTACTGGTTGGCCTGGTACTCCGGCGAGTCGCTCTGGAACTGGTTGGTCGAGGACGACGACGCGAGCTGCGTCGCACCCGCGCCGATCGCGACCGTCGCGAGCAGTAGCACGACGATGACGACCTTGCTGTGCTTCGTGATCCGGTCCATGAGGGCCTGATCGAGGTTCATTCGGGGACTCTCCGTTCAGGGCTGGCTCGCGATCGCATTGTGTTGGGACTATCCTACTAACAGGAGAACGGATAGGTAAGTGTGTCGTTGTCCGGTCGTGGCCGCCCCGGTAGTGGGTGGCGTTTACGGACCCCGGTTCGACCATCCGTCGACGAAGTCACTCCGTTCGGGAGAAACGCCGGCGGAGAGACGATACTGACGCCGAAAACTGGCAGAAATCGAAACGGCGCTCACTCAGTGGAAGGCGACACCGCCCACTCAGTGGAAGGTGACATCGCCCACTCAGTGGAAGGCGACACCGCCCACTCAGTGGAAGGCGACACCGCCCACTCAGTGGAAAGTGACATCGCCCACTCAGTGGAAGGTGACGCCGACGTCGTGCATGCCCTCGTTGTTCATCGCGATGTTGATCACCAGCGGCGTCACCGCTTCGACCTCGGCGGCGTTGGCGATACCGCCGGCGGAGAGGCCGCGCAGTCCTTCGATGGCGTCGGCCAGCGCGATGACGGTCTCGACGGCGTCGCCGTCGTCACCGACGACCAGCGTGTCCACGTCGAGGTCGGCGTCGAGGTTGGCGAGGCGGTCGGCCGCGAGATTGTGGAAGGCGCCGACGACCGGGACGCCCTCGGGGGCGGCCTCGGCCGCCAGCGCGGTGACGCTCCCGGCGCCCGGCCGGTTGTAGTGCATCCCGTCCTCGTCGCGTTTCATCCCGACGGCCGGCGAAACGAGGACGTCGCCCTCGTCGAGGTCGTCCGCGACGGCCTCGATGGTGTCCGTGAGGTGATAGGCGGGGACGGCACAGACGACCACGTTCGCCCGCGCCGCGGCCTCGCCGTTCTCGAAGCCCGAGACCGATGCCTCGACGCCGCGACTGTCGAGTTCGGTCGCGTACTCCTCGGCCTTGTTCGCGGCCCGTTCCGCGTCGCGCGAGCCGATGATGACCTCGTGGTTCGTGTCGTAGGCCCACCGCAGCGCCAGTCCTTCGCCGATGTCGCCCGTGCCGCCCAGCAGTGCGATCTTCATGTTCAACGGGTAGGACGAAGCGTGGTTAAGCGTTGCCGATTCCGCCGGCGAACCGGCCGCTACGTACTCGATTCCGAGTAAATTCTGACGGTTCAGTTCTGTCGCTCACTCATCCGGCGACCGCTCGAGCAGGTCCGGCAGGTCGTTCACGGAGTCGACGACGGCGGCCGCGCCGGCGCGCTCGTACTTCCGGCGGCCGTCCTCGCCGCTCAGCCCGCCGGTCAGGACGCCGACCCCGTGGTAGGTCCGGGTCGGGTCGGCCTCGGCGGCGTTGACCGCCGTCCGCACGTCGTCGAGCGTGTCGCCGACGAAGACCACGGTTTCGGCGTCGAACCGCTCGGCCAGCGTCACCAGCGCGTCGGGATGGGGTTTCCCCTCTTCCCAGTCATCCATCGTGAAGCGGTGGTCCGCGGGCACGTCGAGGTCGACCCGGTCGAGGGCGATGTCGGCCTCGGCGGCGGGCCGGCCCGTCAGGACGCCCACGTCGAAGCGCTCGCGCAGGGCCGCGACCGTCTCCGCCGCGAGGATGACCGGTTCGTCGTTGACGTAGCCGGCGGTGTCCATGTCCGGTTCGGCGCCCTCCAGTTCGCGATACAGGTCGCTCCCGAGATACAGTTGCTGGAAGACGTCGCGCAGGCGGTCGGGGTCCCACTCGTTCATCACGCGCTCGCTCTCGGCCGGGCCCAGTGCGTCGAGGACGACCGTTTCGGCCGCCGCGAGGCCGCCGCCGGTCGCGGCGACACGGTCGGTGAACGCCGCCACGTCGGCAGCGAACCCCTCGCGGCGCGCGAGGACGAACAGCGCCGCGGCGTCGGTGAGTTCCCAGTCGTTGTTGAACCCGCCGGCGTCTTTGAACTGCTGGATCGCTTCCCTCTCGATGGTCTCGCCGTAGACGGTGGCGACGGATTCGACGATTGCCCGCCGGTAGGAGTCGGCGACGTCGACGAGCACGCCGTCGACGTCGAGCACGACCGCATCCGCGTTCATCAGTGTCACCGGCAACGCACTCGACGCAAAAGGCCGTTGTGAATCGGGGCGTCGAACCGCGGCCGGTCAGTCACACCGCGTCTCGAGATAGATGTCGAGCAGGCGGATGATCACGGCCGCGAAGCCGGTCCCGGCGCTCCAGATCGCCATCTCCACGTCGTCGTCGGCCGCTGTCTCGCGTTCGATGCTCAATAGCAACGTCTCGCCGTCGATGATCAGTACGCGCCCGGCCTGGGGGTCGTCCGCCGCGCGCTCGGGCGGAAAGCGCCGTGTCCGCACGGGTCCATCGTCGAAGGCGGCGAGGACGCTCTCGGCGGTGCTCACGACGGTCACCGCCACACCGCGCTCGGCGGCCGCGACCAGTTCCCCGGCGACGGCGCCGTCGGACGACTCCTCGCCGACCAGGTACCGGACGCTCTCAGTGGCCTCGCCCACCAGTCGCGTCGCGCGCGAGGTGACCGACTCCCGACCCGTGACAGTCCAGACGTGTTCCTGCTGTTCGTCGGGGCTGTGCTCTTCGCGAACCGTCTCGAGATAGTCGAACGCGCGCGTTTCCCGGTGCTCGTAGCGCCTGCGGAGCCGGCGCCGCGCCTCGTCGAGGTCGATCGGGCAAAACTGGATCGGCGTCGACTGCTGGACGTCGACGAGTCCGCGCTGCTCGAGTTTCTCGGCGGTGCCGTACACCTGCGACCGGGGGACCTCACATGCGTCCGCGACATCGCTCGCGGACCCGACGCCGAGCTTCTGGAGCGCGACGAACACCTGTGCCTCGTAGCTGGTCAGCCCGAGGTCCGCCAGCGCCCCGACCGCGTCGGCGTCGTCCATGGGGCTCAGTCGTCCTCCCCGGCGACTGTCTCGGTCTTCCCAACCGTGCTACTTGACTCGACGACCGCGTTCTCCGGCCCGAAGTACCGCGTCCAGAGGACGAGCAGGCTCGGGAGGACGAGCACGCTCGCGAGGAACGCGTAGATGATCGTCAGGCCGGTGATGATACCGAACTGCTGGAGCGGCGGCAGGATGGCGAACGCCAGCGTGCCGAACCCGCCGACGGTGGTCGCCGCACTGCCGAGCAGGGCCCCGCCGGTCCCGGTGACCGCTCGCTCCATCGCGGTCCAGACCGACCCAGTGCGTTCGAGCTCCTGGTTGTAGCGCTCGCTGAGGTGGATGCTGTAGGCCACCCCCAGTCCGACCGTCAGGCTGGTGATCATCCCCGTGAGGATGTTGAACGGGATGTCTACCAGATACATCGTCCCAAGGATCCAGGTGACGCTCAGGACGACGGGGAGCAGCGTCACTGCGCCCAGCGTCGCACTCCCCTCGGTGATCCGGTAGGTCAACATCAGGAACCCGAACACGGCGACGAGCGTGATCACGAGGCTCTGGATGACCGTCTCGAGGAGTTGGTCCTGGACGATCTTGAACAGGATTGCCTGTCCGGTGGCGGTCGCTTCGAACCCGCTCTCGGAGACACCGTCGGCGACGGCTCGCATCTGGCTCGTGACGGCAGACTGCGATGCGCCGCCGTTCGTCGAAATGACCATCCGGACCGCCTCGTAGTCGCCGCCCTCGGTGCGGTGGATGACGCTCATTGCCTGCGGTCCCGCGACCGCGAACAACTGGTCGTAGACGGCCGTGACGTTCCCCTCCGGAATCCCGTCACCGTTCGGGTCCTCGGCGGCGAGCGTCCGGGCGAACGTTTCGTTGTTCGCCGCGACCTGTTGTATCACCGACAGCGGGCTCTGGATGCTCGCCTCGCCGCCTGCCAGTTTCTTCGTCACGTTGCTGGCCGCGGCGTCTTCGGACGCGTTCGCCACGGACCGTAATGCCGCGGGATCGGTGGCGTCCCCTTCGATCAGAATCTGTGCCTGGGAATCCTCACGGAGGAAGTTCTGGTTGACGTACTCCAGATTCGCTTTCGCGGTGTACTCGCCGGGTGAGAACGGTTCGGGGAGACTCTCCATCCACCCGGGCGGCTCTTCGGCGAGGAAATCCTCCTGATTGAAGCTGGTATCGACCTGCGAAGCGCCGTAGACGCCGCCAGCACTGATGATCAGCGCGACGAGGATGACGACAAGGGGCGCGGCCTTCGCTGCCCGCGAGCCGATCGAGAGCACTGCGCCGAACCGCCCACCGCCGGTCCCGAAGGCGCGCTTCTGGCGGTCCCAGCCCCGCCCCTCGAGGAAGCTGTCGACCTCTATTTTCAACGCCGGGATGAGGAGTCCGAACACGAGCAATGCAGCCGTGATACCGACGGCGCTGACGACGCCGAACTCCTGGATCGGAGGCACCGGGCTCGTTAGATTCGAGAGGAATCCGATGACCGTCGTCGCAGTAACCCAGACGAGCGCGATGCCGACGCCGCTAAGGGCGACTGCCATCGACTTGCGGGGTCCGTTCTCGAGTTCGCCGCGCTCCTCACGGTGGCGCATGAAGATGTGTATCGCGTAGTCGATAGACAGCCCGATCAACAGGACCGGGACGGCGATGAACAACTGATTGAACGCGATGTCGGCCCAGCCCATGAAGCCGAAGGTCCACACGAGTACGGCCGCGATACCGACGAGACCGAGCACGATGTCGATCAGGTCGCGGTAGGCGACGGCGAGCGCGACGATGACGAAAAGCAGTGCGAGCGGGCCGACGATGGCGAGACTGTCACCCATCGAGGAGTTGATCTCCTCGCTGATGACGCCCGATCCGAACACGATGATCTCAGCGTCGGCGAGACCGCCGTCAGCGGGCCGGATATCTTGCATCGCCAGCTGTGCGTCCATGACTGCGTCCGAAAGCTGTGCGCCCGCGCCGGCCTCACCCTCGGTTCGCTGGGTGACGCTCAACATCGTCGCGTTCGCGGTGGCCGTTCCCGGTTCGTAGCTGGTTGGCATGAGCGTGAGCGCGCTCCCGCTGTCGCTCCCGTTCGCGCTCAGGACGCCCTGTACGAGTCGTTCGACCTGTGCTGGTTCCATCCGCTCCAGCGTGGCGATCTGCTGGTCGAGCGAGACTGCCGTCGCGTTCGGGTTCTGCTGTCGGACGGCGGCGGTGGCGACCGCGTTCGAGACGCCGACGATCGCCGACTCGTCCACCAGCGTCGGTTCGATCGTCTCGTTCTCGTAGTACCCACGCTGGAGTTTCAGCATCGAAACCAGTGATGGCTTATCGAGAACGTTCCCGCCGCGGACGATCACCTGGACCCGTGAGACGTTCTCCGGTCCCGTCGAGAAGTTCTCCTCGATGTAGTCGAGTTTCTGTGCTTCTTCGGTGTCACTTTGAAACTGGTCCAGCGACGAGGACTGGCTGACCATACCCGCGCCCGTCCCGACGACGAGCGTCAGCAGTACCATCCCGATGATGACGGCCCTGCTGTGCTCGACGACCAGATTGGCGGCCCTATCTGGAAGGCTCACGGGGGATCATCTCCACGGCATGTTGTCGTAATCATACCAACAACCATTCGTTCACATCTCGTGACTTCTCGGATATAAGATTGCCGAATTTGACTGAACATTCGGTCAAGAACGATCCGCACGTATCCGTCCTCGACGCGGCTCGGATCGCCGAGCAACAACAGGACATCTACGGGCCGAAACTCCGGAAGTCGCCGTTTCGGCTCATCTGCCGGACACTACGCCGTAGGCGTCTGTATCGAACTGTCGTCGTCTCGACCGGTAGTCGGTCACAGCAGTAGCGGCGCGGTTGCCGCCGTTTACTGGTAACGAACCAGTTGCGACTCGACGTACTCCTGGATGATCGCTCGGTTCTGTTCGATGATGTCTGGATCTTCGAGAGTCACGCCACGCTCGAGCGCGCCATAGGCCGCGGAGTAGACGAACTCCGCGGTTTCCTCGGCGTTGACCGCGCGGAACTGCCCCTCCTCGATACCGCGCTCGATCACGCTGACGAACTCCGAGAGAAAGAGCGTATCTGACCGCTCGAACTGTTCGCGATAGGCTCCGTGATAGGGTGCCTGCGAACGGATTTCCAGGATCGCTCGACGAAACTGAAACGCTTGGTCGTCCATCTCCGAGGGGAGGAGCCGATCGATCAGCGCCAGCAGATGTTTTCGAGGATTCTCGTGGTCCACCTCGTCGAGTTCCGCTTCGAGTCGCTCGAGGAGAAAGGAGAGAAAGTCCTCCAGTAAGTCCTCTTTGTCGTCGTAGTGGTAGTACAGTAGCGACTTGCTCTTCTCGAACTCGTCGGCGATTTTCGCGATGCTCGTGTTCGGATAGCCGTGTGTGCAGAGCGCTCGATAGGTCGCCAGCATAATATCCTCAGTCACGTCTCCGCCATCCGTCGAGTCGCTCATTGGACGAACGTTCGGGCAAGGATGTTTTAAGCCCTTTCGTGGGCCGTTGTCCGGTCGGGGCACGCGCCGTCAAACCGTGATGCAACGGGTACTGTGCCATCATTTGCCCGCCTCTAGGTCGTCGATGAACGCGGCCAGTTCGGTTCGAACGACCGGAGCCGATATGGAGTCGACGACGCGGGCCACCGCCTCCCACTCTCGGTTAGCGTCTCCAGGCGTCGGCGTCGCCGCTCCGACCTGATCCGACGAGTCCCCTCGCCGACTCACGACAGCGACGGAAATCACGCGGCCGGCACGCCGGATCTCCCGGCGCGTCCCGGCCGGGACGCCGCCGAGGATCCCGCCCAGGTCCGCGGCCAGTTCGCCGACGGCCGCGCCGAACTCGGGGAGCCACGTCGGATCCCCGTCGGCCGCCTCGCCGCCGGCCGACACGGTGTCGTACCGGTCGTGTGACGTCGCGACCGTCGACCGGGTTAGCGCCCTGAAACACGCCGCGACGACCGGCGGATCGGCGCTCAGTTGCCCCACGGTCTCGAAGGCGAGCCCGTGGAGATAATCGCCGGCGAGGATCAACTGTGTCCGTCTCGCCTCCGACTCGTCAGCGGTCGGATCCGACTCGCGCAGACGACGGGTGTGGCCGTAGCCGGCCAGTAACTCGACCGCGGTCGACGCCCGGATCGCGTCCTCGCGTGGCGCCGCAGGCTCCGGGACAGCCCCGAAGACGGTGAGCAACAGTTCGCCCCGCCATCGCCGCGCCCCGCAGTCGACGGCGCGACTCACGACCCCGGCGAGCGCGTCCGGACAGTCGCTCGTAACACGGGCAGTCACGTCGGACACGTCGACCGTCCCGGTAGCAGTGTCACTCATCGGTTCGCGAGTCGGTGTCCGCTCCGCCGGTCGATCGGGTGGCGTCGATCCCGTCGGTCGTCGACTTATCGTAGGAGGACGTCTCCGGGAACCGTTCCCCGCACCAGTGACAGAACGGGAGGTCCCCGTCGGCTTCCCGACCGCAGGACCGGCAGCGATACTCCGTTTCCCCGGCCGCTGGCGTGGTCTCGGGGCGACGCCCAGAGAACAGCGCGTCCCGGTACGCGTCGACCACGCTCACGACGGCGACGAACCCGACGAGTCCGATCGAGGCCAGACGCTGACTCGTCCCGGCGACCGACAGCAGCGGTTCCGGCACCGGGACCGAGCCAGCCAGGACCGCCAGTCCGAACCAGTAGCCCCCGCGCAGCCACCGCCTGAGGTACGCGTGTCCGAGTCCCGGGACGACCGCGCTCAGGACCGCCGCGATCCACGGGCGCACTTGGGCGAGACGTGTCATCACGGATTGAACGTTCGGTCAGGACCGGCAAAACCTTTGTGGCGCCTACAGCGCTCCCGGCGTCTCGCCACGAACCGGGAATCCGCGCCTCAGTATCTTGCCACACGTCGAGGGTCCGCGGCAGCCTCGAGAGCGGCGCTCACGGCCCGTCGACCGCCACGTACAGCGTCTCCCCGGGCAGGGTCTCGCGCTCGACCGGGATCACGGCGGGGTCGCCGCCGAGCGTGGTAAACAGGAAGGTCGCGCCGACCTCACGGGCGAGTTCACGGGTCGGTCGCTGTAGCTCGGGTGGAAAGTTCAGCGCGTAGACCGCGTCGGCGCCGTGATACACCGCGAGGTCGGGGTCGGTCACGTCGTCGCGGGCGAAGGACACGCCCTCGGGGGTCTCCCGGTCGCGAACGTCGGTGGCTGTCACCGCACAGCCGGCGTCGGCGAGCGCGGCCGCGAGCGCGGTCCGGGAGCCGATCCCGACCTCGACGAGCGAGTCGAAGACGGCGAGGCGGTCGCACAGGGCGGTCAGCGTGTCTGTGTGCACGTCGGGGTATTTATGAGCCCGGCACCCATACCCTCTCCGCATGCACGTCGACATCGTGCCGGTGGGCGAGCTCCCCGCGCAGGTCAAGCGGGAGGCCTCCTCCAGCCTGCGTGCCGTCTACGACAGCAACGTCACGATGCACGACACGCAGTCCATCCCCTCCGGCGCGTACGACCGTGGCCGCGACCAGTACAGCGCCGAGGCCTTCATCAAACTCGCCACGCGCGTCGGGACCGGCGGCAAGAACATCGCCATCACCGCGAAGGATCTGTTCTATCACCGCCGCAACTACGTCTTCGGGCTCGCCTACCTCGACGGCAAGGGCTCGGTTATCTCCACCTACCGCCTCAACACCTCCTCCGACGGCGGCGTCTCGCGCCGCTCCGACGAGGAGGTGTTCGCCGACCGCGTCCGCAAGGAAGTCATCCACGAGATCGGCCACACCCTCGGCCTCGAACACTGCGACAACAAGCGCTGCGTGATGAGTTTCTCCCCCACCGTCCGCGAAGTCGACATCAAGGACGAGGCGCTGTGTGGATCCTGCCAGCGCGACGTGATGTGACCGTGGTCTGGGGCGGATCGACGCCCTCAGACCACAGTCCGGGCGATTTCCCGACCCCGATTTGGCCGCCCGCTTTCGATCCTGCTTCGCCAACCACGAACACCCCAACGTAGTTAGGTAGTGTGGATATACTTGAGCGTCACGTCGTTCGAAGTACGATGAGCAAGTCACAGGAGTCAGACCGGACGCGCGAACTCGGCGAACTGTTCGTCTCCGTCACCGGTGACGATACGGTGACCGAGCGACAGGAAGGGGGCGGCGAGAAACAGGCTGTCACGGCCGAGGAGGCCGACGAGGAGTTCGACGGCGTCGACGAGGACGGCCTCGGGGACGCTATCGACGCCGACCTCGACGCCTGATCGACCCCTGACTGGATCCCGGGCCGTCTTCCGTCCCCGTCTGTTCCGCTCTCACCCCGCGTTCGCCGCAAGAGCGGCCGCTACGGCGGACTCGCGTTCGCTACGGGCGCTGGGAGTCCGAGCACGTCGAGGTAGGCCCGGCCCGGGTGGAACTCGCCACACGTGTCGCCCCGGAAGCGGAAATTCGGAGGGGTTCCCCAACCCCCTAACCCGCCGGTCCCGAACCCCGTGTAATGCCTCCGTCGCCACCCATCGACGAGCTACACTTCGAGGACGCGCCGTCCGTCGACGAGGTGCCCGGCCCGCGCTCGCGGCGCCTGCGCGAGCGCCAGCGCGAGGCCGAGAGTTCGGCGGTCCTCTATCCCACGGAGATGCCCATCGCCCTCCACGAGGGGCGGGGCGCGACCCTCGAAGATGTCGACGGAAACCGCTATCTGGACTTTTTCGCCGGCATCTGCGTCCTCAACGTCGGCCACGCCAACCCCTACGTCACCGAGGCCGTCACCGAACAGTCCGAACGACTCCCCCACTCGCTGGATTTCCCGACCGAACCCCGCCTCGACCTGATCGAGAAACTCGACGACATCGCGCCGGGCGGGCTCGCCGGGTCGAGTCGCGTCGTCTTCGGCGGCCCCACGGGGAGCGACGCCGTCGAGGGATCGATCAAGCTCGCCAAGCAGTATACTGGAAACAGGGGGATGATCGCCTTCTACGGCGGGTTCCACGGCGAGACGGCCGGCGCCTTCTCCCTCTCCGCGGACGGCAAGTACAAGCGCGACTACACCCCGCTGCTCGCGGAGGTCGAACACGCGCCGTACCCCTACCCGCTCCGCCAGGGCGTCGGGCCTGACGAAGCCGTCGAGCGCTCGCTCGAGACAGTGAAGACGCTGCTAGGGGACCGCTACGGCGCGATGCCAAACCCCGCCGGCGTCTGGGTCGAACCGATCCAGGGCGAGGGGGGCGTCGTCGTCCCGCCCGCGGGCTTTCTCTCCGGGCTCCGTGACCTCTGTGACGACCACGACGTGCCCCTGATCGTCGACGAAATCCAGGTCGGGATGGGCCGGACAGGGGAGTGGTGGGCCAGCGACCACTACGACATCACCCCTGACGCGATGACCGTCGGAAAGGCCATCGGCAACGGCCACCCGCTCTCGGCCACCGTCTATCACGAGGACCTGGACACGTGGGGCCCCGGCGGTCACACCGGCACCTTTCGCGGGTACAACGTCGCGATGCGGGCCGCGGTGCGCGCTATCGAATACATCGAGGACCACGCGCTCCTCGACCACGCGACGGACCTCGGGAGCTACATTCGCGAGCGCCTCGCCGGCGTCGACAGCCCGCTCGTCGCGCAGGTCCGCGGGATGGGCCTGTTCGTCGGCGCCGAACTCGTCGACGAGAACGGCGACCCCGGCGACGACGTGCTCTCGGCCGTCCGGACGCGCTGTATGGAGCGGGGCGTCCTCGTCTGGGGCGGCGGCCGCGACGACCACGTGCTCCGCCTCCTTCCGCCGCTCGTGATGACCCGCGAGCAGGCAGAAACCGGCCTCGATATCGTCTGTGACGCCATTGAAGCGGTCACCGCCGAGCGACTCGACGGGTACTGACGGGTCGGGTGACCAACTGACCGGTCGAGCGACCAACTGACCGGTCGAGCGGATAAGCGCTCGAACAGCCACCGGATCGCCCGGTGGCGGTGCCCCTCCCGAATTAAGTGCCTCCCAGTGGTTGGTGGCGATATGCCGCGCTGTCCCAACTGCGAGTACCAGTCAGAGACGATAAACGACTTCGTCTACGTCAACTACCCCTACGAGGAGGAGGAGGGCCACGGGCTCTATCCCGACCGGGCCGAAGAGGGCGAGACGTACCTCGTCTGTCCCGACTGCGGCGTCGTGATCGGGTAAGCCCCGGACTGACGCGCCGTCAGAGCCTGTCGCCGCCGTCGACCCACAGCGTCTCGCCGGTGACGTAGTCGGCGCCCTCGCTCGCCAGGTACAGGTACGCGTCCTGCAGGTCCGCCGGGCGACCGGCGCGGGTCGGCGGGTCCCGCCCGCCGCCGACCGACTCGGGCGCCCGCTCGGACCACCCCTCTGTTATCTCGGTTGCGATAGCCCCCGGAGCGACCGCGTTCACCCTGATGTCGTGGCGCGCGAGTTCCAGCGCGGCGCTCCGGGTGAGCATCCCCACGGCGCCTTTCGTCGTCGCGTAGTGGGAATGCTCCCACTCGGGATGGGCCGCGGTCGATGAGGCGGTGTTGAGGACGACCCCGCCGTCGCCGCGGTCGATCATGTCCCTCGCCGCGAGTTGCGTCCCGAAGAAGGCGCCCCTCGCGTTGACGGCGTGGAGGCGGTCGTACTCCGCGGGATCGACGTCGAGGAACTCGCGAGAGACGTGGATCCCGGCGTTGTTGACCAGCACGTCGACGCCGCCGAACTCGCGGGCCGCCTCGACCACCGCGGCCAGGTCGTCGACATCAGTCACGTCCGTCTCGACGAAGACGCCGCGTCCCGCACGCTCGCCCGTGTCGGCGGACTCGCCGATCAGTTCGTGCGTGGGCGTCTCGGCGTCGCCGGCCGCCGTCGCGTCGCTCCGGTCTTTCGGGTCGGCGCGCACGTCGGCGTTTATCACTGTCGCGCCCGCCGCGCCGAACCCCAGCGCGACGGCGCGCCCGATGCCCGAACTCGCGCCCGTGACGATCACCGTCTCGTCCGAGAAATCCGCACTGATCGTTCCCATGGACGGTCCTCGTGGCGCTCGTCCAACGGGATTTCGGTGGGGGAAGGCGGTTCCGGGTCCCGACCGCCCGCGCGTGTCGACGGTCGCGGTCGATCGTCTCGTGGATCTGGTCCGCGTCCACACTTCACGAATCCCGGACACGGAGTAACGCGTCGTGCCGTCGCGAGCGCCCCTTGCGAACGGTCCCGGTGGATCGGATCCGGCTCAATCCAGGTCCTCCTCGGGGTGAAGATACGCCGCCGCTCGTTTCGACACCTCGTTCGTCGTCGTCCGGTCCAGTTTCCCCTCGGTCCCGGAGCTGTCGACATACTTCATCGAAACGACTGCCCACGGGTTCGCGATGCGATTTAAAGATCACCGACGGTCCGCGGTTCGCGCGCGGACACGTCAGTCACCGTAGTAGTCGTCGGTCGTGCTGGCGCTGCTCGCGGCGGTCTGGGCCGCGTAACTCGCCAGTTGGTCGTCGTCACCGAGCGCCCAGTAGCGCCCCCGGTGACGAACCAACCCGCGGTCCTGCAACCGATGGAGGACCGTCCGCGCCGAATCAGCCGGAATGTCGGTTCGATCCGCTATCTCCCCCGCGGTGAACGCCTGCGTCTCGTGCTCGAGGAGGAACTGGACGATGCGGTAGGGTTGTGTCCCCTCGCGAAGTTCGAGCGCGTCGTCCGGCGCGTCCTCGAAGTCGGTCACGTCGATCGGCATCGTGTGGATCGTTCCGTACTGTTATGCTTCGTTCCGTTCCGTTATAAACTGTTGCCCGGCTACTCGGTGTAGTAGTACTCGCCGGCCGATTTCTGCTCGCGGTCGAGCTGGCTGTCGGGCTTGTTGATGCGGGGGCGGCCCGTGCGCTCGTCGCGGCGGAAGGTGATATCGAGGTTCGCGAGGAACTCGTTCATCCCCTCGCGCATCCCGACCGGGGGCGAGGCGTGGCCGTGCTGGGCGGGTTCGCCGTCGAAGACGAGCAGGCGGTCGGCCAGCAGGTCGATCATGTAGATGTCGTGGTCGATGACCAGCGCCGTCGCGTCGTGGTTCTCGGCGTAGCGCCGGATGGCCGACGTGGCCCGCACCCGCTGTTCCACGTCGAGGTGGGCCGAGGGCTCGTCGAGCAGGTACAGATCGGCGTCCTCGGAGAGCGTCGCGGCGATGGCGACGCGCTGGCGCTCGCCCCCGGAGAGGTCCGTGAGGTCCTGTTCCATGATCCGCTCTAGCTGGAGCGGCTGAGCGATCTCGGTGTTCCAGTACGACGAGCCGAAGTCGTCGGTGATCGAGGCGAGGAAGGCGTCGACGCGCATCGGCTGGTCGATCTCGACGTACTGTGGCTTGTAGGCGATATCGAGGCTCGCGTCGACGCTCCCTTCGTCGGAATCGAGGCGGCCGGCGAGCAGTTTCGCGAACGTCGATTTTCCGATACCGTTCGGGCCGACGACGCCCAGCACCTCGCTCTCGCGGATCGCGCCGGCCTCGACGTCGAGCGAGAACTCCCCGTCGCCGTACGATTTGGTGAGGTCGGGGTACTCGACGACCACGTCACCGCTCGCGACCTGTCTGGGCGCGTGTTCCTCGAACTCGATGGTGTTCTGGCGGATCCGGACGTTCTCGTTCTCGAGATAGCCGTCGAGATACTCGTTGATGCCGCTCTTGGTCGATTTCCGGTCCGTGATGACGCCGAAGGCTCCGGGGGTCCCGTAGGCGACGTGGATGGTGTCGGCGAGCAGGTCGAGGATAGCCAGGTCGTGTTCGACGACGAGCATCGAGCGGTCCTCCTCGTCGGCGAGTTCCCGCACGAGGCGGGCGGCGGTCATCCGCTGACCGATGTCGAGATAGGGGGTGATCTCGTCGAGGAAGTAGAAGTCGGCGTCCCGCGCCAGACACGCGACCAGGGCGACCCGTTGGAGCTCCCCGCCCGAGAGCGTGTCGATGTCCTGGTCGACGACGGGACCGATCTCGACCCGCTCGATCAGGTCGTCGAGCGCGCCACGCTCGTCCGTCGCTTCGAGCAGTTCGCGGGTTGTCCCGTCGAACTGGTCGGGGATCTGGTCGACGTACTGCGGCTTGCGCGAGACGGTCACCTCGCCGTCGAGCAGGTCGGTGAGGTAGTTCTGGAGCGCAGTCCCGCGATACGCCTCCAGGACCGTCTCCCAGCCCGGTGCGTCGGCGCTCACGCGGCCGAGGTTGGGTTCGAGTTCGTCCGCGAGGATGCGGACGGCGGTGGTCTTCCCGATGCCGTTCGGGCCGAGGATGCCGGTGACCTGGCCCTCGCTCGGCGCGGGCAGGCCGTAGAGGGCGAAGCTGTTCTCGCCGAAGCGGTGGATCGGGTCGTCGTCGAGTTCCTGTGGGAGGTTGATGATCTCGATGGCGTCGAACGGACACTTGTTGACACAGATGCCACAGCTCTCGCCCAGGCAGATCTCCTCGGAAATATGGATCTGGTCGGCGCCGCCCTCGTAGGGTTCGTCCTCCTCGAAGCGGTCCTCGCGCGTGACGATGCACTCCTTGCCCGACCGGTTGGGCGGACAGAAGTTCGCACACTCGTAGTTACAGCGGTCGGGCTGGCACTTCTCGAGGTCGACGACGGCGATCGAATCGTCCGCCATGGTTACACCGTGGTCCCGGCGGTCAGCAGGATTCCCCAGGAGACGAACCACAGCGAGAAGGTGATGAAGGCGATGTAGAGGTACTCCTTCGCGCCGAAGGCGTCGACGTCCATGCCGACGACCTTGTAGACGGGGATCTGGACGAGGATGGCCGCGCCCAGCAGGTAGATGCCGAGGCGGTCGTTGGGGCCCTCGGCCATCGCCGTCGCCGCCACGCCGGCAGCGATCCCCAGCAGGGAGGCGAGGCTCGTGACCGTCAGCCCCCTGAGGTGGTCGTCCCACCCCTCGTCGGCGGTTTCGGTAGCCATACTCGTCTGTGAGCCACCCGGGCTAAAAAGCAGTTCGTTCGGCGCACGGGGAGTGAAGCGAGTGCTGGCCGCCGGCGTCCGTTGCCACGCCGGCGTCCAGTGCCCCGTCGCCGGCGTCCGTTGCCCCGTCGCCGGCGTCCGTTCCGCGGGGACGCTGGTCGCTCCCGTTCGGGAGCGCCCGATTCGGGTCCGTTCGGGTGCGCTCGGTTCGGGTCCGTTCGGGTGCGCTCGGTTCGGGTCCGTTCGGGTGCGCTCGGTTCGGGTCCGTTCGGGAGCGCTCGATTCGGGTCCATCCTCCACACGAGACGCGAGATGACGACGGGTCGGTTTCGGACGGTTCGGCGCGTGTCGCGCACGCTGGTGTCAATCTTTATTGTGCGCCGGCCCTTCGAACTGACCGATGCCCGAGACCGACGGGGACGACCTGCGTGACCTCCCGCCGAGCGCGAAACTCGTCTACAAAGTCCTCGAGTACGACGGCCCGCTCACCCAGAAAGGAATCGTCGAGGAGTCGATGCTCTCGGCCCGTACCGTCCGGTACGCGCTCGAGCGCCTCGACGACATCGGCGTCGTCGAGGAGGATGTCTACTTCGCCGACGCCCGCCAGAACCTCTACGAGATCGACGACTCCGACCCCGAAGCCGAAGCCACCGTCTCCGACTGAGCGCCGTCTCCCCACCTGAAACGTGTCGGAGAATCGGCTCCAGCGGTCTTTGTTCTTCGACTCCCAGTGAACTGTCCGTTGTAGGTCGGTCGAAAACAGGTGGTAGGGGAATATAGGAATTTGCCAAAACCCTATGTTCCTTCACTTCGAAGAGGGTACATGAGTAATTCCACGGGACCCGATGTATTCGACGACGTAAACGAGGCGGTCGGCGCGGAGTGGGAAGCCGAGACGACTCCGTACGAGCGCATCCGCGAGGTTATCGGCCGCGCCTACACGCCACTTTCCGCGGATACTGTCGCCGATACTGCGCGGACGTCCCCGAAGACGGCGCGAAAACACCTCGATGCCCTCGCTGATGAGGGGTTTGTCGCGACCGACACGGGCAAGCACGGGGCCACGACCTACCGACGCTCACCGGAGTCACTCGTCGTCGAGCAGGCGGCGGATATCCGGGCGCGCTTTTCGGAGGACGAACTGCTCGCGCGCGTCGCGGAGATGCGCGAGCGCATCAGCGACTTCCAGGCGGAATACGGCGTCGAATCGCCATCGGCGTTACTCGTCGAACGCACGAATCAAACCCTGTCCGAGGCGGCGACGACCCGCGAGGATATCGACCCGGAGACGATCAGGGAGTGGCAGACGACACGCCGGAACCTCGCCTTTGCCAACGCTGCACTCTCGATCGCCACCGCCGAGCGATTCGTCGGCGACGAGTCAGACCCGGACGGAAACCCGCTCGCCCAGTAACAGATGGGAGGGCACAGGGCGGCGGATGAGAGACACTGGCTGAGAGGGGCGATCGACCGACCAGCGCTCCTCGCCATCCGAGACGTGTTCGACACCGACGAACCGCTCGCCACCGCGGAGTTAGACGACTATCTCGACCCGCGGACGCTCGAAGTCACGTTCGACGAGGGGCTGAACGGAGCCACTACGGCACGCATCGACGTCCAGTGGACGACACGAAACGACTACAAATTCCATTACACAGATTCCCGTGGCGTCGATCTCCGGTGGGGGAACCATCCACACAACGACGAGTACGTCAACGTCCGCGGGCTCGCACATTACCACCCGCCACCGAACGCATCCTCCGATCCGGGTGAGGTCGAGGACTCCTGTATCACCCACTCACGGGAGACACTGGTCGCGCGGGCAGTCCTGAAACTGTGGCGAGTCGCCTACCACGCCGACTCGCTTTCCCCCCTGAACGCGGGGAGTAACCCACCCTAACACGGGTCGTTGACTGTTGTATCACTTCGCCAGTCATTCGACCAGTTCGAACTCACCCTCGAAGACCACGTCGCCCGCAGACCGGCCGACGTAGACGTCGAACTCGCCGGGTTCTGCTTCCCATGTCTCCTCGGCGGTCCAGAAAGCCAGGTCCTCGGCGTCCACGTCGATAGAGACCTCGCGGCGCTCGCCCGGTTCGAGGGTGACCTTCGCGAACCCGGCGAGTTCCTTCACCGGCCGCGCGCGGCTCCCGACCCGGTCGTGGACGTACACCTGGACGACCTCGGTGCCTGCGCGGTCGCTCTCGTTTTCGAGCGCGACCGAGACGGTCACCGTTCCGTCCGCGTCGATCCGGTCGGCGGACTGGTCCCAGTCCGCGTAGGTCACGTCCGCGTAGCTCTCGCCGTGGCCGAAGTGATACAGCGGGTCGTTGGGCACGTCGATGTAGCGGGCGTGGAAGCGGTCGCCCGGCCCCTCGGGCGGCTGGCTCAGGGCCACGTCGTCGGGGACGGGGCGACCGGTCGAGAGCCGGTCGTAGTAGATGGGGATCTGTCCCTCGGTGACTGGGACGCTGACCGGCAGTCGTCCGCCGGGGTCGCGCTCGCCCAGCAGCACGTCGGCGACGCCCGGGCCAGCCTCGGTACCCGGGAACCACGACTCGAGGACGGCGTCGGCCGCCTCGACCACGTCGGGGATAATGAGGGGGCGACTGGAGAAACACGTGACGGCGACGGGCGTGCCAGTTTCGGCGAGCGCGTCGACGAGTTCGGCCTGCTCGCCGGGGAGGTCGACGTGGGCGCGGCTGGCACCCTCGCCGCCCCACTCGCCCGGTTCGCCGACCGCGGCGACGACCACGTCGGCGCCCTCGGCGGCCGCGACTGCCTCCTCGCGGGCGGCCTCGCCGACGCTCCCGTCGCGCTCGTAACCCCGCGCGTAGGTCAGGTCGTCACACCGCTCCGCGAGCGCGCTCCGCAGCGTCACCACGTCGTCCGGGTCGGCGTCGCCGTCCCACATGTCGACCATGTCCGCCTGGCTGTCGGCGAAGGCGCCGACCAGCGCGACCGAATTGCCGGCGTCTATCGGGAGCGTCCCGTCGTTTTCGAGCAGGACCTGCGACTCGGCGACGGCCTCGCGGGCCAGCGTGCGGTGGTCCTCGGTCAGCACGCGCTCCGCGGCGCGGTCCTCGTCGAAGTACCGGTAGGGGTCCTCGAAGAGGCCGAGCGCGCCCTTGATCTCGAGGATCCGCCGGACCGCCTCGTCGACGCGCTCTTCGGACACCTTACCCTCGCGGACGAGGTCGGCGAGGTGGTCGGTGTAGACGCCGCTGACCATGTCCATCTCCGACCCGGCCTCGATGGCCTTCTCGGCCGCTTCCTCGCGGTCGGCGGCCGCGCCGTGGACTATCATCTCGCCGAAGGAGTTCCAGTCCGAGATCAGGAACCCCTCGAAGCCGAGTTCCTCGCGCAGGACCCCTTCGATGAGTTCCTCGTGGCCGCTGGCGGGGATCCGCTCGTGGACGTTGAAGGCGTTCATCACGGTACCGACGCCCTCGTCGACGGCCGCGCGGAACGGCGGGAGATGCATCTCGCGGAGCGTCGTCTCGGAGATATCGACGGTGTTGTACTCGCGACCGGCCTCGCTGGCGCCGTAGCCGAGGTAGTGTTTCGCACACGCCAGCAGGCTGTCGTCGGCCGCGAGGTCGTCGCCCTGGAAGCCCCGGACCCTGGCGCGAGCGTACTCGCTGGCGAGATGGGGGTCCTCGCCGGCGGTTTCGAGGATGCGCCCCCACCGCGGGTCGCGGGTCACGTCGATGCCGGGCGCGAACGTCCAGTGGACGCCACACGCGGCGGCCTCCGTCGCGGCCACGTCGGCGGTCCGCTCCGCGAGGTCCGGATCCCAGGCCGCGGCCTCGGCCAGCGGCATCGGGAACAGCGTCCGGTAGCCGTGGATCACGTCCAGCGCGAGCAGGAGCGGCACGCCGCTGGGTGACTCCTCGACGGCAATCTCCTGGAATTTCCGTGCGTCCTCGATGTCCTCGACGTTCAGCAGCGACCCCACCTCGCCGTCGCCGATGGCCTCGGCGGTGTCGCTCCGGCCCACGTCCGTCCCGGTCAGAAAGCCCGCGTTCTCCTGTGTGAGCTGTCCCGCCTTCTCTTCGAGGCTCATCTCCGCGAGCAGTTCCTCGACGCGCGCCGCCACCTCGGCGCGGCGGTCGTCGTCGACATATCGGAGGATCGAACTGTCGTCGTCCATAACGCATCCGCGGCCACCGGGGAAATAAAATCGGCGGGTCCCGGTCGAACGTTCCCGTTCTGAGGGAATCAGCGACGGTCCGAGTCGAACCTGTGCCCTACGACGGCGTGACGGTGATCGTCTTCCCGCGGTCGATCGCTCGCTCCAGTTCCTCCGCGATCGCACTCCCGCGCGATACCTGCACCTCGCCACCTCGCGAGACGGTCGCGGTGAAGAGGTACTCGCCATCGGCCTGCACCTCGACGGTGTCGCCCTCGTAGCCGTCCATCGGGATGACGACGTGCCGGGAAGTGATGTCGGGTGAGACTATCTCGCCGCCGCCCGCACCGCCTGCGCCGGGGCCAGCGCCGCCAGCACCGCCCGCACTCCCGTCACCGCCACTCGCACCGCCCGCACTACCGGACCCGCCACCGACGCTTGACTCCTGCGGGCGCTCGTCCAGCGTCCGCACGTCGATGTCGATGCCCAGGCGGTTCTCCACGTCGGAGATGCGGCCACCGCCCTTGCCGATGACCGCGGAGATGTCGTCTTCCTCGACGTAGACGACCGCGGTGTCGGGGTCGCGGATCTCCACCTCGACGTGGCCGTGGGCGATCGAGCGAATCTCCCGTTCGACCTCCTGTTTGGCGATGCGCTCGGTGCCAGTCTCGGCGGCCGGGCCGCCATCTTCGGCGTTCTCGCCCAGCGGAACGGTGACGACCTGGCGATTGAACGTGTAGATCTCGTAGGCCGGTTCGCCGGTCTCGAAGTCGCGGATCATAATGACCGGGCGGGCGAGGTCTTTCTCCATCAGTCCCTCGGGGACCTTGACCTCCGTGGTCACGTCGTAGACGGTCGCGACCTCGCCGGCCTCGATGTAGACGACGGTGTCGACGACCTGCGGGATCATCCCGAGTTCGACGCGACCGACGAGTCGCTGGAGTGCGTCGATCGCTCTGGTGGCGTGGACGACGCCGATCATCCCGACGCCCGCGAGTCGCATGTCCGCGAACACCTCGAAGTCGTTGGTCTTGCGCACCTCGTCGTAGATGGTGTAGTCGGGCCGGACCATCAACAGCGAGTCGGCGGTTTTCTCCATCGACCCGCCGAGTTCAGTGTACTGCGTGATGTCGTCGCCGACCTGCAGGTCCCGCGGTTTCTCCATCGTCTTGACCGCGAAGTCCGAATCGGCGAGGAACTCCGCGGCTGCGCCGGCGAAGGTGGATTTCCCCGCGCCGGGCGACCCCGCGATGAGGACGCCGCGCTGGCGTTCGAGCAGGCGCTCGCGGAGCTCGTCGGCGTGTTCGTAGTCGTCCATCGTCGTCTGGACGATGGGCCGGACCGCGGTGATCTCCAGTTTGTCCGAGAACGGCGGGCGCGCGATGGCGATCCGGTAGGTGCGAAACTGGACGATGGTCATTCCGGGCTCGTCGAGTTCGATGAAGCCGTCGGGGTTGGCCCGCGCGGAGTTCTCGATGTCCTGGGCCCACTCCTTGAGTTGGCTCTCCGTCGAGATGTCCTCGCGGATGGACTCGTAGTGCATGTCGCCGATGGCGCCGCGCTTGGCCATCGGGCGGACGCCGACCTTGAGGTGGACGCTCATCGTCTGCTCGTCGAAAAACTCCGCTATCCGGATCGACTCGGTGTCCCGCGTCTCGGGTTCGAGATAGACCACGTCGAGTCCCTTCGCGCGGGCGACCTCGCTCTGGACGACGTCGCTGGTCACCAGCGTCGCGTCGTGGGTCTCGGCCAGGTCGCGGATGATCGCGTCGATCTTGCCCTCGCTGGCCTCACGCTGTTCGATCTCGGCGGGGCGGCGACCGACGTACTCGACGTCAATGGTGCCCTCGTCGGCGAGGTCGGCCAGCGCCTGGAGCTCAGAGAGGCCGTTCCACCCGCTCTCGCGGCCGTCGTTGGCCTGGGCCTCGAGTTCGCCCACGACCGCTTCCGGGATGTAGACCGTCGCGCCGGCGAAGCCCTCGCCGACCGCGGCCGAGTCCGGGTCCGCGTCCGCTTCGACTTGCTCGGACACGCGGCCGTCGATGACCACGCTCGTGTCCGGAACGATGTTCATACCCCGAAAAGGCGACCCGGCGGGATAAGGTCCCTGATGCCGGCGTGTGCTCGGGGGTTCCGGCGATATGAGCGGCGATACGGGAACGGAAAACGGGCGGCCGCGGGGTCGGAAATTGCGGGCGCGCGGTCAGGGACAGACGAGACTCCGCGACCGGTTCCGGGTCGCGATGTCGGTGTCACAGACGGGGCAGGTCAGCACGGACCCGGCGTCCGTCTCGCGGACGGTCCAGTCCTCGGTCGCGTGGCTCTCGTGACCGCAGTCGGGGCAAAACAGCGTCGACTTCGGCGGTGGGTCGGTGGTCGAGTGGGGGTGGTCGGCGTGGGTGTGATCGGATGCGCTCATTGTATCGACTGTAGGGGCTGGAGACTGATAACCCCTTTTGGCCATGATCGTTGGAGACAGACTCGCTCGCCCTGGAATCGACCGGTTCGGTACCGGGACACATGCCTCCAGTTCAGGGACACATGCCTCCAGTTCACAGTCATCTGCGCGCGATTCACGCCAGTCCGAGCGCGATTCACACCTGTCCGGGCCCGATTCACACCTGTCCGGGCCCGATTCACGTTTCCGAAGTCGACGAGTCACGCCCGCCCGAGGTCGATGTCGACGGCGTACCAGTCGACGACGAGGACGACGACGGCGCCGAGGACGGCGACGGCGGCGAACTCGCCGATGGTCGCCGTCGTCCACGAGACGGCCTCGCGGTCGTTCAGCGTCGCGACCGGCGCCCGGAGCGCCCCCACTACGAGCGCGACGAGGAAGGCGTAGGTCACCTCGCGGTTGGCATCGAGCGCCCGCCGGATCACCCGCGAGATGGTGAACAGCCCGACGAATCCGCCGGCCATGAAGACGACGACCTCCCGGCCGGGCGTGCCGGTCACCGCCGCGGTCGACCCGCCAGTTACGACGCCGAGCAGGCCGTCGAGGAACTCGCTGAGCGCCTCGGTCATCCGCGTATACTGGCTCAGGATGACGAGCAACAGCGACCCGGAGACGCCGGGGAGGATCATCGCGCTGACGGCGAGAGCGCCGGCGCCGAACACGACGAGCAAGCCGCCGCCGGCGAGCATCTCGCCCTGTCCGGAGACAATAAAGGCGAGGAGGAAGCCGGCGGCCGCCGCGACGGCAGCGTCGGCCCGCCGGAGGTCGAGTTCGCGGCCCAGGATCACGGCCGACGCCGCGATCAGCCCGAAGAAAAAGCCAAAGAGCAGGACGGGCGCGTGCTCGTCGACGTACTCGACGACGCGCGTGACGATGACGACGGCCGTCCCCACGCCGGCGACGAGCGCGACGACGAACCAGCCGTCGGCGGCTTCCCACTCACGGAGCGCCCGGTCCATCGAGGGGCCGCCGTCGAGTGGAACGACCGACCCGAGGAACGTCCCGATCCGCGTCGGCGTGACCGCGTTGATAGCGTCGATGAGCCGCTCGTAGATGCCGGCGATGAGCGCGATGGTCCCGCCGGAGACGCCCGGGACGGCGTCGGCCGAGCCCATGAAGATCCCGATGACGAACACGCGGGCCCACTCCCGGACCGGCGGTATCGACCCCCGGAGCGTCCGCGTCTCGCTCGCCGCGTCGGGCGAAGTGGTCATTTCGACTCCCACTTGCCGTATCTGTGTGAAGTCTCTTGTGGAGTTACCGCACCCGTGGCCGTCCTGTGGGATCCCCGCACTCGTGGCCGTTTACCGGTCCTCGCCGGGACTCGGGTCGCGGTCCGGCGTCGGATCGCGGGTCGACCGGTAGAGGTTCACGCCGAGTCCCGCGACGAACGCGAGGATGCCGACGACGACCAGCCAGAGGAGCTGCGGGTGTTCCAGTCCGATGTGTGCCGGTGGTACCATGCTCGACGCCTCTCGTTCGACCCTCATCTGATTTCCGGTCGCGCGACTGGTTCGGACTGTCCGAGCGCCGGACCCCCGGCCCACGAGGCTCTGGCGTGGGTTGAAGGCGTCGCGGATCCACCGCTGGAGTATGAGCGTCGCCGACCTCACGCGCGAACTCGTCTCGATCCCGAGCCACGACTCGGCGGCCGCTGCGGGCGATTTCATCGAGTCGTGGCTCCGCGACCACACCGACGCCGCCGTGACCCGCGACGCCGCCGGGGTTGACGAGGACGGCGGACGCGACGGCGGCGAATCAGGTGACAGCGAGCGCGACGACCGCGGCGGGAACGTCATCGCCCGCAAGGGCTCGGGCGACACCTCGCTCGCCCTCGTCGGGCACCACGACGTGGTCCCGCCCGACGGGTCACAGGTGCGCGAGGACGGCGGATACGTTCTCGCGGAAGCGGCCGACGAGGAGACCGGCGAGCGGCGCCTCGCGGGCCGCGGGAGCGCGGACATGAAGGGTGCGGTCGCCGCCGCGATGCTGGCCTTCCGCGAGGCCGACCCCGCGGGCGAACTGGTCTTCGCGTCGTTCGTCGGCGAGGAACTGGGCGGCGTCGGCGCACAATTCGCCATCGGCCGCGGGTTCGCGCCCGACTACGCCGTCGTCGGCGAAGGGTCGACGGGCTACTCCGCGCCCGGCGTGACCGACGTGGCCGTCGCCCACAAGGGCCGTCGCGGGAGCACGCTCGTCGCGGAGGGCGCGGCCGCCCACGCCAGCAAGCCCGAAATCGGGGCCAACGCCATCTACCGCGCGACCGACGCGGTCGACGTGGTTCGCGAGTTGGACTTCCCCGTAACCGAGGTCATGGGCCACGACCTCTCGGGGAGCGTCGCGGTCACCGAAATCGAGGGCGGGTCGGCCTGGAACGTGATCCCCGAGCGCTGTACGGTCACCGTCGACGAGCGAACGGTCCCGGGCGAGCACGCGCCGCTGGAGCGAGTCGAAGCGGTCGAGGGTGTCTCCTGGCGTGTCGACCAGGACCTGCCGCCGATGCGGTGTGACGACGCCGCGTTCGCCGACGCGGTGCTCGACACTGCCCGCGCGGTCCACGAGCGCGAGAGCGCGGACGAACGGCGAACGGGCACGCCCGAGCAGGTGGTCAAGCCCCACGCCACCGACGCCGGATGGCTCGCCGAGGCCGGGACGACCTGCGTGGTCTGTGGCCCCGCCGAACCCGGCGAGGCCCACACCGCCGACGAGAGCGTCTCCGTCCCCGTTCTGGAGCGGTGTCGCGACGTGTACGAGCGCGTGGCCGAATCGTGGGCGTGAGTGTGTGGTTTCGAGTCCATGTTTCGAGGCGGCTTCCCCACTCTCGGTCCCGGGCGGTGAAATCCTGCGGTCCGCCCGCGGCTCACCGTGTTCCCCGCTCGCATCGAGGGGTGAGGGGGCCCCGTCGGTCGCTCCCTGCATCGCTCACTTCGCGGCGCTTTGCGCCGCGCCCGCTGCCCCCGCCGCGCCCGCTACGCCCGCTGCGCCCGCTGCGCCCGCCGCGCCCGCTGCGCCCGCTGCGCCCGCTACGCCCGCCACGATAGCGCGCGCCACTGCGGCTGGACGTCCGCTGTCGCGGATGGCGGACGACCGGATTCGGAAGTCCTTATCGGCATCCAGTCGTACCGGCGGTATGGACGATTCAGCGGTCGAGACGAAAGTCGAGTGGCGCGAGTGGGGTGCCGAACCCTTCGCCGTGGCCGAGCGCGCGGGCAAGCCCGTCCTCCTGTCGCTGGTCGCGCCCTGGAGCGAGGAGTGCGCGGAGATGGACCGCACGACCTACTCGGAGCCCCGCATCGCCGCCAACATCAACGACGGGTTCGTCCCCGTCCGGGTGAACGTCGACCGCCACCCCCGCGTCCGCGACCGCTACAACATGGGCGGGTTCCCCTCCACCGTCTTCGCGACGCCCGAGGGAACGGTTATCACCGGCGCGACCTTCCTCGGCGTCGACGGCTTCCGCGAGATTCTCGACGCCGTCCGGCGGACCTGGGACGGCAAGGGCGTCGAGGCGGGGTCGGTCCCGCGGTCGTTGCGCGAAGCCGAACCGCCGGGCGGGGAGCTGTCGGCGCGCGTCGAGGAGCACATGGTCGAGCAACTGCTGGCGGCCTACGACGACGAGTTCGGTGGCTGGGGGTCGGACGTGAAGTTCCCTCTGCCCCGGACCATCGAGTTCGCGCTGGTCCGGGCGCGCGACCAGGCGACCCGCACGCTCGAAGCGGTCCGCACCCGACTGGCCGACACGGCCGACGGCGGCTTCTTCCGGTTCGCGCGCAACCGCGACTGGAGCGACCCACAGCGCGAGAAACTCGCCGACGAGAACGCCGCGCTCTTGCGGGCGTTCGCGCACGGGTACCGCTACACCGGGACCGACGCCTACCGCGAGACGGCCGAGGCGACCGTCGAGTACCTGACGACCGACCTCTGGACCGGCGAGGCCGTCGCCGCGAGCCAGGGCGGTAACGACGCCTACTACCGCCTGGAGGCGACCGAGCGCGCCGGCGCCGACCCGCCGAGCGTCGATAGGACCGTCTTCGCGGGCCACAACGGGATGGCCGTCGACGCTCTGCTCACCTACGCCGCCTACACCGACGACGAGCGGGCCCGCCGCTACGCCGAACGCGCCCGCGATGCCCTCGTCGCGCTCGTCGACGACGACGGCGCGGTCGTCCACTACCGCGACGCCGACGGCGGCGAATCGGCCGAAGGAGAGGGTGACGAGACGGGCGAATCGGGCCTCCTCGTCGCACAGGCCCGGGCGCTTGCCGGGCTGACGACCGCCGGCGCGGTGCTGGGCGAGCCCGGTCCCGCTCGCGCGGTCGCCGACTACGCCGTCGAGGAACTCCGGGGTGAGTCGGGGGCGTTTCGGGACGTGGCGATCGACGGGCCAGCCCTGCTTGACCGGCCGCTGTACCCGCTCGATACGAACGCCGAACTCGCGGACGCGCTCGTCGACTGCTGGTTGCTGTTCGACGACGACCGCTATCGTGCGGCCGCGGCGGACGCGCTGGCGGCGTTCGCGGACGCGACCGACCGGATGGGCGTCGAACTCGCGATCTACGCGACGGCGGTCGCCCGGCTGCGCGACCCGCGGGTCGTCGCCGTCGGCGCGCCCGCCGGGAGCGACCTCCACCGCGCCGCGCTCCGTCTCGCGGACCACGAGACTGTCGTCGCGCCCGCCGACGACCGCGCCACCGATGGCGAGGCGGTGGTCATCGCCGACGGCGCCCGCGAGGGGAGCGCGGACTCGCCCGCGACGCTCGAATCCCTGCTCACCGACTGATCCGCGGTCGCCGCGAGCGGTCCCGGAGTATCTTCACCGGGAGATAAACCGACAGAACGTTTTTGGCCCGTCGCGTCCGAGCGACCGACGATGGCGACACTCAGGGATCTCGGGCTGTCGGAGTACGAGGCACGCTCGTACCGCTCGCTGCTGGAGACGGGGCCGACAACAGCCAAGGAGTTGTCACGCGCGAGCGACGTACCGATGGGCCGGATATACGACGTGCTCAACGGGTTAGAGACCAAGGGACTGGTGCGGAGTCAGACGGCCGGCCGACCCAAGAAGTACGTCGCCGTCGAGAGCGAGGCGGCGCTTGACAACCTGCTCGCCGAGCGCACGGCCGAACTCGAACAGCAGATCAGCCAGTACGAGTCCATCGTCGACGAACTGGCCGACGAACTCGACGGGTCGGAGCCGGTCGAGGAGACGTTCTGGACGGCGTCGGTCGGGTCGGAGGCGGCGCTGGACCTGCTCGTCGAGCGGGTCCGCGCGGCCGACGAGCGGGTCGTGATGGTCGCCGGCGCCCCCGCCCAGGGGTTCGACATCGACGAGGTGGGCGCTCGCGTCACTGCCGCGCTGGAGGAGGCGCTCGAACGGGGCGTCCGCGTCTCCGTGTTGCTCACCCCCGAGATGGTCGACTCCCTGCCCGAGGCCGTCGGCGATCGCTACCGGGAGTCGCTCCAGCCCCACGAGAACTTCGAGACGCGGACGAACGCGGACGTCACCGGCACCTTCGAGATCGTCGACGACAGCGAGGTCTGTATCGAGGTACCCCACCCGCTCACCGGCGACGGCGTCTTCGCCGTCATCGACCTGAAAGACGCCGAGTTCGCCGCCGACGTCCATGCCGAGTTCGAACCCCGCTGGGACGCCGCCCGGCCACTCCGACTGTGAGGCCGCCCGGCCGCTCTGACTGTGAGGCCGCTCGATGCTTCGACTGTGAGGCCGCTCGGCCGCTCCGACTGTGAGACGACCGGTCCGCAGGGGGCGTTTTCTCGTGTCGAAACGGCTACCAAAGGTTAAGTCGCTTGGCGCCGCCACACCGGGGCACGGACGATGAGGGTTCTCCACACGGCCGACCTGCACCTGGGGAGCGGCGACGGGCGGACGCTCGACGCGCTCGACGCCGTGCTCGCCGCGGCCGCGCGCGAGGAGGTCGACGCGTTGACCGTCGGCGGCGACATGTTCGACTCGGTCGCCGACGCCGACGAGTTGCGGCCACGGCTTCGCGAGCGGTTCACCGACAATCCCTTCGAGGTGGTGGTCGTCCCCGGCAATCACGACGCCGAGGCGTTCGAGGGCAACGTCGAGTTCGGCCCCGACCTGACGGTGCTCTCGACGGACCCGTTCGAGACCCACGCCGTCGACGACGGCCGCGTCGTGGGTGTCCCCTATCGCGACCAACTCGGCGAGGAACTGTTTTTCGGCCTCGAGGAGTGCGCGGACGAGGACGCCGTCTTGCTCCTCCACTGCACGCTTGACGCGGGCTTCGCCGCCAGCGCCACCGGTGAGAACGAGCGCAGCGGCTACTTCCCGATCCAGAAGGAGACGCTGGGAGAGTTGGGCTATGAGTTCGTCCTCGCGGGCCACGTCCACGCCGACCTCTACCAGACGAAACTGCCCAACGGCGGGCTGTTCATCTATCCCGGGTCGCCGGTCTCTCACTCCTGGAGCGAACTGGGTCGCCGCCACGCCGTCGTCGTCGACACCGACGACGAGAACGTCCAGCCGGTCGCGCTCGACACCGACTACCGTGACCGGTTCACCGCGTCGGTGACCCCGGGCGAGGGGTACGACGTCATCGACCGCGTCGAGCGGTGGGTCGACGGCCACGACGAGCGGTCGACCCTCGAGATCCGGGTCGGCGGTTTCACCGAAATCGACGAGCAGACCTTCGACGAGCGACTCCGCGCCGTCGCCGGACCGGCCACGGTCACCAACGAGACCCGCGGCGTCGCGGCCGTCCTCGACCATCCCATCTACGAGGATTTCACCGGCCGACTCGACGACCTCGACCTCTCGGAGTACGACCACGTCGACGACAGCGACCACGTCGAGCGCCGCCTCGTCGCGGCGCTCGCGCACCTGCTCGAGACGGGGGAGGTGGCCGACGTATGAGCGACCCCGTGTCGGGGCTGCCCCGTCCCACCGAACTGCGACCGTCCCGCCTCACCGAACTGCGATCGCTCTATTCCACTGGACCGCGATCGCTCTATTCCACTGGACCGCGATCGCTCTATTCCACTGGACCGCGATCGCTCTATTCCACTGGACCGCGATCGCTCTATTCCACTGGACTGCGACCGTCTGACCGGGAGGGATCAGCGTGAAACTCCGCGAGGTCCACGTCGACCGGTACGGCCCGCTTCGCGAGACGCTCGCCTTCGACAGCGGGGCGACCGTCGTCTACGGCCCCAACGAGTCGGGCAAGACCCTGCTCGTCGAGAGCCTGCTCCGCTCGCTGACCGACAGCCCCTCGGTCGCGGAGGCGCGCATCGACGAGGATCCGGAGGGGTACGTCGTCCTCGGCAACGGCGACGAGGAGTGGAAGCTCGGCCCGGACGAACTCCTCTTCGACCACTACGAGCGCCGGTACGACTTCGAGCTGACGCCGGCGGAGTTTCGCAACGTCTTCGTCGTCCGCGATGGCGACCTGGCCATCGCCGACGAGAACTCCTTCTACCAGCGGGTCACCGACCGCATCGTCGGCATCTGGACCGGCGACATCCAGACGGTCCGCGACGAGGTGCTCGCGCGAGGGCGGCTCACTCCCCTGCGGATGGAACTGTCGGCGCAGTACGACGACGCCGACGAGCAACTCGACCTGGCCAGGGACCTGCGCGCGGATATCGCCGAGTACCTCGACGAGGCGGCCGAGGCGGACCTCGACGCGCTCGAGCGGGACTGTTACCGAGCCAGGGCGGACCTGGAAAGCGCCCGCGAGGAGGTCGACGTGCTCGAGGCCGCCGAGGCCCGCCAGGAGTACGAGGAGCTGGTCAAGACGAAGGGTGTCCTCGAGAAGAGCCTCGAGGAGCGGGCCGCCCTCCCGGACGCGGACCGGCTCGCGGACCTGGAGCGGCGACTCGAGAATCTCGACGCGGGGAGCGAACCCGAACTCGAGTCGCGCAAGACCTGGTACGGTCGGGTGACGCTGGCCGCGCTCGCGGCGGGCGTCTTCGCGGGCGTCGCGCCGGTCGCGCTCGGCGTCACGTCGCTTCCGGCCCTCGCGGCCGGGCCCGCCTCGTTTTCGCTCGCCGCGCTGGCGGCACTCGGACTCTACCGGTCGGCCAGCGACGACCTCGCGACGCTCGCGGCCGACCGCGAGCAGCTCTGCGAGGACGCCAGCGAGGCCGGTATCGACGCCTACGACCTCGCGGACGTCCGCGGGGCCATCGCGGAGGTCCGCGACGAGCGCGAGAGCCACACCGAGGTCATACAGGGCAACACGGAGGTGTTGCGGACGTGGCTCGACATCGACGCGACCGAGCCCCGCGAGGTGGTCGCGGAAGCCGAGGACTTGCTGGCCGCCCGGCGGGCGAAAGTCGACCTGACCGTCGACCGCGAGTTCACCGAGGAAGAACTCGAGGCGGCCCGCGAGAGCGCCGAGACGGCCCGCGAGCGATACAGCGAGCGCCGCGAGCGCCTGCGTGACCACCGGCGCCGGCTCGAGGAGTTCGCCGACCGGGCCGAGCGACTGCGCTTCGAGGCGTTCGTCGGCGACCCGCTCGACCTGGCAGTCTCGAACCTCGACGCGCTCGAGGACCTCCACGAGCGACTCGACGCGTTCGTGGCCGCCATCGAGACCGACGCGGACGTCTCCCGGGCGGCGGCCACGGTGCTGGCGGAGATGGCCGACTCCGAGAACGAGAAGATGACGACGCTGTTCGAGGACGGGACGGCGACCGACCTGTTCACGGCGATCACCGGCGACCGCTACACCGACCTGCGGCTGACCGGGGACTCCGAACTGGTGGTCGAACTCGCGAGCGGGAAAACACTCTCGCCCGCCGACCTGAGCCGGGGCACCCGTGACCAGCTCTATCTCGCCGTACGGGTCGCGCTCGGCCGCCGCCTGCTGGAGGGACGGGACGGCTTTTTCCTGATGGACGACGCCTTCCTCTCGTCGGACGCCCAGCGACTCGAACGCCAGGCCGAGGCCGTCGCCGACCTGGTCGATGCCGGCTGGCAGGTCGTCTACCTGACCTGCAAGCGCGGCGCCCGCGACCAGCTTGTCGAGACGGCCGACGCCGACCTGACGGAACTGTCGCCGCTGTGACCGGGCGTGACGGCTCAGCAGCCGGGTGTGACGGCACTATGATCGGACGTGGCGGCTCAGCGCCGGCCGGGTGTGACGGACAGCGACCGGACGGATCAGTCGTGGTGGTGGACCCAGTCGGCGAACCTGACGAACGACGCCTCACCGCACGCGCCACACGCGTCCGGGGCCGTGAAGCTGTGTTCGCCGCCGTCCTCGCGGGCCGGTGTCCCCACGTGGACGACCTGGCAGTGCTCGCAAACGTATCGGTCGGGCTCCTCCGGGACGTGTGCCATGGCCGTGCTACTCGTCGAGCGACGGTAAATACTGGTGTCCGTTCAGATGGGGCGAGCGCGGTAGAAGCGGCATACTGGTGTCCAAGTCGACGCTGACGGCGCGTCGCCGGTCCCGCTAGTCGTGTTTGGGCAGGCGCTAGTCGTGCTTGGTCAGACAGCGCGAGAGCCCGACCAGTTCCACCGGGTCGGAGTTGTCCGGCGAGTAGACGACCATCTGTCCTTTCTCCATGTAGGGGACCTTCTGTTCGAGGTTCGGCGGGATGTTGACCGCGGAGATGGCGTCCTCGTCGCCGAGGTTGAGGACGACGGTCGTGTTGATCTGCTTGAACACGGGTTCGGCGATGTCCTGGGGGTCCTGCGTGATGAGAAAGAGCCCGAGGCGCTCCTTGCGGCCCTGTTTGGCGGCCTCGGTGAACTTGCCGATTATCTGCCGCCCCTGGACGCTATCGGCCTCGGCGAGGAAGTTGTGGGCCTCGTCCAACCCCAGGACGAGCGGCGTCTCCTTGATGCGCTCGTAGTCGGGGTCGTTCGAGAGCTTCTGGTCGACCAAAAGCGCCGCGAGCGCGAGGACGACGGTGGCGGTCGACCGGGAGTTCGTGATGTGGTAGGTCGGGACGACCGAGATCCCGCCCGGTCGCACGAACTCGTGGATGCGGTCGGTGATCGGCCGGGCGTCCTGGTCGAAGATACCGTCGAAACCCAGCGCGCGGCGCTTGACCGCGTTGAAGGTGGCTTCGTGGACTTCTCCGGTCTCGTCGAGTTCCTCGCGGAGCGCCTGGTCGTTCAGGAACGACGTGAACTGCTGGTATGTTCCGTCCTCGCCGTAGTCGCGCCTGAAGCGTCCGAGCAGTCGCACCAGCCCGTTGTACTGGTTGTCGTTGAGACTCGCACCGGCGATGAGCCACGGGTACTCGTGGACCATCGAGAAGGGGATGGTGAACTCGACCTGTTCGGCACGGTGGTCGCTGTTCGCGTACGAGGCGTCGCCGACTTTCGGGATGAACGCAACGGTGTCGTCGACGCCGCCGTGGGCGATACCTTCTTGTTCGAGGCGGCGGGCGAACGTGTCGTCGAGGTCGCCGTCGTCGTGCATCTGCGCGTACTCGTCCTGCGGATCGAACATCACGAGCCCCGGCGACACGTCGCGAGCGCCGTCCTCGACCGGGTACGAGCGGTCCTCGGCGAGGTACTGCCGGAGGACGTTCTTCGCGCTGTGGGTCTTCCCGGACCCGGTGCCGCCGGCGACGAGGGTGTGCCGGAAGACCAGCGGGTCGCCGTCGGCGTAGTCGTCTTTCAGTCGGTAGTCGATGGTCGGCGGCTCGGCGCCGGTCCGGACCTTCTCGCCACCGACCGCGAGGTGGCCGAGGAAGACGCCGTCGTCGGGGATCTTGAGTCCGGTCTTGATCTCGCCGGTGTCGGTCGCCTCGCGGACGACCGTTTCGGGCTTGGGGACGCGGTCGGTCATCCGCCGCTTGAGCTCTTCGGAATCCCGGTAGAGGACCGCCACCGGCTCCAGCGTCGCGACGAACTTGAAGTCCTGCTCGTCGATGCCGCCCTGGCGCATCGCGCGCCGGGCGTGGATCTCGGTGGCGTCGTCGGTGCGGAACTCCTGGGCGTACTCCAGGGCGGTGATCCGACAGAACAGCCGTTCGCCGTCCGCGCCGCCGGATCCGCCGCCGGACGGCCCGCCGCCGTAGGGGATGAGCAGGTACTTGCCGATGCGGACATCCGAGCGGTTCGCGACGGTGACGTACGCCCGGAGTTCGGTCTCCTGGCTATCCTCGCTGATCCGCAACCCCTCCGTGGCGGAGACGACGCCGATGCCCCGATCCTCACCGGTCGGCGAGACCCCGACCGACGCGAAGTCGTCGTCGGCCGCGCCGTCGGTCGCGTCGGTCCCGTCGCTGGCCGCCGGATCGACAGTTTCGTCGCTGGCCGGATCGGCGGTCCCAGCGCCCGTCTCGCCGTTCGCCGGGCCGGCCGAGGAGTCCGCGTCCTCGCCGTCGTCGTCGCCGTCGAAATCGGTGAAATCCCCGAGGTCGGACATGTCTCACCCGTCGCACCCCGTCGTGAAACGCGTTTCCCCGTCAGATGGTGGTCGGATCCCAGTGACGTATCCTCCAGTGGCACCTCATAGCAACGAAGTGACTTTTCATTGTCACTACCAGCATATCGGTTCAGCCGAGGGGACGGAGAGTGATCCCGAAACGATCGCCGCGGCCGCTGAACATTCCATATCGATGACTCAGAGGATGCGGGTCGGGAACTCGTCGTTTAGACCCCTTGTGCCCCGGATCCGGCCGCGACGTCGTTGATCCCTGACTGCACGAGATACCAGAACACCGGGGGGAAGACGAGGTTGAACAGGAACAGGATGGCGCCGCTCTGGTCGGTCACCGCCTCGCAGTCGTGGCTGGTGCGCCACAGGACGACGAGATTGTAGATCGGGATGAAGAGCCCGATCGTTCGCATCGCCGGACTGAAGTTCGCGTCCGTCCCCTCGGCGAGTTGTTTGTGTGTGATGTGGAACCAGTATATGCAGTAGAACGATAGCGTGACTATCGCGAGTACGACCTGTATCCCGAGCGAACGGGACGTGAATGCTGACGGATTCGTCACCCTCGTGCCATCTGCTGACATACCAGCTAATGCAACGTGACCTGATATAAATGTGTGGGTCAGTTCATAAGTGGTCTTTCCTGACCTGTTTCGGCGATGCGGTCGCGCAGTCGGTCCGTCGGTCGAGAGCCTCGCTCACGCCCGTTCGACGAACGTCGCGTCTGCCGAGGTGTGCTCGCGGTTGAACGACGTGACTTTCGCGCGGATCACGTCGCCCTCGCCGACGCTTCCGGGAACGCCATCGGTGAAGAGGACGAACCCCTCGACTTTGCCGACGGCGACGCGCTCGCCGGAGTGGTGGTCGGTGAACTCCGTGATCCCGAACTCGTACTGGCTGCCGATCTCGACCGGCGGTTCGCGCTCCTGGGCGGCCTCGTGTGCGCGCCGGGACTGGCGTGCGCCCCCACGGCGCCGCAACAGCAGTACTACAAGCAAGACGAGTACGGCCGCGCCGGCGCCCGCGACGATCCAGAGTGTCTCCATGCCGACCGTATCGACCCCGACTGCCTTGGATGCGGCGGTCCACTCGTATGGAACGGCGACGGCCGTCCGACCGAATCACTCCCAGAATCAGTCCGCGAGTGCGGCGGCGACACCCTCGTACGCCGTATGGTCGAGGCCGGTACGACCGAGATGGCGGTCGTGGGCGTCGCTCCCGCCGGTTACCAGCAGGTCGTGGCGGTCAGCGACGCGTCGGACCGCGTTCGCGTCGAGCGGGCCGCTGGCGGGGTCGTGGCCGCGAGAGCCGTCGTAGGGGTAGTGGAGTTCCACGGCGTCGAGGTCGGGCGTCAGTTCGAGCGCGCGCTCGGGGTCGGGATATCGGAGCGGGTGGGCAAGCGAGACGACGCCACAGGCCTCGGCGAGCAACTCGCGGCCGCGCTCGAAACCGGGCACGTCCCGCGACCGGTAACAGGGGGCGTCCTCCCCGATCAGGTCGTCGAAGACGGCGCCGACCGCGTCGTAGTCGGCGGCGCTCGCGACGACGCCGCGGGCGATGTCGGGGCGGCCGAGTCCCCGCTCTGGTTCGACCGGAAGCGAGACGCCCAGGCGGTCCTCGACGCACTCGATGATCGCCCGGCCGCGAGCGCGGCGGTCGCGCTGGAGGCGGTCGATTTCGTCGACGAGCGCGTCGGTCGGGCGGACGCCGTAGCCCAGCAGGTCGACCCGCTGGTCGCCCGCGCTGACCCGGAGTTCGATGCCGTGGATCAGCGTGACGCCCTCGCGCTCCGCGACCGGCCGGTCCAGGTCCGGGTGGAGGCGGTCGTGGTCGGTGACGGCGACGGCGTCGAGGCCCGCCTCCCGCGCGAGCTCGGGAATCTCCGGGAGGGTGAGCGTGCCGTCGGAGTTCGTCGTGTGGACGTGTAGATCCGCGACGACCATATCCGCACGTCGTCCCCGGCGGTCAAGCCGGTTGCGGTCGGGCGAACGGCGGGACGAGGGCGATGAGACTGGACCGGTGAACGCAGGCGGCGAAAACGGCGAACGCAGGCGGTGAAAACGGCGAACGAAGGCGACGCTATCTATCGAGGAAGTCGGGGCGGTCGGTGGCGTCGATGTCGTCGGGGTCGGGCCGCTCCAAGCCCTCGAACTTGTCGACGGCCTCGGGGAGTCCGTCGCGGCCGCCGGTCAGGAGGTCGTCCTCGTCGACGACGACGGTTTCGCCCTCGACGAGGTCCGCCCAGATGGCCGACTCGTCGGCGTCGCTGGGGGGCTGGGCTTCCCGGCCCTCGTTTTTCCCCTCGCGGAAGGCCAGTTCGACCATACTCTTGTCGTAGGCCGTGTCCATCTCGTCGTGGATCGCCTCGAACTCCTCGCGGTCGTACTGGCCGAGTGACTCCGCGACGCCCAGTGCGTAGGCCCGCTCGGTCGCCTCGTCGCGGTCCAGCGTCGTCCACGACGCGCCGTACTCCCGGTGGTACAGCCCCATGCTTACCCCTCGACTTTCTGTTTGGGGTCGACCCGGAGTCCGCGGTCCGAAAAGTCGATGGCGCGGATGTCACAGTCGATGGCCGTCCCGCGCATCTTGATGACCTGGACCCCGCGAGTCATCCCGCCGGACTCCAGGTAGTTGTGGAAGAAGATGACGCCGTGAGCGAGGTAGTGCTCGTCGGCGTACGAGGAGGGGTCGGTCATCTCCGAGATGAGTACGGTGGTGGTGTCGGTCTGTTTCAGCGCGGAGAGAAAGCCAGTGATCTCGTCGGACATGTTCTCGAAGAAATGTTGCAGGAGCATCGTCGAGTCGATGACCGCGCGGTCGATATCCTGCTGTTCGAGGAAGGCGACGATCCGGTTGGTGAGTCCCCCTTCGGTGCCGAACTGTGTGATCGTCCGCTTGCCGCTGTCGGTCATCAGGTTCAGAAACTGGACCTTTCCCGAGGCCATCACCTGGTCGAAGCCGAAGTCGTAGCCCGACATGTCCTGCATGAGTTCCTCCTTGGTCTCGTGCATGGTCACGTACAGGCAGTTTTCCCCCTCCTTGGCACCCTGGGTGATAAACTGCGAGGAGAAGGTCGTCTTCCCGCTACCCGGCGGGCCACTCACCACGTAGAGTCTGTCCTGCAAGAGCCCCCCCTGCACCAACTCGTCGAAGCCGGGGACGCCACTCGAGACGCGCATACACGAACGATACCGAGTCGGGGTATAGACCTTTACCCCCTGTTTCTCAGCGCTGATAACGGATCGAACTGGCGACCGTCGGCGTCTCGGTCGGCGGGTCAGCGCAGTTGCGCGAGGCAGTTCCGGCAGTACCGGTAGGTGCCCACGTCGTCGTTCGGCGTGCCACACTGCCGGCAGGTGACGGCGTCGTCGTCGTTGCCGGCATCGCTGCCGTCGTCACCATCGTCGTCCCCGAGACGGCCTCGCTCGACGCCGGTGACACCTCCCGGGTCAGCCCCGCCGTCCTCGGGTTCGGCGGTCCGGGGCGTCGACCCGAGCGACGGCGCGTCGAGGGAGTCGTCGTCCCCCACGTAACGAATCAGCACCAACTGGAGGGCCGTGAACCCGACGAGGTACACGAGGAGCCAGATCCAGAGTGCCATGTCGTGAGATACGTTACCACGACACTTGGATGTTGCCCCGGTTCTCGGCAGCAAGAACGGTGATCCAAGCGCGGCGACGACAAGACGGCGCTGTCGCTCACACGATGGAACGCTATCGCTCACACGGTGGAAGGATGTCGGACGCGTGACGGGGAGCCAGCAGTCCAGGCGTCCTAGCGGTCGCGCTGGAACTCGTCGAAGGCGTCCAGGTCTTCGGGGAGGTCGTACGCGAGTTCGCGCTCGACCCGGCGGTCGACGTTGGCGTCTTCGAGCGGGTCCGCGACGGACTCCCAGCCGTCCTTGATGGCGATGGATTTGGCGGGTGTGCCCGCGGCGATGTGGTGGGCGGGCACGTCCCGGCCGGCGATCGACTTGGCGGCGAGCACGGAGTTTTCGCCCAGGCGGACCCCCGCCCGGACCATCGAGTCGTAGGTGACCCGCACGTCGTCCTCGATGATGGTGTGGTAGTTATCGACGGCAGTCTGGTCGACGACGTCGTGGTCGTGGCTGTAGACGTGTGCGTCGTCGGAGATGGAGACGCGGTCGCCGATGGTGAGTTGCCCGCGGTCGTCGAGGTGAACGTCGTCGTGGACGACGCAGTTGTCGCCGACGGAGATGTTGTGGCCGTAGGTGAAGGTGATCCCCTTGAAGAAGCGACAGCCCTCGCCACACTCCGCGAAGAGATGGTCGGCGAGCATCCGGCGAAATCGGATCGCGAACTCGACGTTGTCGGCCATCGGCGTGGCGTCGAACTGCCGCCAGAGCCACTGGAGGTACTTCGAGCGCTCGAAGCGCCCCTCGTCCATGGTTTCGACCTCCGCGTAGTACTCGCTCTCGAGGGTGACGTTACAGGGGTCGTACCCCTGGAGACGGACCCGCTCGGCGGGCGAGACGCTTCCCCCGGACTGCCAGCGCTCGTAGGCCTCCCGGTCGCCCATCAGGTCGACGAGGACGTCCTCGACGACATCACAGGTGTCCTCGTCGCTCGAGAGACGCTCGTCGACCGCCTCGATGAACGCGTGGATGCCCTCCTCGCCCCCGACCGGGAGCGAGACGTGGCGCTTCGTCATACCTCCGAGATAGGCGGCGCGAGCAATAGGGGTTTCCTTCCCGGAGAGTCCCCGACGGTGGGTGGGTCCGGCGGTGATGGGCAACTGGACAGTGACCGCGTCGACGGATACGACTAAGGGAACACCGGCCGACATCGTGCCCGTGTCACGTTCGGCCTACGACTGGCTAGTCCGGAGCGGCGACGGGCGGCGCCTGCGAACCCCCTGGCGACTGGTCGTTGGCGCCGTCATCGTCGTCCTGGTCGGCGCCTTCGGCGCGGCGATCGCGGCGGCGATCCGCTCGCTCGCGACGGGTGCGGACCCCGCCGTCGGAGCCATCACCGGGACAGCCGCGAACGCTCTCGTGGCTGCGGCGCTCGCGCTCGGACTCGTCGTCGCCGCCCGTCTCGTCGACGAACGGTCGTGGGCCGTGCTCGGGGTTGATATCCGCCGCTCGCGGGCGTGGCTGGCCGATCTCGCGTTCGGACTGGCGCTCGGGGTGGCGCTCCCGGCGGTCGTGTTCGCGGCCGAACTCGCCGCTGGGTTCGTCCAGGTGACCGGTACGCTCGTCTCGCGGCCCGACGCGTCGCTCCCCATCGCGCCCGGCGTCGACCCGTGGCTGGCGCTGGCGCTCGTGGCCGCGTACTTCGTCGCCGTCGCCGTCTTCGAGGAACTGCTCTTCCGGGCGTATCTCCTCTGGAACCTCGCGGAGGGGCTAGCGTGGTTCGACGCGGTTGGCCCCCGGCGGGCGGTTCTCGGCGCCGCCGTCGTGACGAGTCTCTTCTTTGGTCTCGGCCACGCCGCGAACCCGGCGGCGACGGCCCGCGGCGTCGCCCTGATCGCCTGCTACGGCGGCCTGCTCGCGGCGTCGGTCCTGTTGACCGGCCGGTTGGCCGTCGCCGTCGGCTTCCACCTGACCTGGAATCTGGCCGTCTCGTCGGTCTTTGGCTTCCCCGTCAGCGGCTTCACGACGCCGGTGACCCTTGTCGCGGTCGAACAGTCGGGGCCGGTCGTGCTGACCGGCGGGCGCTTCGGGCCGGAGGCGGGACTGGTCTCGCTGGTCGGCCTCGTCGCGGGCGCTGCGGCGCTGGTCGCGTGGGTGCGCTGGCGGGAGGGCGGCGTGCGGGTCCGGATCCCGGTCTTCGCGTCGCCCGCCGAGCGTGACGGCGCGTCGCCCCGGGATCGTAACGGCTCGGCGGCGCGAGAGCGCAACCACGACGGCTAAGTGCGATCGAGCCGAATCGGCGGGTATGAACGAACGCGAACTCGGTTCCTCGGGCGTTTCGGTGAGCGAGGTCGGCTTCGGCGCGTGGGTCGTCGGCACGGACTGGTGGGGCGACCGCAGCCGCGAGCAGGCCATCGGCATGCTTCACCACGCCATCGACCGGGGGATCACGTACTTCGACACGGGCGACGTGTACGGCCACGGCGACTCCGAAGAGCTGGTCGGCGAGGCCCTCTCCGAGTACCGCGACGAGGTGACCGTCTCGACGAAGATCGGCTACGACTTCTACAACAACCCACAGGCCGGTCACGGCGAACTCCCCAAGCGGGTCGACCCCGAGTGGATCGAGACGGCGCTCGACCGCTCGCTCGACAGGCTGGACATGGAGTACGTCGACCTCCTGATGCTCCACAACGCGAACGTCGACGAGGTGGACGCCGAAGTGCTCGAAGCGCTCGACGCTCTCCAGGAGTCGGGGCGGGTCGACGCCGTCGGCTGGGCGCTGGGCCCCTCGATCGGCTGGCTCGCCGAGGCCGAAGCGGCCGTCGAGGAGGGGTTCGACGCGGTCCAACTCGTTTTCAACGTCTTCGAGCAGACGCCCGGTCGCCACGCCATCGAGGCGATCCGCGACCTCGACGCGGACACCTCGATCATCCCGCGCGTGCCCCACTCCTCGGGCCTGCTCAACGAGCAGGTGACGCCCGACACCGAACTCGGCGAGGGCGACCACCGCGCCCACCGGCCCGACGAGTGGTACGAGACGGGCTGGGAGAAAGTGGAGAGTCTGCGGTTCCTCGAACGCGCGGACGAGCGGAGCGAGTCCGCGGACGGCACGAGCGGCGACGAGCCGCGAGCGCGCGACGGGGAACGTACGATGGGACAGGCGGCCATCCAGTGGTTGCTCGCCCACGACGAGGTGGCGACGGTCACGCCGACGTTCCGGACGACCGACGACGTCGACGAGTGGGCGGCGGCGCCGGACACGCCTGCCCTCTCCGACGCGGAGTTCGAGCGCGTCGAGGAACTCTATCGGGATAACTTCGGCATCGACCGCGACGACGGGATGGACGCGCTGCGCTCCTCGGTCGGGGGAAGCGACCTCGAAGGCGTCGACAAACAGGCCGCCGGCGACTGACCGGGCGAGACCCTGTCACAGATACATTTTTGCCGGAGCCGGTCGAACGCCCGCGCGTATGGAGTTCGTCACAACTGAGACGGTCCCCGGTCGTGACATCGAGGAGTCGCTCGGTATCGCTCGCGGAAACACGGTCAAGGCGCGCAACGTCGGCAGGGATATTACCCAGAGCATCCGGAACATCACCGGCGGCGAGCTGAAGGCTTACTCGGAGCTTTTGACGGACGCGCGCGACGAGGCGCTCGAACGGATGGCCGAGGACGCCGAGTCGATGGACGCCGACGCGGTCGTCAACGTCAGGATGGAGAGTTCGTCGATAGCCAACGGCGGTTCGGAAGTCATCGCCTACGGCACCGCCGTCCGCCTCGACTGAGACGACAGCCGTACGAGGCGCGCTCTCCACCCCGTTTCCGATGGTCACCAGAGTCGACCCGGCGCGGACCGGCGTCACTGCCGGCCGCGTCGTGGGCGTGTTGACCGCAGGGCTGGCAGTCGCGACGCTGCTGGACGCACGGGGAACCTTCCGCGAGGCCACGACGCTCCTGCTCGGCGCGGTCGGGATCGAGCCCGGACTCTCCGTGACGGCGCTGTTCTGGGGCAACGTCGCACTCGCCGTCGTGGCGCGCTACGCGTTCTGTTACGTCGTCGGTTCGCTGATCGGCGTCGTCTACGACTGGCTCGACGACCCCTCCCTCGCCGCGCTGGTCGGCCTGGCGCTGGCCGTGGGGGTCGCCGACGGCGTCTTCGCCGCCCTCGACGCCCGGAGCGCCCTCGTCGGCGGCGCGTACCTCCTTGCCTGGCTCTGTTACGTCCCCGTATTCGTCTGGCTGTTCGACCCCGACGCCGGCGACGCCCGGTCGGGTCCCCGCAGGCTCGGCGAAGCCTGATCGTCACCGACCGATATTCGGACGACCACGACCGACCACCACAACCTCATTTTCGACAGCAGATCCTGAACCCCTTCGTTTCACCTCAACCGGCCGCTATCCGGCGATCTCCACTCGAACCCCTCTATTTCACCTCGAAACCGACTCACGTCTTGCGATTCTTTCCCACGGAGACCACTTTCACTCCGCTGCGTCAGACGCACGTCACACGGGCGTAGTCATGCGATTCATCCACAGGGGTCGGGTGTGGGGAAGTTCCACACGAAATAATGGTGTTCGGGGTGACGGTTCACGAGCGCCGACAGTTCACTCGAGACGATCGAAGGTCTTCTCGGCCCACCGGACGGCGAACGTGGCGCCGTGGTCGCGGTAGGCTGCGGTATCCAGCGCGGCGAAGGGTGTCGGCAGTTCGATGCCGTCCTCACGAGCGTGCGAGCGAGGGCTCGTGGAGCTTTGATCCACGGTGTGTTTGACGGCGCTGCAGGCCAGTTCGGCGGCGTCGCCGAAGCCGGTCGTGCCCGCGGCGAGGTCGCTCGGGAGGTCCGCGAGGCGCGGTTCGAGGCGCTCGCCGGCGTCGACCCAGGCATCGAACAACTCGGGGTGTGACGACTCCCAGTCGGCGAAGGCTTCGCGGGTCTGCAGGCCGAGATAGGCGTCGTAGAGCGCCGCGGCGAGCTGGTAGGTGCCGACCGGGTCGAGGCGGTCCCCCACCGCCGCCGCCAGGTCGCGATACGACGCCTCGAAAAAGCCCAGGAAATGTTCCGGTTCGTCGAGGCCGGCCTCGACGAGCGCTTCGGCGAGCAGGAAGTCGACGAATGCGTCGGGCGAGCCCGTGAGGCGGGGCTTGACGAGGACCACCGGCGGGACGGTCTGGTGGGTCCAGGCAACGCCGCCGTCGCCGGGCGCACCGACCGTGAGTTCGTCGCTCGCGTACCGTCGGAGCAAGTCCGGGGCGTCGGCCGGGAGCCACTCGTCGGGGTAGGAAGCCGGGTCGAGCGACTCGGTGACGAGTCCCAGTTCCTCGGCCTGGGCCGGTGGGAGCGTCTCGAAGTCCCGCTCGCAGTCGAGGACGAGCGCGTCGGGGGCGTGCTCGGCGCGGACGGCAGCGACGGCGTCGGACAGCTCGCGGTCACTGAACATCTACAGCGCGACCATGAGGAGCTGGCCGACGACGAGGATGGCCGCGATGCCGATAGTCCCGAGGGTGGCTTTCGTTGCGAAGCTCATATTTCGGCGTTTCGAAGCCAGCGACCTAAAGGCACCCTTCCAGTCCGAGCGCGGATGCCCCCTTCCAGTCCGAGCGCGGATCGCTCCGTACACCCGCCCGTACGCGGACGAGTGGCCGAACCGTCGGCATTTATCCGTCAGCTATCTGAATCGGATCGTATGTCACGCGATCTATCGCGGCGCCGCCTGCTAGCGTCGACCGGGCTCCTCACGTCGGGGCTCGCGCTCGGGTCAACCGCCGCCGGGTCGTCCGGCGGAGCTGCCGGGGCCCCGGCCGCCGGGGCCGCCGACGCGCTCCCCCTCCGCTGGAATCGTACGTACGCCGAAGCGACCGCTAACACCGTCGCTTCGGTCGTCGAGACCGGCGGACAGTATCTCGTGCTCGGCCGGACCGGCAACGGGACCACCCAGGTCGGGTGGCTGTTCGGCGTCGACGCCGTGACGGGCGAACAGCAGTGGTCGGTCCCGGTGACCAACGACGAGTTCGACACGCAACCGACGTTCCTGTCGGCCGCCCCGGCACCCGACGGCGGGGCCGTCCTGGCGGGCGTCGCCACCGGCACGGGAGCGGCGGTCCTCGTCAAGGCGGCCGCCGACGGCACCGTCGAGTGGTGGCGCCGGTACGACCCCGAGACGAGCGACGACGCGCTCCTCCAGGTCCAGGAGGTCGTCCCGGTCGACGGCGGCTACCTGATCGGCGGCTATCGCGGCATCAGCCAGTCCGCGAGGGACTCCGCAAGCGAGGCCGCGACCGCCTTCTCGATCACCGTCGGACCCGACGGGGCCGAGCAGTCGCGGTCGCTCTACTTCGAGGACCGCGTCTCGACGATCCTCGGGGTCGAACCCCTCGACGACGGCGGATTCGTCGCCGCCGGCGAACTGCGGGAACAGCCCTCCGGAGACGAGCAACCGCCGATCCGCGGGAGCCTGTTCCGCGTCGGCCCCGACCGCGAGGTGGTCTGGCAGCGCACGCACACCGCGCCGTTCGACGGCGAGACCGGCCAGAGTCAGCTCCGAAGCGTCGTCCCGACCGATGGGGGGTATCTCACCGTCGGCCTGGCGATCGGTCCCGCCAGGACGACCTATCAGGGCTGGGGCGTCGTCACGGACGCGAGCGGGGTCGAACAGACCACGCGGCGGATCGCACCGGAATCGACGACGTTCATCACCGACGCCACTGCCGCCGGCGACGCCGGCGGTGCGACGGTCGTCGGCCAGGCGATGGGGAGCATCGAGAGCGACACGAGCGTCGGGTTCGTCGCCGAACTCGACGCGAACCTCGAGTCTCAGTGGGTCGAGACCCTGTCGCCGGACGGCGCCGACCGGTTCCTGTCGGTCCTGGCGACGAGCGACGGCGGCCTCGTCGCCGGCGGGTCGACGCGGTCGACCGTCGAGAGCGCCGACCCGCTCTCGCGCGGGTGGCTGGCGAAGTTCGGCGGCGAGAGCGCGACCGGCGCGCCGACGAGCATCGAGACACAGACCGCGACGCCCACGCCGTCGCCGACCCCATCCCCGACTCCGAGTCCCACGCCGTCTCCGACCCCATCCCCGACTCCGAGTCCCACGTCCACGCCGAGTCCCACGCCGTCTCCGACCCCCTCACCGACGCCGACCACGACGCCCACGCTGGCCGGGACGGCGACCGACGAACCGACGGCGACGGACACCGCCCCGGCGGCGACGGACACCGCTCCGGCAGCGACGGAGACCACGTCCGACGGCGGTCCCGGATTCGGCGTCGGCGCCGCGGTGGCGGCGCTGGGCGCGAGCGCGCTGTACCAGCGCACGCGGAGCGATAGCGGTGACGAGGAGCGATAGCGGCGACGAGGGCGATAGCGGCGACGAGACGCGACGTATTGACGAGCACGAGAGGCCAACGCAGGCGGGCTTTTCCGCCGCCGCTCGCGTCACGCGCCGGCGTCGTCGGCGCCGACACGGCGATATTCGAGATAGGAGTAGACCGTCAGGTACAGCGCGGAGACGGCGATGGGGCCGACGAGAAACGCCATCGCGTACTCGGGGAGGGCAACGGCGCCGAGCGCGAGGACGGCCGAGGCCTTGAACAGCACCGCGCCCCGGGCGTGAGTGCGCTCCCAGACGCGGTCGCTACTGAGCGTCCACGGCGTCCGGATGCCGACGAACCAGTTCTTGTCGACCCGTGCGATGACGACGCCGGCGACGAAGTAGACGACCGCGACCGCCGGCGCGACGGCCTGGACGACCGCGAAGTCGTAGCCGAGGTTCCAGGCGATCACGATGCCGTGGACGTACGCGATCAGTCCGACGACGACCATGACCAGCAGGTCGTAATACCGCCCGAGGTCGGTGATATGCTCCCCGAGCGGGTCGACCCGAGGGAGGAGTTCGAACATCGTGAGAAGCGCCGCCGCGAGCGCCGGGAGGCCGGCAAGCGCGAGCGTCCGGTCCATCGTCCCGTTCGGTCCCTCGGTGTTCCAGTGGGTCACCATCTCGGCCGGCATCTCGGGCGAGGCCAGGACGCTCGCGACCGCGGTGAGCAGGACGATACCGCCGCCGACGAGGTGTCTCGTTCGGGGGGTCATGGGTGTGTGTCGTGGCGTTCGTGTGCTGTCGAAACGGTCGTCTGTCGACGCGTCCGCGTGCTGTCGAAACGGTCGCGTACTCCGGCGTTCGTGTGCATCGATGCGTTCGCGTACGATACCGCTGTTGACGACCGCGTCAGGGCGACCAGCCGTCAGTTCTACCTACGGCTGGGGGCAGAATAAATCCGGGTGGTCGGTTCGGTTCTCCGAAGTGGCGGACCGCGAAACAGTGTCGCTTCCGCGGGCAGGAGTGGCGCCCCCACAGTTTCACGCCGTTCGCGCTCCTGTCGCCCGGTGACATCGTATCCGACCACAGCCCAGCGGTCTCCCCCACGCTTAGGTGGACCGCGGTCCACGGAGCGGCCATGGAGGTCGTCACACACGCGGCGAGCGAGACGGTCGAGGCGGTCGAGGGCGTCCACCTCACGCAACTGGCAGTAGGTGAGCGCGCGAGCGTCCAGCACTTCCACATCGAACCCGGCGCGGTCGTGCCGGAACACGACCACGAGCACGAACAGGTCGGCTACGTCACCGGCGGCACCGGTGTCTTCCTCGTCGAGGGCGAGACACTGTCGGTCGGCCCCGGCGACTCCTACGTGCTGCGCTCGAACGAACCCCACAGCGTCGAGAACCGCGGCGACGACCCCCTCGAAGGGATCGACGTGTTCGCGCCGCCGCGGGCCGACCCCGACTGGATGGAGTGAGTACCGACCCCTCTCACTACTGGCGGGTTTCGTCAGAGCGGAATCGGCTATCCACGTAGGAGACAGCGACCGCGAGGGCCACGGCAACGGCCGCAACTCGCGGGTCCGAGGTGACGTACAGTTCCGGCGTCGGTGGCTGCCACCACGTAACCGGATAGAGCCAGGGGTTCGATCGCCCGTCCGCGAAAACTCTGAGCCCGTCGAGAACGAGCGACGTGAGGCCACCGGCGACGAGGAAGCCGTACGCGCACCGCCAGTAGCGCCGTTCGAACGCGAGCGTGAGAGCGCCAGCGACGAGCAAGACCCCTCCGAGCGAGCTCACGGGAGCGTACGCGAACGGCAGTCCGATAGCACCCTCGACAAGGCTGTCGTCAACGGCGATGTGAACCTTGACCAAGTCCGGAATCGCCGCGCCACCCATTCCGACTGCGACCCACCGTGGCGCCACGGCGTCGACGCGCCAGCTCGCGACCGTCAGCAGGACGTACACCGTGAGGACGTGCGTAAGCAGGTCAGCCATCGTCACGCACCTCGAATACGAGTGAGTCGGTGTCGAAACGCCACTCCCGGAAGAAGACGACGAGGACGAGCGCCGCGCCGACCGCTGAGACGGCGTACTTGTACAGGGCCGAGCGCGCCGACGGATTGACGACGGTCACGCGGTGGGCGTCGATGGTTCGGTCGGCTTCGAGGACGCCGTACACCTGGACGGTGCCACCGCGCCGGACGTCCGCGTCGAAGTTCCGAACGGTCAGCTCGTAGCATCCGGCGTCGGAGTCGACTTCGATCGTTGCCCGGTCGGCCGCGTCGTTGCTGCTCCGGATCGTTCCGAAGACGCGAGTCTCCTGACCGACGTGGGCGTCGTACTCCGCATTGATTTCGGTCGCGGTGGGGTACGGTAACCTCTCCTCCTCGGTGGCGTCGTAGTGGACGCTGAGTCCCCCGAGTGCGGCCACGATAACGGCGAGTGCGGCGAGTCGGACGATGAGACGCACGGTGGGACTGGCTCCGCGGCCGGCGTATCCGTTTCGGTCCGGTTCGACGAACGTTTATCGCCACACCGGCACGGTCGGGTATGCGCCAGTTCGTCGTCATCGGTCACGACGCGCCGACGACCGCCGAGTTCTCCCTCGACGACCTCGCCGGCGGCGCCGGCCGCCTCGACGTCCTCTGCCGGTGTGTCACGTCCGCGTTCGTCCTCTCGCACGACATCCGCGAGGACGTCCGCGTCCACCTCGTCATCGGTGACGAGTATACGATTACCTTCGAGGGCAAAGACCTTCGGCGGCTCAACCCGGACGAGCGAAGCACTGCCGCCCTGATCCGTGGCGCGCTCGGGGAGCGCGGGGAGGCCATCGGTCACCAGCCCGCCGAGAGTTCGCCGGGCGTTTCGATCACCCGACGGGGGTTCGAGCCGACGCTCGCCGACGCGGGCCGGGACGGGACGGTCGTCCAGCTCCACGAGGACGGCGACCCGGTCGTCGACGTGCCCGTGCCGTCGGACCCGGTGTTCGTGCTCTCGGACCACCGCGATTTCGCGGAGCGAGAGGCCGGTCTGCTGGCCGACCGCGCCGACGAGCGGGTCCGGCTCGGGCCCGAGCGACTCCACGCCGACCACGCGATCACGGTGGCGCACAACTATCTCGACACCCGCGGCTTCGAGCGATACTGACCGACGCCCGGTCGTTCGGGCCGGCGCCAACGCCGTGGTTCGGAACTGTTTTATCCGGCCGGCTATTCCGTTCCGATGCGATCACTGCGGGCCGGTGGGGTAGCTTGGTATCCTTCGGCCTTCGGGTGGCCGTAACCGCGATTCGAATTCGCGCCGGCCCACTACCCATATACCCCTTTTCCACCTTCTACTTACAAGTTCAGCGCTTTTTCGGGGGTGAACCCCGTGCCCGTTGAGCGCGTGCCCACCGGTCAGGATCACCCGCCGATCTGCAACTACTGCGGTGGCTTCATCGAGGAGTACGGACAGGACTGCCCGGCGCGACCCGCGGGGGTGTGTCGCCCATGAGCCTCGGCAGTCGCTCCTGGCAGCCGAGCGACGACCTCCCCAACCGACTCGGAGGTCCGCCGACGCTGTCGATGCCCGACGACTGGACGCTCTCGACGCCTTGGCAGCGCGCTCAGGAGGAGAGAGACGAGGGCGGGGCCGTGAACGACGCCGAGCGCATGGTCTTTCTGAGCGGGTCGGACTACCCGCACAGAGTGACCTTCGCTCTTCGAGGCCGGACCCTACTCGCGGACTGCGACTGCAAAGCGCACCGATTCAACGACGGCTGGTGCGCTCACGTCGCGAGCCTGTGGTGGCAGTGGGTCCGCGGGCAAATCGTCGTCTCGCATCTCGACACCGGTCGAGAGTATCCAGCGCCACCATCCTGGCTTCGCCTCGACGACGATCCCGACGCCTTCGACTCTCTGTCTCCCGCGCAACTGGACGCGTACCTCGCCTGTGAACTCGGCAGCTACGGCCCACGAGCGTACGCCGATACGACCGGCCGTGCGTTCGGAACAGTCGGCAACCATCTCCGTCGAGCCCGCGACAAGCTCGGAGGTGAGCCGCGGTGACGCGCGCGAGCACGCCCGCCGACGCGAGCCTCCCGACCGCCCCCCTGGGGGGCTGTCCTACACGTACCAACTCGGCAGCCGATCAGTGCGCCGTGTGGGGATTCGCCGCTGTCTTACTCGGGGGTGCTCGGTAAGACATGGCTGGCGGATCGCAACTCCACGACGAGGACGGCAGTGACAAGATCACATTCCGGCTCTCCACCCACCTGAAAGAGCAGTACAAAGAGGAAGTCGACAACATGAGCGCCGACCTGGAGGCCTACGTCCGCGAGCGGGTCGGCCAGCCCGACGACACCGGCGGCGTCGAGCCCTG
>Ga0207719_100086_pt1 | contig 81220 bp, 78 predicted proteins | sample A23P1SouthBayCA_2_FD_187279 | JGI IMG/M metagenome (GOLD analysis project Ga0207719, IMG submission 187279) | Aerobic enrichment media microbial communities from Eden Landing Ponds, California, USA - A23 P3 (3) (SPAdes) | ecosystem: Environmental > Aquatic > Marine > Unclassified | place...
CACTGCGACAGTAGTGTAGCTCGATGCCGTTCGACTCGACGAATCCACGCTCCCACTGCGCCGGGGCACGAGTAGATTCACTCATCAGGTTGAACCTCTGATACAGGGGTATTAAACCCTACGCCGGTATCGCAAGCGTGTATAACTCCCGCCCCGACGTGTGAACAAGAAGCACGCATCCGGGTTCGACGTCGCGGGCCCGTCCCGCTACTACAAAGCTTATACCGGCTCTCGCCCCCTCTCCCCCATGTCCGAGGACGTGAAGGAGTGGTGGGACCTCACCGCCGAGTGGTTCCAGGAAGACATCGACCTCGACGTAGGCGTCGACTGGACGATGAGTTGGCGCGGCGACCTGACGCTCCTCCCCGACGTGGCGGGCGGGGACGTGATCGAGCTGGGTTGTGGCGGCGGGCAGTGCTCGGTTGCGCTGGCGAAGCGCGGCGCGAACGTCACGGGGATGGACCTCTCCGAGGCGCAACTGGACTACGCCCGCGACCTCGCCGCGGAGCACAACGCGGACGTGGATTTCGTGCAGGGCGATGTGACCGACCTCGGCTTCGCGGACGACTCCTTCGACGTGGCGTTCAACTCCTACGTGCTTCAGTGGGTCGGCGACCTCGACGCCTGTTTCGCCGAGACCGCCCGTGTCCTCCGTTCGGGCGGGCGGTTCGTATTCTCGATACCCCACCCCGTCTACGACGTGGCAGACCCCGAAACGGGGGAAGTTGCGGAGAGCTACTTCGACACCGGCCGGCGGGTCGTCGAACAGGAGGACCTCGAACACGACATGGTGGTCTACGACCACACAGTCAGCGGAATCTACAACGCGCTCGTCGGCGCCGGATTGACTGTCGATCGGATGCGCGAACCCGGCTCGGATACGCCCGAAGACTACGAGGCGGGCCCGTGGGGCGAGAAGCGACCCGACCTGCTGGCGAAGCTACCGGAGACACTGATTTTCGAGGGGTATGTTCAGTAGTGCGGTGCACCCCGTCGCGGGCAGGACGGGAGTCGAGTATCCCTAGAACCCGAACACCGGGACGAACCGGAACGTGAGATACGCGCCGACCGTCGCGATGGCCGGCACGACGTTCTGCATCAGGACGACGCGGGCGGTCGTCACCGGGTTGAACAGCGCGCCCGGACTGGGGATGTCCTCGGCGGCCTCGTCGCCGATGGGCGGGAGGGACTCGCCCTCCTCGTCGGCCGCCAGCGCGTCGACTCTGACCGGCGCCTCCGCGTCGCCGGAGACAACCTCGGGCGCGGTCATCGGTCGGGTCGCCCGGCCCCAGCCCAGTCCGACGATGGACATCGTCGCGATGATGACGAAGCTCGCGGGGATGCCGAGCGCCGAGAGGAAGACGACCAGCGTCGAAGAAACCGTCGCGACGACGATGGCCGCTGTGAGCGGGAGCTCCGTGATGTCGCTGCCCATCGTCTCTAGGGTCCGGCGGGCGATGGTGAACGCCCCAATTGCGACGGCGACACCGCCGAAGACGATGGCGGGGTTCATCGACAGTTCGCCGCTCCCCACGAGAGGGGCAACGGCGTTGGCGATGTTCGAGGTCCCCGAGGCGAAGGCCATCAGACAGCCGATGGCGACGACGGTGAACGTCCCGGCCAACTCCCGGCGGTTGGTCGTCCGATGGACCCGCGGGATAGGGACGGGACCGGAGCGGTCGACGTCGAACAGCGGTCCCGTGCTACGTTCCATCGCGACGATCCGGTTCAGCCGGGCGTAGAAGTACCGGCCGATAATCAGCGAAACCCAGAAGCCGATGACGGGCGAGACGACCCACCAGATGACGATTTGGCCCATCACGGCGAGGTCCAGGACGCCGCCGGCCAACGCGAGGCCGGCAATCGCGCCCACGGCGGTCATCGAGGTCGACGCCGGGACGCCGTAGACGTTCCCGACCAAGAGCGCGACCCCGATGAAGAAGAGCACCGCGATGGAGGACTCGAGGGTGAAAACCCCGGGGTCGACGACCAGCTCGCTGCCGAGTTTCGTCACGACGTTCCGCCCGAGCGTCCACGCGCCGATGAAGAAGAAGACGCCCATCAGCCCCGCGGCGACCGGCTTGGAGATGGCGTTGGCGCCGACCGCCGGCCCGAACGCCGGGCCCGTGGTCGACCCGCCGATGTTGTAGGCGACGAACATCGCGACGAGAACGCCGACGACGAGGAGGGGACTCACCATCACTTCTCGGCCCCGTCCGCATCGTCGTCGTCGGCCTCGTCGTTCTCGGCCTGTTCTTCGAGGGTCTCCTCGACCTTTTCCTCAACCTTTTCCTCGACTGTCTCATCCACCGTTTCCTCGACGGTTTCGCCGACCGTCTCCTCAACCGTCTTTTCCACGGTCTCTTCGACCGTCTCGCCGACTGTTTCCTCGACTGTCTTTTCGACTGTCTCCTCGACGGTTTCGCCGACCGTCTCTTCGACCGTTTCACCGACCGTTTCCTCAACCGTTTCGCCGACCGTTTCCTCGACAGTTTTCTCCACCGTCTCGCCGACTTTCTCGTCTACCGTCTCCTCAACGGTCTTCTCTACGGTCTCACCGACTTTCTCGTCTACCGTCTCCTCGACCGTTTCCCCGACCGTCTCGTTGACCGTCTCCTCAACGGTTTCGCCGACAGTCTCCTCAACCGTCTCTTCGACTGTCTCGCCGACCGTTTCCTCGACTGTCTTCTCTACTGTCTCGTCCACCGTTTCCTCGACCGTTTTCTCCACCGTCTCGCCGACTTTCTCGTCCACCGTCTCCTCGACCGTTTCCTGGACCGCCGTCGTCATCCAGTTCGGGTCGAAGCGGGCCATCTTCCAGACGACGTGCAGAACGAAGGAGAGCAACACCCCGAACCCGAACGCCAACCCGATGTCGTTCCCGGCGACGACGATCAGCCCGACCGAGACGGCGATCAACAGTCCGTAGACCAGGTCGACGATAGAGTCGACGCGGCTCGGGTTCACGGCTCACCCGCCCCGACGTGTACCTGCCCGGAAAGAACGAATCGGCTATCGAGAGATGTGAAAAAACACATACATATTATACAGCCCGAGCACCCAAGTAGCTTGGCAAAGGGCGACCCGTTCGAGCGGGTCGGAGTAGCTCTATTGAAATTCTGTTCGTTTGATGCGCCCGGCGCTGAAACAGCCGTTAGGTAGGTGTGCAGATACAGCATTGGGTAGGGCTTGCTTGCCAGTGTCTATCGGGTCGTGCCTCTTGATCTATTAAGGGATGAACGTATTCTCTGAGACGATTGAGTTTGATTCGGTGTGCACAATTACAACCTCAAGTTTGTCAGCATCCGGGGTCCCTCCATCACGGAAATCAGCTTCTCCCGTCTTTATCCGGAATTGGATCGTGTCACCCACGGACCACACGTTTGAATCCCCAGAGACGATTACTTGATTCTGAATTTTAGCTCCACCAGGCGTGCGGGAGGTAGAATCAATTAAATCTTTGTCACCCTTCATATTGCTGGCGTCGATAGACCAATCTTCAGCGGGGAGATCAACCAACCGGACTTTGGTATCCACATCTGGCCCAGAAGCTCGAACGATAATTTCTATTTCTTCCACAGGGATACTGTCACCCGCCACGTGTGAGATCCGAACGATTTGGTTACTTTGGAAAGCGTCAGTTTGGAGTTCAAACTTTCCGGTCGTATCCACCACGTTCGGTGCAGGAGTATTAATATCCTCAGCGACACCGAGTACAAAAACCGAGACGGTTGCAGATAGTATAACAACAACTGCAACCATAAGTAGCACTGATATAACCGGTGTAACACCCCGACGAGAGACTTTCACGTTCTAAGGTAGGTCGGTTGGATTATAATGTCTGTTACCGATGAAGTCGGTTGGAATTCTATGCTGCACTTACCTTCCCGGTTTCGCACGTCGTTCCGACGGAGTAACCGATCGCTGTTCGACCGCGGTGTTCCCTCGTTCCTCTGTATTGACCGCAACCGGAGCAGAAATTATCGCCTTCGAATGGATTCAACGGAGTCGGACCGTACTGTATTAGGTCGTCTCAACGGCGTCAATGAGTTCGTCGTAGTCAGGTTCGTTGGTCGGGTCCTCGGCTTCCCAGTGGTAGGTCACGGTGCCGTCCTCGTCGAGCACATACACGGCCCGATTGGCCACACCGTACAGGCCCAACTCCGGCAGGTCCATCGAGAGGCCGTACGCCCCGATTGCGTCGCCGGCCATGTCACTGACGAGGTCGAACGTGAGGTCGTACTCCTCCGCGAACGCCCCCAAGGAAAACGACGAGTCGGCACTAATTCCGAACAGCGTCGCTCCAGCCGCTTCGAGGTCGTCAAGACGCTCCTGGAGAGCCACCATCTCGTTCGAGCACGGTGGCGTAAACGCTCCGGGGAAGAACGCTAACACTGTTGGCCCGCCACCGAGATGCTCCGCAAGGTCGAACGCCTCGTGCTCACTGCCCTTGTACGTCGCCGTGAAACGCGGAGCCGTATCTCCGGTGGATAGCATAGTATCTTTGAAACGTGCTGGGCATCGGTTAAACTCTCCGCCGAACCTGTTCGGGATGCCGACCGAAGGGACATCTCAAAACATCCTAAACCGTACAAGAGACAGCCTCTGTATTGCCTACAACCAGGGTGATTGTCACCCCAGATACAGTTCAGCAGAGCCGTCGGAGTCCCCACCCAGCGAAAACTGAAGCGGCGGGCGGCGGAAAACCCGGCCCGAGGCGACTACGGCCTCACTCGCTCACGGACGCGTCGATTCCGAACACCGACTCGAACTCCTCTTCGGGCACGGTTTCGACGGCGTAGCAGAACTGTTCGAGTTCCTCGTACACCGGTACCTCGTAGTCCGTGCCGGCCGTCACGTGGCCGACCGCCGATTCGTAGGCCTCGCGCAGTTCGGCGGCGTTAGCCGCACAGTCCGCGTAGGAATCGGGAACCGAGAGCCCGAACTGGGCGAACGACTGTCGCACCCAGTTGTTGAGTATCGGTCGGTCGACCGGCTCGAGCCGGCCGTACAGCTCCCAGAACCCCCGCCTGACGAGCGGGGAGAACTCCTCCGTCCACGCGGGGTCGTAGTCGTCCGCGCGCTCCATTTTCGCCACCAGAGGCGCGAGGGCTTCGACCGAGAGGTCCCAGTTGTTGAGCACGACGCTCGGGCCGCCGTAGACCGCGTTGCGCAACACGTCCCGGGACCACACGTCCGCGAACGAGTCCTCGTTGGGGAAGGCCAGAAAGTCCGTGACGCGCTCCCGAAGCTTCGTCGTTCGGGTCGGCGCCGTGAAATCGTAGTGTTCGCCCGCGGGCGATGTACTGACGGTCCGCGCCCACGCGTCGAGAGAATCAGTATGTCGAGGTCCGAATTCCATAGACCTCTATAAAGTCGTCCCAGCCGGTGATAACTGTTCCCCATGGAACTCGCGACCGTTCGCGGGAGACGTGCCGGCCACCCGTTGATCGCGGAGCCATCGGAGAAACCGCTTCGGAAGGCCGCCGAGCACCGTCGCCAACCCACAGATGCCACCGTCGACGATTACGAGTCCGGGTCGGTCAGTTCCATGGGGTCGTTCGGTCCATGAGGTTGTTCGCTTTCCCACCCGAAGGCGGGTCTGCGGGCGATACACGACTCTTTATAAGCTCCTCGGGTTTCCGTCCACCTATGCGGTATCTGACCGTTCTCGCCCGCCCGACGGAGGGTGATACGTTTCACCCACTGGGCGAACGCCTCTCCGAGGAACCGAGCGTGACCCGCGAGGCGATTCACCACGTCGAACTCCTCGCCGACGGGACCGTGTTGCTGTTCGGCGAGGCGAGCGGGAGCCAGGAGCGCTACCGCGAAATCATGTCCGAGGCCCCGTCCGTCCAGGAGTACCTCGTCTCGGGAGACGACCCGTGGATGGCGGTGAGCCAGTTCGAACCGTCGCCGTCGACCCGACGGATGCTCGAACTGACCACGGAGTTCGACATCGTCATCGAGACCCCGATTCACGTACAGGACGACGGCACCCTCCGAGTCACGCATCTGGGCCGGGAATCGAAGCTCCAGTCTCTCTTTCGGGCCATCGGCGAGGACGCGCCGGTCGGCCTCGAAGTCGTCGACACCGGGACGTACGAACCGGACCATGCCTCGTTTGCGCGGCTCCTCACCGACCGGCAACGCGAGGTGCTGGAGGCCGCCGTCGATGTCGGATACTACGACGCCCCCCGGGCGGCGACGCTCGAAGACGTCGCCGACGCCGTCGACATCGCGCCGACGACCGTCGGGGAACACCTCCAGAAGGTAGAGTCGCGCGTGTTCAACGAACTGGTCCGATAGCCGGGGCGACGCGCCTCTTTTAAACGCACGGGTATATCCGGCAGCAGCGACTCGGAGTGGTGGCGCGAATGAAGGGACAGGGACGCGGTTCGCCTCGTCACGGAGCGAACCGAGCCCAGTCCGCACACCCATGCCCGCTCAGAACCCCCGCGTGCAGTCGGAATCGGAGACAGAGTCGCGTTTCGACAGCATCCAACCGTACGTTCTCCGTCGAGAGGAGCATTGCAACGCGCCCGCGGTCGTCGTGCGGGCCGACGAAGTGCAGGCCGTCCTCGGTGCCCTCCGTGAGGAGGAGGAATTCGACCACCTCTCCTGTGTCACCGCCCAGGAGTACGGGGACCGCTACGAGACGATATACCACCTCAAACAGTACGACGACCCGACCGAGGAACTGCACGTGGTCGTCCCGACGCGCAAAGCCGACCCGGTCTCCGAGACCGCGGCGCCGGTCTATCGGACGGCCGACTGGCACGAGCGGGAGGCCTACGACCTCGTCGGAATCGAGTACGACGGGCATCCGGACCTCCGGCGCATCCTCCTCCCCGAGACGTGGCAGGGCCACCCGCTCTCGGAGGACTACGACCGGAGCGCCTCTCAGATTGTCACCTTGGAGGAGCACACGAACCCGGTGGAGGACCACCGGGAACACGACACGATGTTCCTCAACATCGGCCCACACCACCCCGCGACCCACGGCGTGTTACACGTCGAGGCGACGCTGGACGGGGAGCAGGTCGTCGACGTGGAGCCCGACATCGGCTATATCCACCGCTGCGAGGAGCAGATGGCCCAGAGCGGAAACTACCGACACCAGATCATGCCGTACCCGGACCGCTGGGATTGGAGCGGCGCCGGCCTGCTCAACGAGTGGGCATACGCCCGGGCCGCCGAGGATTTGGCGGACATCGAAGTGCCCGAGTACGCCCAAATCATCCGGACGATGAGCGCCGAGTTCTCCCGGATTCTCGCCCATCTCCTCGCCGTCGGCACGTACGCGCTCGACATCATCGGGGAGTTCACACCCACATTCATGTACGCCATTCAGGACCGCGAGAAGGTCCAGTCGATTCTGGAGGCGTTGACCGGGCAACGGCTCATGTTCAACTACTTCCGGCTGGGCGGGGTGGTCTGGGACCTCCCCGAACCCCGCGAGGCCTTCTTCGAGGAAGTTCGGGACTTCTTGGACGGCGTGCCCGAACGAATCGAGGAGTTCCACAGCCTGCTCACCGCGAACGAAATCATGCAGGTCCGCACCGTCGATACGGGTTACCTTGACCCGGAGGTCGCCAAGGACTACGGCGTCACCGGTCCTGTCGCCCGGGGGTCGGGCATCGACTACGACCTGCGCCGCGACGACCCGTACGGGTATTACGACGAACTCGACTGGGACGTCGTCACCGAGGACGGCGGCGACAACTACGCCCGCCTGCTCGTCCGGATGCGCGAGGTCGAACAGTCCGCGCGCATCATCGAACAGTGCGTCGACCTTCTGGAGAACTGGCCCGAGAGCGAACGGACGATTCAGGCGAACGTCCCGCGCACTCTCCGACCGGACGCGGACACCGAAACCTACCGCGCCGTCGAGGGCGCGAAGGGCGAACTCGGCATCTACATCCGTTCCGATGGGACCGAACAGCCGGGTCGCTTCAAGATTCGGGGGCCGTCCTTCTCGAACCTGCAGGCGCTCCCCGAAATGGCCGAGGGCGAGTACGTCGCGGACCTCATCGCGACGCTCGGGAGCCTCGATACGATCATGGGAGAAGTCGACCGGTAGACGACCCCGCCGAGCGATACGCTTACAATGATCGAATCTGCTGTCGCCGATATGGTACAGGACCCAGTTCCGAAAGTGGCGGCCGGGGAACGGACGGAAGCCGGCCTGGCGTTGGCGGGTATCGTCGCGACTGTCGGGACCGCGTACTACGCAGGGAGAACGGGGAGTTGGGAGCCGCTGATGGCGACGTCGATGGGGCTCGCGCTCGTCGTCCTGTTCGTCACGGCCGCCCAGCGCTGAGACGGATGCTCGCTGACATCGCGAGTATTCACTGACGGCACGGATAGATGGTGTTAGGAGAACTCAAAGAAGGGCGGTGTGTCAGTCCTCTTCGGCGGTCAGGCCGTTCTTGATGCCGGTGACTATTTCTTCGAGGTCCTCGGAGTCCGCGTCGATATCGGCGTCCAACGAAAGCGCGTGCGGTTCGGACCCCGGAACCGATCCGTTCGCGCCGCCGTCTCCCGCGGCCTGCTCTGCCGCCGCCTGTGCCTGCTCCGCCGCCTCGCGTGCCTCGCGAGCGGCCTCTCTGGCTTCTTCAACCGTCTCCGCGAGTTCGGTGACGAGCTCTCCGACTGACTCGACGTTCGAGAGGTTTTCGAGTCCCTCCTCGGCTGTCTCTTCGGTCGCTTCTTCGGCCCCGTTCGCTACGCCCTCCGCAGCCTCGTCGGCCGTCTCTTCAGCCTCGTCAGTCGCCTCACCGGCGGCGTCCTCGTCCGCTGCTGCCTCGTCGGTTCCCTCCGTGGCTCCCTCCGCCGTCGTCTTCGGTCCTTCCTCGGCGACTGTCCCCTCGGACTCCTCGGGCTCGGACGCCGCCGTTTCCTCGTCGGGTTCCGCAGTCTCTCCCTCGGATTCCTCCGTTCCCGCCTCAGGTTCCCCTGTTTCCTCACCGACGGAGATGGTGATGCCCGGTCCCGCGTCGATGTCGATCCGGACAGTGTCGTCCTCTTCGGAGAGTTCGACCGACCCGCCGTCGGGAACGGGGTCCCCGAAACCACCGTCGGGCTGGAGGTCGTCGGAGTCGGACGCCTCGGCGCCTTCGTGGCTCGGGCTCCCCGTATCGATTTGGATGCCCTCCGGGAGGTCGACATCCTGTAAGTCGGCGTCGCCCTCAAGGCTGATTTCGACGCCGGAGTCTTCGTCGACAGCGATTTCCACGCCCGGCTCGTCGCCGACCGATATCTCGATTTTCCCGGCGTCCTCGAGGAGTTCACGCGTTACCTCCTCGGCGGCCTCCTCGACGTCGCCACCGGCTCCCTCGGCAGCCTCGGTGAGTGCCGATTCGGCCTGGGACGCCGGTTTAGCGACGTCCTCGGCCGTTGGTTCTTCCTCTTCGACCTCCGCTTTCGACTCGGCGTCCTCGGCGCCGGCCTCCGCAGCCCCCGCAGTCGTCTCCGTGGCCGACTCGACAGTCGCGCTCTCGGTGAGGTTCTCGACGGTTTCGGCGGCGTCCGCAGCCGTCTCGGCGGCTCGTTCCACCTCATCCGCGGCGTCCCCGATGACTTCCCGGGCGGTTTCCGCCGCGGTCTCCTGTGCCGTCGTTCGAGCGGTCTTCGCGGCGGTCTCCTCGGCCGCCTCACGCGCGGTCTCCTCGATTGACCCCTCGTCGACGGTCGCCGATTCGGCCCGCTCCGCGACCTGCCGTGCCGTCTCGGCAGCCTCCTCGGCAGTCGTCGCGGTCGCCTGGAGTTCGTCGGCCGTCTCCTCGACCACGTCGGTCGCGGTCTCCTCCGCGAGGTCGCGAGCGACCGCCGCCCCCCGTTCCTCCGCGACCGTTTCGGCGACGCTCTCCGCCGTGTCGGCCGCGACGTCTTCCGCGATGTCTCTAGCGGTGTCGGCCGCGACGTCCTCGGCCACCTCCTCGGCTGTCTCCCTCGCGGCCTGGCTGGCTGCGGTCCGCGCGGTATCGGTCACGACCTGCTCGGCGACGTCCGCTATCGTCTGCTCGATCCGTTCGGACGCGTCCGCCGCCGCTTCGGTCGCGGCCCCGGTTTCACTCGTCGTACGCTCGGTGGCGGCCGCCGCCCGGTCGGCGACGTCGGCGGCCTCCTCGGCGGTTTCCTTGGCCGCGTCGACATCGGCAGCGACGCCCTCGGAGGACGCTTTCTCGGTGGGTTCGGGGAGTTGGAACCGGTCGTCCTCGTCACGCTCCAACAGGCCCGCCCACTCGTAGAGATCCAGCAGGGTCGTGACCCCCGTCCCGACACGGCTGGCCCCGAGATCCTTCTCGGCCAAGTCGGCGACGATCGGTGCGAGTTCCTCCTCCGGCAGGGGGTTTCCTTCGAGGACCCCCCGGACGTCCTCGGTGAGCTCCCAGTCGGCCAGAAGGTCCCGCATTCGCTCGCGGCTCCGGTCCTCCTCGCCGTGTGACAGCGCGGTGGCAATCTCCTCGCCCGCGTCCGTCAGTCGGTGCTTCTGCCGGTGGGGCTCGAGGATTCCGAGTTCCTCCAGGAATCTGGTCTGGCGCCCGACCGCGTCGGAGACGCCGGTGACGTCCTCGACGTCCGAGGTGTAGCGGGGCTCATCGTCGGCGCCGACCTCGGCCCATCCGCCGATGATATCCCGGAGGGTACCGAGACTGACGCCCTTCGGAATGTGGTGTCCCGTCATCACTCGAATGTTTCTGGGATTTCTTCAAAAGTGCAACGGCCAGAACGGTCAGGGCGAGGTCAGAGACGACCCGCGTTGCGGATTCACACGCGATTTCGCTCGATTGGGACGTCAAATGCCATGTGACATAGCCACTAACGGTTTCCCGTCGTGTTTAGATAACGGCGTATGGCGTCGAGGAACCTGACGGAGCTCACGAAGTTCTGCGAGGAACAGGCCGACGGCTCGCTCCGGCTCGTGTTTACCTATACCGAGGAGTCCGGCGAGATACTCTACGCCCGGGAGGACGTCCGGGAGGCACACCGGGAGAGCGGGTTCGGCCCACTTCACGGGGCGGCGTGGGAGATCCACAATACTGTGCTGGCGAACGCGCCGCACATCGAAACGATGGGCGACTACCGGGCCACCGTCCACACGTTCGATGAGGCCTTCGTCGTGCAGTTCAGGGAGAGTCCCGAGAGAGGCGTCGCGATCAGTTTCGACCGCGATATCGGGCGGAACCTGCACGAGTTCCTGCTCGAGTGCGAGAAGTACCTCCGGTGAAAGCCGCGGCCGTCGGGGAAGGCAGGGACCAAAGTAATTTCAATTGATAAGTTCCAAAAGATATAGAAGTTTGAATACTAGTGTACATTTATGCACGATTTGACCGGCTTCCAGCGCGACATTATGTACGTCGTTTCGGGGTTCGAGGAACCGCACGGGCTCGCCATCAAGGACGAACTCGAAGCCTACTACGAGAGCGATATCAACCACGGTCGCCTCTACCCGAACCTCGATACCCTCGTGGAGAAGGGCCTCGTGGAGAAGGGCGAAATCGACCAGCGCACCAACTCCTACACGCTCACCGGACGGGGAGAGCGCGAACTGACGGCCCGACGTGAGTGGACAAACGAGTACGTGGAGTCCGAGGAGGAGCCCGAAACCGCCGAATCCAACCAATAGAATCGGGGAGCGCAGGACGTTCAGGAGTGCGCCGGCACCCCGGCGAGCGGGTTCGTATCGGCAACCCCGGTAGCGATAGTTTTTCATATGGTCGTACGAGTGCTCACTCATCGCATGAGCGAGTCAGAGGAGCCGGATTTCCGGTCGCTGATCGATTTCCTCGACGGAATCGCGGTGTGGGTCGTTTCCGACCCGGGGACGTTCGAGCACGTCAGCGCCGGTGCCGAGGATATCTGGGGCGTCCCCGCCGAATCGATTCAACGGGACCCGTCGGCGCTCCTCGAACGGATCCACCCGGACGACCGCGAGCGGATTCTGTCACAGATGGAGGCGGCCCCACAGCAAGCCGCCGAGGAATCGTACGAATCCCGGGCGGTCCACCCGGACGGAACGGTGCGGTGGGTACATACGCGACAGATTCCGGTACGGAACTCCCAAGGAGAGCTCCAGCGGGTCATCGGTATCTGTACGGACATCACGGAGCAAAAGCGTCGCGAGCAGGAGTTCGAGGCACTAAACCGGGTTCTCCGTCACGACATCCGAAACGACATGGGCATCCTGCTCGGGTGGGGCGAGACGCTCGAAGAACGGATCGACGGCGACGGCGAGGCCACCCTGGAGAAGATGCTGGCGGCCGCGAATCACGTCGTGGAGCTCACCGAAGTCGCCCGGGACTACGCCGAGACCATCGGAAGCGACGAGGAGATGGAAACCGAACCGGTCGCGCTCCGTCCCGTCCTCGAACAGGAGGTAGAACTGCGTCGCGAGTTCTTCCCGGGCGCGACGTTCGAGGTCGTCGGCGAGGTCCCCGACGTCGAAGTGCGGGCGAACGGGATGCTCTCCTCGGTGTTCCGGAACCTGTTGAACAACGCCGTCCAGCACAACGACAATCCCGAGCCCATCGTCGAAGTCCGGGCCGAGCGACGGGACGGAGGGGCGGTCGTCCGCGTCGCGGACAACGGACCGGGAATCCCCCCGGAAGTGCAGGACTCACTGTTCAAGGAAGGACAGAAAGGAATCGACAGCGCCGGGACCGGTATGGGGCTCTACCTCGTGAAAACACTCCTCGATCAGTACGGCGGGGGTATCGAAGTCGGGGAAAACGATCCGACGGGAGCCGAGTTTCGCGTCATGCTTCCCGAGTGGGACGGCGAAGAGTGAGAGCGAGAGCGGCTTCCCGGGGTCAGTAGTCGCCCAACACACCCAGCCGGCGCGCGCGGCGCTGACACAGATAGAAGACGCCGTACCCGACGGACAGATACCCCACACCCGTGACGACCAACACGGCGAGCGCGACGGGGTCGAACTCCCAGAGCCGAACGCCGTCGCGCATCGCCCGCTGGAGGAGCGCGCTCCCCTGCGCCAGCGGCAGGGCGAAGAGGTATCCGCCGCCGAACGCCGGAACGGCGATGAGCCCCGCCATGACGAAACCGACCATCTCCAGCCAGCTCGTGACGTTCTTGTAGAGAACGGTAACCCCGCCGAGCGCGAACCCGACGCCGAACGACGACGCGAGCGTGAGCGCCGCGACGGGAAGGACGGTGAGAACGTCGATTTCAAGCGTGGTGCCCGTGATGAGGAGCATCGCGGCGAGGACGATTCCCGCGTAGACGAAGTGGACGAGGAGCTTCGCGAGCGATTTGGCGAGCAGAACGGTCCCGAAGCCGAAGGGGGTCAGATAATGGCGTTCCAGGGTTCCCCAGCTCGCCTCGGCCATCACATCGCCGGCGGTGTCTTGGTAGCTTCCCATCGCCATCACCCAGAGGAAGTAGCCGACGACCAGCCCCGCGGTCGAGTCGGCCATCGCCCGCGGCGCGAGCATGGACCCGCCGAAGAAGAGCAAACCGAAGAGGGCCGTGAGCGTGACGACCGCGCCGACGGCCTCGAAGGGGTAGCGCACGAACAGCGTGAGTTCGCGGCGGACGACCGCCCGGCCCAACCGGGCGTAGCCGGCGGCGCTCATGCGCCACCCGTGGCGTCCACGAACGCGGTTTCCAAATCGGGCTCGCGGGTTTCGACGCCCTCGATGCGGGCATCCATTTCCTCCAATCGACCGACGAGCCGGTAGAACGCGTCGCTGTCGGCCGTCGCGTCGAGACACAGGGTGTCGCCGTCGAGCGCTTCGACCGCGTCGACATCGTCAAGCGCCGCCAGGCTTTCGGCCTCGGCGCCGCGGACGGTGACCCGGTACCCCCGCGTTCCGAACCCGGCCAACAGGCTGTCGATGGTATCGTCCACGACGACCTCCCCGTCCTCGATGATTACTGCCCGTTCGCAGACCGCCTCAACGGTGTCCATGTCGTGACTGGACAGGAGTACGGTCAGGTCGCGCTCCTCGGCGACGGCCCGGAGTTGCGAGCGGAGTTCGACCGCGCTCCCCACGTCCAGCCCCAGCGTGGGTTCGTCGAGGAAGACGACCTCGGCGTCCCGCGCGAGAACGCTGGCGAGCGAGGCTTTCTGCTTCATCCCGCGCGAGAGCGTCCGGACCTGGTCGTCGGCGTGCTCGGTGAGGGAGAAAGCCTCCAGCAGGTGGTCGTGGCGCTCGCGGACGTCGTCCACGTCTTCGCCGGCGACGGCCGCGAAGTATGCGAGGTTCTCGCGGACGGTGAGTCGCCAGTACTGGTTTCTGGCGCCCTCCATCGTCGCGGCGGTCTTCGCGTGGGCCCGTCTCGGATGTTCGCGGGCGTCCACGCCGCCGATGTCGATGGTGCCCGCGTCGGGGAGCACGAGGCCGAGTATGGATTTGATGGTCGTCGTCTTCCCGGCGCCGTTCGGGCCGAGCAAGCCGACGAGTTCGCCCGGTTCGACGGCGAAGGAGAGGTCGTCCACGGCGGTCGTCGTGCCCTCCCCCTCGCCGAAGGTCTTCCGCAAGTTCTCGACGCGGAGCGTGTAGTCCGTCATCGACGAGTTCGAGGGGAGATTGCCAGTAAAGTGTTCCCAGCAATACAGTACGCCTACGGTCCGTTCGGGAGGGCCGAGAGCGGTTCACAGCGCGCGTTTCGTCCTGTACCGAGCCGGTGTTCCGTTCCGCGTTACAGTAACACACCTTTCATTTCCGAGCGCCGCGTTTTTACGCTCCGACGCGAGCGTACCCCATATGGAGGCCAGCGAGGGATTCGAGGCGCTCGCCCATCCGATACGGATGGGGGTCCTGCGGGCGCTCTTCGAAGCCGAGGAACCCACGATGCGTTTTTCGGAGCTCCGCGCGGCCGTCGACGCCGAGGACAGCGGGAACTTCAACTACCACCTCGACCGACTGACCGGGCTGTACGTCGAGAAGGAAGGGGGGACCTATCGCCTGACGGAACGCGGCTTCGAGGTCGGGATCGCCCTCGCGTCAGGGGCGTACGGCGAGGGCGAAAGCGCGGAGCGCATCGAGTCGTTCGGCCGGTGTCTGCGCTGTGACTCACCCACCGACGCGGTCTTCGAGCGCGGAACGTCGGTACTCGAATGCCCGAACGGGCATCGGACGTACGTCGCTCGACTCCCATCGGAAGGCGTCGAGGCACGGGGCAGGGAATCGCTCGCCGCCCTCGTCGCCACCGAACTGTACGCGACGGTCGGCCGGACGCTCCGGGGGAGTTGTAGCGCGTGTCGTTGTCCCGTCGACGGGGAACTCGAAACCACCGAGGAAGGGGTTCTCTTCCGAGCCGACTGCGATTTCTGCGGCGTCGAGTACGCCGTGCCGGCCGGGCTCTGCGCGCTGCAGGATTCGGAGATAGTTCGCTTCCTCGACCAGCGCGGCGCTGACCCGCGTGAAACGCCGCCCTGGGCGTTCGACTGCTGTTTTGTGGGAGCGGAGACCGTCGAGTCCGAGCGTCCGCTCCGGGTAAGCGTAACCGTGGCGCGTGAGGGCGATGAGCGGACTGTCGTGCTGACCGAGGCGGGGGCGGTCCACGAGGTTCGGAAGCGACGCCCACGGTAGTTCGAGCGCGAGGGGCGGGTGAGCGAAACCGGCGACCCGGAGGAACGGATAGCCGACGTGCCACAGGTCGTGACCGGCGTCGGCGCCGAGGTGAACGAGTTCGTTCGGGCGGATCGGTTCTTCGGAACAGACGACGAACGCCGGGGGTTTCTGCGTGAGGGCGCAGACCCCGAAGCGGTCCGCGAGGCCGGCGGGCGAATCGAGGACCCGAGCGTCGGCGACATGTGCAACTTCTATGTGTATCTGGACGGAGAGAATCGGCTATCGACTGTCGGATAGCCACGTCGTGAGCGTGTGGCGAAAACCGTTTCACGTCGGGGGGTGAACTGCGGGAAAGATGGCCGAAGACCTCCGAGAGACCGTCGCCGCGGCCGCCGAGGACGGCATCCGCTGTGGCATCGTCGCCGTCTTCCTCGCCGGCGTGCGTCGGCGCAAGCCGGGCGCCGTCGCAAACGCCGTTCTGGCGCTCGCCGGGACGTATCTCCCGCGGGTTATCGAGCGGTACGGCGACGTCACGCTCCGGCCGTGGCAGCGGGTGTACGCGAGCGCCGCGATGGTGACCCACGCCGTCGGGATGCTCGGCCCCTACGACGACACGTGGTGGTGGGACCACCTCACGCACACACACTCCGCGACCCTGCTGGGCGGGGTGGTCCACGCCGCGTCCCGCCGACGGGACACGGACCCGGCGCCGCGGGTGGTCGGGGTCGTGATGGGCGTCGGGGTCGTGTGGGAGGCCCTCGAATCGGCCATCCACGCCGTCGCGCGGCGCCTCGGCGTCGAGCCGATTCTGGTCACCTACGGCAAGCGCGATACGTTCCTCGACCTCTGTTTCGATTTCGTGGGCGCCTGCCTAGTCGTCCTCCTCGGCGACCGACTCCTCGGGAACACGTTCGAGAGGGACTGAAAATCAGGGTTCGGGGTCCGCCCAGTCCAACAGGGGCGTCTCCGAGTTGGCGCAGTCGGGGCGCCCGCAGACGCCGGCGTCGGCGCCGGCCCGTTCGACACCGGCCGCGACGCGACGGATTTCCCAGTCGACGGCGTGGCCCGCCGTCGACTCGTGGTCGTCGAGCGCGACACGTGCCCGGCCCAGATTCGGGAACGCCTCCCGGAACGCACAGTCCGCACAGTCGACGACGACGTTGTCCTCGGCCATACCTATTCGTGGCGGTCCGCGGACGAAAGCGCTACGGTCCGGGGAACCGCCGGAGGCGGGGACCGTCGGAACCCTGGGCCGGGGGGCGGGCTGGCTAGTCGCTCGCGTTCGTGTGAATCTCGAAGCGAACGCCGTCGAGATGCTCGGCATCGCCGACGACTATCTCCCAGTCGTGGGCGTCGACGATCTGACGGACGCTCGCCATCCCCATGCCGATTCCTTCGGTCCCGGACTTCGTGGAGAACCCCGGCACGAACACCTGTTCGCGGTGCGATGGGTCGATTCCGGGGCCGTCGTCCTCGTAGTAGAAGCCGCCGTCGAGGTCGCCGACGAGGACCTCGACGCCGTCGCCCTCTGGCCGACCGCCCGTGGCGCCATTCTCCACGCTGTCACCGGGTTCCGGCGGGTTGCCCGTGGAACTGTGTTCCACGCTGTCTTCGGCCTCCGTCCGACTGCTCGTTGAACCGTGTTCAACGCTGTTCCCGACGAGGTTTTCAACCAATCGCTGGAACGCGTCGGGGTCGGCCTCCACCCGGGGAGCGCCATCGACCGTGTAGGACGCGGCTTCCGGCGGGTCGGTTTCGGACCAGACGCCCCCGAGCGCGGCCTCGATATCCACGGGCTCGCGCTCGGAGACGATGTCGCCGCTGCGGAGGGTGGCGACGAAGTCGTCGCGCAGTTCGTCCACGCGCTCGATGGCCTCCATCGCCTTCTCGATGTGCTCGTCGCCGCCGGTCTGAAGCGCCAGTTGCAGTCGACCCCGCACGGCCGAGATGGGGCTCTGGAGGTCGTGGGAGACGAAACTGGCGAACTGGTCGAGCTGTGCGGTACGCTCCCGGAGTTCGCGCTCGCTCTCGACCCGTTCGGTGACGTCCTTCGCGGACGCGACGATGCCCACGACGTCCCCGTCGTCGAGCACCGGGCGGAAACTCCCCTGTACGGAGATACTCTCGCCGGCCCCGGTGGAATGTTCGGCCTCGTACTCGACGTACTCCCCGGCGGCCGCGTCCGCTATCCACGCCTCGACGTCCTCGCGGAGGTCCTCACCCCACCACGGCGTCTCCGCGAACGGTTCGCCGACGACGCGCCCCGGGTCGACGTCGATGTACGCGAGCGCGGTGTCGTTGACGGCCTCGACGGTTCCGTCGGTGTCGAGGACCCCAACGAGCATATTGGGGTCGTTGAACACCGCCTCGAACCAGCGCTCGTCGTAGTTCATCGGGAACGACACCTTTTCTGATAGTTCGCGCTGCGGGACCAAGGAGGTTACGCCAGCACGTGCACCCCCGAAGCGACGCTCGCGGCGAGAAACGCAATCAGGCTCCGCCGAAAGACGATGACCGAGAGGTTGTTGCAGAAGACCGCAAAGCCCGCACAGACGAGGACGAAGAGGTACGCGCGGGCCGCCCGGATCATCACCGCCCCGTGTGGCGACCATCGCGAGAGCGCCTCGTAGACGAGGAAGCCGGCGACCGCGGCGAGCGCCGCGGCGATGTGGACCGCGACGATGGTGAGGAAGGGTTGGCCCAACAGCCACGCCATCCACGGGTTCGCCTCCGCGCCGGCGCCGACGACGGCCGCGGCAGAGAGCGTCGTGACCAAGTCGACCGGGAGGAGGAGGAAGAGCGCCGCCGCGACCCACTCCCAGTACGTCTCCCGGTCGAGAGTTCCCGGAAGGGGGTTCCGAGCGCTCATGCTGACACACCCGGTGAGCGGACGGAATCGTTCGCGGCTATCCAACCCGACATACGCTCGCCTACGTCGGGCGGCGGGAAAACCGCACTCCCTACTTTGTGCCTCGGCCCGAAGACCCAGTATGCGCTACGACTGCACGCATCCCATCGAGTCGGGGATGCCCGTCTACCCGGGCGACCCGGACGTGAGCGTCGCGCCGGCGGCGACCCATGAATCGGCGGGCTACCGCGTGAGCGAACTCCGCATGAGCACGCACACCGGCACGCACGTCGACGCGCCGAGCCACACCGAACCGGACGGAAAGAGCCTCGGCGCCTACGACGTCGAGCGGTTTCGATTCGATGCCCGCGTCGTCGATATCCAAGAGTACGGCGCCCGGGAAACGATTCCGCCGGACGCCGTGCCCGAAACGGAGGCGGACGGCCTGCTCTTTCACACCGGGTGGGACGACAACTGGGGAGAGGAAACGTACTTCGACCACCCGTATCTCGCGCCGGAGACCGCCGAACGGTGTGCAAAATTGGGGCATCACGTCGGGCTCGACACGCTCAATCCGGACCCGACGGAGCCGCGGGCGGACGAACCCGACGGCGTGCCCGCTCACCGCGCGCTGTTGGGCGCCGAGCGCCTGGTCATCGAGAACCTGCGCGGCTTGGGGCGCCTCCCCGAGCGCGTGACCCTCTGTGCGTATCCGCTAGCCGTCGACGGCGACGGCGCGCCGGTGCGGGCCGTCGCGGAGGGGTAGAGAGACGAGCAACGACCGACCTTCAGACGGAGGAATAGTCGGACGGGGAACCGACGAGTGGTTTTATGCCGCGCTCCGACGAACACCCACGCAATGTACGACCGAATCCTGCTTTCGACCGACGGCACAGTCGCCTCCGAGGAGGCGGAATCGCACGCGATCGACCTCGCCGCGGCCCACGACGCCGAACTCCACGTCCTCTACGTCGTCGACGAGGACGTCGTGACCGCGTACAGCGGCGACGAGTACGTCGACGAGGCCGAAGGGCCCGAACACGGACTCGAAGAGCTCGGCGAGGAACGCCTCGAGGAAATCCGGGCGGCGGCGAGCGACGCGGGCGTCGATACCGTCGAGGCGCTCCGGCACGGCCACCCCGCCGAAACCATCGTCTCATACGCCGACGATAACGACGCCGACCTGCTCGTGCTCGGCACGAAACGGCGCCCCGACGAGTACCGCGCGCTGTTGGGGAGCGTCACCGACCGCGTCCTGCGGCTGACGACCCGGCCGGCGACGGTGGTGAAAACGGAAGTGAGCCGATAACGACGGTCGGATGCCGAGCGAGGGGGAATCCGAGCGCTCAGGTGCCGAATCCCTCTTGACGCCGGCGTGACGCCGCCGGGAGACCTTTTAAAGAGAGTGGGCGTATGAGTAGTATGGATGCGTCTACGCGCCCGACGTCCCATTCGGGCGACACGGTCGACGGTAAGCCGGCCGCGATCCGGGCCGCGGGGCTGACGAAACGCTACGGCGAGGACGTTCTCGCCGTCGACGACCTCGACCTGACGGTCTACGAAGGGGAGATATTCGGGGTCTTGGGCCCGAACGGCGCCGGGAAGTCCACGACTATCGACATGATAATGGACTACGTCCGGCCCTCCTCAGGGAGCGCGACCGTCCTCGGCTACGACGCCCAGGCGGAGACGCGTGCGATTCACGAGCGGGTGGGAATCCTCCCGGACGGCTACGGACTCTACGACCGCCTCACCGGTCGTAAACACCTGGAATACACGATTTCGCTGAAGCGGGCGGACGACGACGTCGAGGACGTACTGCGCCGCGTCGGCCTCGACGCGGCGGCCGCGGACCGCGTCGTCGGCGGCTATTCAAAGGGGATGACACAGCGACTGGCGCTCGGCATGGCGCTCGTCGGCGACCCCGACCTCCTGATTCTTGACGAACCGTCCTCGGGGCTGGACCCGAACGGCGTCCGGCTCGTCCGGGAAATCGCGCGCGAGCACGCCGAGCGGGGGAAGACGGTGTTCTTCTCCAGTCACATCCTCAGCCAGGTCGAAGCCGTCTGCGACCGGGTGGCAATACTCAACCGCGGGCAACTCGTCGCCGTCGATTCGATCGCGGGGCTCCGTGACGCGCTCGACACGGGGTCGACAGTAACGCTCACCCTTGAGAGCGTGCCGGAGTCGACGACGCTCACGGAGGTCGCCGGCGTCACCGACGTCGCCGTCGAGGACCGCACGGTTCGGGTCAGCGTCGCCGACGCGGCCGCGAAGGTGGACGTCATCGACCGGATACGCGAGGACGGCGCGACGGTTCTGGACGTGTCGATAGCGGAGTCGTCGCTCGAAGACCTCTTCAGCGCCTACACCGGCGACGACCCGGCACGGAACGACGCGTCGGAGGGGGAGCGATGAGCCCGTCGCCGCTCTGGGCCACGATCGCCCGAAAGGAGTTCTACGACGCCGTACAGTCGCGAGCGCTCTGGGGAATCGTCGCCATCATCGCCGTGATGACGTCGCTGTCCGCGGCCATCACGTTGCTCGTGCCGGGCTCGGGAAGCGGCGCCGAGATGGCGCTCGGCGGGGCGTCACAGTTCGCGGGCGTGCTCGTCCCGATTATGGCGCTCGTCGCCGCGTATCTCGCCATCGCCGGCGAGCGGGAATCGGGGAGTCTGAAGATGTTGCTCGGCCTCCCGCCGTCGCGGGGCGAGGTAGTCTTCGGGAAGTTCCTCGGCCGGAGCGGCGTCGTCGCCGTCGGACTGAGCCTCGGGTTCGCCGTCTCGGGCGTCGTGACGGCCGCGCTCTACGGCGACCTCCCGATAGCGGCGTTCGTCGGAACGACGGCGCTAACCGTCCTGCTCGGGGTCTCCTTCGTCGGCATCGCAATCGGGATTTCGGCGCTCACGGCGACCCGGGGACGGGCGATGACGCTGGCCATCGCCGTCTACCTCGGGTTGACGCTCCTCTGGGACCTGGTTCCGACCGCCGTTCACCTCGCGGTCACGGGTGGGATGCCTGGCGGCGTCGTGCCCGCGTGGTACCCGCTCGTGAGCGGGCTCAGCCCGACCGGAGCGTACAACACACTCGTCCAGCGACTCCTGCTCGGCGGCGGCGCCGTCGAAGCAAGAATCGGGGGCCCGACCCCCGGCTATCTCGACCCGGCGGTGTTCGCCCTCGTGTTGCTCGCGTGGACGGTCATCCCGCCGCTCGTCGGCTATCTCGCCTTCCGACGGGCCGACCTAGGGTGAACTACCCCGCGCCCCGAAACCGAAGGCACGATGTGTCCCCCCACCCGTATCGGGGGGTAAGATGACGAACCGAACGCACGGAGGGCGGAACGGTGGCTGAGGTCGCCCGGATACCCGAGGCGGACGCCGAGCGGGCGCGGCGGCGCGCGTCGGACGCCGAGCGCATTGTCGTGAAGGCCGGGACGAACTCGCTCACCAACGAGAGCTCCGAGCTCGACGACGGGAAACTCGACAAACTCGTCGACGACATCGCCGCCCTGCTCGACATGGACCGGGAGGTGCTCCTGGTTTCGTCGGGCGCTGTCGGCGCCGGGGTCGGCCGGGTCGATCACGAGGGCGACACCGTCGAAGCGTCCCAAGCCCTCTCGACGGTCGGGCAGAGCCATCTGATGCGCCGGTACAGCGAGAGCTTCGAGCGCCACGGCTACAAGGTCGCCCAGATTCTCATCACGGAGTACGACCTGAAGGACCCCGAGCGGTTCACGAACTTCCGGAACACCGTCGAGACCCTCCTCGAGTGGGGTATCGTCCCCATCATCAACGAGAACGATGCCGTCGCCACCGAGGAGATACAGATCGGGGACAACGACATGATATCCGCGGACGTGGCGGTGGGCATCGACGCGGACCTGCTGGTGACGCTCACCGACGTCGGCGGCGTCTACACCGGCAACCCGAAACGCGACGACGACGCCAGGCGCATCGAGGCCGTCGGCGAGAACTACGACGCCGTTCGGGAGTTAGTCGACGAGAGCTCGACCGACGGCTTCGGCGGCATCCGCACGAAGGTACAGGGAGCACGGGACGTGAGCGAACACGGGATTCCGGCGGTCATCGCGGAGTCGACGGCGCCCGACGTGCTGGAGCGAATCGTCACGGCCAAACCCGTCGGGACGGTATTCGTACCCATCAACGGGGACGACGAATGAGCGAACAAACCGAATCTGAATCCACGGAGGCGAAGGTCGCCGAGGCACAGCGCGCGGCTCTGGAGGCCGCGAAACTCACCGACGAGAAGCGAAGCGAGGCGCTCGAGCGCATCGCGGACGCCCTCACCGAGCCCGAGAACGTCGAGCGCGTCCTCGAAGCCAACGCGAAGGACGTCGAGGAGGCCGAGACGATGCTCGAACGCGGCGAGTACACTCAAGCCCTAGTGGACCGCCTGAAACTCTCCGAATCCAAGTTGGAGAGCATCGCGGAGATGGTCCGCAGCGTCGCCGGCCAGGAGGACCCCCTCGACAGGACGCTCTCGGCGCGCGAACTCGACGACGGGCTCGAACTGTACAAGACGAGCGTTCCCATCGGGGTCATCGGCACCGTCTTCGAGTCCCGGCCCGACGCGCTCGTCCAGATCGCCGCGCTCAGTCTCAAATCGGGGAACGCGGTCATCCTCAAGGGCGGGAGCGAGGCGGCCCACTCGAACCGCGCGCTGTTCGACATCATCCGGGAGGCGACCGAGGCGGAGCCCGACGGCTGGGCCCACCTCATCGAGGCCCGCGAGGATGTGGACACCCTGCTGGGGATGGATGGGTCGGTCGACCTGCTGATGCCCCGCGGGAGCTCCGAGTTCGTCCGCTACATCCAGGACAACACTTCCATTCCCGTCCTCGGACACACGGAGGGTATCTGTCACGTCTACGTCGACTCGGAGGCCGACCTAGAGATGGCCGCGGACGTCGCGCTCGACGCCAAAGTCCAGTACCCGGCGGTGTGTAACGCCGTCGAGACCCTGCTGGTCCACGAGGATGTGGCCGACGAGTTCCTCCCGGGGATGGTCGAGCGCTACGAGGGCGAGGGCGTAGAGCTCCGTGGCGACGAGCGAACGCGGGGCATCGTGGACGTGGAGCCCGCTACCGAGGAGGACTGGTCGACGGAGTACGGCGACCTCGAACTCTCCATCAAGGTCGTCGGCAGCCTGGGGGAGGCCGTCGAGCACATCACGACCTACGGCTCCAAGCACACCGAGTCCATCCTGACGGAGGCCCCCGAACGCGCGAGTCGCTTCATGCGCAGTCTCGACTCGGCGAGCGTCTTCCACAACGCCTCCACGCGCTTCGCGGACGGCTACCGCTACGGGCTCGGCGCGGAGGTCGGGATTTCGACGGGTAAGATTCACGCCCGCGGCCCCGTCGGCCTGGAGGGGTTGACGACGTACAAGTACTACATCGAGGGCAGCGGCCAGACCGTCGGTACGTATGCGGGTGAGGACGCGAAGACGTTCACCCATCGGGAGTTCGACGGGGAGTGGAACCCCGGCCACCTCTCGGAGTAACTCAGGTACCCTTTTCGCCTTCGTCCCCGCCGTCGTCAGAGAAGTCCTCGACCGCGTCCTGAATCTGTGAAATTCCTGCCTTCACCTGGCTCTCGCTCGCGGTCGTCCGCTTGCTGACCTGCCGGGCGACGGCGTCCTCGTGGCCATCAACGAGGTCGAGCAGGCGCTTCACTTTGTCTACGAGACTCATTGTACCCGACTCGATGGCGCGGGCGGGCGAAAAAGTGGCGACCTGACCCTGTGGGTAGCCTCTCGCTGTGGGTTCCCTACCCCTACAACCGCGACCACCACCACTTTGCCCCCTCTCGCCCACGGTGCAGACGTGCTCGGAAAGACGCGGGCGAGGGGACACCAATGAGCGACACACGGGCGCGACTCGACGCCGTGCTGGCTCGTGGTCCCGACCCCGCGAGCGCGGCGCGCCTCGGCCTCGGGCTTACAATCCTTCTCGCGGGCGTGCACAAACTCCTCGCGCCGGCGCCGTGGGACGCGCTCGTTGTTCCGGAGTTCGCGGCCCTCCTCCCGGTGTCGGTCCGCGTCTGGACGCTCGCGAACGGCGTCGCGGAAATCGCCGTCGCGCTCGGCTTGCTGGCGGACCGCCTGAGCGCGCCGCTCGCGGCGTTCGTCTGTCTCTCGTTGGTTGGGACGCTTTGCTACCTCGTTGTAGTCCTGCTCGCGGGCTTCGACGCCAGCGTGACCGCCGGAACGCTCGCGATACTCGCGGTTCACGACGTCGGGTTGGCGGGGCTGGCCGCCGCCGTGAGCGTGCGGGCAGCGCGTCGGGACTGAGCGCCGTTCTCAGCGGTCCTCCGCTCGTACCTGCGGGCCGCCGATGTCCCCGCTTCGGACCGCCTCGGGAGACACAGGTTCGCCGCGCTCGGCCGACGCGTACGCCGCGAGGATGAGGTCCACCGGCTTGCGGGCCTCTCGACCGGTAACGGCGGGTTCGCGACCCTCGCGGAGGGCGTTCACGAAGTCCTGAACCGTCGCGTCGTGGCCGGCCCCGAGCGGAGACGTTTCGGCGGGGTCCGCGACGGACTCGGTCTCGGCGTGATAGGGGCTCCCCTCGCCGGTACCCACCTCCAGGGAGAGGCCGTCGCCCGCGATGGCGAGCGAGCCCTCCGTGCCGTTCACCTCGGTTCGGGTCTCGCCGCCCTTGACGGCGGTCGTGGCCTCGATGGTTCCCAGGGGCCCGTCGGCGAATCGAAGCGCCATCGCGGCGGTGTCCTCGCATTCGAGCATCCGGTCGACGTTGTCGACGTGCGCGGTGACCTCCGCCACGTCGCCGACGAGCCACCGGAGACGGTCGATCATGTGGATGGCCTGGTTCATCAACACGCCGCCGTCCATCTCGCGGGTGCCGCGCCAGTCGCCCGAGTCGTAGTACTCCTGTGAGCGGAACCACTTGAGCGCGGTGTCGCCGAGGACGACGTCACCGAGTTCGCCGTCCTCGATTGCGGCCTTGGCGCCGCGCGCCGGCGGGTCGTAGCGCCGCTGGAAGACGCCCGCGAGGGTCACGTCCGCCTCCTCGCAGGCCGCTATCATCGCGTCCATCCGGTCGGCGAACACGTCGAGTGGTTTCTCACAGAGCACGTTCGCGCCCGCCGCGGCGACCTCTTGGACGACCTCCGAGTGCGTGCCGCTCGGCGTGCAGACGCTCACGGCGTCCACGTCGGCGTCGTCTATCATCTCGGTTGTGTCGGTGTACGCCGCGCAGTCGTGTTCCTCGGCGAAGGCGTCGGCGTTTTCGGGCACGACGTCCGAACACGCGACGAGTTCGGCGCCCTCCGCGTTCCGGACCGCTTCCGCGTGCGTGCCGCCGATGCCGACACAGCCGATAATCCCGTACCGGATGGGTTCGCTCATTTCCCTATTCCGGCGCTGGGGCGCACTTAATCCTGTGGCTACCCCACACGGCCACCCTGCTCAGCGACGGAGTACCGCTCGGTCCCCGGTTTTGTTCTCGACGACGGCGCCCGCCGCGGAGCCGTCACGCCACGCGGACCCCGGGAGCCGGTAGGAGTCAGGGTCGAAATCGCGGGTGTGCAGCTCGCGCTCGAAGGCGTTGACGGGCGACAGGCCGATTTCCCCGAAGATGCCCGAAACGGCGTCGGGCGGGCGGAATCGCTCGCCGGACCACACCCCGAACCCGAGGAACGCCGGCGCGTCGTCGTACGCGTCCGCATCGGGGACCTGTCCGAAGAAGACGACCTCGGAGGTGTCGACGGCCGCGCGGAGCGTGTCCCGCCGGAGGTTCGCGCGGACGTGTTCGACACCGCGTTCGTACGGGTCGGGAAGCGACTCGCTGGGGTCGTACGTGCGGGTTCGGTCGCCGAAGCGGACGAGCCCCGACGCGTCCATCGTAAATCGGAGGTGGGCGCCGACGACGTACTCCGTGAGCCAGAGATGCCCCGAGTCGAAAAGGTCGGGAGGAGCGTCCGCGATGTGGGGGAGGGTGGGGTAGCGCTTCACGCCGGGAGAATGACCCCTGTCGGCTAATGGGTTTGGGGAATTAGAGCGCCGCCAGGAGGCCGCGCCGGAGGTGGTGGGGAGAGGTGTAGCGATCGGCCGGTTCCGGTGCCATCGCTTCACGGAGTCGGCTGTCGAACGCGGCGCACTCGGGACCGAACTCGCTCGGTGCGGCCGGCCGGCGCCCCACGATGACGTCGGCGAGCTCGGCGTCCGACACGTCCGCGAAGGGCGGTTCCCCGGTGACCGCGTAGTACGCGAGCGCGCCGAGCTGGTACACGTCGGTGTGAGGACCGACTCGGCCGTCGCTAACCTCCTCAGGCGCCATGTACCGCGTCGGTGGAGCGTCCGGGTCGAGATGTTCGCGGACGACCCGCTCGATTCCCCACCCGGATACGGTGACTGACCCGTCCTCCGTAACGGCGACGTGCTCCGGCGTAAGGTTACGGTGTCGAACGTTGTACCGGCCCGCGTTCCGAACGGTCTCACATACGGCCGCGACCGCGTTGACCCGGTCGGCGAGCGGCGCATCGAGGCAGTCCGCGAGTAGCCTTCCGGGGAGCGGTTCGTGTGCGACCCACGGCCGGGGTTCAGACCCGCTTTCGTACACTGAGGCAACCTGTGTGTCGCTGTCGATACTTCGCCAGGACCGGACGGCCGCCTCGAACTCGTCGGCGACGCCGTCAGGTTCCGCGTCGGGGGCGACGACCCGGAAGACGGCGTCCTCCCCGGTAACGAGGGTGCCCTCGAAGGTGTGGAGCGGACCGTCGGTTTCCGCGGTAGTGAGGGATTCGACCCCGGGACACGCCGACGCGAACGATGTGGCGGCCGGGGGTAGAGAGAGCGTATCGTCCTCGTCCGCCGGCGGCCCTTCGTCCGACGCACCCTCTGTTTCCTCCGTGCTCTCATCTGGTTCGGCGGACGTTGTGTCCGACCCGCCGTCGGGGTTAGTCTCGGCCGGTGCCCGCACACCTCCCCCGCGGACGAGATACCATCCCGCGAGCACGACCATCCCGAAGACACCGCCACCCCCGACGGCAAGCGGCGGTATCTCTTGTCGCAAGCCGGACGCGAACGCCGCGGCCGTCGTGGTGTCGTCCGAAGCCGAGGTGGTAGTGGTGTCGTCCGAAGCCGAGGTGGTCGTGCTGGTCGTCGTCGGCTCCGTGGTGGTTGTCGTCGTTTCGCCACCGCTGGTGTCGACGCCGCGGCGCGCGACGGCGAACGTCGAGAAGCCGTCGGGCGAGCGGGCGGTGTAGCGGTAGGCCGTGCCGTTGTTGATCGCCGTGGGCGCGCTCGTTTCGAGTTCGGACCAGCCGCTGCCGTCGTTACGGTAGAGTACGGCGTCCTCCGGCGCGATGCCGCGTTCTTCGAGGCGGTCCGCGCGCACGCTGAACGTGAACGTCGCATCCCGCGTGTTCGTCTCGCCGCTCTCCTCAATAGTGATGTACGTGAGCACGTCGTTCGCGTTCCCGGAAATCGGACCGATGCTCTCGCCCGGGCTGTCGCTTTTGGCTACTGTGACGTTACCGACGCCGCTGACGGTGCCGGAGATGTTCCCGAGAGCGACGCCGCTTGCGTCGGTATCGTCGCCCAGCGGGGTGTTGCTGAAGTCCGCGACGAACTGTCCGCCCGTCCCGGACGCGTCGACCGAGACCTGTGCGCCCGAGGTGCCGGGCGTTGGTCGGACCGTGGAACCACGGGAACGGTCGGGCTCGGGTTCGCCGGGCGTGTCAGGGTCGCTAGGAGGCGGCAAGAATCCGCCGTCGCTCTCGTTCCCCTGTGCGGACGCGTGACCAGAGAGCGTACTGCCCCCGACAGCACCCGCCACGAGCAGGCCGAATCCCCGCCGCGTGACACCCGTTGACTCCCCCTCTCCAATCATCTGTTCCTCAATTTTCATATCAGCAGGTCAAAATTCTTGCGGCGGGTTTTACCCCCCGTCGGCGTACGCCCCCACGACGACCAGCGTCACGAGCGTTGTCGCCAGGCCGACCGCGGCGACCGCGAAGAAGGCCGCCTGCACGCCGAACCCCTCGATGAGATAGCCGAAGGCGGGCGGCGCGATGGCGCTCCCGAGCATGATGCCCACGGAAACGACGGCGAAACTCTTCGCGGTGGTGCCGCCCGCGGCGAGTTCGCCGGTGAGGTGGTCCCGCGCGGGTCCGGCCATGCTTCGCGTCGCGCCGAGCAGGAGGAACAGCGCGACGGCGCCCAGCGCCGGCACGACGCCCGCCGCGATGAGCGCGACGAGCACAGTGAAACTGACGAAACTGGCGACCAGAACGGGGCCACCCCCGGAGCGGTCGGTGAGATACCCCCCGACGAGGATGGCGCCGGCGCCGACGACGTAGATGCCCGTCAGCGTGAGGTTCGCGAGCCCCAGGGAGGCGCCGTACACGTCGGAGGTGAGGAAGACGACCGCGTAGGAGGTGACCCCCCAGTTGGCCGTCGAGGAGAACAGGGCGAGCGCGGCGAGCGCCAGAATCCCCGGCGAGGCGACGATACCCCGGAGCTCCGCGCGGAGGCGTTCGGCGAGGGGCTTCCCCTCCGTCGCGGCCTTGACGTTCGGTTCGGTGACGTCCCCGCTGACGCGCCAGCGGATGACGGCGGTGCTGACGACGGCGTAGAGCAGGCCGACGGCGCCGATGGCACCCACCGCGTGGCGCCACGAGTACCCCTGGAGCGCGATGACGGCGGTAATGAAAACGGGCGGGGTCGCGAAGCCGAGGCTCCCGCCGAAGTTGTAGATACCGAAGGCCCGCCCCCGCGCGTCCTCGTCGGTCGCGTCGGTGAGAAGCGGGTAGTGCGAGGGGTGGTGGCCGCCGATTCCCAACCCGAGGACGACCTGTGCGAGGAACAGTTCCGGCACCGTCGTCGCGAACGCCGTCGCGAGGGCGCCGACGCCGCCGAACACCGAGGAGAGCCCGAGCGCGATGGTTCGGTCGTAGTTGTCGGCGAGATAGCCGAAGGGCAAGTGAACGACGGTGTTTGCGAGCGCCTGTGCGCCCATCACCGTCCCGAGCACGGCGATCGTCGTGTCGAACTCCGCCGAGAGGACGGTGAAAATCGGCGGGAGCAAGACGAGATAGGCGTGGTTGAAGAACTGCGACCCGCTGATGAGTCCGACGACGAGCGCCGTCTCCCGGGAGAGAGAGTCGAAGCTGTCGCGGAGTCCGGCGACCGGCATACAACGGTCTGTGCGGGGTGGGGATTAAACGCTGGTTGTTCGGATTCAGCGCCGCGCGTCCTCGATGGCCTCGACGAACGCCGCCGCCGATTCGCGAACCCCGTCCCAGTCCTCGCGCTCGATGGCGTCGTAGTCCACGAGCGCGGAACCCGCGCCGACGGCGACCGCGCCGGCATCGAAGTACGCGGACACGTTCTCCGTCGAAACGCCGCCCGTGGGCATGATGGGCACGTCGCCGAGCGGGCCCTGAAGGGCGCCGATGTGGCCCGGGCCAACCGTCGAGGCGGGGAACATCTTCAGGATGTCCGCGCCGGCCTCCATCGCCTCGGCGGCCTCGGTTGGCGTCATCACGCCCGGAATCACGAGGACGCCCTCGCGGTTGCAGACGTCAATGACCTCCTCGTTGAGGTTGGGCGCGAGGACGAACTCCGCGCCGGCCTCGATGACGTTGCGCGCGGCGGCCGCGTCCATCACGGTGCCCGCGCCCACCACCGCATCGGTTCCTTCCATCGCGCGGTCCACATCCGCAATCATCTCCGAACAGCGCGTCGCGTCCGCTGTCACTTCGAGGGCCGTCACGCCGCCCTCGTGAACCGCCTCCGCAACCGGCACGATGTCGTCCTCGTCGATGCCCCGCAGGACCGCCGTCACGCCGCTTTCGACGATGCGCTCGCGCACGTCGTGTTTGTTCATGGCGGGGGGTGCGAGCGGACGGGTGAAAAAGGGACCAGTCTCCGACTCTGATGTTACTGTTCAGTAATACTGACTGAACAGAATTATTGATTAGAACTCGAAGCCACGTGGCGCCGGCGAGGGTGCCAACGGTGTCGCCGGAAGGCGACCCTCCAGTTCGGGGTCGTTGAACGCGACGGGCGCCGCGTCGTTCGGCCCCTCAGGGTAGAACAGCGACGCGATGGCGTGGAGGTGTTCGCGGCCGACCCCCAGTTCGAACTGGCCGCCGCTGTAGAGAGAGACGTCGCGCTCGGCGGCCCACTCCAGCGTGGCGAAAAGGGATTCGACCGAGCCGAAGCGGGAGGGCTTGACGTTCAGCCACTCGGGTTCGACGGGCAAGTTCTCGACGGCATCGACCCCAGTAATCGGGTAGTCCCACGAGAGGCGCTCCTCCTCGCCGTCGAATATCTCTCTGGTGTCGTCGTTCAACTCGGGGTCCTCGATGAGGGCGTTCGGGAACGAATCGCGAACCCACCGGTAGAAGTCCGGGTCGGCCTCGTTGTCCACATCGGTGCCCTCGTACAGCCCCTTCAGGTCAAGGACCCGGATTCGGTCCGCGGGAAGCGAATCCGCGAGGTCGTCGCCCCACTCCTCGGTGGGGTCGAGTTTGAACTCGATGTTCGGAACGCGCTCGACGAGTTCGAGTACCCTGTCCGCGGTGGGTGGCTCGTCCTCACCGCCGAGGCGGGCCGACGCGGCGAACGTGACAGGGGCAGGCTCTCTGTCCAGTCGCTCGGCGAGGTTTGTGTCGGCCTGCCGGAGCGCCAGATCGAGGGCCGCCGACTCGAGCGCCCACCGACGGTAGGGATAGCCGGTTTTACGCTCGGGGTCGCCGTTGGGGAACAACTCGGCGGTTTCGAGCGCGTCGGAGAACTCCCCGAACGTCCACTCCCCGGCGAGTTCGTCCTCGAATTTCACCCCCTCCGCGGGCGTTTTCGGGTCCGATTCGGGGTTCGCGAACAGCGCGTCGTGGTCCGGTGCGTCATAGGTCACGTCCTCGCCGCGGCCGAGTTCGCCCGCCCCGCGCAGACGGAAGGTGGTGCTCACGCGCTCGAAACCCGAAGACGTAGCGCGGGAGCGCCGGCGCAGGGAGACGGATTCGATGCTGAGGGGGAGGTCCGCGACGGCGTCGTAGAGCGAAGTGGTCACAAGGAGCCTTCGGAGGGGTGGAACAAATCAGTTGTCCGCGAGGCGGTCGGCAAGCGCCCGGAGCGCGTCGCTTCCCCCCACGGCGAGCGGTTCGCCGTGGCCCACTCCCGCGACCTCGAACTCCGGCGCCCGGGCGGCGAGGTCGACGACGCTCGCCTCGACGTCCCCGGCGTCGTAGCTCATCACCCACGACGAGGGCTCGAAGCCGCCGTCGGACTCGGTGACGAGGTCCCCAAGCATCGCCGTGTCGAGGTCGGCGCTCACGTAGACGACATGCCCGGGGGTGTGGCCCGGCGTGTGGTACGCCTCGAAGGACCCGACCGCCTCGCCGTCCTCGATAGAACGGACTTCGAGGGCGGGCGTCGTGACCAGCAACCCCGCGACGCGCTGGATGAGGCCCTTGTGATTTTTCAAAGGGGGCTTCCGCCGGCCGGTCAGGAGGTCGGCGTCGAAGGCTCCCGCGCGGACCGTCGCGTTCAACTCCGGCGCGAGCGCCGCCAGCGTCCCGACGTGATCCACGTCGTAGTGGGTGAGCAGAACGCGCTTGATGTCTTCGAGGGCGACGCCCGCCTTCGCGATGCCGTCCCGGATGTCGTCCTCGTCGAACGGCGTGCCAGCGTCGACGAGCGTCGGCACGTCGTCGTCAACGAGGTAGGCGTTGACGCCGGAGCACTCGATGGCGTGGATGTCCGGAGCGAGTTCCGTCATACCCCGAGAAGGGGCGGCACGGAAATGAGCGTTCGGGGACCGACAACTAACCGATTCAGGACCCCGGTAACAGGAAGTGCCCGAGTAGGATGCCGCCCGCTGCCCCGATTGCGGACACCGTGAACTCCGGGAACGGCGTTAGATCCGCCATGGCGACGTTTTGCGAGACGAGAAAGCCTAGAAATCCGCCACCACTCGCTGCGAGAGCGTGCTTCGTCCCGAGTATTATCCCTTTGAGCCTGCCGGCGACAGTCGCTCCGGTGATCACCTCTCCGATCAGCACGGCCAGAAATCCTCCCAGAACGAATCCAACCGAGTCGGGTGGAACCATATCAACGTACGGTCCGACTGGAGAAGACGCAACACGTTCCGAAGTGAGTAGGGCGACGACGCTCGATTGACCGTACGTGGCAGCACTGTATCCAGCAACCGTCGCGCCGACCCACGCCCACCCCATCGGGGCGTACTTCGTCCCTCTCAGCTTCTCGGCCTCAGAACTCCCTTGGCCCACGGTCACTCCCTCCACTGTGGATTTTCGCTCTTATTTCCCATTACAGAGATATATCACACGTGAGGAAATAAAATGTTGTGCTGCTACCGATGGCTATGGAACGCATCGGTGGGTGGACGCAACGGCCAACAAAACGGCTGGAACTGCCGAGCCCTTACTCGTAGAGTTCGGATACGTCGAAGACGGGTTTGACCGTCTCGCCAGCCACGAACGCCTCGAAAGCCTCGTCGGCCTCGGTCAGCGAGAAGCGGTCGTCGATGAACGTCTCGCTGTCCACGTCGCCGCTGTTTATCATCCGCAGCGCGCGCTCGAAGTCTTGGTACATCGATGCGTAGGAACACTGGAGGTCGATCTCCGAGCGCACCAGCGGCGAGTACTCCATCGTCGTCTCGCCCGTCTGGCCGACCAACACGATCTGACCGCCCTTGCGGACCTGCTCGACCGCGGAGGGGAGCCCGGAGGGGTGGCCCGTCGTGTCGAAGACCACGTCGTAGCCGACGCCGTCGGTGCGCTCCTCGCGGACAGCGTCCATGTTGTCCTCCGCGATGTTGACGGCCTCGAAGCCGAGCTCCTCCGCGAGCGGGAGGCGATAGTCGGCGTCGGGGCCAACGCCCGAAACGACGACGTTACCGCCCTGCGCGTCGGCGATCTGGGCGGTGAGCAGGCCAATCGGGCCGGGGCCCTCGACGAGCACTCTGTCGCCGGGGCCCACGCGGGAGTTCTCAATGACCGCACGCGCGCCGATGCTCGTCGGCTCGACAGTCGCGGCGTGCTTCTGGGAGACTCCGTCCGGAACCGGATGGAGGGCACGCTCGGGGACGGCGATGTAGCGCTCGTAGGCGCCGTCGTGGTCCACGCCCGTGATAACGGAGTTCTGACAGACGTTCTCCTCGCCGATTTCGCACTGGTAGCACTCCCCGCAGCCCCGGATAGGACGCTCGACGACGCGGTCGCCGACCGCGAACTTACTCACGCTCTCGCCAGCCTCCACGACGCGCCCGGCGTACTCGTGGCCGATGACGGTCGGGAGGTTCATCCGCTCGAAGGCGGATTCGAACTCATAGATGCCGGCGTCACTGCCACACAAGCCGGCGTAGTCGACTTCGACCAGGCATTCGTCCGCGTCGATTTCGGGCTTCTCGCGCTCGACGAGTTCCATGCCGCCCTCCGAGCGGACGGTTTTAGCGAGTCCTCGCATACCGACGTGTCCGCGTCGGGGGGCCTATAAGGCTACGGTAGCGGACCGAAACGTCTTGTACCCCGGGCCGTCGAATCGAGGTATGGTCGAGTACGAACACACGCCGGTGACAGTCGACGGTAAACGCGCCGTCGTCGTCGGTGGGACCAGCGGCATCGGACAGGCAATCGCGCTCGGGTTCGCCGAGGAGGGCGCGGACGTCATCGCCACCAGCAGGGGCGAGGAGAAAGTCCAGGAGACGGCCGACGAGCTCGAAGCGCGCGGCGCCGAGACCGCGCGCGTGACCTGTGACGTGACCGATCGGGAGTCGCTGGACGCGGTCCGCGAGGCGGCCGTCGAGACGTTTGGCGGCATCGACATCGTCGTCGCCTCGCAGGGCGCCATCTCCCGCGCGACAGTCGAGAGCGTCACCGACGAGGAGTGGGACTTCGTGACCGACGTGGCCCTCGACGGGGTACGCCGGGTGACTCAGGCGATGCTCCCGGCGATGGACGAGGGAAGCATCATCAACATCTCCTCGATGGCCGCGCGCCTAGCGATGGCCGATTTGCCTGCCTACGCCGCGGCGAAGGGCGGCGTCGAGTCCTTCACCCGCGCGTCGGCGAAGGAGCTCGCGCCCGACGTTCGCGTGAACGCCATCGCGCCCGGTTTCGTCATCACGCCGCAGAACGCCGAGACGTACGCCGAAGGAACCGAAAAGCGCGAGCGCATCGACTCGCGCGCACCGCTCGGACGGGTCGCCGAGCGCGAAGAAATCGTCGGTGCCGCAATCTATCTGGGCAGCGACGCCGCGTCGTACGTGACGGGCGACATTCTGACCGTGGACGGTGGGTTCGCGGACAGCGCGCTCTGATTCTGGCGTTTTGGGTCGCGCTCACAGCCTCGGTCGGTTGTCCGGTCGGGTGTCCCCGGCCCGAGCGCGTTCAGTTGTCCTCCGAGCGGGCCGCACTCGACCCGGCGGCGAGCGTCGCGTCCAGATACGCCTCCAGTTCCGCACGAATCGCCCGAACGTCCTCGCCGTCGGCGTCGCCAGCGGCGCGGCGCGGCGAGACGCCCTCGACGGTCGTGTGAACGAAGTTCGCAACCCGGTCGGGGTCGACGTCGTCGAAGACGCCACATTCGACGCCCGCGCGGACGGCCTCGGCGATGCGCCCCCGAAAGAAGGCGTCGTGGCGGGCGAACGCCTCACGGTAGCGCTCGTCGGTGGCGCCCTGCGCCCTGAGCTCCACCATCGCGGACTCGAACGCCAGGTACTCCGACGGCGGGTCCGGGTCGAGCACGTAGTCGAGCGTGGCGTCGAGATAGCCGCTCGGGTCGTCGTCGGGGTCCGGAACGGTGGCCTTCGCGCCTTCGAGCATGAAATCAAGGAAGTCCAACAGGAGTTCGTCCTTGCCGTCGTAGTGGTGATAGAGCAGAGACTTCGATTTCGGGAACTGCGCCGCGATGCGCGAGACCGTCAGGTCGGCGTAACCGTGTTCGCGCAGGGCACGGTAGGTCGCCTGCATGATTTCCTCGCGGGTCCCCTCGGAGTCATCGAGGAAGGGCGGGCCCGCCATCAGCGGGCCTCCGCGCTGGTCGCGCTCATAGCGAGGGGGTGGGGCGGGAGGGGCATAACTGTGTTGACCGAACGTTCAGTCAGCGTTGAGGCGGCGACGGATTGGCACCGGGACGAAGGATTCGAGACCACCGCCGGTTTGATGCGACTGCACCCCAACTAGGTGCTATGCGTGCCAACCCCCCGGGCCCGAAGGGCGAGCCCCTTTTCGGCAGCAGCCGACAGTACGCTCGTGACCCCTTCCGCTTCCTCGCCGGCTGTGAAGCGGCCTACGGCGACGTGGTCAACTTCGATTTGGGGCCGATGGACACCTACCTCCTGACGGACCCCGCGGCCATCGAACGCGTCCTCGTCACCGAGCCCGAACGCTTCGCGAAGCCCGCCTTCCAGGACAACTCCCTCGGCGAGTTGCTGGGGAAGGGACTCCTGTTGAGCGAGGGCCAGCAATGGGAGAAACAGCGCGAACTCGCGAACCCCGCGTTCGCGATGGGTCGGCTCGTCGACTTCGCTGACGACATCGTCGCACACAACGACGACCAACTCGCGGGGTGGTCGGACGGCGAGGTCGTCGACATGGAACAGGAGATGACCGAAGTCACCCTCTCGGTCATCGTCGACCTGATGCTCGGGACGGACATGACTGACGAGCGCGTCCGGACGATTCGGGAGGCCCTCGAACCGCTGGGGGCGCGCTTCGAACCAGACCCCGTGCGCTTCGCAGCGCCGCCCTGGCTCCCGATGCCCGGGGACGGGGAGTACGACGAGGCCGTCGCGACGATGGAGGGCGTCATCGAGGACATCGTCGCCGAGCGCCGCGGGACGGTTGGGGACCCCGAGCGCGACGAGGGGCCCGACGACCTCCTCTCGATTCTCTTGCGCGCGCAAGCCCGCGGCGAGCAGACGGACACGGAGCTCCGCGACGAGGTGATGACCATCCTGCTGGCGGGCCACGACACGACGGCGCTCACACTCACTTACACGTGGTACCTGCTCTCCGAGCATCCCGAGGTAGAGAAGCGGGTCCACGAGGAAATCGAGGCGGTAGTGGGAGACGGCGAGCCGACGATGGCCGACGTGCGGTCGTTCGACGTCATCGAGAACGTCGTCAACGAGGCGCTGCGACTCTACCCACCCGTCTACACGATGTTCCGGGAGGCGACGGAGGACACCGAGTTCAACGGCTATATTGTCCCCGAGGGTTCGGCGATCATGCTCTCGCAGTGGGCGATGCACCGCTCCGAGCGCTACTGGGAGAACCCGGAGCGATTCGAACCGGAGCGGTGGAACCGGGACGTCGAACGCCCGAGTTTCGCGTACTTCCCCTTCGGCGGCGGCCCCCGCCACTGCATCGGGAAACACCTCGCCCTCCTGGAGGCCCAGCTCATCGTCGCCCGAACGGCACAGCGCTACACCGCCGAGTACACCCGCGACGACGTGGAGTGGTGGCCGACGTTGACGATGCACCCGCGGAACGGGATGCCGATGCGAATCCGGGAACGCTGAGGTGGGGCGGCGGGGACACCCGTTCCGGACGGAACAAAACGAGAGGGAACAGAGAGACACCACTTTTGCAAGTGAAGCCGTCCGTGAGGGTGGGGGGGTGGGCAGGTGGAGTGGAAGAAAGAAACGGAGTGGACAGGAGACACCACCGTTGCAAGTGAAACGCCAGTCATCGTTCTCGGGGGGACACACCACCGTTGCAAGCGAAGGTCCGAACGAGAAGCGGCAATCAAGGTGGGGAAGTCGGACACAGAGACACCACTTTTGCAAGTGAAGCCGTCCGAGAGGGTGGGGTGGGGGTGGGGGGGAGGTACCAGATCCGGTGAGTTGCTGGAGACCATTCGAAAACCCAAACAGCACCTTCAGGCGTTAGAGTCGGTATATACGTCCGTTCCACGGTTTAAGCGGTATGCATCACCATAAATGTCAACGCTTTAGTTGAAATCTTGCAGTGTCGATTTTCCCCACACCCTAGTTTCGGGGCTTCACTTGCAACGGTGGAGTGTGTGTGTTATTGGTAGAGGATAGCATGGTTATGGGGCTAGGACTGACGTCGTTACAACTAGCGTGTGACTAGTCTAGCTAGTAGTTAGCTAGTACTAGCTAGTTCAAACAACACAACAACAGCAACAGCGACAACAACGGCAACGACAACAACGGCGACAGACGGCAGACGGTGGGGGACGGACGGCCGGCAGCCGACTAACAACGGTACCGAACACCGCCACCAGCGAGACGACAGTCCACCCGTCCGAATCCATCCAACGAAACCGGTTGCGTCAGGGGAACGAATCGGACGGCAGAACTGGACACGTGCCCCTTGACTGGCCCCCTTCGGCGACGCCGGATAGAGAGAGCGCTTAACCGCCCGAAACGTAGCGTATTGTCTCACGGCCCCCTACGGTGCACCCACCGTAGCCCGTCGTTCCGTTCCACGGTATCTGTGGAAGCCGAACCCGTTCCGCTTCACTTGTATCAGTTGCAACCGTGGTTTTTTGTACCCACCCCGTGATGGAGTGGTATGCGCCGGTTCGAACGGAAGGAGAACGTCTTCCGGAACAAGGACGCCTTGGGGGAGTCCTACCAACCCGAACGGATCGAGGAGCGGGACGAGGAGATTGAGGAGTACATGGATGCCCTGCAACCGGTTATCGACGGGTGGGAGCCGAACAACATCTTCGTCTACGGGAACACGGGAGTCGGGAAGACCGCCGTCACGGACTACCTGATGGGGATGCTCCGCGAGGACGTCGAGAACTACGATGACGTGGACCTCTCGGTCATCTCGCTGAACTGCAAGACGCTGAACTCCTCCTATCAGGTCGCCGTGGAACTGGTCAACGAGATCCGGCCCGAGGGCGGCGAGATAAGCTCGACGGGCTACCCACAACAGACCGTCTTCAAGAAGCTCTACAGCGAACTCGACGGGCTGGGCGGGACGGTTCTCATCGTCCTCGACGAGATCGACTCCATCGGCGACCGCGACGAACTCCTCTACGAACTCCCGCGTGCGCGTTCCAACGGCAAACTCGACGACGCGAAAGTCGGACTGATCGGGATCTCCAACGACTTCAAGTTCCGCGATCAACTCGACCCCCGCGTCCAGGACACGCTCTGTGAGCGCGAACTCCAGTTCCCTCCGTACAATGCGACGGAGCTCACGAACATCCTCGACTCCCGCGCGTCCGTCGCCATTGAGGAGGACGCTATCGACGAAGGGGTTCTCAACCTCTGTGCCGCCCTCGCCGCACGGGACAGCGGGAGCGCGCGCCAGGCGCTCGACCTCCTCCGGTTGGCTGGCGAAATCGCCGTCAGCGACGACGCCGAGTCGGTCACCACCGCCCATGTAAAGGAGGCCCGCTCGAAGCTCGAACAGGAACGCGTCGAGGAGGGGATGCGCCAGCTCACCCAGCACGGCCGTCTCGCGCTCCTCGCCGTCGTGCTCAAGACGGCGAAGGAGGAGACGCCCTGCCGAACCCGGGACATCTACGAGGAGTACCGCGCGCTCTGTGACTCGGCGGAAACCGACGCGCTCGCGCAGCGCTCGGTTCACAACCACCTCTCCGACCTGCGGATGCTGGGCATCCTCTCGGCCGAGGAGAACCGCTCGGGGTCCCGGGGGAACTACTACAGTTACTCCCTGGACGTCCCCTTCGAGAGCGCCATCTCCGCGATGTCCGACGTGCTCCAACTCGACGAGGAGATAGAAACCATCCGCGACATCGCACAGGCCCACAGCGTCGCCTGACCGCCGGCACCCCCGCCCCGGACACACCGCGATTACAAGTGAACGACCCAGTTTCGCTGGCAAGATGCTACCTCCGGGAAACACACCCCATCAGGGTTCGGCGTTCGGCCGGTCGCCCACGACGGGGCGTCTTCTCGGCGATTCCGCCCGGACACACACCACGACTGCATGTGAAGGGTTCGGGTACCCTCCTCTTGCCAATCCGACCGGGACACACCACAGTTGCAAGTGAAGGCCCCCGCGAACCGCTGACCGCCGACCGATTCCCCCGCTCGCCCCCCGACACTCCCACTCGCTTTCCATCCCGCACGCGCTCGGAACACGCCACCCGGGGTGGCCGCCCACATATCGAGTCCGAGCGGCAACCCACAACGGTATAAAAACAACGAATATCAAATTCTCGGAAATATAATTTCAGAAATAGAATGAATGGGGGTCGGGGAAGAAATACTGTATTCGGGCCTAAGGCCTCGAAAATGGCTCTGGTGGCGTATTCTGTGAGATATTACCCTAACGCGTACCTAAACAAACGTCGTATTTCTATCTATTGTATTATTCCCGTTCTCCGCACCTTCGACACGCTCTCGGCCGCTCTACAGCCGGTCGACGTCGTTAACCAGGGTTCCGATGTTCTCGATGTCGATGTGTACCACGTCGCCCTCCTGGAGGGTGAAGTCGTCCGGCGGGATGATCGACGTGCCGGTGAGGAGGGCCGTGGACTCCGGGACGTGGTTGTAGCGGCGGAAGTACTCCGCGAGCTCCTCGCACGTTCTGACCATCTCGTTCGTCGAGGTTTCGTCGGTGAACACGACGTCGCCGTCCCGCTCGATGGTCAACTCGATGTCGACGTCGTGTGGGTCGCCGACGGTCTCCTCGGTTACGACGCAGGGCCCGATGGCACAGCTCTTGTCGTAAATCTTGCTCTGGGGAAGGTAGAGGAGGTTCTCCCGTTCGATATCGCGACTGCACATGTCGTTGCCGACGGTGTAGCCCACGATGTCGCCCTCGTGGAGTACCACGGTGAACTCCGGTTCCGGCACGTTCCAGTCTGAGTCCCCGCGGATACCGACCGCCTCGTTCGGGCCGACGGTCCGTGTCGGGGTCGCCTTGAAGTACACCTCCGGACGTTCGCCCTCGTACGCGCCGATGTACGCTTCCTCCAGTCCCCCCACTCCCTCTCGCGATTCCTGACTGATCGCGTACGTGACGCCCGCGCCCCAGACCTCGTCGGGGTCTATCGGCCGAATCATATGCTCGCGGACGGTTTCGAGATCGACCGTCGGTGCCTCGTCGAGGAGGCCGCGCGCGACGTCGTCCACGCTCCGGTCGGTAAGCGCCGCCGCGTCGGCGAGGTCCGTGAACGACGCCGGTCCGTGTTCGGTCGCGCTCAGGACGTATGCGGTCGTCTCGTGTTGCGCGACGAGCGAGACACTGCCGTCTCGCTCGATCCGATAATAGCGCATGTGGCGATAGGATACGGTGAACGGTTAAATAGCTTTATGTGCCGGCGACTTCCTCCCGACACTCAATCCGGCCACGCCGGATTAATGCGCGACAAAACGCCTCCGATTTGCCCCCTCAAACCGCACTCCTACTCCCTGTTCTGTGGGTTTTCCCTCGATTAGGGCGGATTCGACACGGTACTACCGGACGACAATTTCTCCGTCTTTGCCGGAAAGCAGTTCATCCAAAAATTACGAAAATATGTATGTAAATGGCCTCCGCTGCAGGGGATGTGGCGGCGGTCGGTCTAACGAGGACATCCGCTCCTCCCGGATACATCGCTACCTATCCCGTCGTACGGTCCGCTACCCGGACACGGCTCTGTGCGGCTAGAAACTGGTCCGTTTTGCCGATGTTCGCACGGAATTAACGCTTCTCGGCGGCACGGTCCTCCCAGTTCTGCTCCCAGAGGTCGATGGTGTGGACCTTTTCCTCGGTGTATTCGTGGTCCTCGATGACGTCGTGGTCGAGTTCGATGCCGAAGCCCGGTCCCTCGGGAATCTGTACGAAGCCGTCCTCGACCTTCAGTGGCTCCTTCAGGAGGTCGTCGACCCAGTCCACGTCGTACGTCTGGAACATCTCCAGGATACGGAAGTTCGGGATAGAGGTACAGAAGTGAGCGTAGATGGCGCCCGCGACCGGTCCCTGGGGGTTGTGCGGTGCGATGTCGATGTGGTCGGCTTCGGCGAGTCCGGCTATCTTCTTCCCCTCGGTGATGCCGCCGGTGTTCATCAGGTCGGGTTGGAGGACGTCGACCTCGGTGCGCGTGACCAACTCGAAGAAGTCGTGTTTGGTCATGTGGCGCTCCCCGGTCGCCACCGGAATCGGCGACTTGCGCGACACCTCAGCGAGGCTGTTGATCGAATCGGGCGGGCAGGGCTCCTCGAACCACGTCGGGTCGAACTCGGCGAGCTCTCCCGCGATTTCGACGGCCTGCGCCGCGGAGAACCGGCCGTGACACTCGACGAGGAGGTCCACGTCGGGTCCGACGGCCTCGCGGACGGCCCGAACGATGTCGACGGCGTGGTTCTTCTCCTTTCGAGTCATCGACTGCCACGCGGTGCCGAAGGGGTCGAACTTCATCGCATCGTAGCCGTCGTCGATGACGCGTTCGGCGGCGCGCGCGAAGCCTTCAGGTTCGCCCTCGGTGTCCGTGTACCACCCGTTGGCGTACGCACGGAGTTCGGTGCCCTGAGCGGGTCCGCCCAACAGCTCGTACACCGGCTCGTCAAGGACCTTCCCCTTGATGTCCCAGCAGGCAATGTCGACCGCCGACGCGACGGTGGTGTTGATGACGTTCTTCGAGAACCACTCGTCGCGGTACATCTCCAACCAGAGGGCTTCCGTGTCGAAGGGGTCCCGACCGATAAAGAAATTCGACATCTCGTCGATGGCCTCCGCGACGGTGCGGGGCTTGTCGTGGGTCGTGGCCTCCGCAATGCCGGTCACACCGGCGTCCGTCTCCAACTCCACGAACACCCACGGCTTCCACGGGTTCGCGACCAGATAGGTTTCAACCCCCGTGATGCTCACATCTGACATGCGTACTACTGCGACACAAGGAACTATTAAATCTACTCCTCTCTCCCGTCGTTCCGCACGCGTAGGCTCCCCGCGTGTGGTCTCCTGACGGGAACCCGATTCGGCCGGCGGGGCGGCCGCTATCGCGTCACGCCGTGTTCGAGCGTTCCGATGCCCTCGATTTCGAGTTCGACGCTATCGCCGTCCTCAAGGGGCGCGACGCCGGCGGGCGTGCCTGTAATAATCACGTCGCCCGCTTCGAGGGTCAGGTACTGGGTGATCTCCGCGATGAGCTCGGGGACGGTGAAGATGAACTCCGCCGTGTTCGAGGACTGCCGGACCTCGCCGTTCACGCGCAGTTCCACGTCGGCGTGTTCGGGCACGTCCTCGGGGTCCGCGACGACGGGTCCGAGCGGACAGGCGTTGTCAAAGGCCTTTCCGCGGATCCAGTTTTGCTCCTGGCGCTGGTCGTCGCGGTTCGAGACGTCGTTCGCTATTGTGTACCCCTCGACGACGTCCATCGCCTCGCTCTCGGGGACGTTCTTACACTGCTCCCCGATGACGACGCCGAACTCGATCTCGTGCTCGACTTTCTCCTTCCCCTCGGGGAGAGTCACCGTGTCGCCGTGACCCGCCACGGCGTTGGGGGGCTTCAAGAAGAGCAGGGGACGCTCGGGTATCTCCATGCCCTCCTCCTCGGCGTGGTTCGCGTAGTTCAGGCCGACACAAACGATTTTGGTGGGGTCGCTCGGTGGGAGGACGTCCACCTCGTCGGGGTCGTACGTCTCGCCGCCGAACTCGATGCCGTTGTCTCCCCAGGTGCCTTTCCGAACCGAACCGGCCGGGTCGCGGAACCGGACTGTTGCCATGTCCGTGGGGTCTGGAGCCGCCCACATAGAACTTGCCATTACCTACTCGTTCTTCTCCGGAACACACTACTTCCCCCAGTTCGCATGGGGGGGTATGGCAAAGGTCGCACTCACCGGTGCCGCGGGCAACGTCGGGCGGGAAGCGCTTGCAGCGTTGCGCGATGCCGGCCACGAGGTAACGCCGATCACACACAGGGAACGGGACATCGACAGCATCGTCCTCGACGTGACCGACGCCGACGCCCTTACCGAGGCGCTGGCGGGACAGGACGCGGTCGTCCATCTGGCGGGGAACCCCTCGCCGGACGCGTCGTGGGACTCCGTGCTGGACGTGAACATCGACGGCACGCGGAACGTCTACGAGGCGGCCGTCGAGAACGGGTTGGACCGGGTGGTGTTCGCCTCCACGAACCACGTCTCCCAGATGCACAACATCGCGGACCCGGCGGTTCCCGAGTCCCTCCGCGCGGACGCCGAGGCGGTCCGGCCGGACGACGAGACGCGACCGGACTCCTTCTACGCGGTGAGCAAGGTCAGCGGCGAGGCCCTCGGCTCCTACTACGCCGACAGACACGGCCTCGACGTGGTGAACCTCCGCATCGGCTGGCTCCTCACGGCCGAGGACCTCCGGGAGCGCCAGGACGAGCCCGAGGAGAAGGCCCGCTACGCGCGGGCGATGTGGCTCTCCCCCCGGGACTGCCGGGACGCGGTGCGCTCCTCCATCGAGGCGGACGTTGAGGGCTCGCTCTCGGTGAACGTCGTCTCCCGGAACACGGAGCGCTACCTCTCGCTGACGGAGACGATGCGCGCGCTCGGCTACGAACCGAAGGACGACAGCGACGACGTCCTCGACTGACCTACTCCTCTTCGACGTACTCCCCTTCGAGCCGGACACGCAGAAGCGTGTTCGGCGACAGCGTCACCGAGAGCTCGCCGTCCGCGACCGAACCCGTCTCGGTCGTCGGGGTCACCCGTTCGGGGGTTTCGTAGGAGTTCTCGGTTTCCATCGACTCGGCGGTGAGCCGGGTAAGTGTCGCCTCGCCGCTCGCTTCGAGCCCTTCCACCTCGATGGCCACTTCCAGGTCCCCGGCCGTCGCGTCGCGGTGGACGAGCATCGCGACGATGTCACCCTCGGTTTCGACCACCAGCGCGTCGACGTTCGGCACGTCCGCCGCCGGTCCCATTTCGCCTAACCACGGCGAGTCGTCGGTCCCGAAGGTTTGATCCGTCGAGAACGTATCGCACGCGAGGTCGACGCCGAGTTGCGTCCCGCCGGCGAGCGCCGCACCCATTCGATGGCCGTAGTAGCAGGGGTCGGCCCAGACGCGCTCTCTGTGTTTCCGGAAGCCGCCACCGTGGTTCCCCATCCCGGAGTGGGTGACGGCGTCGAGGAACGGGGCCATCCGGGCGCTCTCGTGGATGACTGTCGCGTCGTAGAGCGCCTCGGTCACCGATTTGTTCCCGGGGATGTTCGACGCCGAAACAGGGGTTCCGGCCGCGGTGGGCTCCTCGTCGGTCTCCTCGAAGCGGGTGAACAACTGGAGTTCCGTCACGGAGAGCCGGGGGTCCTCGGCGCCGGCCTCGCGCATCCGGGATTCGATACTCCGATAGCGCTCGCCCAACTGCGCGGCAAGCCCCATGTGGGCGTTGTAGAGTTCCTCTCGGCTCGTTTCGCTCCCGACGTGCGTCGCCACGAGGATATGGTCGGTCAGGTGGTCGGGCGTGGGGTCGGCGTTCGCCAGCAGTTCGTCGTTCCACCCCTCGTTGCGGTTCCCGCAGGCGAGCACCTCGATGCCGTCGTCGACGGCTGTCATCGCCTCGCGGAAGCGCTCGAAGCGGTCGGCGTACCCCGTCGCCGTCGTCCACGTCGTCTGCCAGGGGCCGTACACCTCGTTGCCGATTTCCCAGCGCTCGACCCCCCAGGGCTCGGGGTGGCCGTGCTCGGCGCGGAGTTGGCCCATTTCGGTGTCCCGTGACCCGTTGACGTACTCGACCCAGTTCGCGGCCTCCTCGGCGCTGCCGTCCCCGGCGTTCACGCAGATAATCGGCTCACAGCCGACGGCCTCGCAGAAGGCGAGGAACTCGTTCGTGCCGATAAAGTTGCTTTCGAGGCCGTCCCACGCAGGGTTCGGTTTCGTGGGGCGCTCACGGAGAGGGCCGACGCCGTCGCGCCAGTCGTAGCCCGAGACGAAGTTCCCGCCGGGCCACCGGAACGCCGGCAGGTCCGCCTCGCGGCAGAACTCGGCGATGTCCGGGTCGAACCCGGCGACGTGGTCGGTCGGCCGGAGCCCAGCGCGGTCGAGGACGAGGTTTGACGCCTCCGTCCCCGTGAGGGCGAGCGCGACCGTCGCGTCGTCCCCCACTCGCTCGGGGACGTCGAGCGCGAAGGAAGCGTCCGTCCACGCCGTCCCGACGTCGACGCTCGTCTCCGCGATGGGGTCCCCGAGGGTTCCGTCCTCCCCGACGGTCCGGAGGGAAACTTCGACAGTTGTCCCCCGCTGTGCCCGCGCGACGAGGTCACCCTCGTAGCAACGGGCGCGCTGGAGCGGGAGGTGGGTCCACTGGGCCACGCCGTCGCCGGGCCCGCTCGCCTCGATTCGTTGGGCGCGGTCCCCCGCTGCGCCGGTGTCGGGACTGGTCCGCGCGTCCCCGAGCGGGAACCAGAACAGCGCGGTGCCGTCCCGGTACGCTTTGAGGAGTCGTTCTGCGTCCGGGAGCGCCTGCCACTCGGCGTACTGTTCGACGCGCTCGCTCACCTCCTCGGGGTCGTGTTCCGGCGGACGGCCGCCGTCGACGGTCGGCTCGGGGACTTGGAACTTCCAGGCCCCGAACGTCGGGTTATAGACAGTCTCCGCGCTGAAGGCGCTCTTCACGTTGCGCGGGGAGTAGAGGTGCTCGCCGAACTTCGCGTAGAGGTCGGGGTTCACCGTCGTACCCCGCTCGTCCGGGTCGATGCGGAGGATCGCTTCGTCGGCCTCGTCGTGTTCGGTATGCTCGAACGTACCCATACCGACCCTGGGACTGTCGCGGTTAAAAAGATGGGCGCTCGGGGCGCCCGACCCTCACACGATGGCGTCGGTACAGCTCGGATGAGCGGAGCGATACACCGGGTCCCACCGTTGGGACGACGCCTTCGGCAACGCGGCCGGCGAACCCGTGCTCGATTGGGGGAACGACGGGTGCCGATCACATTGCACAGTACTCGGCGTCATCTTCTTCCTCTCAACGCAGGATAATGAACGTTTGCATCAGAACACCCTGCGACAGATTCTCACCGGCCGAGAAAAAGGTCCGGCATGAGCGGAAGAATCTATACGCGGGTCCCGTCGTGTTCTGCCAATCCTGGGTGCGTGCGTCGTCATCCGAGGGAGAAATCCGGCGACAACGGGGCGTTCGACGCGGTCGAGCGTTCGGTCTCGAATTAGATTACAAGAATATTTTTGTAATAGATACAGGGTCACTACCGCTTCCGAACGCTCGGAGACAAATCCGGTGAAGTCGGAAGGAATTGCCGCCCGACGACGCATAACTTTACGAGCATAATAGTGTAATCTTATCTCACTCATTGCGCTCACACTCCCGCGCACGACAAATTAGTCACTCGGAATCGAGTACACATATTGCAATAACCGGATTCAGCGGCCGATCGACGGTTGAGGACTCTTTTTCCGACGTGGCCGGATTACTGGTACTTCAGGTTGACCTCGATGACGTTCGCCGTCCGCAACACGAGGTCCGGTATCTCCTGTTCGAAGCGCTCGCCCTGCATCCCGCTTTTCGGACCCGTGACGCTCACTGAGGCGATGACCTCGCCCTCGTCGCCGAGGATAGGCGCCGCGACACACCGGACGCCCGGGATCCGTTCCTCGTCGTCCACGGCGTACCCCTGCTCCCGGACCTGTTCCAGTTCCGCGTCCAGTTCCTCGCGGTCCGTGACGGTGTGGGGCGTGATCTCCGGCAGGCCGTGTTCCTCGATGATCTCATCGACGCGCTCTTCGGGAAGATGGGAGAGGATGGTCTTGCCCATCGCGGTCGTCTGGAGGTTCACCCGCTTGCCGACGTGGGTGTCCAACTCGAAGGCGTCCTCGCCTTTCACCTTCAGGAGGAAGATGCCCTGCCCGAACTCCTCGACCATCAGGTTCGCGTGTTCGCCGGTCTTCGACGCCAGCTTCTGAATTTCGGGCTCCGCGATCTGGTAGACGTCCCGGTTGCTCCGGGCGTAGCCGCCGATTTCGAGAAAGCGGCCGCCGACCTCGTAGTGGCCGTCGCGCTTCACGACGAACTCGTTTTCGTGGAGCGTCCTGAGGTGGTCGTGGACCGTGCTCGTCGGGAGGTCCAACTCGCTGGCTATCTCCGAGACGCCCGCCCCGCTCAACTCCTTGAGGGCCTCGATGACCCGTATCGTGGTCTGGGTCGCGTCCACCGGCGCGTTCTTGCTCATACACCGTGCTACCGTCCCCACCCATTAATTCTTTCCGCCACTACCGGACACCGGTTTCGGGGGCGCGCCCGGCGGCAGTTATTTGTCGGTCCTCCCTCTGGCAGTACGATACGGATGACAGATTCCCCCTCTGAGACGAGCGCCGAGCGTGTCGCCCGCTCGCTCTCCCGCCGTGACTTCCTCGCGGCGCAACTCGTCGCCGCCGGCTCCCTCGCCGGGCTCGGAACCGGCGTCACCGGCGCCGCCGCGCAGAACGCGGTCGAGAACACGGTTTCCCTCGACACCGCGGCGCGCTCGGACGCCACGGTGGAGGACACCCTTTTCGGCCGATTGAACGAACACTACGGCGACGGGACCATCTACCCGGGCGTCTACTCGCTTCACGTGATGAACCCGACGTTCTGGCGGGTTCCCGACTACTGGTTCGGCGACGCCATCGACACGTTCTACGAGGTCGAACGCGACGACGTTCTCCCTTACCCCTGGGAGCGAATGGGGGACGGCGCCGAGTTCGAACTCCGCTCGGACGGCGACCGCGTCGCGGGCGGCGACTCCCCGCACGGCACGGTCGGCTACCCCCGTGTGTCGCTCGACGGGGCGGGCGGCCTGAGACAGCGCATCGTCCTTCCGGACACCCGCACGCTCGGCTACGACCTCGCTGTTTCCGTCCGCGGCGACGTGGACGCGCTGACGGCCTCGATCACGACGCTCGATGGGGACACCCTCGCCAGCGCCGAGGTTCCGGTCTCCGAGTCGTGGGAACGTCACGAACCGACGCTCGAACTCGACGGGCGGAGCGGCGACGAGTACGTCGGCGGAGCAGTCGCGAACCTCCAGACCCCCTACGGCCAGTACGCCATCGAGTTCCGTGCGGAGGGAACGGGCCATTTCGACATCGACTTCGTCGAGCTCGCGGCCGACGACGCCGTCAACGGGAAGTTCAACCCCCTCACCGTGGAGCTCCTGGCGGACCAGAACGGCACGTGGCTGAAGTGGCCGGGCGGGAACGTCACGAGCCAGTACAACTGGCGCGACGGCGTCGGCGCCCTCGAATCGCGGACGCCCCGGTTCAACCACGCGTGGCAGGGAATCCAGCCGAACTTCTTCGGCACCGCCGAGTATCTCGAACTCTGCGAGGTTGCGGACCTCACGCCCGAAATCACGGTCGGTTGGTGGGACAACCCGCCCGAATGGGCGACCGAGCGCCGGATTCTCCCCGAGAACGCGGCGAACTGGGTCGAGTACGTCAATAGCTCTCAAGAGACGGAGATGGGCCAACTCCGCGCCGAGCACGGGCACCCCGAGCCCTGGGACGTCGAACACTGGGGCGTCGGCAACGAGGTCTGGGGCGACTGGCAACACGGCCACACCTCCGACCCGGCGACGTACGCCGTCGGCGAGGACTCCGAGGTGCCCGGCGGGAACGCCGACCGTATCGGCTTCGACGCCTACTCGGAGGCGATGCGCGCGGTGGACGACTCCATCACGGTGCTCGCCAGCGGCTGGGACCCCGCGGAGGCCGCGCACAACGACAACCCATGGAACGAGACCCTCTTGGAGGAGCTCTCGCCCGACCTGCTGGACGGGCTGAATATTCATCGCTACCAATGGGGACTGGAGACCGCCAACGATGTCACCGCCTGGAAATCGGAGCACGACGCCGACGACTGGGACTACAACGAGGTGCTGGTGATGGCGGCGACCCAGCTCGGGGACCAACTTGTCGAATTGGGAGAGATGGCCGCCGAGAAGGGCTACGACGACTTCTACATCAACCTCAGCGAACTCGGCATCTTTCCGACCGTCGCGCCCGGCGCGCCCTACCCCGGCCCGGAGACGATGCCCGGCGCTTCCTACGTGGCCGGCGCGCTCAACGCCGCCGTCCGGAATCCTGACACAATCGAGTGGCTCGCCCAGACGTGGGTGCCTCTCAAGACGTGGGTGCCCGTAAAGACGACCGACTACCCGCCGGACCCGAACCCCATGCGCCCGGACAACTCCGTCACCGGGCTCTACGCGGCCGTCTTCGACGGGGACGACGAGTGGCGCGCCGTCGACGCGACGACCGACGGCGCGGGCCGGGACCTCCCGGACACGGGACCGCGCGTCAACGAGGCGAGCGATGTCCCCTACGTCGACGCGGCGGCGGTGCGAAACGAACGCGAGGAACTGGTGGCGTTCCTGACGAACCGGAACCTCCGTGCGGCGAGCGAGGTCACAGTCGAGCTCGGCGCCGACTACGCCGGCGCGGTCGCGGAGACGGTCGCGCTCCAACCGAGTACCGACGAGCGCCCCCTTCCCCACGACCTCCCCTCGTCGTGGAAGGAACCGACGAATCACACCGTCAGCGCCACCGTCTCCGAGGTGGGCGGGGACGGAACGGTGACGCTCACGATGCCGCCGGCGTCGGTCGTCCGGTTGTTCGCGGGCGGCGACGGCGACGCCGAAACGCCGTCGACCGGCGTCTGGCACGGCCTCGCGGACCCGGTGAACGTTCCCGACGGGTCGGGGACGGCCGAAAACGGAGGGTCGGAGACGACGACCGGACAGGAGGGGGGGGACGCCACGACGGACGGCTCCGACGCCACGACCGCGGCGAACAGCTCCACGACCGCGTCGGAGGGGACACCCGGATTCGGGCTCGGGACCGGCCTCGCGGCGCTCGGCGCGGGCGCGCTGGCCAAGCACCTCCGCGGGAGCGACGAGTAGTTCCTGAGGCGTCAGCACCCCCGAGCCGTTCCGAACTGCTTTCCGAGCGTTCTGAATCGCTCCGCCCCGCGAAAAGAAGGAAACGAACGCGCCTGTGGGGCGTTCGGTGTCGGGGTTCCCGACAGTAGTCGACGTTATTCGAGCGAGACGGCGGCGACGGTCGACGGTTCGAGGTCGACGGTGAGGACACCGTCGTCCACGTCCACGTCGAGTTCCTCGGCGGTGAACTCGTCGGCGTTGTCGGCGTCGACGTGCGTGCCCGCGTCCTGCCCCTCGAAGAGCACCTGTGCGTCCGCGACGTCATCGGCGCTCACGCCCTCGTCGACGGCGATTTCGACGGCGTGTGCCTCGCGGCAGTCGAGGTTCGTGACGGTGACGTACGTTTCGCCGTCCTTGTTAACCGAGGCCGAGGCCCCGACGAGCGGCAGGTCGTCGTCCCGACGCTCGACTTCGCGCGTCGGCGTGTCCACGGCGGTCGTGACCGCTTCGTTGCCCTTGTGCGGCGCGTAGAGGTCGAAGACCCGGTAAGTCGGGCGCGCCCACGCGTCGTCGCCCTCGGTTTCCACGAGGCACTGAAGGACGTTGACGGTCTGTGCGATGTTGCTCATCGTCATCACGTCCGCGTTGTGGTTGAAGACGTCGAGGACGGCCGCCGCGGAGAGCGCGTCGAGGACGGTGCCGGGCTGTTCGAGGCCGTTCTGCGGGACGGCCTCGGGGTGCCACGTTCCCCACTCGTCGACGATGACGCCGATGTCACGGGTCGTCGCGACGGCGTCGATGGTGGAGGCGATGCGTTCGATGTGCTCCTCCATTTCGAGGGCGCCGACGAGGAGTTCGTCGTAGTCGTCCTCGTCGGACTCGGCGACGGTCATCCCGCGGCCGTAGTAGTGATGCAGGGTGAGGTGGTCGAGCGGGAAGTCGGCGCCCCAGCGGCCGCTGGCGACCTCCTCCATGAAGCGTCGGTTCCACTCGTGCCCCTCGAAGCCACAGGCGATGAGCTCGACGTCGTAGTCGAGCATCAGGTTGTCCATCGAGCCCATGTACGTCGCGAAGCGGCGGAACTCGCGGGCGTACTGCTCGGGGGACATCTGACCGCCACAACCCCAGTTCTCGTTGCCGACGCCCCAGTAAGGGACCTCGTAGGGTTCCTCGTGCCCGTTCTCGCGGCGGCGGTCCGCGAGTTCGGTGTCGCCGTCGTAGCCGCAGTACTCCATCCAGTCGGCAGCCTCCTGGGGGTCGCCGCTCCCGACGTTGGCGGCGAGGTAAGGCTCGGTGCCGACCGCCTCACAGAACTGGAGGAACTCGTCGGTGCCGAAGGCGTTGGACTCCTCCGGGATGTCCTCGCGGCCCTGCGCCCAGAAGAGGTTGCGCCGCCGCGGGCGCTCCTCCTGGGGACCGACGCCGTCCTCCCAGTGGTAGTCGTCGGCGAAACAGCCGCCGGGCCACCGGAGCACGGGAATATCGAGGTCCGAGAGCAGTTCGAGGACGTCATCGCGGAAGCCGTCCCCGTCGGCCGCGTCGTCGGTGTAGAGTCCGTCGTAGACACAGCGGCCGAGGTGTTCGGAGAAGTGGCCGTGGACGTCCGGTTCGATCTGGTCGATGCGCGCCTCCGGATGGACAGTAACGCGGGCGTTTGCCATACAGGAGGAATTTCCCGGGTCGGTGATTATAAATCGCCCGGTTTCTCGGGTCGCGCCCCGGTCGACAGACCGGAAAAACCGGGGTACATCGGGGGCGTCACCGACACCGCGACGGAACGAGCGGTACTGTTCGCTCTACGCCACATCGGGGTTACGTTCCGTCCGAGCGCCACACGAAAAAAGAGCCGCGCCAACCGTCTGAGACCGCGCTGACTGTCAGAGGCCGTGCTTTACTGGGGTGGCTCAAACTCCCGCGTGTGCTTCTGGCGGATCATGCCGCCCGCCGTGCCGAACTTCGTGCCGCCGAAGTCCTTCCACGTCCGGTTGGCCGGGTGGCCCTCCGGCGGGAACTTGAACTCCTCCATGTTCCCGATCATGCCGACCGCGAACTGGTGGAAGGTGAAGTCCGGGAGGTAGAAGTTCGCGTAGCGGGCGCACTTCTGGATGGCCTCCTGGTAGCTCTGCTCGTCGAGGTCCGGGCTCCGCAGGGCGTAGACCGCGTCGATGATGTCGATTTCCTCGCCGTTGGGCAGGTCCGGCGAGCGGCCGGCGCGGTCGGGCGCCTCGATGGAGCCGACCTCGCTTGGCACCTGCGCGGTGAGCGGATGACCGATGTAGTCGAGTTCCGCGTCGGTGTCCTGCTCTATCTGGAGATGCGAGGTGGGGTGGCCGGCGATGAGCGTGTTCGCCCACCACGCCGGGTTCGCCCAGTAGGCGTCCCACACGTTCTCGGTCCCGTGGGACCACATCATCGCCAGGTCGTAGTTGAGGTTCTCCGGGCCCGCGCGGGTGTTGTAGTTCCCGCCGACCAGGTTCTGCAACTGGACCTCGAAGCCGAGTTCCTGAAGGTTCGACTGGATGGTCTGACAGGCGGAGATGTACTGTGAGATGTCGGCGTTCGACATCAGGTAGAGGCTCACGGAGGAGCCCGTCCAGTCGGTCCAGATGCCGCCCTCTTTGGTGTAGCCGGCCTTTTGCATCCACTTCTCGGCGAGCTCGATGTCCGAGTCCATCGGGTACTGGTACATCGAGTCGAGGAACTCTTGGTCGAACTCCGCTTCGGCGAGCGTGTCGATGAGCCCCACGTGGCGCTCGCTCGGGATGGAGCCCGAGGGGCCCCAGCCGTTCGTGGTCGCGGCGTTCCAGTCGACCGCGGCGATGATGGCGCGACGCACCCAGAGCCGCGCGAGGTGGTCGTTGTTCCAGTTCATCACGAGCTGGTCGCCGCCGTTCGAGAGGTAGCGGTCAACCTGCTGTATCTTGTCCGGCAGACTCGAGCGGGTCAGCTGACCCTGGTCCTGGATGATCCCTCCGCCGTAGTCGATTCGCCCCTCGTTGATGAGGACGGACTGTCGACTCGCCTGGGCGAACTTGATTTCGAGGTTCGGAATTTCGGCGTGCTCGTTGGGGTGGTCGTCGCGGAGCTGGTAGCGCATCGACTCCGCGTTCATGTCGTCGGGGCTCTCGATCCGGTAGAGTCCCGAGCCCCACTGCTCTTCGGCCATCGTCTCGAAGCCGACTTGCGTGCCCGACAGATTGTTCCGAATCTGACTAACTGCGTCCTGATTGGAGGCGTCGCGGAACTTCTGCACCCACGGCTCCGTGAAGCCCGGGTGGAACGGCGGGTCGAGCGGGACGGCCTCGGATTCGAGGATGAACTGATTGACAGGGTCGGGCTGTTGGGCCTCGGTCTCGCCCTTGTTGTGCCACCAGTGGAACGTCCACTGGTCGACGGCCTCGTGGTTGATGGTCATCGTGTCGTCGTACTTCCCGCCGTCGTTGAAGTACCACAGCGTGTCGTTCAGCACGCGGGCCTCGGCGTCGAGGGGCGTCCCGTCCCAGTAGGTAAGCCGGTCGTCGTGGTACTCGGTGATGTCGTAGGGCGGGTTGATCTCGTAGTCCTCGATCATCGTCGGGACCGAGACCGAGTCGTACTCGTCCATCCACGGCGTGTCGAACTCGTGGCCGCTGAGAATTGTCTCCTTCTGGACGACGTTGTTCGGGTTCGACAGCTCCCACATCCACTGGTCCCCGAGCCACTGGGTCGCGTTCGCCCACGGGTTGATGTTCGACGACTGGGGCGTGTTCGCGGCCGTCATCGTGATCGTGTCGGTGACGGGGGGCTGCTGTGTCGTCGTCTGCTCGGTGGTCGTGGACTCGTCGTCGGACGTGGTGGTAGTGGTAGTCTGGTCGCCCGACCCGTCGCCGTCGCCCGACCCGCCACAGCCGGCGAGCCCTGCGGCGGTCGAGGCGACGATGGCCTGAATATACTTCCGGCGGTTGATTCGCGATGCTATACGGTCGGCGTCACCGCTGTCTGACACCATACTCAACGGTTTTGGACAATCTATAATAAACATTTGGGTGAGGGCTTGTCACACAGCCACAGTCGTTTCGGGGTCCGTTCGGCGCCCCAGGCCGGCGACGCGCCCGCGTTCCGCCCTCGTGGTCGGCGGCGTTGCCGGGTTTAGATGTCTTCCATATGGGAGGTTATAAATACCCTGAACTGGTTGACCGAATCGTATGCCACACCGAGGCATGGATAACGACAGTAGTGTCTCCCGCCGAAAATACGTCCAGGCCCTCCTCGCCTCGACCGCCGCGGGGCTCGCCGGCTGTAACCAGGGTGGGTCCGAGGGATCCCCCGGGAACGAATCGTCGGCGAACCAAACGACCTCGACGGCGCCGACGACGTCGACAGAGGGGCCTCCCGTCAGGGAGTCCATCCGGTCGTGGATTACCAACAATCCCTCGTCTTCCAACCTGAATCGGTGGGCGTCCTCGACGAAGGAGGGCGGAATCACGTGGTTCCGCGAGCTGACCGACCCCCGCATCATCCGCGAGGCGAACCGGATGGTTTTCAGCGGGGAGTCCTTCGACTCGCCGTGGATCGACGGCGCCGACTCCATCTCCATCCCGACGATGGTGACGGACCACGAGGTCGATGCACCCTTCGACGTCTACGAGACCTACGATGACCGGCTTACCTACTGGGACGGGACGCCCCTCGACGCCGAGGCGCGACTCTACACCGACCGTCTCTGGTACTTCTCGGACGGCGGGAAGTACGACGACACGATGACGAAGAACAACGAGGCCGTCAGTCAGTGGGAGTTCCACTGGTGGCGTAACAAGGGCGAGGTCGAGGGCCAGGAGCCCGACCCGACGAACGCCCGGATTCTGGAGTCCCAGAAGCTGACCCTCCCGCCGTTCCATCCCGACTTCACGACCAACTGGGTCCAGAAGTTCCGCGACGCCTCCAATCAGGACGAGGTGGACCAGATCAACTCCGACCTTCAGGGGAGGAGCATCTCCTACAACGAGTACGCCGACAACAGCTGGGGGTCCGGGCTCTACGAGATAGAGAGCTCCGACGACATCAGCGCCGAACGCCTGTCTGCGACGCTCCGCGACGACCACCCCAACGAGCATGCCGAGATTCCGGAGCTCGAACTCCACTTCGCGAACGCGGACCGCGGGCAAATTCTCCGCGGCGAGGGCAAGATAGACATCGGGAACGGCGTCATCACCGAGGACGGCAGCATCACCCGTGAGAGCCTCCCCGACCACATCCAGCAGGTCGACCAGTTCCTCCAGAACGGCGGCGACCAGATAACGTTCAACCTGAACAACCAGCACCTCGCGAACCTCTGGGTGCGTCGCGCCATTATCGCTGCCGTCGACTGGGAGCAGGCCTCCATCAACGGGTTCGGTCCCTCCGGGGCGGTCCCGAACACGTCCCACGCCGGGATGCTTCAGACTACCGCGACGAGTTTCTTCTCCGAGGAGTTCCTCGACTCGCTGTACGACTGGCCGATGGGCTCGGACATGGAGCTCGCCGAGAAGTGGATGCAAAAGGCCGGATACACCAAGGAGGGCGGCATCTGGACCAGCCCCGATGGAACGCAGGTCGACCTCTCGTTCCTCGGCCACGGCGACATCCCCGAGTGGTCCTCGTTCATCCAGACCTGCCAGCAGAACCTCCAGAACCTCGGCTTCGAGGTCGGGGTAACGTTCAACGACCCGACCGCGTGGAACAACGCGATGAAGCCGGAGAACCTCAACTACGACCTGGCGATGATATGGACGCCGGGCGCCACCAACCCCTGGGACGCCTACTGGACGAACGGCGTCTTCTGGTCGGAACCCCTCGTCGGCGGCGACCCGAACGACCGGCTGCCGTGGCAGGTCGACCCGGAGACGACGGGTCCCGATGTCACTCACGACACCAAGGACATGCAGAACGTCCCCCTCGAAGTCGAGATCCCGGAAAACCCTTCGAATATTGACGCCGCACCCAATGAGGCTGGCCGCGTCCCTGACCTCTCGGGGAACGCAGTGAACATCGACGTGGCGGACCTCGTTCACTCCCTCCGCGCCCCGGACATCACGGAGGAGGAGTTCAGGGAGAACGCACGGAAGTGCGCCCGCTTCTACAACTTCTACCTCCCGAACTTCCACTTCCACCAGTACACCCACGGCCTCTGGGGGAACGTCCGCGCGTTCAACTTCCCGCCGCAGGGCCACACCCTCAACCAGACGTACAAGCAGTTCGGCGGCGCGGACTTCTCCGTACTCGCCGGGACTCCCCGGTTGAAGTACGACGAGGAGTTCCAGCCGCCGAGCCAGTGAGCCGCCCCGGCGCGTAGCTCCGCTTCCGTCCGCGTGTAGCTTTACTTCTCTCTGCGGTTTTCGGTCGCGTGTACTCGAGTTGTTTCCCCTCTAGCATCTTTTAGAACTATAGAGAAGAGTCTGTCCGCTGTATTCCGTCTCGCTGTATTTCACCGTTTCGATCCTCTCGGCGGTGTGCGACTGCGGACGAAGCGTGGGGGCGAGGATTGGTTGCGGGCGTTCGCCTTCGCGTGGAACCCCGAACACTACCTCATCCGGTAGTGGGTGGTCAGGTTCGAACCCACTGATACAGCGTGTACCCCACGAACATGGCGATGTAGGCTATCGCGACGACCTCGGTGACGAACGAGCGACCGAGTGCGACGATCAGCGCGATGATTAGGGGTCCGACGAGCAGGAGCGAGTCGAACACCCTGTCGTCGGCTCCCGCATCGAACACTACAGACACGACGGGGAGGTCTCGCGGTGTCATCGGTAGAGCCCTCCGCGCTTGAAGACCGTTCGGAGCATCACGAGGACCGGGATGATCTCCAGTCGGCCGATCCACATGTGGAAGAGGAACGCGATCTTCCCGAGTGTGGGCAGCGAGTCAGGTCCTGTAATCCCCGCCGAAAGCCCGACGTTCCCCTGGGCGCTGGCTACCTCGAAGAGGACGTTCGCAACCGAATACTCCCCCGACGGAAGCGTGAGCAACAGCAGGAACGTTCCGACGACCAGGAACGTGATCCAGAGGACGACGATGATCGCGGCCTCCATGAACTCGCGGCTCGCCTCCTCCTCGTTCAGTCGGCGGCCGTTGATCTCCAGTCGGCGGACAGCGCTCTCGGGGTAGAACACGTCCGCGATCTGGTGTCGAATCCCCTTCACGAGCGTCAGTCCCCGGATGAGTTTGATGCCGCCGGCAGTGGACCCGGCCGCCCCGCCGACGAACATCGCGAACGCGACCGTGAGTTGGGCGTACGACGGCCACCCGCCGAGCGCGACGTTGGTCGCGTCGACGGCCGTCTGGAAGCCGGTACAGGTCGCCGCCGAGACGAACTGGAACAGGCCGTACCGGAGGGCCGCGAACGGTGTTTCGTAGGGGCCGGCGAGATAGAGGAACGCCCACAACAGCGCCGAGCCGATACCCATGTAGCCGAACACCCACCGCGTCTGGAGGTCGGCGTAGAGGTTCCGGAGGTCGCCCTGGAGGATGAGGTAGTGCACCGGAAACGCGATGCTCCCCAGTAGCATCACCGGAACTAACGCGAAGTCGATGGCGACGCTGTCGTAGGTCGCAATCGAGTTATCGGTGATGGAGAACCCGCCCGTCGCGAGCCCGGTCATGGCGTGGTTGATCGCACCCCAGATCGGCATCCCCGCCAGCCACAGGATGAGAATCGAGATGAACGTGAACAGGATGAATATCCACCAGATCGTCCGCACCGTCGAGACGATGCTTGGGTGAATCTTCTCGGAGCGGGCCTCGCTTTCGTACAGCGTCAACGAGCCGCTCCCGGGGCGTGAGAGGATCGCCGTGGTCAGGACGATCACGCCGACGCCACCGACCCACTCGGTGAACGTCCGCCACCACTGCAGTGTCCGGGGCAACACCTCCTCGTTGTCGGTCATCGTGAGGCCCGTCCCGGTGAAGCCACTCATACTCTCGAAGACGGCGTTCAGCGGATCGGTGAACGCTGCGAGCGTCGCCGTCCCTGCCGGCGTCGCGACTCCCGGCACGCCGAGTTGCACGCTCCAGGCGATCAACAGGAACGGGAGCGAGCCGAAGACGCCGACCGAAAACCACCCCAATGCGGCGACGATCATCCCGTGGAACCGGCCGGGTGCCTCCGCGTCCTTGAACCGTCGATAGAGCAACCGTCCGATGGCGAGCGGAACGAGGGCGGAGACGAGCAGCGCTGGGAGTAGGAAGTACTCCCCCCAGACGATTGGCACCACGAGCGAGATGAGCATCAACCCACCGAGCGCCTCAAGGATACGCCCGAGGTCTCGCCCGACCGTCGCGACAGTCCCGTTCATACGTTCCTAGAACTGGTCGCTAGCTGGGTCGCATGGGTTCCGGCGTAAACCGTGAACATTTCACTCCTCACGGTCTTCATAGTGGCCGAATATGTCCGTAACCTCCGGATCCGCGCCGACCCCTGAGTAGACGGTTAGCAGATCGCCTGCGCGGATGGTAGTCCCACCGCGCGGGGTGATCGGGTGGTCGTTGCCTTCGCGTTCGATTGCCACGATAAGGATGTCGTCCATTATCAGTCCCTCTTGTGTGGCTTCCTGAAGTGTTTTACCGGCGACAGGCGCCCCTTCGGTGACCGCAATCTCGAACACTTCGGCGTCTTCCCCGATCCGCATGTAGTCGACGATTGCCGGGCGTGCAACCGCCCGATACAGATACTCGGCGATGAGTTGCTGGGGGTTCTGCATCGTGTTCACGCCGATCTGCTCGAACAGCCCCATATGCTCGGGGTTGTGGACGACGGAGAGGATCGCGGGCACCTCGAACTCCTTCGCGAGGAGGCAGGTCATCACGTTCGTCGCGTCCTGGTCGGTCGTCGAGATGAGGGCATCAGCCTGCGCCGCCCCCGCATCCGCTAACGTGTCCTTCGACGTCGCGTCGGCGTGCAACACCAGACAGTCGAACCTGTCGGCCGCTCGGTTCGCTCTGGTTTCGTCGCGCTCGATGACGACGACCTCGTTCCCGGACTTGGTCGCGATATCGATGAGCGGGGTGCCGATGTCGCCCGCTCCGATGATGATGAGATACATACTGGTTACACCGTCAGCCTATGTAATAACGCTTCACGAATCGACATCGCTGAGCACTCATCGCGTACAAACGACCGGACGGACAGTACAACCTTCATTACTCGCATTGGGGCACGCTCAACCTCACATTGAAACACGCCCTTACCGAGGACACACCCTTCGGAGGTGAGAAGAAACACGACGGCCTGCGGGCGTATTTCCGGGATCTTCTTGTGAGTAACGTTGAACTGGACAGAAGCGAGTACGCGGAGGAGCGCCCCTCGACACAACTACTCCCAAATCGCACCGACTCAGTCTTCTCCCGTATCTGAGTACCACCCCCCTGCCTTTAATAGGGCTCTTTACAGAAGTGCAAGTAGAATGCTCCGGGTCTTGACCTCCAAGATGGTCCCGACAACTCGAAAATCCAATCAGTAACTGAACTTCCTCCAACACCTCTACTCATGTCCTCAGTATCTACACATCTCCCCGACTCGTCCATAGAGTGGATACCGATTCTTCCCGCCCTGCTCTTTCTGGTAGCCGCAATAGTTCTCACTCTCGTGACTCCCCCGGAATCGGTCTTCGAGTTCTTTCTCTGCTGGCTCCCGCCCATCCTGTTGATCGGGAGCGCACTCGGAATCCACTGGAGTTCAATCCCTCCACAGCACTACCCGCGGATGCTCGGCTGGACAGCGCTCGGGTTCACAAACATCGGCCTCATCATTGGAGTCTTGCTGATAATGCCTGAGATCAATATCGACTCTCCCGGTTCGATCGTCGCTGGTCTCGGTATCGGAGTGTTCGGAGGATTGATCGCCGGCTACAACGAAGCCCGGGCGTTAGAACGAGGACGTGCCGCCGAACGCGAGCGCCTCGCCGCCAAACAGGCCGAACAAGAACGCACCCGACTCGAACACCTCAACCACCTCCTCCGGCACGACATTCTCAATTCCACGATGGTCATTGAGGGCTATGCCGACCTTCTGGTTGACGACCTCCCCGAGGAGAAAGCTGAGCGTGTTCGAACAATCCAACGCCAAGCCCACTCCATCGAAGAACTCATTCAGAACGTCCGGTCGTATTTACAGGCCGCCGAGGAAGAGGCCCCGATCCGGCCGACGGACCTCTCGGAGACACTCCGAGACGAGATTGAGGCCGTCCAGAGTGCGTTCCCCGAACTCAACGTGACGTCGGAGGTTCCAGATGGAGTGACCGTTGAAGCCGATCCGCTCCTCGGATCGGTGTTTTCCAATCTCTTTCGCAACGCCGCCATCCACAACCAGAGCGACGCCCCTGAACTCGACGTTACTGTCGAAACAACCCCCGAATCCGTTACCATCCGTGTTCGGGATAATGGCCCTGGCATCCCCGATGAAGTCCGGCAGAAACTCACAACGCCGCCTGAAGAAGGGCACCACGGATTCGGGCTCTACCTCGTACAAACGCTCGTCAACCGCTATGAGGGAACACTCGAATTCGAGACTCTCACCGGGGAACAGACCGGAACGACGGCGATCGTTACGCTACCTCGTGCTGAGAGACCATAAGCGCAATCCACGCAAAGCGAAAGTACACCCGATACCGTCACGTCGGATCCCTCCCACGGCTGATGCCTGGGTTTCCTCCTTGTATCTCTGTGGTACACCGTGTTCCCGGCGGGCGCGAGGTAGTGTTCAGGTCAGTCGATTCCATGCAAAGGTAAACGCTTGAAGCCAATTTTGACAGTCTCAGCTTCAGGGTGGCTGAAATAGTTTGAGAACTGGTTGGTTCAGTGTTTTACCTTTTGAACTACACTTCCAACGCTGTTCTAATCCCGGCGGTGTTCATACTGGAATCGGAGACCGTGCCGATCAAGTGCCGCCTGCAACCAGGGCACAGAATCGACGAGAAAGAGCGCGTCATCGAAGAAGTGTTTCTCGCGGAGTTCGGCAAGGAACATCTCGGTAATCGCTTGATTCCTCCTCGGAGAGGGCGTCACGTGCGGCAGGCGGTTCGTATCGGGGTTGACCGCGTTGACGAGACGCGAAGTGGTTCGAGAGGCGCGACGCGCCTCTCATCATGCCGAGAGACGGCTCTGCCGTCTCTCGTAGCACGTCTCGTTCGCACATCAGAACGCGAAGCGTTCTGAGGACGCCCGTCAGAGCGTTCGCCGTCCGTCTCCACACGACCGGTCGTTGGTTCAGAGAGAGGACAACGATTCTCGTGGAGTGTGGCATTGAACGCTTTTACAAAATAGTATAGAAGTTGTCAAAATAGCCATCTGACACCGTACCCGACCCGCCTGAGGCGCAGCCGTCGCGGGTCGTGTCAACGAAACCGCTGTCAAAATCAACGGAGATAGTCTTGATTATAATATGCAATAGACATCGACACGAAACTCATCTTGGACGTGGCGTTGTTTGGACGCCATGGCACAGATCCGGTGGCGACGTTCCTGTCTGGACTGTGGGGGAAACATGATTTATCGGACGCGACGTTTCTCGTCGATCAGTTCGGCTACCGGACTGCCATTACTCGATTAGGATTGAACGGTCGGTCCACTACACCGACCGAAACCTCATCGAAAAACGATTTGACACACTCACAATGCGGCTCGACCGTTTCCATAATTCATGGGTGGGAAGTCGGCAGAGCGTTCGCCCGTGAATTGCGTTATTTGTGCATTACTACAACTGGCTCAGACCACACCAATCGCTCGATGATCGAACGCCAGCTGACAAAGTCCTAAACTAGACAGTGCCTCTCGTAGCAACTGTTGTTTTTCAGGGGCAGGAAGGACCGAGCCCCGCCGTAGGCTCGTGATTTGATGACCGATGAAACAGCTGATGATTTCTTCGACGACTGCGAGTTAGATCCCGAGGCGATCATCGGGACACACACGTTCGAAGACGTTCTGTTCACCGACGACACGGAAACTCCGGTGAACATGCTCACCGGCGAGACACCGGCACATTCGCAAGCAACCGTCGAGGAAGCGAAGGAGTTCGCTGCGAGTATTGACACCGAAACGCCACAGATCGCGCTTCCGGCGTCAGTCGAGACGCAAATCGAGACGCAGAGTAAGCCCTACACGGCGGCTGCGTTCTTCCACTTCAAGGCGACTGGCTCGCTCGAGCGTCACCGCGCCTACCACGCCGCGTACGACTCGGATGCGTTCACCGTCGACTTCGAAGCGGACTACGAGTCCGGGAACCTGACCATCACAGTCGACCGAGCGAACGAGCCCTAGGAATCGACCGCTGGATCAGAGTTTTTTGAGCGCCGGCGATGGGTGCCGGCGCAGCTGGAGCGAGCAACGACACCTGGTGCGTCGGCGTTTCGAGGTGTTCGAGATGCACATGATGATTTACGCTCTGGTAGAAGAATCGACCCACGACGACGCCCTGGCCACCGGAAAGTCGGTGTTCAATCGGTTGGTCGGCGCGGACCCACACCCCAGCGCCGTCTTCGATTACTATGTGACCTTCGACGAGGAGGACACGTCTGTTGCGGGGAAGGCGCGATGGGGAGAATTGCCGACTGCAGCCCCCGTGGACTCCGACGACGGCCAGGATCTCCTCGAGCGTGGCTGGGAGGCAACGAAAGAAGAGTTCGAGCGTAATCTCGACCGGGTGAAAGAGACCATCGATGAACTCTCCGACGAGGATATCATGCGCGACGAGGACATCGCGCGGCACGCCTTCCACTAGGTCGGTACGTACGACGGCGTCGGTCACGGAGGACCGACAGAAGCACCCGACCGTATCACAGCCGAGATACACGCCTTCGTTGATGGACCGAAGACGCTAGTTCCTGAGGACAGCGTATAAACCGGGATCCATCCTGTAACAACTTTAGTTCGCGGATTAATCTATATCGGAACTATTCCTAATCCACCGAAAGTCGTGTAGATACCTACTAGGAAAATTATACCACCCGCAATCTGGTTAAGTGTGACATTCCATTCTGCAGGCTCAACACCCTCCAAATCACGTTTACTGCCGATAGCGTCCATTTGTTCTTGGAAACGTGCAACCCTCCGTGGTTTCCTGAGCATCGCACTACCGAGTAAGCTTACGAGCAATCCGGGTATGACCAAGAGAACTTGGACTCCTGCGTCGCCGGGCATATCATAAGGTGGTGTGACTTCCTGTTAATTTCACCGAAGCATTCACCGCGAGAGTACAGTTCTATAACACCGTCGAATGGCCAGCATAAAGAGACACAAGCCGTGCCTCTGCCTTCCGCAGGTGGTCTGCGGCAGTACTTTTTGAACAACCCACTTCGTCGGCTATTTCTCGAACACTGGTCTGCCGAGGGATCTCGTAATAACCACGTTCGCGTGCAATGTCAAGTACTTCTTTTTGCCGGTCGGTCAGTGCTGAGGCTTGCGACTCTCGGTATGCGTCGTACTCACCGAGGCGGTTGACAGAGACAGAGAGGTGATCGGGGAGGTTGGTGACTAAGCCTTGGAGAGAATTTTGATCACCGACAACCTCGAAGAGCATCTCACCATCGTTTCCATACTCGATTGGCGGGACGATGAGCAGTTCAGTATCGGTGAGGAGGGCACGCAGGCGACTGGCGAATTTCTGAGCATTCTCCCGAATATAGACATAGAAACTGCGGTTATCAACCGGCGTCACATCGTACTCTTGGATAGATTCGGCGGTGTCAAGCGCCGCGAGATACTCCTCTTTCCCCTCCTCAATGTCTCCGACGATATGGAGCAAGGTGGTGACGTACTCGGGATTCGAGAAGTTCCAGTGACGCAAGTACGCGCGTCGAATCGAGTCCTGTTCGACGAGGAACTGGTGCATCGGGTGTCGCGCCTCGGACGGGAAGTGAATCTGTAGCTGGAGGTACCGCATTACTGGAAATAGTCGTCAGTAGATCATAAAAAGGGGTGGACCTGTCCAACAGAACACCGGAGTCCCAGCGTCAAAGACAAGTGTATATGAGCTCAGAAGTGAGCTACCCGCCAGGTCCGCGCGGAGTACCAATTATCGGCAATACAATCGATTTGAGCCGCGATATCTTCGCCTTTTTCGAGGAGTTACGCGACGAGTACGGTCGCGTCGCAAGCTACGAAGTGTTTGGGACGGATGCGTGTATGGTTGCCCACCCGGACGCGATCCAGCAGGTACTCCTCGACGATCACGAGGCCTTCGAGAAGGGTGAGGTGTTGACCCGGAATCTTGCGGACGCGATGGGCGAGGGGCTGTTCGTTACGGGTGGCGACCAGTGGCAAAATCAACGAACACAGGTGCAACCGGCGTTCTACCGAGAACGGTTGAACACGTACGTTCCCGTGATGCGGTCTACTGCAGAGGAGACCGTTGAGGAGTGGCGTGATGGGATGGTCGTCGATATCAACGACACGATGACTGCGACAACGATGGACGTGCTCGGACGAACCCTGTTCGGTGTAGACGTGGCGAAGAACCCGGTCGTCTCAGAAGCCTCGGACGCAATCCTCACCCGGTTCGATACGAGCAGGTTCTGGTCATTCCTTCCAGACCGTCTCCCAACACCGACGAATCGACGGTACAGACAGAAACTTGCTGAACTCCAGCAGTTCGTCGACGAACTGGCCCAACAGCGGCGTCAACAACAGCCCGAGAATCCTGGCGACGATCTGCTGTCGATTCTCGTGGGGTTCGTGGAAGCGAGCGATATGACAATGGAAGAATTCCGCGACAATATGGTCACGTTCCTTTTCGCCGGTCACGAGACGACAGCTCTCGGACTGACGTACACACTCTTCTGTCTCGCTCAACACCCCGACATACAGGCTGACCTCCGGGCGGAAGTCAACGCCGTCTGTGACGACACGGTAAGTGCTGAGGGCCTCCCGAAACTCGAACGAATGGAGCACGTAATCGACGAGGCGCTGCGTCTCTATCCGCCCGTGTACATGTTCTTCCGAGAAGCGAAGCGAGACGTGACGTTACAGGGGTACGACATCCCGGCAGGTACAACGCTGGTCTTGACGCAGTGGGCCGTCCACCGTGACCCGGAGTGGTGGGACGACCCGGAAACGTTCTGTCCGGAACGATTCGACGGCGACGCCGACCGCCCAGCGTACGCATACTTCCCCTTCGGCGGCGGACCCCGTCACTGCATCGGGATGCGGTTCGCCCGTATGGAGATGAAGACCGTTCTCGCAACAATTCTCAACGAGTACTCGCTCGAACTCGTTTCCGACCCGGATCCGGACCTGATCGCCAGTACGAACCTCAAGCCCGGCGAACCAATTGAGATTGAACTCCACGAATGTTGAAAGAATTCAGCATCTCCTATCCACCATCTGAAATGGACAGTATATGTGTCGTGATGGGAATTCGTTCCGCTCCTCACCGTATAGGAATGTTAAATCAACCGGTGTTTCAGTAAATCACGTCGCACAGTGCGAAGGGGTAGTGTTCAGATTAGTTGATTCCATGCGAAGGGAACGCTTGTAACCAGTTTTCGACAGTCTCGGCTTCAGCGTGACCAAAACAGTTTGAGAATTGTTTAGTTCATCGTTTTACTTCTCGAAAGATACATTCGACGCTGTTCCGATTCCTCCTCTCATCCTTGACGAACCAACGGCGCATCTCGACGATGGGCACGTTGACCGTCTCAACGACGTCGTCGAAGCCATGCGCACAGCGGGCGTCAAACAAACTATCGTCGTCAGCCACGACGAAGGCCTGATAGACAGCGCCGACCACCGCATCCACATCCGTCAACAACAAGGGACGAACCGATCCGTCGCCGAACCAGAAACCGCGCTGCCAGTCGACCTATAGAGTAGAGCGCATTTGGTATATTCACCCCACGACTTCAGTCGTGGGATAAATCCGACGTAGCGACCTAGCATAGGAGCAAGTACAACCAGTACGGAAGTTGGATGATTCCCTCTCCAAGATCCTCAATAGGTTGTCTGCCTCGAACCGTATCACCAGCGAGGATGAATCCAAGTGGCACGTCGTACGCTTCTTTGAACTCTTGAATAGCTTCAAGCGACTCCTCACGCTCGCGTGACTGATACGCTAGCCCGATCGGGACGGGGGTTCCGTTCACCTCGAAGACGTAGTCGACCTCCCCTTCTCGTCCGCGCCAGTACTGGACGGCGGGCTCCTCGTCATTACCCTGAATGGCATTGATACCGTAGGCGAACCGCATCGTGTGGTCGAACGCGGCAACGCGAGCAAGGTCGGTCTCACGGTCAAAATCGTTACGGACGGTCGGGGCGTCGCCGTCAGCGAACGCCGTAACCAGCCCTGTGTCACGGAGGTAGAGTCGCACCGACCGGGGACGGCTGTTGTCGTACTCGGTAACGCCGGTCAACAGGTACAGTTCTGCCAGGGCGGGAAGGTAGCTATCGGCGATCGTCCGTCGGTCGACGTCGAACAGTTCGACGAGGTCCTGATACCGGAACGCCTCGGCTCCCCTGTTCCGGGCGGCGAGCGCACAGAGGCGTTCGAGATCCGCAATCGTCTGAATCGATTCGAAGCCAGGAACCTCCTGGTACAGGGCATCGCGAACGTCCTCGCGCAGCTGCGCGTAGTCATCTGCCGTCAGGTCCCCTGCCGACTCGGGAGCGCCGTCAAGATCGTAGCTGATGGTCCCGCCCATTGCGAGGTAGTCGAGGACCTGTGACTGGATGCGTCGTTCGACGTCTGCAACTTTCTCGTACTTCTGTCGAAGCTCCGCGACGAGTGACTCGATCTCGCCGCTCTGAAGAGCCGCTGGCAGGCTGTTCTCTCCGGTCCGGAGTGAGGTGGGGCTCACGCGAGTGTCTTCTTCCTCAAGATCTGGATACAGCGTGAAGAGATAGTCCCGGAACTTCTCGGGGAGAATGGGCTGGACATCGTAGTCTTCGGCCGACATCGTGACGCTTTCGAGTTCCCGTTCCACCTGGATGCCGGCGCTGGCGGTCACGACGACGTGTCGTCCCGGGACATCCTCAAGCAATTCCGCGACGGGGACGCCCCACCCGTCGATGGTCGGCTTGTTCGGATGCTCGATCTGGTGGACATCGTCGATCAGGATGAAGTGTGGGTGGTCTGCCTCGATGCGACCGAGAACCCTGCTCTCGTAGTACCGAACTGCGCGTCGCAGTTGTTCGTCCGATTGGAGTTGGTAGAGCGGGTCGGCGTCGAAGGGAAGATAGAGGAATCGTTCAGGATCGTCGCCCGTCTCGATGCGATGGTGAATGAACTGGCGGAGGAGCGTGGTTTTTCCGACGCCCCGCCGTCCAACTAGACCGAGAAGCGGTTGGTCCTCAAACTGGCTACCGGACCCGTTGGGACGGGCGAGATGATAGAAGTCGCTCTTCTGTCGCGCCGGGAGTGAGAATGCCTCTGTCCCGTGCTCCCACCATGGATTATGGTCGTGAAGCGACCGGACGAGAGCGTCACCAGCGTCGATAGGCATGGGCTTATTGACCAATACACGACGACCTTCGCAATGATTGTTTCGTCTTAATACTCGACAGTATAACGGCGATTACTCACAGGATATCCGTCCTACAAAGTGCTGTACTAGTCCGATTACAAAATAAAGAACATCGTAGAGTATCTTTTCAACCCGAATTCCTCTTTATTTTGCTTGTTGGCGAAGCATTTATCACAATATGGCCCACACTATTGAGTGTGATAGTGGGAAAAGTCGCATCGTGATGGTGTTTACTCCCTCCGGTTTCGGGGGGCGAACACACCGTCATCAATTACCCGTTGGCCGTCCGGGGAATGGCAGGCCACACAGACACCATGGATACGACGTACGCGGACATAGAGGATGGGAAGCGTCACGATATCGCAGTCGAATTCATCACCCGGCGAGCCATCGACTGCGACGGAGAACACGTCCACCGGTTGCGGGTCGCCGATCAATCGGGGAAGAAATTCACGGTACTCGCCACGCCTGACAGCGAGGCACTCCTAGACCTGAAAACCGGGGCAACCCACCGTATCTCGGGGCTGCTGGGCGCTGCCCCTGTCATCTCAGCAGACGACATCGGGGCTGAATGCCCTGATTGCGGAGGACAGCTTCGACCGGGACAGGTCGTCGACGCAGCCGGGTCAGCCGTCACGCGAGCCGCGTCACAGCTTTCCCTCGACGAACCGTTCGGAATCATCGATGCCGGAGCGACCGTCCATCGCGTCCGTGAGGATCGGTCGCTCGTCGATGACTGGACGCCGATGGACGACGACAGGTCGGTCACCCCACCCGACTACGTCTGTGAATCCTGTGGGCGCCACGTCGATGCGTACGAACTTCGAGAGACCGCTGAGGCCGATCAGGTGCTCGAAAACCAGGTGATAGAGAACGCATCACCGGCGCCAGCAAGTGCGGACATGGCGAACCCGGAGACAGTCGGACTCGCCGCTGGTGGGGCGAAAGACGTGGCCAACTTTCGGGAAAACGTCGCGAACGGGTATACGCCACAGTCGGAGGCGATCAGCGACGAGGGGCTGTTCTACGACTATCACTTCGAGACGGGCACGCGGACCGAATCAGAGGCCCTGTTCGCGCCGCGCTACGCGGCTGCCGCGAGCGACCACCCGATCAGTGGGGAGACCGAGCGCTACCTCTCGGTCGGGCTGGATTCAACGCTCTCCGTCGACGAGTTCGAGCGGCCGCGACTAGATCTCGTCGCCGTCCTTGACGTCTCCGGGTCGATGGACAGCTCCTTCGACGCGTACTACTACGACGAACACGGGCGCAAGCGCGAGGCCGAGGACGATGCGGCGACGAAACTCGAAGCGGCGACGCAGTCGCTGTGCGCGCTCACCGAGCAGCTCCACGACGAAGACCGCTTAGGCGTCGTCCTCTACAACCACCGCGCCCACGTCGCGAAACCGCTCCGTGATGTCGGAACGACGGACATGCCGGCGATCCGCCGCCACATCCGCGAGATCGCTGCTGGCGGCAGTACGAACCTCGCGGACGGTTTTGAGGCGGCCGTCGACATGCTCGTCGACGGGACGCCCAGTCCAGACATCGAGCGCCGTGTCGTCTTCATGACCGACATGATGCCAAACATGGGGGCGACGGAGGAGGGAGAACTCACGCAGCTGTTCGCGGACGCGGCCGCTGAGGGAGTCCACACGACGTTCATCGGGATGGGGTTGGACGCGAACGCGGAGCTGGCGGACACCTTGTCGGGCATTCGCGGAGCAAACCACTACTTCGTCCACTCGGCCGCGGAGTTCGAACGCCGGCTGGGCGAAGAGTTCGACTACATGGTCACCCCACTGGTGTACGACCTGAACCTCGACCTCGATGCAGACGGCTACGAGATTGAGGCGGTCCACGGGTCGCCGTCCGCGGACGCCGCGGCCGACCGCCTGCTGCACGTCGGGACGCTGTTCCCCTCCGCCAAACAGGATGGCGAGGCTCAGGGCGGCGTCGTCCTCGTCCGCCTCGCGCAGACGAGCTCGGACACCGACCTGGATCTGGTCGCCTCGTGGACGGAACGGGACGGTGGCGAGTACACCGAACGCGTCACCGTCGATGTTCCCGACGAGTCCGGGACGTACGCCCACGACGGCGTCCGGAAGGCAGTCGCGCTGGCCAGGTACGCTCGTGAACTTCGGACGTGGGCGGCAGACCTCCACGACCGCGCTGACGCCGCGACTGGCGTCGATGACTGGCTGCTTCCCGACCAGCGCAGCCAGCACGAACGCGAGTCCGTCTCGCTGGTCGTGCCCGACCGGTATACCAAGCGGTTCGACCGGCTTCGGAACTACCTCGCAGACGAGATGGCGGCTGTAGGGGACGAGACGATGCACCAAGAGGTGGACCTCTTGGAGACACTGTGTCAGCAGGCGCCCGCAACGCCGCACGAGGTGAGAGACTGATGCTCGTGTTCGCGTTCGACCGCGATTGGACCGTCGACGTGAATCCACATCCCCGTCACGACGCTGTCCCACTGGAGTGGGTGCGCCATCTCGCGCATGAGACGCCGCACGCTGTCTACGCTATCGGCAATCAGACGCTGGCCGACGAAGCGGCGATTCCGGGTGTCGTCGACATCGTCGGCCGCCATCCCGACGATTGGGACGCGTGGCTCGGCGAGAAACAGCCCGACGGTCGGTACGAGCAGTTCCCGCTCCGGCGCGAGCGTCTCTCACTCATCGCCGACCTGCACCCGGACGCCGAGGGCTACGTCGTTGTCGACGACCTCGATCTGAGTGATGTCGGCGGGTGGGAACACTACCACGCTTGGGAGTTCGTTCCCGCGGTCGAACGGGGAGATATCCATCCCGACCTCCCGTGGGTTCGTGATCTAGAGACCGATGGTGGGCTCCCGTCATCCGCCGGAATTATGCCTGCGAACGCGTCAATGCTGTCGTCGTTTCTCGACGACCACGCTGATGCGCCCGGCTTCGAACTCACGTATATCGACGATGGAGACGAGCGAACGCAGCTGTGCCACGATGTCTCCCTTCACGCGGTGACACTCGAACGCCCCTCGGCAGCGCCGGCGCTCCAATGCACGCCGCTCACACCGGCTAGTGACCAGTTTACCGTTCCCGTCGATGCAATCGAGTTGCTCTCCGTGGTCGATCCGCCACCGAATCTCTACACGGCTGGCGCAGAGACGCCTGCCGAAGAAGCAACTGGGCTCCGCCGACTCGCCGATACACATCCAGATGCGGTCCGTATCTCGTCGCTTCTCGCGCTTCTGGATCGCGAAGACAAAGATTGGGGTCGAGACACGGACGCAATCCAGGCACTCCGTCGGGTGGCGGCGGTGCGTCCAGAGGAGTGTACGCCGGCGGTTCCAATCCTCCGGTCACTGCTGGCACGTGACGAGCTACCCGCTCGGGCCGACGTGCTAGCCACTCTCCGAGCGATTGGTGATGCCGACCCGGGGGCGATCGCTCCATTCACCGACGAACTCGTACCGTATCTACAGTCAAACGTTGTCTCCGTCAAGCGTGAAGCGACCAGGTGTATCGCCACGATCGCCGAGGAAGACCCCGAGGATGCTGTGGACGCCGTTCCGGCGCTTGCAACGATCATTGAGGACGACGCTGACGGACTCCAGTACGCGGTGTACGCACTCTCGCGGATCACGCGGGAATATCCGGAGGAAGTCAAACCGGTCGCCGAGACACTTGGAGAAGTCACCCTCCGTGACTCGTTGTCCGACAGCGTTCGGTTGAACGCGACCGCTGGGCTTGGACGGATCGTGGGCGAGTACCCGAGCATCGCCGTCGACATCGTCGACGACGTCGCGACTCTGTTCGACGTCGACAACCCCAAGCTCCGGAACAACGCGATCGGACTGATCGGCGACGTAGCGATTGTTCACACCGACGTGGTCGAGCCGTACACCGAGGAGATCACCGAATTGCTGACCGTCGACGACACCTACACACGAATCAATGCGAGCGGTGCCCTCAGCCGCGTCGCCGAGGACTTCCCGGATTCGGTCGAACACGTCACGCCGACGTTCGTGGAATTGCTGTCGGACGAGAATCCGCTCGTCCGTGAAAACGCTTGCTGGGCGCTCGGGTACCTCTGTGCTCGAGACGCGACCTCAGCCCTGGAGGACCGAGCACGCGATGATGATAACGCCGATGTCCGCACGAGGGCATCGTGGGCGCTCGCCCAGATCAACGAATGAGCCCGGTCTGGACATCTCGCTTACTGATCGATCCGGAGAGTTCGCTGGTGTGAACTGCCTCGGGATCAAGCCCCGAGGCTTCCCGTGGGTTAGTCGAACACTCCCATCCGACCATCGGCCTGATGGCCTCGAACGGTCGGGTGGGTCACGGTCGGGGCGTCCACGGCCTCCGATGCCTGCCGTCGCACCGTCCGCACAGTGGGAAGGCTGTTGAGAGCAGGCACATTCCAATTTTGATGCTTCTTGATGCCTTTCACGGCGATATTGACGCTTGCACTACGGTCGCTGTGGTCTTGATGGGAACACGACCGACACTTGAACCGCTTCTTGTTCCGGTTCGCACGCTCCGTATGTCCGCACATCGGACACCGTTGGCTCGTGTACTCGGGATTAATCCAACCAGTTGGGATGACCTCGAACGACGCCTTGTACGACGTATAGAACTGAAGGGCGCGGAACGGGAGGTGGTGCAAGCGTCGGTTCATCCGCGTACCGTAGTCGATACTGTCACGCATCTCTTTGAGGTCTTCAAAGACGATGCACGGCTTCTCGAATTGCTGGCTCCACTCCACGATGTGCCGAGACACCTTGTGGAGTCGGTCGCAGACAAACCGTTCCTCACGCCCTTCAAGCGTATCGTGGATGCTGTCTTTCCCTGCGTTTTGGACGCGCTTCCGCATCGTGAAGTAACGGTGGCGCTCGAACTTGATTTCGGGGAAGTCGATAACCAACGTGTCCTCGACACCGTTCTCAGAGAGTGCGGTGAGAGCCACGTTGTCCTCGTTCACGTCCACACCGACGACGGTTCGTGAGTCCTGTTTGTCCCGAACGGTTTGCTTGGTGTTGGTGACATTGACGTGCAACTCGGCGTTGTCGTTGTGGAACAGGGCTTCCGCCGTCCCAATCTTCCACTCGTCGCTTTCGAGTGCGGTCTCGAGAATACTGAGGTGAGCGCCACTCCCGTTGAGGACGCCCTTGACGTGCTTGTACGGCTTCGCGCTGATTCGGAACGCCACGTCGCCATCGTCGGTGAGCGACAGGTTGTATCCCTCCTCGTAGTTCGCACGAAGCGGGTACGTACCGTCCTTGGTGTGGCTCGGCTGTCCGAAGTCGTCGTACTCGTAGTAGTTTTCCATCGCACCGAGAGCCTTGGCGACAACGCGCTGAATCGTGTTCTTCACGAGGTTGGCGTCGTCGGCCACAAGGTCAGGAATTGCGTCCCAGTCCACGCCGTCTTTGGCGAGACGGATGGCTTCGTTGTACACCGAGCGGGATTCGAGTGTAGCGTCGTACAACAGGCCCTCGTTGTCACTCCGTATGTCAAGTTGGAAGTCCAGCGTCTTGACGAGAGCCTGTGCGTCAGTCATTCTTCGTCTTGTTCGGTGGGTTCTGAGGTTCGGACGACTTTCACGTCAGCCCCACGCCATCGTTTGGGGACGGTGACGTGGGCACTGTTCCCGAACGGTTTGACCTCTCCGTCGAGAACTTCTTCGCCGTCGATTTCAAAGCGATTCACCATACCTGTGTATATCCTTTGGATATACTTAAACGTGTTGGTAGAGTGGGTGCGATATGGGTGAGAAGCAGTCGAACCACACGGTGTACAACGTCAACTACCACTTCGTGTGGTGTCCGAAGTACCGGCACACGATTCTCGAACCAATCGAGGATTCGTTGGAAGCGAGTTTCCGCGACGTGTGCGACGGATATGATTACGAGATACTGTCGCTCCACATATCACCCGACCACGTACATCTGTTCCTTTCTGCCCACCCGAAACACGCGCCAGATGAGATTGCACGGACGGTCAAGAGCATCACCGCGCGAGAGATGTGGGAACAGCACGAATCGTACCTGGAAGAATATCTGTGGGGTGGTGGGTTCTGGGAGCAGTCGTACCACATCGGAACGGCGGGACAGGTATCCAGCGAGACGATTGAACGGTATATCGAACGAACAGAACACGTCTAAGTGTCGGCTTCACCCTCGGGGTCAAGCCCCGAGGCACTCGCCTTGCTTATCTGTAGAACACTTACAATCCGGGTGGGAGTGGGTGGTGTAGCCAGGACGATTTCATGTTGTGACTGTCGTTTGACTCTCGTAGTGGCGTCCAAAGCGTCTGTATCGGCAGAATCGGAGTCTCCCGACCAGCCCACCCCTGAAGCGAGAGGACGGGACGAGCTGATTCATGCTTAACCAACACTCGGGAGTGTTATCACCGCTGTGTTGGTTAATAATTATCCGAACCAGCGCTTTCGTGTCAAGTCTCTCCGTCCATCTGAGTTCCCACACACCCCAGATTGCAAGTGTTCTTTCATGCTGCTTGATCCAATTCCATCACAGGTCGACACCGAGCTGTCTGGGACCACCACGATAACAGCGTCGAATAGGGTAGAATAAAATAGAGTAGTTTGGAATACCCAATTGGAGACTACCTTATTTTAATGGCACTTACCGTCGTACACGGCGTATGATTTTCGTCCCCCCACACCCCGTGCCAAGTGTTCTGCCCTGAGAACGGCCACACCCTTCACAAACAGCACCCTCAATTTGGTTTCTTGAAACTAACTCTCTAGTGCGAGCGACGATGATGTCCGTCGAAACCGGTGGATGAGGACACACCACCGTGTCCGCAATTCGTTAACCAACAGCCGGAGCAAGAGTGTTCAATTTGTTGGTTAACGCTGGATCGACATTGAGGGTTGTGATAATTATCCAACTTCAATTACGGACACGGTGGTGTGTGTTCGTCCCCAAAATCAAAGTCCGGCGTAGCATTCGAGGAGAGAAAGTCCTGTCCCAGAGAACTCCCATTCGTGACCCCCAACCAACAATAATTGCGGACACGGTGGTGTGTCTGTTCCGGGGGCGAATTGCGGACACGGTGGTGGGTGTCAGCGTTGCGCCGAGATCGAGCGGAAGTCGAGATCCTCGAAACGGTCGAGGTCTTCCAAAACGTCAATCGTGGCCTCCGTACTTACCTGGAGCGAGAAATGGTACGCTGGCCCACCGATCGAGCCGGCAGCCTGTTTCTCAGCTTCGACGATACCCTGCATGTCGAGCTCAAGCAGGTGATCTTTCATCCGACGCTGGACGAGTTTATCCGCGTCCGTTCGGTCGGCGATGTTCTGGTAGATCTGATAGAGGACTTTCGAACGGGCGGGCGTGTCTCCGGAGACTTCAAGCACGGTAACGGCAGCGAGCGAGAGTTGGGCCTGCGTCGTCATTTGACGCATCGCCTCGACGACTGTCTCGCGTTCGATGACGGTCTCCGCCTCACGAGCGTGAAGTTGTGAGACCGTCTCCGAGTCTTCGCGATCAGCGACTTCCCCCGCCTTGCGGAGATACTTGATCGCCTGTCGCGCGTCGCCTTTGTCCTGGGCGGACATCGCAGCGATCAACTCGATGACCCCATCGTCGAGGACGTCACTCTGGAAGTCCGCATCCTCGGCACCGTTGTTTTCGGCGACTTCGTGGGGGTTAGCCCCCTGAGAAATTGCGGACACGGTGGTGTGTGTCGTATCGCGGAAGGCCTTCGCGGCACGCCGACGGAGAATTTGCTGGAGTTCGCCCGCGTTGTACGGCGAGAAAAGAATCGAGTCGTCATAGAGCGAGGACTTGACCTTCGGTGAGAGAGAGTCACGCCACTGGAGGTCGTTGCTAATGCCGATTACGCTCGGGTAGACGTGCTCTCCAACGTGGCCCTGGGCCCGCGCTCGTGAGAGCGAGTAAAGGAGACGGTCGTCGTCGCCGAGCGCATCGATTTCGTCGAGGACTAAAATGATCGTCCCGCCGATATCGTCCATCGCCTCAAACATCATGTCCATGACGACATCGGTTGAGTACCCCGTCGGTCGGTCGGCACCCGTCAGTTGTTGATATATCCGAGACGCGGCTTTGTAGGAAGTCGAGAGATCGTGGCTCTCACAGGAGATGTAGCACGTCGTTAAATCGAGATGTTCGGACTCCTGTTCGGCGTGGTACTGGAGTTCGCTGAGTTCAGCTTTCACGGCCGCGGTCTTCCCTTGCCCGGCCTTTCCGTGAATGAAGACGTTGTTCGCACCGGCGCCGCGGGCGGCCGGAGAGAGCGAGTCGTTGAGCGCGTCCATTTCGTCCTGTCGCTCCGGGAGCGTGTCGGGATGATGTTCCTCCCGAAGCGCCTCCTCGTTCGCGAAGATCGGAGACGTAGCGGAATACCGTGACATGCCCCGACGTGTGCGTCGAAGTACCATAAACCCCCATGTCCGTAATGTCTCGAATGTCCGTAACCCCTACCACACCCACACCACCGTGTCCGCAATTCGAGTCAACAGCTGTCGGACGGTGTTGCGCGCTTCAAACGCTGTTTGCATATAAAGAATTGCCGTATCGCTAATAGACCCCATCTAAAGGTCTACTACTACTACACTACTACTAGACTAACTACTACTAGAGAAACAACTAAGTAAATACGAACAACCGCGTCGCCATCTCAGCTCCCGGAACCGCTGTAACCGTGGTTTTCGAGGGATTTCGTCTCTTACCCCCACCCACCGTTGGAGCGAGAAATTGCGGACACGGTGGTGTGGGTGTAGTCCTAGAACTGTATCCAAGTGGAATTGCGGACACGGTGGTGTGTGGTTAGTTATCGGATTCTCCGAATTCGGGTTCTATGGGCATTGTAGACGGTAGAAATTACGGACATGGTGGTGTGTGGTAGACAGCCGTGTCGGTATTGGTTGATATCTTGTTATACTAACTATAATTGCGGACACGGTGGTGTGTCCCCCCTCCATTATTTCCTGCTCCAGGTGGTATCCGGGATCTGCTCCGAACGACCTGCACCGTTCTTGTACCACTGTCGGTCCTGATAGCGCCCCCCGCCTAGAACACTTGGCACGGGGTGTGTCTGCGTTAACCAACGAACCGCCTTCTAGCCGTCTGTTGTTGGTTAATTCGAAATCCTTGCGCGCTACTCCTCGCCGAATAGGTTCGCAACCTGCGCTTCGACTTTCGCCTCCGAATACGCCCGCGCATAGTCGTGGACGTCGTCAATGACCGCCTCGAATTCTTCGTCGTCGTACGGTTCACTTTTCTCGACGACCCAGTGACCGTCCTGCTCTCGGGAGAGGTAGCGAATATGCTCTGCCGTGATGACGATGATGTCCTCCGTTACCTCGGCATCGCCCTCCGAGGGTTGTTTCCACGTCACCGACATCGCACGCTCGACGCCATCCGCATCGTCGATCTGATCCAGGTTCGATTGTGAGAGCGGTGCGTCAGGGAGTGCGGACACGATACCGTTCTCTGCCATGCGTCGTATCGCCGCCGGAGAGATATGAACATGGCTTCTCACAACGATATATTTCAGCAGGGGGCAACCCGGGCCTTCCAACTCGTGAAGACTACGTCAGGACTTGACTACCGTTCCTTATCCGACTCCTAGTGAGACAGTTTGAACACAACTCGGGTCGTCTCGACCGTTTCAACAATTCATTTGCTCATTACTATGACCAGACCGAATCGACGGTTCGGTTATCCACCGCCAACTGGTGAGGTACTGGATAGTATTCTAAATTCTAGGCGAGGGTATCCAGGAACTAACTATTGCTAAAATCCGAGTAAGTGCCTAATAGATTGAATCATCGTCTTCGTACTCCCAGTTAGCAGCCTCTTCCCGGTTTTGTCGGTGCCGTTCAACGACGGGATCCACTCTCTCTGAATCGTGTGCTAGGGTCCAACCCCCGCCGTCCTCCTCAACGAGTGCCTGATTTTGGAGTCGATTCAGGTGTTCTATAACTGTAGTCTCACTAATATCCGTTGTCCGCGCTAATTCAATGGTGGTCATCGCTTGCCCCACTGTGAGCTCTTCTAACAGTATATTCCCCGGTGACCGGAAGGAACCATCGTCGCTCCGATTCGTGTCGACTTGTTTAAACTCACCTGACTTTGGAGACCGCTGTTGACCGTGCTCCGTCTCCCAAGCGTCAGAATTCTCTCCCATCAATATCATTACGTCACTACTCCTCCTAATACTTATTTCAATCCGGAAGACAGAACCCTGTTATCGTAGTTCAGGTAGTCAGTACAGATATTATCTTGTAATCCTCACAAAAGCGACGACGGACGGAAAGGGCAACGGCGGCTTCTGCATAATCGCACAGTACCTGAAGACGTTCTTGCCCACTAGTTTCCTGATGGATGTTAACCAGCCCCGCGCCCCGATACTGCGTTGGCTAGAGTTACGGGTGATCTAACTCCAGCATGCGGTCACGTTTTCGAAGATGTTCTGCAAGTGCTTGATAACAGTCTGCACAGCTATCTTCAACCGACCGATGCGTCGCGACGGTACCCAAGGTACCCCAATTGCCGATCAAGACGAGTCGCTTTCGGGCTCGCGTCAAGGCCACGTTGAGGCGGCGTTTTCCCTCTTCTGGAAACTCTAAGAATCCGCTATTCCCTCTATCGTTACTCCGGACGAACGAGACGATGATAGCTTCGCGTTCGCCGCCTTGGAACGAGTCGACAGTATCAATCGTGATGCCTCTCGCAAGTGATGAGTCGACCTGACTAAGTGCTGTGTATATCGGCACTGTCTAGTTAAGCCAGTTTGAGGAACGAGCAGGTCATTGAGTTTCTTGGTCAAGATGCTCGCAGACCTGCTCGTTCCTCAAACTGGCTTAACTAGACAGTGCCAACCTGTCCTTACTGTTCATCTAGGTAAAATTGGGGAGAGTGTTCATCAGATCTCTGAACTCTTCTTTCGACTTCAACACTTGAAAGCCCGAGTGAACGACTTAATCAGCCCCGGACATCGAACCAAAGAGGCCGATCAATCTTCGGTTAAGTGAAGAAACCGCCAAAGTCGGTGAATTGCTCATCCACGAGGTCATCAATCGTATTCATAGCCTTGGACTGAAAACTCGGACATGATTTTGCCCCCGGTCAAGGTTAATATCAACCTGTATTTCACAGTGTATACAGAAGCAGTAAGTATTGAACCTTCTAGGACGGTCGATTTCTCCTTGTGAGGCATCTTCTCCAATTGCGCTCTGGCAGGCCCACCCCTCTATGTAGCCGACAGTGGACGTGCTCCTGAAATCAGACGGCCAACCGATGAGTTCCAATTCCGGATGTCTGAGCTCGGAATCACCCTCCCGAATTGGGTGCCAAGCCCCGAGTCAGGCAGCACCAATGGATACGTTGGCGGCGTTGAAATCGGGATAGAGCGGCGTCACGCTGACCCACCGGCCGTTGCTGAGCTGTGTAACCGCTGCTTCGACGCGGAGGAGTGACTGATAAGCCACGAGTCTAATCCGGGTATCGGAACTCGGCCTCATAGCGATGTATCGGGCAGGGGCAGGCAAGGTGCAGTTCCAGGGCTTCGTACGGGTCCGTCTGTTCGTGGGCTTCGAGACAGATCTTCAGTGACTCAGGGCTACGAATCCGCAAGTCACAAAACGCACAGAAATGCGCCATAGTCGGTACACGATGCAATAGCGTAGAACTATTTGAACCTACGGCGTCACGCTGTTACACGGGATTATTTGAACCAGCTTGTCCTCTGGGGCACGTATGTGTGAGCAGTGTCATGCCGAGAGTGATGACGACTACTGTGGTAACTCGATCGCGGAACGACGGCGTAAGGCAGTTCGGTCAGTGTTGCAGCGGCATTCGGAATTCGGGCTTGATCCAGAGGACGTGACGTTTCGCTTTACACCCAAGGCGGAACAACAGTGCGTGCGAGTGAATCCGACTGCGGAGCCACGGTATGAGATTCATGCCCCGGAGTCGATGGGTCAGGCGATGGCCGGCGGCCCACCACTCCGTGGGATTGCCACTGCCGTGTGGATCCACTCTGACCACTCATTCGAGACGATCTGTGATACTCTTGATGTCAGTTCAGACTTGCTGTATGGGGCGGTATTCGTCTCGGAGCATCCACCAGTTGATGCTATCCGAGAAAGTGAGCGACCTGCGGCCAGAGCGTATGAAGAGTCACTCCGTGAGCAGAATACTGATTCAAACTGACTAGCGGTACGAGACATCGACACCTTCGAAGAGTTCGTTGCTGACCACGACGATTGCAGCAACTAGCTCCTCTCGGTCGGCAGGTTGTAGCTTCTCTACGCTATTATCAGCGCCAGGAAGTGTGCAGCGCGCGACAGCGTACGCGGCGTGACTCCATATTTGGTCGATACTTCGGTCCTGTTTGCAGCCGTGTACAAGCGAGATAAGTCACACGATATTGCGCTTCCCGTGCTCCACGGCATCGACGATGGAACGCTTCCGGAGGCAGTCGTCCTCGACTACGTGCTCGCCGAGACGCTGAACGGCCTCACGACCCATACCGGCCACGATGCAGCCGTCGATCTTCTCGATCGTATCGAAGAAAACGCCCGCTTCCACATCGACTCACTCACCACCGATTCCCTCGCGACGGGGAAGGCGCTCTTTCGCCAACACGAACCCCTCTCCTTCGTCGATGCCTGCATTGTCGCGTATATGCACACCGAGGGACTCGGCTACCTGTATGCGTTTGACGACGATTTTGACGCGATCGAGGACGTCTATCGCCTCGATACAGCGGCGAATCCCTACGATCCGAACTGACGCTAGCAGACGGTACGGCTGGTGACGATGTTCGGTCTCAGGATAGTCGTACCTCGTAGTCAGCCGCTAGCTCCTGGAGCTCGTCCCACGCCGGGAGCCGGTCAGCGTCGACCTCGCCGTGCCCCGATCCGATGCGGCCGTCGATACCGACGTTCCGGACCCGTTCCAGTATCTCCTCACCTCGTGTGAGGTATTTCTACCGTCAGAAGTGGTCGCGGAGCTCCGCGACATCACGCAGTACCAGGATATCCACGCCGCCGCTGCGAGCAACGTCCTCGCGGCACGTGGCCACTACACGGTCGAGGACCCCTACGAGCGCGACGATGTCCCGGACTCGCGGCCGACGTTCGGCCTCGATGACGGCGAAACCGACGGCATCGTCCTTGCGAACGCGCTCGCCGTCGACGGGTTTCTCACCGACGAGTTCGGCGGGACGAACTTCCCACTTATCCACGCCGTGTTGCAGGGACCGCGCATCGTCCCGACGCCGCGGCTCATCGTCGACTACGCACGAAACGGGCATCTGAGTCACGAGGAAGCTCGAACGCTAATCACGACGATTAGCCCGCATCGGAGCTGGGAGAACAGTCCGTACGTCACGCAATTGCTCCAGCGCCTCGATGCGTGAATATCCACCCGCGGTACGGGAATCCCACCGTCGTCGGACTCTGCCCGACGGCCTGAGGGACGTAGTCCCTCTCCGTTCACCGCGGGGAGGATGTCAGCACCCCGCATCTGCCGGATTCGGAAGGGTGTGTCTAGCGTATAGCTTACCCGTGTGGCAGTCAAAC
>Ga0207719_100091_pt1 | contig 79770 bp, 82 predicted proteins | sample A23P1SouthBayCA_2_FD_187279 | JGI IMG/M metagenome (GOLD analysis project Ga0207719, IMG submission 187279) | Aerobic enrichment media microbial communities from Eden Landing Ponds, California, USA - A23 P3 (3) (SPAdes) | ecosystem: Environmental > Aquatic > Marine > Unclassified | place...
GACAGCGAGTACGACGAGCGCCAGCAGCAGTTCGTTCACGAGGAGAATCACGCCGACGCCGACGATCACCGAGACGGCCGCGAGTACGAGAAACACGACCGCCTCGGGCGATCCGCGGCGCGCCCTCGCGACCGCAGTCTCGATGCCATCGATCCTGAGTCCGCGCGTGATCGACTCCCACGTGGACGCCGGCTTCGACAGGTTCGAAAGCGTCGCTGACGACCCGCGGTTCCGCTTCCCGTTCGTGTTCTTTCGGCGGACGACGGTGGCCCCGGTCGCTGAATCGATCTCCGTAGACCGGTCGCCGACTGACTGATCCGGACGCGATCCGCCCGCGCGCGCCCGATCGGACTCCGACTGTGAGGCGGTTTGGCGCTGTCCGGCAGATCCGTTCGTTTCCCCGGCGCTCGTATTCGTCCCGGCGCGCTCACCGTCCGTCGCGTTCGGAACGACCGTGAGATCGACGTACGACACCTCCGCGCCGTACCCCGAAACGATCTTGAGCCGGCCGGTCACGGGTCGTCGGTCCGGGAGCACGCCGATCGGAATGCGCTTCGTCGCGCCCTCTTCGACGTAGTGGTTCACTTCGTCGACGCGAGACACGCGCGAGAGGTCGTCGTCGAGATGGAGGTGGACGTGGACCGCACCGCCCGTATTGTGTAGCGCGATGTGGAACGGTCCCTCCGCGGTGAAGGATCTGGGGGCGTCGATCGAGTGGACGGACCCCGCGTTCAGTTCCACGTGGAGCGACTCTGGCACATCGGCGACGACGCGGCGTATCTGTAAAAGGTTTTATGCGACCTGCGGGTGTCGGCGCGGGCTACTCCTCGTCGCGCATATCCGGCGGCAGCAGGTTCGGAATCCCGTCCTCGATCGGGTACACTTCGCCCGTCACCGTGCCGATGAGTCGGCCTTCGAGGATCTCCTCGCCGTCGCGCTCGTCGACTTCGAGTTCGAGGTCGCTCTTGTCGAGGGGGTCACAGAGGATGTCCATCAGTGACTCTTTCATCACGCTACGAGAGGAAAGCGGCGGTGAAAAGGCTACGGGTTCGCCGACAGTACTCGGCGTGCGCCGAGCACTATCGGGCTACTGCTCGAAGGGGTTCTCCAGTTCGATCGTCTGTGCGCGGTCGGGACCGACGCCGACGGCGTAGATCGGTGCGCCGACCTCCTCGGAGAGGTACTCGAGGTACGCCTGTGCGTTCTCCGGGATCGCATCGTAGCCCTCGTCGGCGACGGCCGACCAGTCGACCTCCGGCCACGGCTCGAACTCGCGGAGGTTCGGTTCACACTCGCCCCAGCGCTCGGTCGTCGCGGGCATCGTGAGCAACTCCTCGCCGTCGAGGTCGTAGGAGTGACCCACCTTCACCTCCTCGAGGCCCGCAAGGACGTCGATGTGGTTCACGGCGAGGCCGGTGAAGCCGTTCGCGCGAGCAGCGTGGCGGAGCATCGGCACGTCGAGCCAGCCGATCCGGCGCGGTCGGCCGGTGACGGTGCCGAACTCGCCGCCCTTCTCGCGGATGTAATCGGCGAGGTCCTCGTCGTCACCGGTCAGTTCGGTCGGGAGCGGCCCGGTGCCGACGCGCGAGAGGTACGCCTTGACGATGCCGACGACTTCCCCGCGGCCGACGACCGTGGGGCCGACGCCCGTGCCGGTCGCCGCGCCGCCTGCGGTCGGGTTCGAGGAGGTGACGTACGGGTAGATCCCGTGGTCGATGTCGATCGAGGTGCCCTGTGCGCCCTCGAACAAGACGTTCTCGCCGTCGTCGACGTGCGAGCCGAGGAACTCCCCGGCGTTGACGGTCATCGACTCCGCTTGCAGGCGCTCGCCGATCGCCTTGTACTCCTCGAAGACGGCGTCGACGTCGAACGCCTCGCCGGCGTCGACCCCGAAGACGTCCTCGGCGAGGGCGCGCTTCTGGGGAACGACGTATTCGAGACGCTCGCGGAGGACCTCCGTATCGAGCAGGTCGCCGACGCGAATCCCGCGTCGGCCCGCCTTGTCCTCGTAGGTGGGGCCGATGCCGCGGCCGGTCGTGCCTGCGTCGAGGTCGGAGTCGGATTTGGCCTCCTCCTCGATGCCGTCGAGCACGCGGTGATACGGCATAATGACGTGTGCGCGTCGCGCCACGCGGACGTCGGGATCGAGGCCGCGCTCGCGGAGTTCGTCGATCTCGTCGAACAGCGTGTTCGGGTTGACGACGCATCCGTTGCCGAGCACGCCGACTTTGTCGCGGACGGCGCCGCTCGGAACCAGCGAAAGCTTGTACTCGTCGCCGTCTTCGACGACGGTGTGGCCGGCGTTGTCGCCGCCCTGATACCGGGCGACCACGTCGGCGTCGCCTCCCCACAGGTCGACGAGAGCGCCCTTGCCCTCGTCGCCCAGTTGGGAGCCGACGATCGTGACGGTCATACACGGCGGTTCTGCGCGCCCCGTGAAACCCATTACGGTCCGCCGTCGCGAGATGGTCACGAAAGTGGATACCACTGCAGGAGGATCGGCGCACCTGCCCACTTCCGTGCGGAAAAGAACGAGCTACGCCCCGGGAGATACACTCGGTCCGTTGTGGGACTTACCGCCGCCAGTGACTCCTGACCCGAATCGTTAATTACGCTCCCATTCCTACGGTCTGATACCCACTGTGCCGCGTTTTGTCGGGCCGGAGGGTAACATTTAAATCCCGCCCAGACAAGTTAACAGATGACATGATAGACCGACTCGAAAAGGAAGTGGATATGCTTGAACGGCATTTGCAGGTCCTGAAAATGGTCATCGAGAGCGAACCGATCGGGATCGTGAAGATGTCGAACGAGACCGGCTACCCACACCACAAAGTCCGCTACTCGCTGCGCGTCCTCGAAGAGGAGAACCTCATCGAACCGTCCAGCCAGGGTGCAATCACCACCGAGCGGACCGCCGAATTCGTCGACGAACTCGACGAGAAACTCGATCAGATCGTCGACAAACTCGACGAGATGAAGATCGAAGAGGCCGTCGAAGTCGAAAGCTGAAACCGTAACCGTCCCGCCCACGTCTCGTCTCTGTCTCGTTTTGCTTACAGATCCGGGACGTTCAGGTGGAACTCCCCGTTTCGCGCCTCGACCAGACAGAGGTGGTAGCCGCGCTTTCGCGAGAGTTTCACGTGCGATAGCTTCTTGGACCGCGAGAGCAGGCCGCCGCCCGTCTCCTCGGAAACCGTCTCTAAGGCCCCGGGTTCGTAGAACGACTCGGTGACGTAGAAGCCCGCCGCGAGCGACTCGTCGTTCGAGGCGATCGTGCCCGTGTTCTCGACCAGCGAGCCGACCATCGCCTCGGTGGTCGCGTTCCGCGAGGCGTTGATGTCGGCGACGAACAGCGGATCGCCCATCTTGTCCCGGAAGATGACGTCGAAGTCACGCTGCTCGACGCCGTCGGGGGTGTCGACGCCGACAGTCCCCGACAACTCGACGCGGTCAATCTCCGGAATCGCGTCGAAGACCCCCGCGAGACCCGATCGATTGCCGGTCTCGCCGATCTCGTAGAGGAGATTCGTCACGACCCACTGCGCGAAGGCGTACTCGGTGCTGTCGTGGAGGAACGCCTCGTATGGCTGCCCGTCGACGGCGAGCCCCTCGGTCTCGAAGGTGGTGTGGTGTTCGAGCCGGAGGTTGTCGCTGACGTCGGCCCGCGACGCCGCGCCGTCGTGGGCGTGCTCCAGCGTCGCCTCGCCTTTCCGGTCGTAGCGGACGAACAGGTTCGTCCCCGAGAGCGCCTGGTCGACAGACATCGATTGTGAGGGAGCGCCGCCGGTGTCGCCGCCCAGCCGTTCGAGCTCGTTCTCCAAGCGCTCGACTTCCGCTTCGAGCGTCTCGCGTTCGGCTTCGAGTTCCTCGACGCGCTCGCGGTACTCCTCGCGTTCGGCTTCGAGTTCGTCGATCCGCTCGCGCTGTTTCGTTCGCGCCTCGGCCAGTTCGTCGCGTTCGGATTCCAGGGACTGAACGCGCTCTTTCGCTTTCGACAGGCGTTTTTCGAGCCGTTCGACGTTCGGCTGTTCGCCCTCCGCTGCTGAGCGCGTGCCCGACTGTGCGGTCGGTGCCGAGTCCGCCGTTTCGGAGGCGCTCGATCGGCCCTGGGCGGCTTTCTGTGCGGTCCGCTTTCGCTGCATCTGCGCGGCGCGTTCGCCCGCCGATCGGCGATCCTGCTCGGCGCCCGCGGCCTGTGCTGTCGTCCCGTTCGAACTCGACTCGCTGGGGTCGAGCGACGGGATCGTCTTCGCCTCCCGCCAGCGTTCCTCGTCGGAGAAGACCCCGTCTGCGGCAGCACCTTTCTGCGTCGGCCCCGCGACGGTGGCATCGCCCGTGTCGCCCGCACCCGACGCCGTCTCGGAGGATGGCTCCGACGGCTGGCGATCGTCCGGCCGTGTGACTCTAGAGCCGGTGTCAGTTGCGTGTTCGTCTTCGGCACTCGTCTCTCCTTCCGCCTCGGTGCTGTCCGCAGTCCGGCCCTCGGGAGTGGTAGCGCCGGGTGGGTTCGCGGTGCTCGCAGGGTCGCCACCCCGAGGGGCGTCCGAGGACTCGTTGGCTCCCGCGTCCGCCGTCGTCGGTCCCCCGCCGGAACCGTCGTCCGTCGGGGAGTCGCCTGCTGTCGGATCGTCAGCTGTCGACGCCTCGTCGTCTGCCGTCGGGCCGTCGGTTGTCGCGTCGGCTGCAGAGCCGGGAGCTGCCGCCGCATCAGGATCCGCTGTCGCGGTCGGCTCCTCGTCGTCGGCCGCTGCCGTCGCGTCGTCGGCGGTCTCTGCCGCGTCCTCGGTCTCCTCGCTGGCTCCGTCCTCGGCACTCGACGCGTGGCCTTCGGCCGTTTCCGCCTCGTCGGTCGCCAGTTCCGGGATGTCGACGATCTCGACGTCGACGTCGACGACCTCGTAGATCCCGACCTCGTCGGCGGCCGTCTCGAAGGCCTCCTCGCCCGTGACGAGCCGTTCTGAACTCCCGACGAAGGCGGCGCTCATCGACTTGCCCCCGTGGTAGACGACGTAGTAATCCCCCGAGAGAACGTTTTCCGAGAGCTCGATGTAGCCGGTGAATCCGCCGTTCGAGAGCGTCTGGTCGGCGTCCGAGAGCGGTGTCTTGTTCGTGTAGTACCTCGCTTGTGTCTCTCCCCCGCGTTCCTGCATCGAAAAGAGCAGCGGGAGGCTCGGGTCTGCCGCGCGGTACGCGGTCAGCTCAGCGTCCTCGAAGTCCCCGATTGCCCCCTCGAAAACGCCGACGACGCGGCCGTTCAAGAAGAACGCCCACGCCATCCCGGCAGAGACGGCTCCGCTGAACTCCGCGTCCGCGAGCTCGTGGAGCCCCTCGTATCCGTCCGGTGTGGCGACCGTCTCCCAGTCGGTCACCACATCGATAGTTCGACTGTTCATCCCTGTGTGTATCACAGAATCCAGATCAAATACTTTCCGGAGGGCCAGGCCCTCGGCCGGCAGGTGCCAGGTACACGGGCGCAGGCTTCCGATCTCGCGAACCGGCGTCAGACGATCGTCGGACGCCCCGGGCGCTTCCCGGCGTCGGACGGGTCGGCGGCGGCTGCTTCGGCGAACTTTTCCTTTCCGACTGTAAGCCACTGGTATGGCAGACGGTTCGACCTGGTCGCCTTCGGAAGCCCAGCGACGGCTCGGTCTCTACCTCAGCATCGGGGTCGGTGCCGTCGTGTTCTACACCGTTCTCTACCGATGGACGATGGCGACCTTCGAGGGCGTCACCGTAGGCTGGGTCGAATCGGCGCACATCGTCGTGGAGACGTTCACGACGACGGGCTACGGGGAGGACGCGAGCCTCTGGAGTGCGACCCCGACGTACCTGCTCTCGATGGCGATGCAGTTCACCGGCGTCGCGCTCATCTTCACGACGCTGCCGCTTTTCGTCGTCCCGCTCGTGGAGCGGGCGCTCGAACGCAACCCGCCGCGGGAGACGTCGCTGACCGAGCACGTGATCGTCACGCCGCTCACCACCCACGGCGAGATCCTCATCAGCGAACTCGAGGCGAAGGGGATCGCTTACCTCGTGCTCGAACCCGATCGCGAGCGCGCTCGCGAACTCCACGGCGAGTACGAAGTCGTCCACGGCGACCCCGAGTCGGTGTCGGATCTCCGCGCGGCGAACGCCGACGCTGCGGTCGCACTCGTCGCCGACAGCGACGACCAGACGAACGCCAGCGTGGTTCTGACCGCCGAGCAACTGGATTCGGACGTCCGAATCGTCAGCCTCGTCGAGGACCCGGACGTCGCGGACTACCACCGATACGCCGGGGCTGACGACGTCGTCCTCCCGCGGCAGTTGCTCGGCGAAAGCCTCGCGCGAAAGGCCGCCTCGCCCATCGTTCCCAGCGACGACGCGATCCCGCTCGGCGACGGCTTCGAGATCGCGGAGGTGTTGATCCATCCCGACAGCAAACTCGAAGGCCGGACGATCGCCGAGTGCGAGGTCGGTCGGCGGACCGGCGCGAACATCATCGGGCTCTGGTCGCGCGGCGAGTTCGTCACGCCGCCCTCCCCGCACACGATCCTCGACGGTCGCACCACGCTTCTCGTCACCGGCCGGGAGGAACAGCTCTCGCGGCTCAGAGAACTCGCTCGCTCGGAGGCGCGCCGGCACCGGCAGGGGCGGGTCGTCGTCGCCGGTCACGGCGAAGTCGGCGCGACGGCCGCCGAGGCGCTGACCGACGCGAACGTCCCGCACGTCGTCATCGATCAGCGAGACGAGTCCGGTGTCGACGTCGTCGGCGACGTTACCGACCCGGAGACGCTTCGTCGAGCCGGCATCACCGACGCCGAGAGCGTCCTCATCGCGCTCGACGACGACACGACCGCCACCTTCGCGACACTCGTCGTCGAACGCCTGGCTCCCGACGCGGAGATCATCGTCCGGGCCAACGACGCCGCCAGCGTCCCGAAAATCTACCGGGCGGGCGCAGAGTACGTCCTCGCGCTCTCGACGGTCAGCGGGCGGATGTTGGCGTCGAACCTCACCGACGAGGAGGTCATCGCACCGCAGTCGCAAGTCGAGATCGTTCGGGTCGACGCGCCCGGTCTGGCCGGCCTGTCGCTCGCCGAGGCGGACGTCCGGGCGCGGACCGGGAGCACCGTGTTGGCGGTCGAGCGCGGCGACGACCTCCGGACCGACGTCGGTCCGGAATTCACCGTCCAGTCGGGCGACACAGTCGTCGTCGCCGGGACCGACGACGCCGTCAATCGCTTCAACGAGACGTTCGGTTGAGTCGACCGACGACGGTTCGCTGCGGCGCTTGGCGCCCGCTTAGGGCTGCCGCTTGCCGATCTCGACGATCGCGTTCGCGAGGACCTCGATCCCGACGCCGATGCTCTCCTCGTCGACGTCGAACGTCTCGGTGTGGTGACCGCTCGGATGGTCCGTGCCGACCCCGACGTACGCCGCTTTCCCGCCGCGTTCCTGGACGTGCTGCATCAGGTACGTCGCGTCCTCACTCCCGCCCAGGTGGTCCGACTCGAGGACAGACGTCACTCCGCCGGTGGTTCGGGCGACGTCGCCGACGAGGGCGGCGAGTGCCCGGTCGCTCGCCGTCGACGGAGCGCGCCCGGTGGTGGTCACGTCGACCTCGCAGTCGTGCATCTCCGCGGCCGAGCGGAGCACACGCCTGGCTTTCTCGTCCATATACTCCATCAGTTCGGTGGTGTCGCCCCGCACCTCGCCCTCGATGGCGACGCGCTCGGGGACGATGTTCGTCGCCGTCCCCCCTTCGATGACGCCGACGTTGACGCGGGTCGCGCCGCCGGCGTGCCGCGAAATGCCGTAGAGGTTCTGGATCGCCGCCGCGGCCGCCTGCATCGCGTTCCGACCCGTCTCGGGCGCGATGCCGGCGTGTGCCGGCGCGCCCTCGAACTCCGCTTCGAACTGTGAGACCGCGAGGAATCCGTCGATGCCCGCGACGATCTCGCCGGAGGGGTGGTCGAGACCGATGTGAACGGCGAGCAGGTAGTCCACGTCGTCGAGGTGCCCCGAGTTCGCCATCGGCTCGCCGCCGACGATCCGCTCCTCGCCGGGTTGGAAGAACACCTTCAGCGTGCCCTGGAAGTCGCTGTCGAGGACCGCATCGAGGACACCGATTCCAATCGTCGCGTGGGCGTCGTGTCCGCAGGCGTGCATATAGCCCTCGTTCGTAGAGCGGTACCCGCCCGCCGCTGGCGCGTGCTCGTCAGCCCCTGATTCGGTGATCGGCAGCGCGTCGATGTCGACACGGAGTGCGACCGTCGGGCCGTCGCCGCGCTCGGCGACTGCCAGCGCACCCGTGTTGCCGCCGGCAAGTCGGTCGAGGATGTCCTCGCGAGCGCCCGCCTCGCGCGCACGTTCCAGCCACTCCTTGAGTTCGTCGTCGTCGGGGACGCCGGCGCGGTCGTCTGCGAGGACCTCCGATCCGACGTAGATCGCGTCCAGACCGCGCGTCTCGAGTTCGTCGACGATCCGCGCGGTCGTGTAGAACTCCCGCCAGGCGGGTTCGGGATGGCGATGCAGGTCGCGACGGAGTTCCACGAGGTCGGCAGCAGTCATACCTGTCTCTGGATCGTCGGGTGGTAAAGTCGCGTCGGAGGCGAGCACCTACTGCCTCTCTCCAGTACCGTCCGGATCGGTTCGTTTATCGGTGACGGCTGCAACCGGTCTGTCGATGAGTGATAGTAGCGATGCATCCAGAACGTTGAGTTTCTACGGCGGCCGGGCCGCAAGCGCGATCCCGATCGCGTTTTTCATCGTCTGGGCCGTCTTCCAGAGCGGACTGCTCGGAATCGGCGACACGACCGGCCTCATAATCGGAATCCTCGTGGGGCTCGTCGTGGGAATGTTCTTCGTCAAGGGTCCGTGGAAGACCTACGCCGACGTCCTCTTCGACGGAATGACCCAACGGGTCGCCGCCACAGCGATCGTAGCGTGGCTGTGGGCCGGAATGTTCGCCGAGACCATCCAGGTCGGCGGGTTCGTCGACGGCCTCGTCTGGGCGGCTGACGCCGTCCAGGTCGGTTCGGGCCTGTTCCCGGCGCTGACGTTCCTCCTCGCTGCGCTGTTGGCGACGGGGATCGGTACCGGCTACGGGACGGCGATCGCGTTCACGGCGCTGGTGTTCCCGGCGGGCGTCGCGGTCGGCGCCGACCCGGTGCTGCTGTTCGGCGCGATCCTCTCGGGAGCCGTCTTCGGCGACAATCTCGCGCCCGTGAGCGACACCACGATCGTCTCGGCCGTGACGCAGAACGCCGACATCGGCGGCGTCGTCGCCTCGCGGCTGAAGTACGCGATCGTCGCCGCGGTGTTCGCGTTCGCGGCGTACCTCGCGGCTGGCCAGACGATGCAGGGGACGCCCGTCGACGTCGCCGGCGCGGGCGGCGCCGGGACCGCGCTCGGCCTCGTCCACCTCGCGTCGATCGGCGTCGTGATCGTGACGGCGATCCGCGGCCGTCACATCGTCGAGGCCATCTCGTGGGGTATCGTCCTCTCGGTGTTTCTCAACCTCGCGTTCGGCCTCGCTGAGGTGTCTGCGATGCTCGCCTTCGAGGCCTCTCAAGAGTCCGCGCTGGTGCAGTCGATCGACGCGCTCCCCCTCATCGGGGCGTTCGTCGTCCCCGTGGCTCCCGGCGACGCGGCCGTCGCGGGCAGCCTCTACACGGGCGCAGCGGGCTTTTTCCCGCTCATCGTGCTCGTCCTCTTGATCGTCGCGGCCGCGCAGGTGATGCAGCGCGGCGGGGGCTTCGAGGCGATCCAGGAGTTCCTCCTCGAACGGGTCGCGACGACGGTCCGCCGCGCGGAGACGACGATGGTGCTCGGCACGGCGCTGGTCAACGCGATGATCACGATCAACACCGCCGCCGAGATCGCGATCGCGCCGTACATCAAGACGCTCGGGCGTCGCTTCAACATCAACGGCTACCGCCGCGCGAACATCCTCGACGCTAACACGTCGGCGCTCGGCTACATCTTCCCGTGGGGCGGCGGCCTGCTCGCGGGCTACTCGGCGATGCAGCGACTGCCCGAGCAGTACGAGTGGTTCACGCAGGCGATGGTGGTCAACCCCGCCTCGGTCTGGCCGTTCGTTTTCCACGGGTGGTTCCTCGTCGCCGTCTTCCTGCTCGCGGCGTGGACCGGCTACGGTCGTGAGTACATTTCCGACCGCGCCAGCGAGGAGGTGAGTCGCGTATGAGCCGCTTCGAGAAAGTGCTCGCTGGCCTCACCTTCCGTACTGCCACACCGTCCTTCGAGGTCGGCGACGAAGTCCCAGCGTTCGTCACCGGCCAAAGCGAGTCGGGACTGCTCGTCCGCGTCGGCGACACCGTCTTGGAACTGCCCGACGCGGACCCCGCGCTCTTGGACGCGAAAGTCACGATCAAAATCGAATCGTTCGACGAGGGACAACACCGCGGGACCGCCCGCGTCGTCGACGTGCTACAAGACGGCGAGTAACGCCGCGAACGAAGGGAGTCAGTCCCGCAGGTGTCCGAGCGGCTTCTTCTGTTCGACTTCGATCTCGACGTGGAGGCTCTCGGGGAAGTCCATATGGCCGACCTCGCGGGCGATGTGATCGTTCCCGTGGATCTCGAGCTTTCGGGAGTAGACGGTGTAGCTCCACGAGGAGAACTCGTCGCCCGGTTGGAGCGATCGATACTGCGGGACGGCGACGGTCTCCGGCGGGTCCGCGTGTGGGCCTTTACACTCCGCGCCTTTGCGTTCGAGCATCGATTTGAGTTCTGAGACTTCCGATTCCAGTTCGTATCGGTTCCCCGACTGGAAGTGTAGTTTTGTGACGAAGGTCATGGCTGGGGTCTCGCTGGGATAGAAGATACGTCGTCACCGAGCCCTAAAAACACATCCATAGGACGGCAGTAACGCCAACGAGCCTTCTCTGCGACTCGAAGACCCCGACAGAGTCGACCCTCTGAGAGCGCGGACCTGTCCAAACGTCCGATAGCCTCTTAACTCCCTACCCGGTTTATCCATCTAATGACTGTGGAAGCGGTTAGCGCTGGAGCGATCCTCTTCCGCGACACCCGCGGCGAACGGGAGTATTTGCTCCTGAAGAGCCGTCCGGGGGACTGGGAGTTCCCCAAAGGCGGGGTCGAAGGGGAAGAGGAGCTCCAGCAGACAGCCATCAGAGAAGTGAAAGAGGAGGCCGGAATCGAAGATTTCCGTCTTATCGACGGATTCCGCGAGGAGTACGACTACGTCTTCGAGGCGAACGGGAAGACGATCCACAAGACCGTCCACCTGTTCATCGCCCGCTCGTTCGAGGCGAGTGCGGAGCTCTCGAACGAACACCGCGACCTGCAGTGGCGCGACTACGAGCAGGCGACCAACACGATCACACAGGACGGCCCCCGCGAGATCTTCGAGCAGGCACACGAGTACCTCGACCAACTCGCCGCCGAAAACGGCGAGACCGGCGAAGGCAAATACCTCGCGTAGGCGATCGGAGCCTGACGCGTGTACCCCGGCACCGCCGAGTTCGGCTTCGAGTTGCTCGTCTGCCGCTGGGCAGAGACCGCCTGGCCGCCCGAGGAGCGGCGCGACGACGCCGTCGTCGTCGCCCGACAGCTCGGCACGCGGGAGCGCCGCTGGGACACGGTCGTCTTAGAGTGCGATCCGGACGGATTGGCCGCCCGCGCGCAGTTCGGCGAGCGCGAACTCGACTCGGATCTCCTGCACGTCGTCCGCAACGCCCCGGCCGAGTGGACGTGGTATCGCGACGCCCTGCCGGACCCGGGCTACCCCTGGCGCTACGTCCGCGCAGCGGTGCACCGCGCGGCCGACCGCGGCGTCGTCGAGACGCGCCGCCGGAGCAACCGCATCGAGATCCGGCGGATCGCGCCGTACCCCGAGTGGCTCCGCCGGATCGTCGCCATCGAGAACAAACCCGATCTCGACGCCTCGGCGGCCCGCGCGCTCTCGGCACAACTCGAACACGACGTCGAAACCGCGCACGCCGACGAGGTCTGGGTCGCGACCGAGGCGACAGACAGCCGCATCGAGCCGGCGCTGCTCGAAGACCTGCCGGTCGACGTGGGGATTTTGGCGGTCTCGTTCGACGGCGACGACGACAGCGAGGCCGCTGAACAGTCTTCAGACGCCGGTCAGCGCACCGCTGCGAGCGTCGAGTGGTATCCGAGCGAGGTGACCCCCGACGACACCGCCGGCGACGACGAGCGGCGGCGACGGCGGCTCGAACTCGCCGAGCGCGCGTACGGCCGCGGCTGGCGGTCGTACCACGAGACGATGCGGCCGGACTGCCGCCACTTCGAACTTCGCCGGTTCGGCCGCGCGCTCGTGCCGCACTGCGCTGTGAAGGAGCGCTCGCAGACCGCTGCGGAGTGTTCGGGCTCGTGCCCGGAGTTCGAGCCCGAACCGCCGACGTGGCGCACTCGGGGGTGGCCCGTCGAAGGCGGTCCCGGAAAGGGGATCAAACAGCTCCTCGACGGCCGGCGCGCGTGGATCCGCGCGCGAGAGTACGACAGCGAGTGAGAGTTCCGTCGGTGTGAACGCGCTGTGGGCCGGATCAGGAGTCGGCCACTTCGACGTCGATCTCCTCGCGGGGCGCGACCAGTCGGAACGTCGGCACCGTCCGGTAGATCACCTCGACGACGCCCTTCCGCCGGAGGCTCTGGAGCGCCCGGCGGACGTCCTCGACCGGCGGGTCGACGTCGAAGTCGTCGCGGACCTTGTTCAACACGCTCACGACGCTCTCGGAGCGCTCGTCGGGGCCGGCAACGACCTGGAACACCTGCGACTCCAGCGCCGGGACGCGGATCACGGAGGGGACGCCGCCCTCGTCTTCGCCGTCGCCTTCGACACCGGGTTCGACGTCGACTAACTCCGCGGCCTCGGCCGTCGCGCGAATGAGGCTGTTGTCGTCGCGGTAGTAGTAGTCTTTCAGGTCGCTTTCGAGGTACTGGTGGACCTCGCTGCCGGATTCCATCCCCCACTGGTCTTGGAGTTCTTTGTTTTTCGTCGGCTGCAGGCGGACGACGTCTGCGAGCCGTTCTTTCGCCTGCTCGGAGAGGGCTCGATTATCAGTCACACGCGGCCTTTCGCACTGTGGTATTAAGACGTTTCAACATCCGACACGCGGTCGCAGTGATCCCGGCCGCTTAAGTCTCCGAAGCGTCTGAGTCGGGGTAAGATGGAGTTCTGCGACGAATGCGGCTCGATGATGAAGACCGAGGACGACGTCTGGGTCTGCGGTAACTGCGGGTACGAGAAACCCCGCGATACGGCCGACGAAGAGCATATGACCTCGACAGCCGCCCGCGAGGAGAGCGAGGTCGTCGATATGTCAGACGTCGACGACGCGGAGATCGGGCCGACGACGACGGTCATCTGCCCGGAGTGTGGGAACGACCGCGCGCGCTACGAGATGAAACAGATCCGTTCGGCCGACGAATCCGAGACGCGGTTCTTCACCTGTACCGAGTGCGGCCACAAGTGGCGCGAAGACGACCACTGATACTGTCGGACAGAAGTTCGTGAATTACGTTGGCACCCACGGGGTGCCGATAGTGTTCACATCGTTCTGTCCGACAGTATGAGCCGTCGCTGTCGCATCGTTCGCATACTACGGCGGTTTTTCGGGTGACGCGTGCACCACCGAGTGGATATGCAGTCTTCGCTGTGATCCCTCGACCCCGCCCGTCGCTGCGAATTAAGTCGGTGGCGCCCGAACGAGCGTCCGTGACTGACGAGATCGCGCCGCCGAGCATCGACGTCCCCGATGGCTGGCGGCTGGTCTCTGAAGAGGTGACGGCACCGTTCGACGTGCGCGTGATCCGGATCGAGGCCCACACCCAGATCTACGAGGACGTCGAGCTTCGCGAGCGACTGGAAGCGGCGACGGGAACCGAGAATGGGACGACGTGGCGATTCGTCTTTGCCAGCCGGCTCCGCATCTCGCCCGCAACCTCGCCGTCGAAGTCGCTCACGCGCCTCGTCAGGGACCGTGCGACGTCGAAGTTCGTCGAGGTGCTCGAAGAACGTGGTTTCTCCGACGTCGACCGCGCCGACACGCACCGGATCGACGTGGACCATACGGCGGTGGAGGCGACGCGGTTCCGCGCGCAGGTTCGCGTCGACGGCCGCAACCGCCCCGTGGAGGCGTACTTCGCCGCGTGGCCGGCCGGTGAGGAGTACCTCCTCGCCGGTGGTGCGTACCCACTCACCGTCCCAGAGCCGGAGACGTTCGATCCTGAGTCCGCTCGCGAAGAACTGTTCGGAATGTTGCGTTCGATCGAGTGAGCGCGCTGGCCGTTCCGACCCTGCTCAGCGCTCGTTTCGCGCGAACGTGAGATAGCCAGTGTGGCCGACGCCCGCAGTCGACGGTCGGGAACCGCGCTCGCCGAAGTCCATCTCGCGTTGGATCGTCTCGAAAGTGTCGACGTCGCGGAGCCCCACTTCGCGGGCCGCCTGGACGGTCTCGCGACTGTTCTCGACGAACGGCGAGTAGACGGCGACGTGGCCGCCGTCCGCGAGGAGGTCGGGCGAACGCTCGACGACCGCGGGCGCGTCGCCGGTATCGAGCGTGATCACGTCGAAGGGGCCGTCCTCGGCGACGGCGTCGAGATGTTCCGTGAGGTCGCCCGTGCGGACGTCGACGCGGTCGTCGACGCCGGCGAGTCGCATATTCTCGCGTGCGACGTCGGCGAACTCGGCGTCGACCTCGTAGGTCACGACGTCGGCGTGCAGCCGGCCCAGATACGCCGACAGTACGCCCGTTCCCGTTCCGGCGTCCAGCACGCGGTCGCCGGCCGCGACGCCAGTGTGACCGATCACGAGGCCGATGTCGCGCGGGAGCATCGGCGCGCCCGTGCGCTCGAAGTGGTTGAACAGATCCGGCCCGCGCAGTCGACGGACCACGAACTCCTCGCCGAGATGCGTCTCCAGGACGTCGCCGGGTTCGACGTCTTCGGGGACGTCGAGCACGCCGAGGTCCGTCTGGAGTTCGTCGCCCGGGGCGCGGAGGTACTCGCGGTCGTCGTGGACGAGGAGGTAACTCACTCCAGCTGGGCGATGGCGGCCGCGAGGTCGCCCTCGGTCGCTTCGAGCGTCTCACGCGCCGTTTCGGCATCGACACCTGCGCGCTCTGCGACGAGTGCGACGTCCTCGTCGGGGATGCCGCCGGACTCGGCGTCGCCGCTTTCGAGCTCCGCGGTCTCGCTCTCGTCGGCTCCGCGCTCGCGGGATTCGGGCTCGCCGACGATCTGGTAGGTCTGCTGCCCCTGCGCGTCCATCCGCGTGACCTGCGCGTCCGAGAAGACGAGCTCCTCGTCGGCCGTCTTGATGACGACCTCCTCGGCATCGAGTTCGGTGACGTCGATGCCCATCTGTTCCATCATCTGCTGCATCTTCCGTGGGTTCATACCGCCTCCGCCGAACATAGTTGGTCGAATCGAAGGCGGCCGGTAGCAAAAGCGTGGCGAACCGTGCCGTTCAGGTGGGTCTCCGTCGCCCTGTCGATTCGATCGGACGGCGAACGCTCACTCGCTCGCCGCGTCGGGTTCGCGCTTGAGCCCGGTCACTTCCTCGATCGGCATCTCGAAGCCGACGATGGAGAGCTGTCGGCGTCCGACGCCGGTCAAATCCGGTGACCAGGCGTTTTCGTCCATCAGTTCGCCGATCTCGGCCCACTCGTCGGTTCCGAGTTCCCGCAGCGGGCCGAACGCGAGGACGCTCCGCCAGTCGGTCTGTGCGTTGAAATCGTACACTGCCAGGCACGCGCGCTCTGTCGTCTCGGTGAACGCGAGTTTGGTGCTGTCGGGCCGGAACTGCCAGTAGGCGAAGACGGCGCGCCCGGACTCGTAACCGAAGGAGATGGGGACCGCGTAGGCTCGGTTCCCGTCGGCCAAAGAGAGGACGCCAGTCCCCTGCGTTTCGAGGTAGGCGTCGATCTCCGCGTCGGTCATCTGTCCGCCACGCACCCGGCCGGGGGTCACGTCGCCGGCAACGTCGTCGGTCATAGCACGCCGTTTGTCGGCGTCCGTAATGGCCTTGTTCCCTTTGGAGCGACAATCCTCACGCTCCCGACCGTCGGACAGTTTCAATACCGGGCGGAACCCCACACTGGAGTATGTTCGACCCCGACGACCTCGCGACGATCCGGGAGGAAAAACGCGAGTGGGAGGCCGAGACGCTCTCACCGACGCTGGAACGCTTCGGGGAGCGACGGGAGACGTTCACCACCGATACCGGCGGGCAGGCGGTCGAACGGCTCTACACTCCCGACGACGTGGCCGACCTCGATCACGACGCCGACCTCGGATTCCCGGGCGAGGAGCCCTACACGCGCGGGGTCTACCCGACGATGCACCGCGGCCGGCTCTGGACGATGCGGCAGTACGCCGGGATGGGAACCGCCGCGGAGACCAACGAGCGGTTCCGGTACCTCATCGACCAGGGTTCCTCCGGGCTGTCGATGGCGTTCGACCTCCCGACGCAGAAGGGCTACGACTCCGACGCCGGGATGGCGGCGGGCGAAGTCGGCAAGGCGGGCGTCGCGATCGACAGCCTCCGGGATATGGAAGTCGTCTTCGACGACATCCCGCTGGACGAAGTCTCGACGTCGATGACGATTAACGCCCCCGCAGCGGTGTTGCTCGCGATGTACGTCGCGATCGGCGATCAACAGGGCGTCCCCCGCGATAAACTCCGTGGGACGATACAGAACGACATTCTCAAAGAGTACATCGCGCGCAACCTCTACATCTACCCGCCGGAGCCGTCGATGCGGCTCATCACCGACCTCTTCGAGTTCTGCGCGAACGAAGTACCGAACTTCAACACCATCTCGATCTCGGGCTACCACATCCGGGAGGCGGGGTCGACGGCGGCACAAGAGATCGCGTTCACGCTCGGCGACGGCATCGAGTACGTCGAAGCGGCCATCGACGCCGGACTCGACGTCGACGAGTTCGCCCCACAGCTCTCGTTCTTCTTCAACGCCCACAACAACGTCCTCGAAGAGGTGGCGAAGTTCCGGGCTGCCCGGCGAATGTGGGCGAAAATAATGGACGAGCGATTCAGCGCGGACGACCCCAAATCCAAGCAGCTGAAATTCCACGCTCAGACCGGCGGGTCGACACTCACCGCCCAGCAGGTCGAGAACAACGTGGTCCGCGTCGCCTATCAGGCGATGGCGGCCGTCCTCGGCGGCGCCCAGAGCCTCCACACGAACGGGAAAGACGAGGCGCTGTCGCTGCCGACCGAGCAGTCCGTGCGGACGGCGCTTCGGACGCAGCAGATCCTCGCGCACGAGTCGGGCGTCGCGGATACGATCGATCCGCTCGGCGGAAGCTACGCGATCGAGTCGCTCACCGACGAGATCGAAGCCGAGGCGTTCGAGATTCTCGATGAGGTCGACAGCCGCGGCGGGATGCTCGAGGCCGTGAAGTCCGGGTGGGTACAACGACAGATCCAGGACGTCGCCTTCGAGCGCCAACAGGAGATCGAATCGGGCGAGCGGATCGTCGTCGGAGTCAACGAGTACCAGGTCGACGAAGAACCGCAGGTAGACGTCGAAGACGTCGACGAGGCGGACGAGAAGCGGCAGAACGAGCGCTTGCAGGCGGTGAAAGACGAGCGGGACGAAGAGGCCGTCGAGGCGGCGCTCGCGACTGTTCGCGAGACCGCCGCGGGCGACGGGAACCTCGTGCCGCCAATCGTCGACGCCGTGAAAGCCTACGCGACGGTCGGCGAGATATCGAACGCGCTCCGCGAGGAGTTCGGCGAGTACCGTCCCGCGCGATAGCGGCAGCGGATTTTATCTCCGCGTCGCGCTACCGTCTCTCTATGCCGATGGCTTTCGACCACCTGGGTGTGGCGACAACCGACGGAGCAGAACTGGCAGGGACCTTCGAGGCGATCTTCGAGGCCTCGCTCGTCCACGAGGAGACGTTCGACGGGATGGTCGCCCGCTTTCTCGAACTCGACGGCGGCTACTTCGAGTTGCTCGAACCGCTCGAAGACGGCACGATCGCGCGCTACCTCGACAGCCACGGCCCGGGCATCCACCACGTCGCACTCCGGACCGACGACATCGACGCGGCACTCGAGCGCGCTCGCGACGCCGGCGTCGACCTCGTCGACGAGGAGTCGCGACCGGGCGCGTGGGGCCACGAGGTCGCCTTCCTGCACCCGAAGTCGACCGGCGGCGTCCTCGTGGAGTACGTCGAACACGGGGACGGAACGTAGCTGTCGGGCACCGGGAGAGCCGACAGTATTAGGCGACTCGTCACGTCCACACGCGTAGGATGCGCGATTGGCTCTCTCATCGGGTTCGGATCGAACCGGAGGGTGACGCTCTCGTGACTGCAGCGACGGGCGACGTCTACACGTTCGCGAACCTCGACGCGCTGGTCGACGACCTTGCCGGCCGACTCGCCGCGGCGGGCGTCGAACGCGGCGCACACGTCGGCGTCGTGTTGGATCCTCGGCTCGAATACGTCTGTCTGGTCCACGCCGCGATGCGACTCGGCGTCACGCTCGTTCCGATGGGTGACGAACTGACCGCCCGCGAGCTCGCCGGACAGATCGAAACGGCCGACGTGTCGACAATCGTCTGCGGCGACGCGACCGAAACGGCGGTTGTACACGCTCTCTCACGCGTGGCTGGCGAAGCCGCCGACGCTGACGGTGGTATTTCCGGCGAAGCCACCAATCCTGGCGAGGAGTCCGACTCCGACGACGAGACCGGTAGTGAGGACGAGTCTGGAAGCAGCGGCGAGGCCGATTTCGACGACGTGCCCGGCGTCGAGGACGGTGCCGGCTGTGACCGCATCGCCTCGGTCGTCACCGTCGACGAACCGAACACGGACGCCGTGGCCTCCCTCTCGGCGGTAACACCCGAGTCTGTGACCCCCGCGGAATGGTCGCTCGACGACACCCAACTCATCCTGTTCACGTCGGGCACTACTGGCGATCCGAAGGCCGTCCAGCTGACGACGGGGAATCTCCTAGCCAGCGCGGTCGCATCGGCGTTCCGTCTGGGATTCGACCCGGACGATCGGTGGCTCGTGACGCTCTCTTTGCACCATATGGGTGGGATCGCGCCGATTCTCAGAATGCCGCTGTACGGGATGACGGTCGTCTTCCGAGCGGGCTTCGATGCCGGGGCGGCAGCAGACGATCTGGACCGATACGACGCGACCGCCGTCTCGCTGGTCCCGACGATGCTCCGCCGGATGCTGGACCGCCGGGGGACGCTCACGGAGTCGCTCCGCGTCGTACTCCTCGGTGGCGCACCCGCGTCGCCGGAACTGATCGAGCGTTGCCGCGACTACTCCGTCCCGGTGTACCCGACGTACGGAATGACCGAAACCGCCTCCCAGATCGCGACGGCCCGCCCGAACGCGGCGTACGCGAACCCCGAGAGCGTCGGTCGCCCGCTCTTTATGACCGACGTCACCGTCGTCGACGAGGCGGGATCGCCGCTCCCACCCGGAGAGCCCGGCGAACTCGTCGTCGACGGGCCGACGGTGACACCTGGCTACTACGGCGACAGCGACGCCACGGAGGCAGCATTCGGGGCGTTCGGGTTCCACACCGGTGACGTCGGCGTCGCCGACGATTATGGGACGCTCACCGTTCTGAACCGCGTCGACGACCGGATCGTCACCGGCGGCGAGAACGTCGACCCCGGCGAAGTCGTCGACGTTCTCCTCGCGCACCCGAGCGTGCGTGAGGCGGCCGTCGTCGGCGTGCCAGACGCCGAGTGGGGTGAACGCGTCTCGGCGTTGGTCGTCCCCGAAGGCGACTCGATCGACCGGGACGAGTTGCTCGGGTTCGCTCGCGACCGACTGGCCGGCTTCAAACTCCCGAAAGTGATCGTGGTCGCCGAAGCGATTCCGCGAACCGTCTCGGGGACGGTGGACCGAGAAGCCGTCCGGGAGCGGCTCTCCGGGACGATCCCGACAAGAGATCGAACAGACTCGCGCGCCGACACCAACAACTGAATTGAAGAACTATAAACAGATCTAAAGTTTTTCAAAGTTCCGAGAGTTATTTGCTCGTGGCATTCGAGTGGCCCCTATGGACCTTCTCGACGAGTCGGTCGTGCCCGAGCACGCCCGCGAAGTAAAACAGGAAGCACGCGAGTTCGCCGACGAGTATATCCGTCCGAACGCCGAGGAGTACTTCCGATCTGCGGAGTACCCCTGGGAGATCCTCGAAGCGGCAATGGACGCCGGTCTCGTCGCCCAAGACATCGGCGAGGAGTACGGTGGCCGTGGTCTCGACCTCGAACAGATTCTCGCGATCAACGAGGAGTTCTACGCGGCCGACGCCGGTATCGCGTTGACGCTGATGCTCGCGTCGTTCGGCTGTGAGATCGTCGAGAAGTACGGGTCCGAGGAACAGAAAGACGAGTACCTCAGACCGGTCGCAGCGAACGAGCAAATCTCGGGACTCGCCGTCTCGGAACCCCAGACGGGGTCGGATATGGCTGGGATGACGACCACTGCCGAGCGAACCGACGACGGCTGGGTCCTGAACGGCGAGAAGTACTGGGTGGGGAACGCCGTGGAGGCTGACTGGCTGACCGTCTACGCAAAGACGGACGACAGCGACGACCGCTACTCGGACTACTCGATGTTCATCGTCGAGACCGACACCCCCGGCTACGAGGCCGAACACATCCCCGAGAAGATGGGGATGCGCGCCTCCAAGCAGGGCCACATCGTCTTCGACGACTGCGAGATCCCCGAGGAGAACCTCGTCGGCACCGAAGGCGGCGGCTTCTACGTCCTCGCGGACTTCTTCAATCACGGCCGCGTCGTCGTCGGCGGTCACGGCATCGGTCTCGCAGCACGCGCCATCGAGGAGACGTGGAAGTTCGTCCACGACAGAGAGGCGTTCGGGCGAAACATCTCCGAGTTCCAGTCCACCCAGCACATCATCGCCGATATGCGGATGGAGTTCGAGGCGGCGCGGACGCTCAACTGGCGTGCGGCGCACAAGGTCGAAACCAACGAGGACGCCGGCTTCTGGGCGGCAGCGACGAAGACCAAATCGACAGAGGTGGCGATGCAGTGTGCCGAGCGCGGGATGCAACTCCACGGCGGCCGCTCGGTCCTCGAAGAGTACCCGATCTCGCGGGTGTACCGCGACGTCCGCATCCCCGTCATCTACGAGGGCGCAAACGAGATCCAGCGCAACCTCATCTACCGACAGGGCAGCATCTGACGCGCTCGCGCAGGCGTCGGAACGTATTCGAATCTCTAACTCGGGTGCCGCCTCAATCACTGTGGGGCCCCGTCGACGCTTTCTGAGTTTCAGATCCCACCGCAGTCCACCGATCCGCCCCGGACCTAAGGGTGTAGGGTCGGGAGTCAATGTGGATTCGGCCATCTACTCTGATACCGAACGACGATGTCCAAGAGCCAATCTTCCCACACCGAACTGACCGAGTACTGCGACGAATGCGGCGCGCGGACTCCCCACGAGGTTTCGATCGAACTCAAGACCGAGAGCAAGAAGCAGACGAACCGGGCGTTCTCCAGAGAGCCCTACCGAGTGACGAAGTGCCGTGCCTGCGGCGACGAACGCGCCCAGCGGATGAACGACGCCTGATTCGGCTCACAGCCCACACGGGCACGAACTCTCCGTAGATTTCTGCGCACGCGGGCGGCCCCCGACCGCCTGCAGTTTTCGACGCCGATTCTCCCGTCGCTCATACTGTCAGACAGCAGTTCGTGAATCACGTTGGCACTCACGGAGTGCCGATGATCTTCACATCGTTCTGTCCGACAGTATCAGACTCTCTGGCCAAGTACGTCCGACAGTATCAGTCGTCGCCAGCCGCGTCGCCGGTGTCGTCGGTCCGATCCCTCGCCCGGCGGTCGGCCGACGTCTCCGCGAAGAACGATTCGATGAGCTTTCGCTCGCCGGACCGAAGGTGCTCGTGGAACGTCGGCGCGGCGATACCGAGCGACGCTGCGACCTCCTCGGCAGTGCTGCCGCGCGGCCAGTCGAAGTAGCCCGAGGCCAGCGCCGTCTCCATCACGTCGCGCTGTCTGTCGGTCAGTTTCTCTTCGAGCTGTCGACGGAACGAAGACGTCGACTGCACTGCGTCTTCGACCTCCCGCTTCGCGAGCACCGACACGTCCGGGTACGACGATTGCACGGCGTTCGTGAGCGCTCTGAGATCGGACCGGGCGGGCACTCTGACGACGAGTTCGCCCTCGCCGCCGGTCGCGCTGAACGACTCCACCGACGCGCCCAGTTCGACGAGCGTCACGACCACCGAGGCGTCGGCTAGCCGGAACTCGAACAGCGCTTCGTCGTCTTCGTCGGAGATGACTCGCCCGTTCGCAAGCGCATCGAGCGGTGCGACGGCCGAGAGCACCGTCGACGGATCCACGTCCTCGATCGAGACGTAGCAGGAGACGACGCCTTCGTCCGCGAGTGAGGCGCCTTCGAGCGTCACGGTCGTGTCGAACTCCAAGGAGAGGTCGACGAGCACGTCTCGGGTGTCGGTGTGCTCAAACTCCAGTTCGACCGCGCTGTCGCCGTGAAGCAACTGTTTTGACTCCGCGGCGTTGATGCCGTGTCCGACCGTCTCGCCGACGCCGCCGAGCATCGACCGCTCTTCCTCGGAGATCGATCCGCGCACGTAGACGACGAGCGCGCCGTAGACCGTCTCACGGTAGGTGACCGGGATGGCAACGAGGGTCAGTTCCCCAGCGACGGCTTCGGCGTTTCGCAGGGCTGCCGCGGCGTGAGCCGGCGAGACGGCGTCGGTCACGACGGATCGCGTGTCGATCGCCTCGCGGACGAGCGCCGTCGGATCCGCCGAACTGCCTTCGGCAAACGGGGACACGACCGACTCGGCCGCCGCTGCGCACTCGACGGTGTCGACCGCTTCGTTGTACCGCGCGATCCACGCCCCGTCGTACGGCGAAGATTCGAAGGAGGCACACACCGTCTCTGCAATGCCCTCACGGGTGCTCGCGTCGACGAGCGCCTGGTCCACGTCGCGGAGGAAGCCGTTGATCCGGCGCACGCGGTCCAGTTGGCGTTCGCGCTCGCGGATCTCCGATTCGCGCTCCTCGCGGAGTTCACGGACCCGCGCGGTCAGGTCGTCGAGGGCGGTCGGATCGCCCAGGTCGCGAAGATCGCGCTCTTCGAGGACCGCTTCCGTCGACTCCAGCGCGAAATACTCGCGGACACGCTCGTCGAACTCAGAGCGGACGAGCAGTTCCTCGACGGTCCCGGTGACGCTATCCTCGTCGACCGGCTTGACGAGGTACTCGTCGAACGGCATCTCGACGATGTCGGTATCGGGTTCGACGGCCGTCATCATCGCGACGCGGCAATCGTACCCCCGCTCGTCGATCTCCGCGAGTACCTCGTCGCCCGAGCGATCCGGCATCCGACGGTCGAGGAGGACGACGTCGACCTTGTCGTCCATCTGTTCGAGCGCGTCCTCGCCGCCGTAGGCGACGCGAACGTCGAAGTCCTCGCGGAGCCAGTACTCGCAGGTGTCGGCGAGGTCTCTGTCGTCGTCGACGACGAGGACGACCGGCTCGTCGTCTGACGCATCGGTCTCGGCTTGCGGCTCGTCTGTCGGCGTCGCAGGGTTCTCCACCGCCCCGTCGGGGGGCGAACCCGTCGCAGTCGACGTGTCGTCTGACCCCGACTGAGAGCCGTTCGACGAACCGTCCGATGTCATCCTAATACCCGGACGAAGCGAGTCCACAGATAAATAGCTGCCCCTCAGATCCCCGATTTTCGCTCGGGACCTAAGGACGTAGGGGTCCGTGTTAGGATACTACACCCCTACCTCCCAAGTGGATATGTTCGACCGATCCGTCGCAGAGGTGGCGTGCAATGCCTGAGTGTCAGAACTGTGGCTCGTTCGTCTCGCGGGACTACGTCCGGGTCTTCGCCCCGGAAGGGTTCACAGACGCCCGCGTCTGTCCCAACTGTGAGGACGCAATCCGGGAGGGAGCAGAAGTCCGAGACGCCCGTGCCCGGCGCGTCTCGTCGTCCCCTTGATACTGATTACTCTCGTCTCTTACCGACGAGCGCCACCCCAGTTGCCGGCGCTCACCGGTACACAGTGAGAGTAATCATTATGACGCAGTCGGTGCTCCCGACACGACGCTCCACCGCCTCCCGACCCCGACGCCGACCCCCGCGTTCCGACAGCGTCCACCACTCCCCCAACGGCGCTGTCGGGCGTCCCCTCTGGACCGTCTCATACGGCGGTCTCTTCGTTCCCCCATTCCTCCTGCCGTCACCCTCGTGACGGCGCTGCCACGTCTCGAACAGTCGAACCGCAAACCTACAAGACGCTCCCGTTGGAGGTGAGGCTATGCGACTGGAGGACTACTGGGGGGTCGGTCCGAAGACGAGCGAGAAACTCCGCGAGACGATGGGCACAGAGCGCGCCGTCACGGCCATCGAGAATGCCGACATCCGCGCGCTGGCGGACGCCGGGATCCCGCGGGGGCGTGCGGTCAGAATCCTCCGTAGAGCCAACGGTGCGGCGGGCATCGAAACGCTCGGGACGCGGGACGCCCGCGACGTCTACGACGAACTGCTGACGCTGGCGAGCGAACACGCGCTGACCGCGCACGCCGCCGACCGGATTCGCGTGTTGACACCGCTTTCGGACGTCGACGAACGGGAGTCGCGACTCGACCGCGTGCTCGCCGCACGCGACGCCTGGGTCGAACTGAACGACGAGGATCGCGCGGCCGTCCGTTCGGCGTTCGACGCCTACGACGAGGCCGGCGGCACCGACCGAATCGCGGTCGAGACGGCGCTCGCGCTCCGCGAGGCGGGCCTGCGCGGCGGGACCTTTGCCGCGTTGGACGACCTTGACGACGACGCGCTCGAAGCGGCCGCGGCCGCGCTCGGCACCGTCGACGAAGATGGATCGGTCGCACCCGGCACCGACGACGAACTCGATCGCCTGCGCGAGAAGCGGGACGCCGCCGCGCAACTGGAGTCGAGCGCGCTCGACGTCCTGGAATCCGTGCGCGAGCGCGGCGTCCGAAGTTTCGAGGAGTTCCGCGCGGCGTTCGTCGAGTACGTCGCGAGCGAGACCGACGTTCGCCGCGGGCGCGTCGAGGCCGCCGTCGCAGACGATGCCCACGACGAGGCGGACTTCGCGGCGACGTCGCTCCGGGCGCTCGTCGCCGAGCTCGACGCCGACGTCGTGGAACGCGAGGAGGCAGTCGCGGCCGATCTGCGAGAGTCGATCGAGACCGCACGCGAGGACGTCGAGACCGCCGTCGGCGCCGTCTCAGAGATCGCGTTCGACCTCTCGCTCGGCCGCTTCGCCGCCGCGTACGATCTGACCCGCCCGCGGCTCGTCGAGGACGGACTCGCCGTCGTCGGCGCGCGGAACCTCTCGCTGTCAGGTGAGATTCAGCCCGTCACGTACGCCGTCGGTTCCCACGGTGTCGACCCGGCCGACGTCGGAGACGACGACGCGCCGAAGCCGCCATCCGGCGACCGCGTCGCCGTCCTCACCGGGGCGAACTCCGGCGGGAAGACGACGCTCTTAGAGACGCTCGCGCAGGTCGTCCTGCTCGCGTCGATGGGGCTGCCCGTTCCAGCGGCGCGTGCGGAGGTCGGCCAGTTCGATACAGTGGTGTTCCATCGCCGGCACGCCAGTTTCAACGCCGGCGTGCTGGAGTCGACGCTGAAATCGATCGTTCCGCCGCTGTCGACCGGCGACCGGACGCTGATGCTCGTCGACGAGTTCGAGGCGATCACCGAACCCGGACGGGCCGCCGACCTGCTGAACGGCCTGGTCGATCTGACGGTCGATCAGGACGCGCTCGGCGTCTACGTGACTCATCTCGCCGACGACCTCAGTCCGCTCCCCTCGGAGGCGCGCATCGATGGCATCTTCGCGGAGGGGCTGACCGACGACCTCGCGCTCCGCGTCGACTACCAGCCACGGTTCGGCACGGTCGGCAAGTCGACACCGGAGTTCATCGTCTCCCGACTCGTCGCGAACGCTCGCGACCGCGCGGAGCGGCGTGGCTTCGAGGCACTCGCGGCCGCGGTCGGCGAGGAGGCGGTCCAGCGCACGCTCTCGGACGCGGCGTGGTCGGGTGACTGACGCCCGGTCCGGGCGAACGCTTTTGCGCTGCCCCGTGGTACCAATTCTCGATGGTTGACCTCCCGTGGGGACGGAGCGGTGACGCGGATGAGGACTCCGACGACGACGTCGACGAGTACCCGAACGCGCTCGTCGTCTGCACGTTCCAGGACGGCACATTAGTCGTCTACGAGGACCGCGTCGAAATCCATCGCGTGGACCGTTCGCGGTTCGACGACAAGACGATCCCGGCCGAGGAGATCGTCGGCGTCGACCTCGCCAATGGGATCACTATCGGCTACATCCAGATCGAACAGGTCGACGTCCCCGTCGACTCGGGAGGCCTCCTCAGCGACCCGGTCAACGCGAACACCCTCCACTTCGGCCGGGGTGGTCGGGAGTGCGCTTCGGAGGCCCGCACAGAGATTCTGGCGCACGCTAGCGGGTGAGCGCGGGACTCGGCGAGGTCTGCTCTTTCGAGGTGCTCGTCGTCGTCACATCTCCGCGCCCTGTTCGTCGATCGCGTCGGCCGCGATCGACCGTCCGCGGGCGTTGAGTTCCACCTCGTGTCGGATCCGGACCTCGTCTAAGACGTCGTGGTCGATGAGTCGTACAAAGAGTTCTTCGACCTCGTCGACGTCGATCCCGAGAAACGCGGGGATGTCGAACGGGGAGACGCCGGAGTACAGCGCCATCAACACCTGTTTGTCCTGTCTCGAGAGATCGAGCGCCGTCTCGGTTTGTTCCTCGCCGATCCGCAGAAGCGACTTCAGGATGCCGACGGCCCGTTCGGGTCCCGAGATGTACGTCTGCACGCTCGTCCCGTCGTCGTCGGAGTGTTCGACCTCGATGACCTCTCGTCGCTCCTCGCGGACGGTTCGGCGCCCCATCTCGATGTCACCGATGTCGTCGAGTTGGATGCCGACGAACGTGCCGGCGACGGTCGCGATGTTGACGGCTTCCGTCTCGACTTGCATCTTGGCGCGCTCCCACTCGGTGTTCTGCACGACGCCGCCCTCGACAGCCGGGTGTCGAACGAGGAACTTCGTCGAGGACAGCAGCGCGTCGTAGAGGTCCATCTCGAACTCCTCGAACTCCGCGGGCGCGACGAGGATCACGTCCTCGCCGTCGTCGAACTGCAGCGCGATGTAGTCGGCGACGGTCGCGACGCGCTGGTTCACGTCGAATCGGCCGCCCACCTGCTCGATCTTCGAGAGCGGGAAGGTGCGCTTGCCGCTCGTCCCCGCGAGCACGATCCGTTTGTTCGAGAGCAGGATGCGGCCGTTCGTCCAGCCAGCGTCGCTCCGCTCGCGACCGTTACGGAGCGCTTGCAGGAACCGTCCGCGCGTGTCAGCGATTTTCGTTTCACCTGGTTTCACGCGCACCTACCTCCGCGTTCGAGACGTCTCCTCACCCGCCGTGTCGCGGTAGATCCTGAGTCGCTTTTCGACCGGATCGAACCGGTCGCGACAGGACGCCGGGACGGTTTCGGTCATCCCGATCGTCAGGAATCCTCCTGGTTCGACGGCGGATCCGAGCGTCTCGAAGATGGCTTCTTTTGCTTCTCTGTTGATGTAAATGAACAGATTTCGGCAGATGACGAGGTCGAACGTCTTCGGGGGATCCTCCTGTACGAGGTCGTGTCGGCGGAAGGAGACGAGTTCTTGCACCTCGTCGCTGACGCGGTAGGTGTCTCCCTCACGCTCTATGTACCGGTCGCTGTTCTCCAGCGGTTCGAGTTGCTCTTCGAGATCGTTCGTCTCCGAGGCGTGATACTCGCCACGGCGCGCGGCCCGGAGAATCTCGGGTTTGATGTCGGTACCGAGGATCTCGACGCGATCGGCGTCGATTCGGTCGTCGTCGAGCGCGAGCATCGCCGCCGAGTACGCTTCGCGGCCGTCCGAGCAAGCGGCGCTCCAGATCCGGGTCCGGCCGTCGTCGCTCAACTCCGCGATGATATCGCGTAACGCCTCCCAGACATCGGGGTTGCGGAAGAAACTGGTGACGTTGACGCTGAGTGCGTTCAAGAGCGCTTCCTGTTCGTCCTCGTCGTCTTCGAGCAGATCCTGGTACGCGTCGTAGTCGTCGACGTGTCGGCGTCGCATCCGGGCGGAGACCCGTCGGTCGAGGTACGAGCGGTTGTACGAACTCGTCGCGAACGACAGCGACGACTCGACGTACTCGAGTAAGTCGTCGAACGCCCGCTCCTCTGCGTCCTCGGCGTCGTCGGATCCGGTGTCGATGTCGAGGCCCATCAGTCGGCCGCCCCCTCGGCTTCCGCGCTGTCGTCTTCCGGTGGGACCCACTGACGGCGCGCCTGCTTGCCCTCGTCGGGAATCGACAGTGAGTTCACGTCGAGGATCGGCACGACCTTCCCGTCGCCGACGACGGCCGTTCCGGAGAGTCCCTCCGTGCCTTTGAGGGGCCCCTGCAGCGGCGTCACGACGACTTCCTCCTGGCGCGCGACGTCGTCACAGCGGAGCGCGACCTGCCGATCGGCGGGTCGGATGCGAACGATCATCCCGCTATCGCGCCGTTCGTCGCTGAGAGCGAGTGCGCCGCGGAGTCGAATCAGCGGGAAGATCCGATCCTCGTGGACGATCACCTCGGCCCCGTCGACGCTCTGGACGCGCGTCTGCCGCGAAATCTCGTCGATGTACTTGATCGGGACGCCGAACTCCCGGTCGCCGACCTGCACGAAGAGCACCTTGATGATCGCGACCGACACCGGCAGCCGGATCGAGATGGTCGTCCCCTCCCCGAGCGTGCTGTCGACGTTGACCGATCCGTCGAGCGACTCGACGGTGGTCTTGACGACGTCCATTCCGACCCCGCGGCCGCTGACGTCGGTGATCTCCTCGTTCGTCGAGAAGCCCGGGTGGAAGATGAGGTCGTAGACCTCCTCGTCGGGCATTTCGACCAACTCCTCGCGCGGTCGGATGCCCTTCTCGGCCGCCTTATCGCGGAGCACGTCGGCGTCGATGCCCGCCCCGTCATCTTCGACCGTGATGACGACGGTGTCGTGTTCGCGCTCAGCTCGCAACTCGACTGCGCCGGTCGCAGACTTCCCGGCGGCTTCCCGCTCTTCCGGTGGTTCGATGCCGTGATCCACCGCGTTCCGGAGCACGTGCATCAGTGGATCTGAGATCTCGTCGAGAATCGTCCGGTCGAGTTCGATGCCCTCCCCCTCGATGTTGAAGCTCACCCGCTTGTCCTCCTCGCGCGCGAGGTCACGCACGAGTCGGGGGAACTTGTCGAACACCTTCTTCAGCGGGATCAGCCGCATATCCATCACGGTGTCTTGGAGATTCGAGGAGATTTTGTCCAGTTCGTCGAGGTTGTCGCGGCCGGTCGAGTCGTCTTCGCCGAGCGCCTGGCGGAGTTTGATCCGGCTCGTGACCAGTTGCTCGACGAGGCTGTGGAGCTCATCGAGTTGGTCGACGTCGACCCGGACGGACTTCACCGCCGAAATCGAGCGTGACTCCTTGTCGTCTTCGTCGTCGTCCCCGTCCTGGCCGCTGTCACTACGCTTGCGCGCCGTCTCGTCACTGTCGTCGCTGTCGTCGCTGTCGTCGGCGTCCCCACCGGAGTCCTCGGTGCCGTCGGCGGTGCCAGCAGAGCCATCGGCCTCCGCAACGCCCGGGGAGTTGCTGCCGACGTCCGTGTCCGCCTCGGCCTCGTCGGTGTCTGCGGGCGCTGTATCCTCGGCCGTTGCGTCCGCGGCGTCGTCGTGTTCGTCTGCTGCGTCGTCGCTTGCAGCAGCGTCACCAGTTTCGTCCGCCGCGTCGCCGTCGGCCGCTCCGTCCGAGGTGTACGCGTCGACGACAGCGTCGACCGCGGCGGCCGCAGACTCGGCGTCGACGTCCTCGTTCGGAGTCGACGTCGGTGCGCTCCCGTCGTCGCCCGCGGACCCGTTCGCCGCCGGCGTTCCGGAAGTTGCGTCGGACCCGCCTTCTGCGGTTTCCGCGTCGGGACCGTCTGCGTCCGCGCTGGCTGTCGCACCGTCCGAGGCGGTGGCCGCTATCTCTCCGGTCTCTCCGTCGAGCACCGCACTCACGTCGGTGAGCGTGACCGACTCGACTTTCCAGAGGTCCCAGAGGGTCGCTTCGAGTTCGTCGCGGTCCTCGCCGGCGACGAAGACGGCGAAGTCGTCTCCGAAGTCGCCCTCCTCGATGCGATCGAGGTCCGGGTCTGCACCGACCACCGCGAGGTCCTCCGGGAGGCCGCCGACGAACAAGCCGCCGTCGACGCTTTTCATATCTCCGACGTCGAGCGAGATCTCGGCGTGATACAGGCTGTCGGCGTCGGCGACGTCGGGCTCGTCCAGATCGAGCGCGTCCGCCGCCGCTGCGAGGGCCTCTCCCGACTCCGCTGAGCTGTCGGCGTCCGGGGCTTCCGGCTCCGCCGCGTCTTCTGTGCCGTCTGCGTCGCTTAATTCGGCGTCTGCGGGGGGCTCGGCGTCTGCGGCGGATCCCTCCCCAGCATCCGCGTCGGATCCGGACTCTGCAGCGGCGCGGATCTCCTCGACGAGATCGCTCGGATCGCGCTGGGACTCGCCGTGCTTTTCGATCTCGTGGAGGATATCGAGGATCTCGTCCATCCCGTCGAAGACCAGGTCCATCCGCTCGTGGGTGACCTCGATGCGGCCGTTTCGGACCTCGTCGAGTAAGTCTTCGACGGCGTGCGCCACGGTCGCGGCGTTGTCGAAGCCCATCGCCCCGAAGTTCCCCTTCAAGGTATGGGCCTGTCGGAAGATGTCGTCGATCGCTTCCTCGTCGTCGGGGTTCGATTCGAGATCCAAAAGTGAGTTGTTCAACTGCGTGATGCTCTCTTCGGACTCGGTGATGAATTCCTGGTAGAGTTCGTCGTCCATCGGTCACTCCTCCGCGAAGTACTGCAGTACGTTCTCGGCGATCTGTTCGGCCGGCGCGACCACGTCGACGCTCCCCGTCTCGATGGCGCGCCGCGGCATCCCGAAGATCGCGGACGTCTCCTCGTCCTGTGCGATCGTGTGTCCGCCGCTCTGGTGAATCCGCTGCATCCCGTCGACACCGTCGCGGCCCATCCCGGTGAGGAGGGTCGCACACAGCGGTCCCTCCACGCTCTCGACGGCCGAGGCCATCGTGATGTCGATGGCGGGTCGGACGCCGTGAATCGGTTCTGTCTCCGTCAGTTCGAGCTTGAGACGCCCGTTCCGATCGCTGGTGACGAGCAGGTGGTGGCCGCCGGGTGCGACCCGCGCCTCGCCCGCCTTAATCCGCTCGCCCGACTCCGCCTCCGTGACATCGTACCCCGACCGGCCGTCGAGTCGCGTCGCGAACCGCGAGGTGAAGCCTTCGGGCATATGCTGTACCACGAGGACCCTGAGGTTCGCCTCGCGCGGTAACGCTCCGAGGACGCGCTCGACGACGTTCGGACCCCCGGTCGAGGCGCCAACGACGAGCGTTCCGGTGTCCGGGTACGTCGTGGTCGTCGTCGCTGCCGGCGAACTCTCTGCTGTCGATGCCGTCGACGACCCGGTGTCGGTGGCGTCCGTCTGCCCCGCAGTGGACCCCGTTCGAGTCGTCCGTTGCTGTCGGGACGCGCCTGCTCCCGTCGCCGTCCCGGACGCCGTCGCTCCATCGGCTGCGCTCGTGTCTGCCGACGCGGTAGAGCCGGCCGTTCGCGACGAGGATCGGCTCGTCCCAGTCGAACTGCCGCGGTCCTCCGAGGACAGGCGGGCGTTCGCCGAGAGGTCAACTCGGGCCGCGGACTCGACTTTCTCGACCAGTTCGCGCTTCACCCGCGGCATCGACGAGGTGACCTCGCCGCCGGGCTTGGTCACGAAGTCGACCGCGCCGCGATCGAGCGCCTCGAAGGTCACGTCGGCGTCCTCCTCGGCGTGTGCAGACAGCATCAGAACCGGAGTCGGGTGGTCCGCCATAATGGCGTCGACGGCCTCGAGACCGTTCATCGAGGGCATCTCGATGTCCATCGTCACGACGTCGGGGTCGTGTTCGGTCACCGCGTCGAGCGCTTTCGAGCCGTCTTCGGCCTCGCCGACGACGTCGATGCCGCCCTCTTCGAGCAGGCTTCGAATGAGCGTCCGCATGAACCGTGAGTCGTCGACGATAACTGCCCGCGTCGACTCGTCGCTGCCGCCCGGCTCGGAGGCGGTACTCATCGCTCGTCTCCTCCGTGTCCGTCGTCTATGTCCGCCTGCGCCGTCTTCGTACGACGACGGCTCTCGGTTCGCAGCCGCGAGACGCACTCGTGTCTCGGGCCGTAACGCCGCCTCCGTCCCGTAGGCGCGTCCGGCCGGTCCACGCCGTGCTCGTACCCGCTCATCTCTACTGGAAAACTTCCCAATTGGGGGACTTAAGCGCTCGCCGGCGAAAATCAGCCGTGATAATAGCGTGCGTACATTTATTGCCGACGTGTGCGCCAAAATCAGGTAACAACCGGCGGCTCTATAGCCGTCGGCGACACGGCTATGTCGCAGGAACAACGTGCGGCGGCGGGCGCTTCAGACCCCACCGCCACAGACGACGCCGACGCCACCGCCCGCCAGATGCAGGTTCTCGAGTTCGAGTTGGGGGGCGAGACCTACTGTGTCGACATCGACTACGTCTCTGAGATCGTCGACCGTGGCTCGCTCACCGCGGTCCCGAACGCGCCCGAATTCGTCGAAGGCGTGATGGACCTCCGCGGACGGACCACCTCGATCGTCAACCCGAAGACGCTCCTGAACGTCGAGAACACCGGTGAGGCGAGTCGTATCGTCATCTTCGACGCGACCAGTTTCGAGGACGACGCCGCGGTCGGCTGGCTCGTCGACGAGGTCGACCAGGTCGTCCGCGTCTCGATGGACGACGTCGAGGACCCGCCGATGGATCGCGGCGACTTCATCGAGGGGATCGTCCGACAGGATGGGGACCTCGTCGTCTGGATCTCCCCGACGAAGACGGTTGACAAGTAGTCGTCACTTTCGCTGCCGCTCTCAGCCCTGGACGGGTTCGTGTGCCGCCGTCTCCACTCCACCAGCGACGAGGATGCCGACGACGACACACCCGCCTGCGACGCCGAACGCCGGGAGATAGCCGACGGCGTCGGCGATCGCACCGCCCAGCACGCTGCCGATGCCGCCGCCGAGGCTCCCGATCGCCGTGTAGATCCCGAGCGCCTCCGCGCGGACCGTCTCCGTTGCGAGTTCGGAGACGAGGCCGGTCGCGGTCACGGCGATGACCGCCCAGGAGGCCCCGAGCGCGAGAAACAGCGCGCCGACGACGAGCAGACCGGCCGGGGGCGCAATCGCCGCCCCGGTGACGGCGACGACCGGGAACGCACCGGCGCGAAAGAGCAGTGCCCCGACCTGCAGTCGGAACGGGTCGAACGCCGCGGCCGCCGTTCCGGCCCGCGCGTACGCCGCGGCCGACGCCGCCGAACTCAGAATGAACAGGACGAAGACCTCGTCGGTAGCGTAGCCCGCGTCGACCAGATACGCGGGTAACGGTCCGAAGAACGCCGAGAAACCGGCGAAGAACACGGTCGCCGCGAGGAGGTACCGGAGCAACCGCGCCGAGAACCGCCCGCGGAGGCGCGAGAGAGAGCCCCGGCCGAGTCTGATCTCGCGGAGCGCCCAGTAGATTCGGGCGGGGCCGAACGGCACCGCGCGGGTGGCCCGCTCGGCGCCCCCGTTCCCCGCGCGGAAGCGACGTGAGAGCCGTCGGAAGCGCTGTTCGGACATCGTCGCTGCTTCCGGATAGCGGAGGAAGACGACGAAGACACCAACTAGTGTGGCGACCGCGCCGCCGACGAAGAAGAGTCGCTTGGCTGCGAGCGCCGGCAGCCCGAACTGCGAACCGGCGACCGCAGACCAGACGCCGCCGGCGACGAGGCCGGCCAGCCAACCGTAGCCCTGGTAGTGGTTCAGCAGGCCGAATCGCTGCGTCCACAGCGACGGCTCGTAGCCCTCCACGACGACGACGTTCAGTACGGGCGCGGCGGCCGCGACGACGAACCACAGCGCGGCGTTGGCCGCGAGGACTGTCCACGGCGAGGCCAGAAACGGTAAGACGAGAAAGACACCGGCACTCGCGCCCAGCGCGACGAGGATGAACGGTCGGCGGCGTCGCGCCCGCGCCACCAGCCGCCCCCAGAGAATCGCACCCGGCACGCCGGCGAAGGCGGCCGTGGCGGCGATGAGACTGACCAGGAACGCGCCCGCGCCGAGGTCGATGGCGTAGAGGGGAACGAGTAGCGAGGCTGCGCCCACGGCAGCGTAGCCGAGCGCCCAGCCGTACAGCCACGTGTCTGTCGTCTGATTTTGGTCGGCGTCGCTCACGTCTGTCGCGACGGCAGGCTTCCGTATAGTTGTTGTCTGGGCGTCACGACGCCCCGGCAGCAACGTGGCTCCCTTCGCTGCCGAACACAAACAATCAAGATTGCAGGCGCAGCATCGTAGGACAATTCGGTTCACTATGCGTCAGTATCTCGACCTCGTCACCGACGTCCTCGAATCCGGGGGCCACAAGCCGAATCGAACGGGCGTAGACACCATCTCGGCGTTCAGCCGCCACTACGAAGTCGACCTCGCGGAGGGCTTTCCGCTGCTCACGACGAAAGACCTCTCGGGCGCGCGGTGGAACTCCCTGATCCACGAGTTCGTCTGGTATCTCTCCGGCGAGGAGCACATCCGCACGCTCCGCGAGGAGACCGGCATCTGGGACGCCTGGGCCGACGACGACGGCCGCCTCGACACCGCCTACGGACGCTTCTGGCGGCGCTTTCCAGTGCCTGCGGAGGGGCTTCCGGGCGAGTCCTGGCCCGACGACAGCCACCGGTGGATGAACGACGAGGGGACGTTCGATCAGATCCAGTACGTCCTCGATCAACTGAAAGAGAACCCCAACTCGCGCCGCCTCGTCGTCAACGCCTGGCACCCGGCGAACGCCGCCGTCTCGACGTTGCCACCGTGTCACTACACCTTCGTCTGCAACGTGCAGGGCGACCGCCTCAACGTCCACCTGACGCAGCGTTCCGGCGACGTCGCGCTCGGTATTCCGTTCAACATCGCCGCGTACTCGCTGCTCGCGACGGCACTCGCCCAGCGGACCGGCTTCGAGCCCGGGAAATTCGCCCACTCGGTCGTCGACGCCCACGTGTACTGTGGCACGGGCGACCGCGGCGCGTGGTACGCTGACAACCTCGGGGAGTTGCAGTCACGCCTCGCGGACGTCGAGGACCGAACCGAGTATCGCGACGTCCGCGAGTGGCTCGAAGCGACTGCACCCCCGGAGGCCGAGGAGGAGGAGCGGTACGATCACGTCCCCGGACTCCTCGAACAGTGCGCCCGGGAACCCAGAGCGCGGCCGACGATCGACGTCGCCGACGTGCCGCTCGACGACCTCACGTTCGAGGACGTCGAACTGTCGGAGTACGACCCCGCACCGGGGATTCGATTCGCGGTGGCCGAGTGATGGGCGTCGAAATCGTCCTCATCGCTGCCGTCGCGGAGAACGGCACCATCGGCCGCGACGGCGGGATGCCGTGGCACTTCAGCGAGGACCTGGCGCACTTCAAGCAGACGACGACGGGGCACCCCGTGATCGTCGGACGGAAGACCTACGAGACGGTCGTCGACGCGCTCGGCGAACCGTTCCCTGGCCGGACGAGCGTCGTGCTCACCTCGCAGTCGCTCGACCTGCCGGCGGGTGCCGTCGTCGCCAACTCCGTCGAAGAGGCGCTCGACCTGGCCTGCGCCGACGCGGTCGAACGAGGTGTCGAGATGGCGTACGTCGCCGGCGGCGGCCGCGTCTACGAGCAGTTCCTTCCGCACGCGTCTCGGATGGTGCTCACCGAGATTCACGACGCCTACGAGGGCGACACGGACTTCCCGACGTGGGACGGAGACGAGTGGGCCGAAGTCGACCGCGACGCGCGCGAGCAGTTCGATTTCGTGACGTACGAGCGTCGGAGCGAGTGAGGACGCTGTCTGCGTCCGAAGACGCGCTGCACACAGCCCTGCACCGGGATTTTTGTCACGGGCAGTGCAACACGGCGTCGTATGACTGCCACCTTCGAGGTGTACGAGGACCAGGCCGGACAGTACCGCTGGCGGCTCGTTCACTCCAACGGGAACATCATCGCCGACAGCGGCGAGGGGTACGCGACGAAGCAGAAGGCAAAACAGGGCATCGAGAGCGTCAAACAGAACGCCCCCGACGCCGACGTCGTCGAAGCCGAGTAGCGGCGACGCGCCGCCGCGGTGCAGGTAGCGCGGGCCATCTCGGACCGTCGGTTCCGGTAATATCGTGTGCCGGTGGTGGCTTTATCCGTCCCCGGGTCGGAGTAGGGGTAGATGAACCGAAACGACCAGCAGGCGTACGATCGGGGGACGTCGCTCTTCTCCCCGGACGGACGCATCTATCAGGTCGAGTACGCGCGCGAAGCGGTCAAACGCGGTGCGCCGAGTCTCGGCGTCCGCACCACGGACGGGGTCGTCCTCGCTGCGCAGCGTCGGACCAGTTCGTCGCTGATGGAGGGCGAGAGCATCGAGAAACTGCACAAACTCGACGACTACCTCGGCGCGGCCTCGGCCGGCCACGTCGCCGACGCCCGCCGATTGATCGACGACGCGCGGACGGCCGCCCAGCGCAACCGACTCCGGTACGGCGAACCGCTCGGCGTCGAAACGCTCTCTAAGACACTCTCCGACGAGATTCAAGAGACCACCCAGTACGGTGGCACGCGCCCGTTCGGCGCTGCGCTCTTGGTCGCCGGGATGGACGGAGAGCGTCCGGATGCCCGCCCGCGACTCTTCCAGACCGATCCGTCGGGTGCACCTCAGGAGTGGCGCGCCGTCGCGATCGGCTCCGGGCGCGACGACATCCAGGAGTTCCTCGAAGAGCACTGGTCGGAGGAGCTCTCTCTCGATGACGGCGTCTCGATCGCCGTTCGCGCGCTCTTAGAATCCGACGGCGAACTCGACGCCGAGAGCGTGAGCGTCGCGACGATCACGCCCGACGGATACGAAGCAGTTTCTGAGAGCGAAATCGCAGAGATCATCGCCGAACACGCCCCCGAGAGCGACGACGACGAAGCCGGCGAGAGACAGTAACTCGGCCGCTGTCCGTCTGCAGTCGCCGTATTTGGGTACGATACACCACGGCACGGCGCGGGCAAAACGGAACCGTTTTACACATCCCGGAGATACGAAAAAGTGTAGCAGCGCTCCGTTGGTGTAGTCCGGCCAATCATCTTGCCCTCTCACGGCAAGGACCAGGGTTCGAATCCCTGACGGAGCACTTCTCCGGATTCTCGACCGACGTACTGAGGGGACTGTGCTGTCTGTCACTACAGATGGCTTATCTGCGACGGATCCATCAGTTGCCGTATGGCAGTAGACGACGACACAGGCGACGCCGAGGCTCCTATCTCGGGTGAGCGCGTGCAACACGGGACGGGCGTCACCTCGAACCGAGCGTTCCCGACGAACGCGTATCCGCAGCATCTCGACCCGTTCGTGCTCTTCGAGCGGTTCGACATCGAGCCCGACAAGGGGTTTCCGATGCACCCACACGAGGGGTTCGAGATCGTTTCGTACTTGCTTGAGGGAGGAATGGACCACGAGGACTCGCTGGGCGTCGCAAACACCGCCACCGAAGGTGACGTAATGCGCGTCACCACCGGCAGCGGGATCCGACACTCGGAGTTCCCGGCGGACGGAGCGGCCTGTAACGGCCTCCAGCTCTGGGTGAACCTCCCCCGCGCTCGGAAGGACATCGATCCGGGATACGCCGACGCAGATGCCGAGGAACTTCCCACCGAGTCCCGACCGGGAGCGACCATCACGACGGTCGTCGGCGGGGGCTCTCCTATCGAGTTGCAGACGCCGATGGAGTATCTCGACGTACGCGTGACAGACCGCTGGACGTGGTCGGTCGCGGACGGCTGGGCGGGCTTTCTCTACGGTGTCGACGGCACCGGGCGCGTCGATGGGTGGTCGTTCGGCGACGGCGATGTCGTCCCACTCGCCGACGCCCGGGACGTCGACGTCGCAACCGACACTGGACTACGGGTCGTCGCCGTCGCCGGCCACCCCCACGACGAACCGATCCAACAGCGCGGTCCGTTCGTCTTCTGACAGCGGGACAGACACGATGGGAGAAAGCGATTTGTGTCGCTCTCGTGAAAGTGATGTATGAGCGGATCGGACGGGAACGTCGTCGCCGACGACACCTGCGAGCAGATTATGGAGGCCACGTTCCGAGCAGTGAGCAAACACGGGTACAAAGACCTGCGCGTCCGCGACATCGGCGAGGAGATGGAGCTGTCGCGGCAGGTGATCCACTACCACTTCGACGGCAAGTACGATCTGTTGTCCGCGTTTCTGCAGTACGTCATCGACCAGTACGAGGGCAGCGTCGACGTGGATGGGGATGCGGCGCCGCGTGCCGAACTGGACGCCCGAATCGATCAGTGTCTGCTCGGCCCGCAGTTCGAGGAGTTCACGCACTGGGACCGAATGAAGGTGTATCACGAACTGTTCGCGTACGCACAGCACGACGACGAACACCGGGACGTCTTCAACGATCACTACGAGCACATTCGACAGAGCATCGTCGAGGTTATCGAAGCGGGCATCGAGCAGAACGTCTTCCGAGAGGTGGACGCAGAGCTGATGGGGCAGCTCATCACCGACGTAATCCACGCGGCTCGTGAACGTCGGCTCGCACTCGGTCACGAAGACGCACCGACAGCGGCACGACGCGCCATCGACGCGTTCGTTCTCGATTCGTTGGAGCCGACGCAGTAGCTGCAATAGCCGGTTCGAATCGGTTCGGGTGAGAATCCGGAGAAGCGAGAAGGAGCCGCGACCACGTCGGTCGCGGTGTGGTGGGTGCGGGCGTTACAGTTCGGGGACGTCCGACGGCATATCGAAGTCGTGGTAGTACTCGCCTTTCTCCTTCGAGAGGATGTCGAGGACGGCGGCCGCGCCGTCGCCGGCCGCGATGACGGCCTGCCACTTCTCCGCGCGCCCCATCGCGCCGGTAGCGTACACGTTTTCGACCGACGTCTCCATATCGAGGTTCACGTCGACGACGTCCTCCTCGGTGAACGCACAGCCGAGTTCCTCGGCGAGGTCTCGGGCCCCACCCGTGGCGAGGACGACGTAGTCGGCAGTGTACTCGCCGTCGGCCGTGGAGACGACGAATCCGTCGTCAATCCGTTCGACGTCCGTGACTTCGGCGTCGTGTAGTGTAGCGCCGCGGTCGCGAGCCTGACCGCGCGAAATCTTGAGGAACTCGTCGCCGCTGATGCTTCGCACTGCGGGGTAGTTGAACAGATGCGCCTTGTGCATCCACGACTCGTCGGTATCGAAGACCATCGTTTCGAGATCGTTCTTTGCAGCGTACAGGGCTGCGCTCAGTCCAGCGGGACCGCCGCCAACGATTGCTACGTCTACCATCGTTGAAGACGGGGAACGCTCGAAAGAAGTATTTTACCATCTGGTAAAACCCGGCAAACGGTGCGGAGACGACGAATTTCTCCGACGGTCTGACTCTTCAAGGGGTGTCGAGTGGCTAGACGTGTCGGCTGTCTACTTGTACGGATACCATACGAGGGCCCGGTCACGGCGACGAAGACGCTCGATCTGTCATCTCTCGACCAAGACTTTTCAGCCGCGAACGGAAATGTTAGAGTATGCCACACAATCAAGATACCGAGGGCGACACCGGTGGGGTCATCTCGGAGTACGAATGTCTCCAGTGCGGCACCATAGTCCACTCGGAGACGCATCCCGGCGTCTGTTCGGAGTGCGGCGGCGAGTTCCAGAACCGAGCGAAGTCGCTCGAATGAGACACCCGCGTCGTTCGTCGCCTCTCGTCACCGTGCCCGTCCCCAGCGAGTTCCGAACTGGCGGCCACGACAAACCGTTCGCGAGTCAACACACATATCCACGTGCCTCCGCCATACCGCAGTGATGACGAGAGAGATGGGACGCGCCGAGATCGACGACCTGCTGCAGGCGCGCGGCGCGGGCGTGTTGTCGCTGACAGACGGGACCGAAACCTACGGGATCCCCGAGTCGTTCGGCTACGATGGCGAACTGCTCTACTTTCAGTTGGTCTACGACGGGGACAGCGAGAAGATGCAACTAATGGAGTCGACGGAGACCGCCTCGTTTACGGTCTTTACCGAAGAGCCCGCCGAGAGCGTGCTCGTCCGCGGCGCCCTCGAACGCGTCCCCGAGACTGCACAGACGCGGGCCGCAACCGCAATCGCCGAGAACGCGAACATTCCGACGCTGAACGTGTTTCCGAACACTGGCCCCGACGACCTCTCGATGGCGTTCTTCCAGTTGATCCCAGAAGAGTTCTCGGGCCGAAAATTCAACGACCGCGTGCCGAAGTAACCGACTGCCGGCCGTTCTCTCGGTCTTCTCGCTCGTCACTACGACAGAACCTATCTTGATGCAGACGAAGTCTCACGAACGCACCGTAGCGATTCGTCTTGCAGGTCCCCGCCTCAGGCTACTGCTCCCGGCCCCAACGTCACCAGCGCCACTCCGACGGCCACCATAATAGCCCCGGCAACGACGCCGCGAGTGACTCGTTCGAGATCCCGCAGGAGGAAGTACGCGAAGACGGTCGTGAAAAGCGGTGCCGTCGACGCCAGCGATTCGACGATTGCGACGCGACCCGCTGGTAGTGCGAGCGCCCCGAACAGCGATAGGAGGGCGACAGCAGTGAGCGCGCCGCTGGCGGCGAAGTAGCCGTACGATCGGCGATCGGCGGACTGGAAGCCACGCGTCCCCCGGATCGCAGCGTAGGTGAGGAAGACGACCAGCGCACCTGCCTCGTTGAGCGCGACGGCTTGGAGGACGTCAGCCCCGCCCGTCCCGAGCCCGAACCGGCGGAGGACGTTCCCGAAGGCGAACAGTGCCCCAGACGCCAGCGGGTAGAACAGGTCGCGCGACTCCCAGCCAGCGAGGTCGCCGCCTTTCGCGAGACTGAGGACGACTAAGCCGGCGACGAGCACGACGATCCCGACTGCCGTACTGAACGAGATCGGTTCCCCGAGTAGCCCGAAAGCGAAGACGGTCGCGAACAGCGGGCGCGCGCTCACGACCGCACTATTGATGCTCGCGCCGACGCGGTCGACACCGACGAAGATGGCCAAGCGGCCGAGAGCCGTCCCCGTCGCGCCGGCGAACAGGAACAGCCCCGCCGTCGCCGGGTCGAGGCCGGCGAGAATGTCGGTTCCCCGGAGCGCGAGTAAGGCGACGAGAAACAGCGAGAGGTCGACGACGACCACGACCAGCGCCGCCTGCAGGGCGGTGCCGTCGAGCGACATCCCCCGTTTGTCTAGCACTGGTGTAAATCCCCAGATGACAGCCGGGAGGAGCGCAAGGAGGTACACCATCGCGTCGGAGCCGAGGACCATAGCCGGTCTCCGAGCGGCCCGGATATGAACGTGTTCTTTCGTTGTCCCGTCCCCGTCCACAGACTGCCGCGGCCGCGGTTCCGAGACGCAGCTATTCGAGTAGCGAGAGCGTAACTCCCCGACAACCACCCGTTAACTATGTTTCTTCTCCGGATATTCCGCCGTGATGGCGGATAAACTCACCAAGGCGAACCGATGGGCGACGAGGTTGGGGGTTCGACCCGTCGCTACACGTCTTTACTGGCTGATGCGGAGGCTCTACGAGACGGCGTGGGATGTACGATACAAACAGCATCGGCTCCGTAGCGGTACCTATCGAGTGACGGCACAGGAGGCCCAGGCGGCGTTCACCATACCGACAAAACGTGAATATCTGGACTTCGTCAAACTGCCCGAACGACCGATATTGGAGGAATTGCTCTCGGACCTCCAGTCCGATGACGTGTTTTACGACCTCGGCGCGAACCTCGGAGTGTACTCCTGTTTTGCCGCCAGCGTCGTTGCACCGACGGTCGTGGCGTTCGAACCCCATCCGGCAAACGCCGACAAACTGGCGCAGAACGTCGCTCTGAACGATGCCGACGTATCCATTCAGCGGGTCGCCCTCGCGTCGTCGTCGGGAACGGCTCGGATGCAACTCGCTCCCGGATTCGACGCCGACGTGGCCGGATCTGCTGGACATACACTACTCACGGATTATTACGACGAGGCGTCCGAGACGATTCAGGTCGAAAAACGGCGTGGTGACGAGTTCGTCGCCAACGAGGACGTACAGCCTCCGACGGTGCTAAAAATCGACACCGAGGGATCTGAAATGGAGGTCTTAGAGGGGTTCGAATCGACTTTGGCACGCCCTGAGTGCCGACTTGTGTACTGTGAGCTCCACGAGGACCGTCTCAACTCTCGGGGCCACTCGGTTTCGGACGTGTACGACCTCCTCGAATCTCACGGCTTCTCTGTCGAGGACCGCTCGATTGAGGGGTATCAGACGTTCGTTCGTGGTGAACGGCTGTGTTGAACCACTAGACAACGTCGAGATGGGCCGCTAATGCAAAGGAGTTGAAGCGGAGAGATCCGGTTGTCCATAACAAAAATTTCTCGTTTCACTGGTGAGATTGCGCCGATTGCTCAAGTTGTTACCGGTGTTAGAGACGAATCCGCCGCCCCGAGAGGAGTCGGCGGATTCGCCGACTGTGCCCTCGTTTCCCTGCACCGTCTACGGATTTACCTCGACACGTCCCACCGAATGATCATCGACCTGCGGAAGGCGATGCCACATTCTATGAACGCTCAGCAGTGAGCTGCCCAAACCGTCGGCGAGGTGGTCGGGGTCTTCGCTCTCGGCCCTGAGAAGAGATCTGTCTCCCTTATGGGACTATCCCAATTCGATTCCGTATGGGGTATCTGGGGCCTCTGGGAACCCATCGTACGGCTCCATCCCCTCGTGACAGCAATTCCACGCACGCATCTCTGCGACGAATCGAAAGACCCCCTTGTCAATCGGAATGTGTTTTTCTCCATTGTCGAACGTCGTTATCGGCAGGTCGAACTCCGAGTCATCTGTCTTGTGTACCGTGGAGCAGGTTTTACACATAGCGCGCCAGCCTCGGCCAACAAGAACACCGTCTTCGACCGTTTTGATCTCTTTCGAGTTTTGTACTATGTCGTTGAAATGGTAATCTACCATTCATTTTGGGAGGTTGTGTGTCCCCGATATTATTTCTGTGGTGGCCGATGGTGGTTGCACTACAATCTCGGGCCCGGTTCTCATACCCGTTGTTCGCTCCCACTATCTGCGTACTCCAGAGAGAACATTTTGTTTGTCATACCGTAACACACTTTTGATAGCAGTTCAATATGTTAGGGGAAATGGACGAGTACTTCGAGGCGTTAGCGAATGTTCATCGCCGACGAGTACTCGTCGCCTTACTCGACCACAACCCCCAGCGAGATACCGTAGCTGTTCCAGAGGATGTTCACGAGGGCGAGCACGCGTTAGAGTCTCTGCAGAGGAAACTCTATCATTCGCATCTCCCTCGATTAGAAAAGGCGGGACTCATCCGCTGGAACCGAGACACGCACGAAGTGGTTCGGGGACCGAAATTCGACGTAATCCGACCTCTCCTTGAGTTGCTGCGAGGCCACGCCGATGAACTCCCCGACGACTGGCTGTAATTACTCAGTCTGCAGACTCACTGAGCAGCTGAATCACATTCTGCTGGCAGAACACAACGGCATCTGACGGATTGCATAATACCTCCACAGAATTTGGTATGGCAGAACAGTCTATGCGTTCACGCCTCCGAGAACGGCGTCACACCGAGGGCACACGATCAGCCCGGAGGCACTTCCATCTGTCTTCAGTGGGTCGTCATCAGGATCGACGCCCGGCCAGAATCCGATGCCAGTGTAATCGCAGTGTGGGCACGTCGCCATCGATAATATCTCTGTAAATTCGCGATATAATCGTTTGCTCTGCCAAGTACGGGCTGCGCTGGAGATGACATCCCCAGCGTCGCCTGAGAAGAACTACGCGACCCCTCAGAGAGCACAGTAGTCACTGGCCCCGTTTATCGCACGGACGAACCAGAACGCCGGTCCACCAGCGTGTCAGCCCAGTCGCCAAGGTCGGAGCGATAGTAATCTTCGTCTTCAGATGACTCAGGCATCTGCGTGGTGATTGTCGGTTCTGCCAGTTCTATGAGCCACTTCGGCCGGCGCAGGAGAGACAGGGCGCTGATTCAGCACCGAACGGACGACCGTCCACAGCGTTATGCCGCCCGCTCGCGCAAGAACAAGTATGGCAGATACCAAAGAGGGACGAGAGAACCAAGCGGATAACGCGGAACGGCGCCAGCGGGAGCGGGAGCTTGCGGAGGCGCGTGACCGTGCCGACGAATCGGACCCGACCGCTGACGATCAGACTGCCCCCGATGAGACCCGGCGCGAAGCGGACGACTCTCCGGGCCCGCCTCGTGAGTGTCACCGTCGCGGCTGCACCAAGCCGCCGGAATTTATGGTCTGTGAACGCTACCAAGAGGAAACCGGCCACGGCGCTGTGGAGTCAAAAGCCGCCCTCTGTCGGGAACACACCGCCGAAGAGAGTCCGACGAATCTGGATGGCGTCTACCCGGACTACGTGTTTCGAGTCGACCCCATCTCAGACGCACATCCCAGCGAGGACGTGTAGGGCACAGCCGATGGTTGAGCCGGTACTGCTGCTGTTGATTGGTGCTCTCCTCATCCAACTCCCGATTGGCGTCGTAATGTACGTCGACGCGAAGCGACTCAACCTCAACAATCCTGAAGTGTACTGGCTCGGCGTCGTTGCCCCCGCGGTCGGCTTCGTCGTGATCCTGTACTACGTTTCGGAGCGACGAAACCTCCCCACAAAGTCCGAGGCAGACGCACAGAACGGTTCAGATTGATAGCTTCGAGCGCGACGCCGGGACGGGAAAAACCCACAATAGCGAGAACGCTTCTGATTGTACAGGCTGAACACACGTCTATGACCTCGAATGCCGACAAGCGGGGGCGTGTCTGTCTCTCGAAGGAGATCCGGGAGACGCACGGCCGGAAATCCCGTATCGTCGAACCCCTAGCTCGTCGCGCTGTTCCCCGTCGACGACGGTTCACCCCGCCGCGATCGAAGAGGAAGTCGGCGACGCCCTGGCGGGCAAGGCTCAAATCAACTGAAATCCTATCGAATGGCTAAGTCGTACAAACCTAAAACAGGGGTTGGCAGGGCTGTGCGTTGTGTCTCGCCGACTGAAAGGAGGTAATGGGGCCGGAGGGATTTGAACCCCCGATCGACTGATATCTCCGGTACGCGCCTCGGTACTCCAGAGGGTCGTCGTCGCGAACCGATGATCAGTCGGCCGCTCGGTATATCAGTCTGGAGTGTCGTCACCGGGCGCCAAGCCTCTGGAGTCAGTCGCCATGCCGGGCTTGGCCACGGCCCCTCTGCGTGCATCCGCTCGTATGCTGATTCTACATAAAGGGATTACGATCGGTCGGCGCTACGCCACCTCGATCCGTCGGCGATCAGCGGTCCGTGTCCGACCACGAACAGTCTTGGCACTTGTAGGCTGTCACGAACTCGGTCACACTCGGCATATAGCCCACTGAGATGACGTTGCCGCCGCATTCGGGGCAGTCCATCTCGGCGTCCTCGATCGGTTCGGCATCCATCGGTGCTTCGCCCTCGACGAGTTCTGCGAGTCGCTTCGGTGTGACCATTCGCCCTTCGACGACGCGATTGCTCATACGTCGGGCACGGGGTGGAAGGTGGTAAATCCGTCGCGGGAGGATCGACAGCGGAGCAGCGCTTCAGAAGTGCATCGCGGCCTCAGAGCCACGGGGCCCGGGAACCGTCGGTGTCGGGATATCCGTACCCGACGTCACCGCCGCTGCTGCCGCGGTCGCGTTCCGAGCGCGAGTCCTCGTCGCTCTCGGCGTCGTCCCAGTCGCCACCGTCGGCGACGGTCGAACCCGAGAGCGACGACGGAACGCTCGTGTCGTCGTCGACGTTGACCTCGATTTCGGGCCCGGATTCGTCGGCGGCGTCGGGGGCTGCGGCGTCCTCCGCGTCCGATGCGGGGTCGTAGGAGAACAACGCGGTGACGCCCAGCACGCCCAGTGCGACGGGGGCCTGCGTCGGCAGGAGACCCAGGACGTCGATCGCGAGCATTCCGAGCGCGACCGAGCTCCCGAAGCGGAAGAGGTCGATGTCGACCGCGCCGCGAAGTCGCGGGGCGAAGAGCGCCACGGCGAGCGCGAAGCCGACACCCGTGCCTGCTGCGGCGACGGCCCGTCCGACCGTCACGAGGTTCGGGTCGACCACCAGCGTCGCGTTGCTGAGGTCGAGGCTCGCGATCAGTCCGAGGCCGATGATGACACTCGGCGACGGCAGGTACTCGCCGATCTTCGCGGAGGCCGTCTTCGCGGCGACCGCCAGGATCACGAGGCCCGCGAAGCGGTGGAAGACCTCGAAGTTCAGGACCGTCTTCAGGGTCTCCGCGAAGAGCGCTTCGATCCCCGCGACCGGCAGCAAGAGCGCGCCGAGCACGAGCACGGAGGTGACCTGTTCGCGTCGGGTTCCGTCCATCTCTGCGAGGATGACTGCGACCGTCGCCGAACCGCCGAAGATCAGCAGCCCCGTCTCGATGATGCCGAGCGGAGTGCTGAGCGTCCCGGCGATGATGAGTGCCGGGAAGATGCCGTCGACGAGCGGGAGAGCCATCACCGTCGCGAGAAGCCTGGTCGCACCACCGACCTGCTGCTCAAGCCGGAGTGCAACAGGGTGCTGAGAGACGCTCATTCGGGACTAACGGCCGTCACCATCGGCCAAACGGCGATACGGGCGCAAGCCCGACGGCGAAGCGCCGTGGGCCTGGCCGAGCACTCCGAGAGAGTCGAGCGCGGGGAGCGTCTGATTCCCGCGTTTGAAGGACTGCATCGCTGTAAATGTAAAGTTCGCATCGAATTCGGTGGTCGACTGACCTGCGATGCGCGATGCAGTGGGACACTCGGAGTCCATATCTAAAATATACGGGAATGGGATATTAAACGTTGTGTGGGACGTGTGCTCACGGTTCCGGGGCTCTTCCACAATCCAACCACGCTAACTTTCGATGTTCCATAATCCGATCAAATAACTCCACGAACTGTCGGAATCGAGGGTTGGATGGGGCGATAGTTGCGTCGCGTCCGGCCGCGCAGCGCCCAGATCTCGCGGCAATAATTAACCTATCAAAAAGCGATGCACGAGTGTGCTAACGCGGCCTGGGACAGATGGCCTACCAAATGTATACACAGGTATGTGTATCGAGCGCCGATACGTGCCAACGATCTTCACAGGCGTGGTGTCTCGCAACGCTTTTGTCGGTTCACTGTGGACCGTTTATATGGCGAACGACGTTTCTGACAACGGCCCATTCTCCGAGAAACTTCGAGTACCGGAAGCGCTGACGTTCGACGACGTGCTCCTTCGACCGATGGAGAGCCGCGTCGAACCCGACGCGGCGGACGTCTCGACACACGTCTCGAAGAACGTCGAACTGAACATTCCGATCCTCTCGGCCGCGATGGACACGGTCACTGAAGCCGGGATGGCGATCGGGATGGCTCGTGAAGGCGGTCTCGGCGTCCTCCACCAGAATATGGACACAGAGCGGATGGTCGCAGAGATCGAGCACGTCAAACGCGCGGACGAACTCGTGATCCGCCGGGAGAACGTCGTCACGGCGAACCCGAGCCAGACGGTCCGCGAGGTCGACGCGATGATGGAGCGAGAAGGTGTCTCGGGCGCACCAGTCGTCGATGACGACGACGTCGTGCTCGGGATCATCTCCGGCACCGACATCCGTCCCTACCTCGAAGTCGGCGACACCGACGAGGTTCGGGAGGCGATGACCGACGAGGTCGTCACGGCCCCGCGCGACGTCGAGGCCCGCGACGCGCTCGAGCTGATGTACGACCACAAGATCGAGCGCGTCCCGATCGTCGACGACGACGACCGACTCGTCGGCCTCGTCACGATGCAGGGAATCCTCCAGCGTCGCGAACACGAGAACGCCGCCCGCGACGAAGACGGACGCCTCCGCGTCGGCGTCGCTGTCGGTCCCTTCGACGCCGACCGCGCCCAGGCGGCCGACGACGCCGACGCCGACGTGATCTTCATCGACTGCGCGCACGCGCACAACCTCAACGTCCTCGACAGCGCCCGCGAGATCAAGAGCGCCGTCGACGCCGACGTCGTCGTCGGCAACGTCGGCACTCAGGAAGCGGCCGAGGCCGCCGTCGACTTCGCCGACGGGCTGAAGGTCGGCATCGGCCCCGGTTCGATCTGTACGACCCGGGTTGTCTCCGGTGCCGGGATGCCACAGATCACCGCGGTCGCGGAGGTCGCAGATGTCGCCGCACCCGAGGGCGTCCCCGTCATCGCGGACGGCGGCATCCGGTACTCCGGCGACGCGATCAAGGCAATTGCTGCGGGCGCAGATGCCGTGATGCTCGGCTCGTACTTCGCCGGCACCGAGGAAGCGCCCGGTCGCGTCATCACGATGAACGGGAAAAAGTACAAGCAATATCGAGGAATGGGCTCGGTCGGCGCGATGAAATCCGGCGGCAGCGAGCGCTACCTCAAAGACACCGAAGAAGACGAGGAATTCGTCCCGGAAGGCGTCGAGGCCGCGACGCCGTACAAGGGCACGCTCGCCTCCGAACTGCACCAGCTCGTCGGCGGGATGCGCTCGGGGATGGGCTACGTCGGCGCCGAGACGATCCCGGCGTTCAAAGAGCGGGCGGAGTTCGTCCGCGTCTCCAGTGCCGGCCAGACCGAGGGCCACCCCCACGACGTGATGATCACCGACGAAGCGCCGAACTACAGCCCCGACGGTAGCTAGAGCCGCGCACCGCGGACCCTACCGACCATCATCGTGAGCCGACTGCTCCCGTCGTGACGTCGGCGTCACGCCTGACGTACGCTTTCACAAGGGGTATCTTGATATGCCCCCGGAAAACAATCCTTCATATCGGTGTCATCGGAACACCGCGAACTTACCAATGAGCGCTGACCTGCCGCTAGTGCTCGTCGTCGAAGACGAGCCAGATCTCGCTGACCTGTACGCAACGTGGCTGAGAGACGACTATCGCGTCCGCGTCGCCTACGGGGGACGTGAGGCACTCGACGAACTCGACGACGAAGTCGACGTCGTCCTCCTCGACCGCCGGATGCCGGACCTCTCGGGTGACGAAGCACTAGAGGCGATCCGCGACCGGGGGGTCGAGTGCCGGGTCGCGATGGTCACCGCCGTCGAACCCGACTTCGACATCGTCAAGATGGGATTCGACGACTACCTCGTCAAGCCTGTCTCGCGGGAGTCGCTCAAAGAGACGGTTGAGAACCTCCTGCTCCGCAACACCTACGACGACGGCATCCAAGAACTGTTCTCGCTGGCCTCGAAGAAAGCCATCTTGGAGTCCGAGAAAGACGCCGCGACGCTCGAAGAGCACGAGGAGTACCAGAAGCTCTCGAACCGCGTCGACGAACTCCGCTCGCAGCTCGATCAGGCGCTCGTCGAATTCGACGACGAGCACGATATGACGGCGATGTACCGCGACCTCGGCGACGACTTCGACGTCGATCCTGCCGACGCCGACGTCGAACAGTCCGAGTAAAGACAGGTCAGCTGCGGTTCCGTTTCCTTTCTAGTTTTTATTCGGCTCGAGCGGTGCGACGGGTTCGAGAGACTCTTTCGTCGTTGTCTGTCTTTTTGTATACCCAAATTCAACTAAAATAAGATAATATCATATCAGAAAGTGTCAGAAAATTTTATTTTAAACCGCGCTGATGGACTAATCGTCATGTCCGACGATGACACCAACGCTGTCGCACAGTACCTAGCCGACCACCCCCGCGCGATGGGCGTCCTGTTCACTGCCGTGCTCCTGCTCTCGCAGGCTGGCGCAGTCGTCGCTGGAGGGAATCATGGTGCGATTTCGGGTCCGTAATTTACAGCGAATCGACGTGTAGATTGTCACTCCACCGTAACGAACCGTCGAATAGGACGGGAATATTCTCTAATGAAAAGAAGTCTTTGAGCTCCGCTCTTGTCATATTAAATATGTCCGCAGTACCAGACGACAGGTAGTATGTCTCGTTACTGGGGGTGTACGGAACAACGAGACTGCCCAGTTCGTACTCTGCTGCCGGATAGGTCTTGTAGTCAACTTGGAATCCGTCTTCGCCCCGTCTGATTTCGCACATATTTGGGAGCGCAGCCTGCACTTGTGCTACAGAGAAGCTTCCATCTCCGACAACGATGTAATCGCTGCCGATGTAACTATCTCGCCGAGCGATCTCCAGGGAGATCCGGATCGGGAAGCCGTAGTTCAACAATCGCGCCAGACTCCGGCCAATGTCGACCGCACCGCTGTTGACGACGTCGTTCAGCGTGACGATCCCGGCGATCGCTCCGCGTTCGATGAGTTCCATCCCCTGTTCGTACGATTGACACGCGTTGAGCAGGAACGAGTCGACGCCGAGCGAATTGATCGTCGTGACGTCGAGCGCGCCGTCGGGGCACTGGAATCCGTCTTCGTCGATGTGCCCGATGTAGTGTAAGAATTCGGCCTCTTCGGCGAGGACGGATCTGAGTTCCTCCACAGTAAGTTCGTAGTGTGTCCGTACCTCGAAGGGGAGTTCCTCGCGGGATCCATACACTGATTCGACCGCGTCCCGCTCTTCGGCCATCTTGGGATCGTTGCAGACGACGGTGATTCCGATGTCGCCCTCGATGGGATCGCGTGAGAGCCGATTTCGATACGCCTGCAGCGACGCCTTACTCGCCCCGATCGGAATTCCCGGTCCGATCCACGCCTGTTCGAGGGAATCTGTCTTCGGCGGTTGTACATACGTTTGTTTGCTCTCGTCGGGGCCGACTTGCTGACTCCGCGTGCCCGCACTTCGCGTGAAGTCGCCGGCTGCTGGTGCGGCGCTCGGCGACGGCGGCGTCGCGGTTCGGCGGAGGAAGTCGTCGACGGCGTTCGCCTGGACGGACGATCCACTGGTCGGTTGGGTCGCTGGCGTCGTCACTACTGCCAGGTCGTTCGCGACGAAGGGTAGGAGTTCGACGTTCGGAGCGTTCGGCGTGACGTGGGCGGTGAGTTTCCACTCCGGGAGGTGCGGCTCGATCGTCTCGTAGGGGACACGCAGGTACGCTTCGAGCTGCTCGCCGATCGAACGGTCGTACAGATCGGCGAAGTCCAGATCCAGCGTCGATTCGAGCGTCCGTCGCTCGTGGAGATCGACCTGGTAGTAACCCTCTGTACGCGTGAGACAGTCGAGGAAGAAAGTCTGCTTGAGGACCCGCTCGACGGACTTCTCGAACCCGTCGAGACCGTCGAGGTCGTACGCGAATCCGCCCTCCGTCACGATTCGCGGCGACGTCCCCGGCACTACCTCCGCGCCGAGATAGTACGCCAGCGGCGCGGCGACGTAGACGTGCCGGTGGGTCTCGGGGAGTTCCAGTCGAACGCCCGTTTCGGGTGGTTCGAGGCCGTCCGGGGCCTCGAACCGGGAACCACGTTCGATAAGTGGCGGGTGTCCGCGGAGCGTCGGATACGATCGCTCCACAGTCGTCGTCTTCAGCGCCGACCCGAGGAGCGAGACGGCACGCATCGCGTCTCGGGGATGGTCCGTCGTTTGAATCGTCGCCGCGGGACGTTTGTGATGCGATCGCGCACCGACGAGTACGTCGGTCTCCGACTCGAATTCGAGCCGTGTCCGAACTGCATTCGAGGAAACTCGAAACGGGCCGTCAACCTGGAGATACAGTTTGATGGGCGCGAACAGTTCGATACTGTACGTCCCGTAGGAGAAGGTCTGGTCCGCGAAGTGCTCTGCCTGCGCTAACATCTCTCCGTCGGCGTCCCGGACGCAGACAGAGACAACGTCCAAGTCGAACTGTGTCGTCCGGAGCGTCACCGCCTTGTCGGCAGGGAACTGAAACGCGTCGGGGTTGGTCGTCCGTAGTCGTACCTCCTCCGGCGTCGAGAGCACGAACCGGCTCCGTTCGATCGGGTCCGAGACGACGACCCCCGTCTGGTCGGCCGGCGAATCGAACTCGATCTGGAGGTGGTCGTCCCCAACCGGAGCGACAGCGTCCGACTCCGGCCCCCTACGGCGCCCAAACCCTTCCATTGTGACAACACATCACGCACGAAGCAAAAAGCGTACTGGTGATCGACGCCCCGTTTGGATTCGACGTCCCGCTGGGCGGGGACGGCTACGACTGTGGACCGAGCGGCAGCCACTCCGAGGAGACGTTGGCGTCTCGGAAGTGCCAGCGCTGCTGTGGCGTCGTGCCGTCGAGCCGCAGCTCGACGACGGCGTCGAACAGGGGCGCAAGGAGTCGGGTCGTCTCGGATTCGAGAGGTTCCGGCAGTCGAACGTGTGCCATCCCGTCGACCGTCCGGACGTCGTTCGTGAGGACGTGCAGGAAACGGAACACCGTCTGTTCGTCGTACTCGGACAGCAGGGGGGCCACACAGTCGAACGCGACGCGCAACTCGGCGGGGTCGAGACCGCCGGCGACCGAATCGAGCTGTTCGATCGCCTCGCCGATCGCGACTCCGAGTTCGGCGATCGATCCTTCGGCCGTCACGGAGGCGCCCGCGTACCCACGTTCGCCGACGTAGATCCTGGGCGTCGAGTCGACGTCCGGCAGGTGGCCCATCGGCGTCGGTTCGTCGCGGGAATTCGGGGACGGACCGGCCCGCGCACCCGGATGCGTGGCTCTCTGTCCGTTGGCTGTCGTCGAGCGTCGCGCGGCGACGTCCCATCGGAGGATTCGCGTCCACTCCGGCGTCCAGCGTTCGACGTCTTCGAATCGGGCGTCCGGGCTCGTCCCCCGTTCGACGACGACGCGACGCCGGTCCGCCGCATCCTCGTCGCCGAGCATACACCCGGAGAGACGAGCGTAGACCTCATCGGGCACGGATCCGACGATCAAAAGCGCGCTACCGTTTGACTTCAGATCGTCGAGCGCGGTCGCGACGCCCACAGTGGCACCGACGTCTGTCCCGTCGGGGCCGCCTCCTGTGTGCATTCGTCTGCACACAAAACCGCCATTAAAGTAATACTTTGTGATATGAAACGTCTGTCAGGTTATAGGGATTATCGTACGTCTCCATAGATTTCCCGCCGGACGATACGGCGAGAATCTCCGAACAGTTACGACAATCCCTATTAGTTCGACTCGACGAACGACTCGATCCGGTTCAGCGCTTCCTTCAGTTCGCTCATCCCTGACGCATACGAGACGCGGAGGTGTCCGTTCCCACCCTCGCCGAAGACGCGTCCCGGGACCAGCGCGACGCGCTTCTCTCGGATGAGCGCCTCCGCGAACGCTTCGTCGTCCTCCCAACCCGGCGGACACTTCGGGAAGACGTAGAACGCGCCTTTCGCCTCGAAGCAGTCCATCCCGAGTTCGTTGAAGCGGGAGATGACGAACTTGCGCCGACGGTCGAACTCCTGGCGCATCTCCTCGACGGCGTCGTCGCAGGACTCAAGCGCCTCGATCGCGGCGAACTGCGCCGTCGTCGGCGCGGATAACATCGTGTACTGGTGGATGCGGTTCATCGCGTCGATTATCTCCGCTGGGCCGAGGGCGTACCCCAAGCGCATCCCAGTCATCGCGTAGGCCTTCGAGAAGCCGTTGAACACGACGGTCCGCTCGCGCATTCCGGGGAGCGTCGCGATCGAGACGTGCTCGTCCTCGTAGCGGAGCGCCGCGTAGATCTCATCAGAGAGCACGATCAGATCGTGCTCACGGGCGAACTCGGCGACTTCTGTGAGTTCCTCGCGCGTCATCACCGCGCCCGTCGGATTGTTCGGATAACAGAGGACGAGCGTGTCCGCGTCTGCGGCCCCGGCGCGTTCGAGGTCCTCGTAGGTGAGGACGAAGTCGTTCTCTGCGCGTGTCTGCACGGGGAGTGCCTCGCCGCCGGCGAACGTCACCGTCGGGCCGTAGGAGATGTACGACGGCTGTGGGACAGCTACGGTGTCGCCGGGATCGACGAGCGCACGCATCGCGAGGTCGACCGCCTCGCTCGCACCCGCCGTGACGAGGATCTCCTCGTCGGACTCGTAGGAGAGGTCGTAGCGCGTCACGTGCTCTGCGATCCGCTCGCGGAGGTCCTTACGGCCCCGGTTGGCCGTGTAGGAGGTTCGACCGCGCTCCAGCGAATCGATCGCGGCGGAGCGGGCAGCCCACGGCGCTGAGAAGTCGGGTTCGCCGACGCCGAGAGAGACGATGTCGTCCATCTCCTCGGCGAGTTCGAAGAACCGGCGGATTCCCGACGGCGGCGTCTCTCGGGCCCGCTTCGAGAGCGGGCTGTGTGTCCCCTCGGTCATGGCGAGATCGAGAGTCGATCGTCGTCGTCGCCGTCGCCGAAGTAGACGCCGCGTTCTTTGTACGTCGTCATCACGAAGTGCGTCACCGTCTGGGTGACTTCGGGGATCGGCGCGATCTGTTCGGAGACGAAGTTCGACACGTCGTGCATCGACTCGCCCTCGACGTCGACTGCGAAGTCGTAACTACCGGAGATGAGCCGCAGCGACGACACTTCCGGGAACTTCGCGATGCGCCGGGCGATCTCCTCGTAGCCGGTTTCGCGGTCGAGTTCGACGTTCAACTCGACCTCCGCGCGGACGTGTTCTTCGCCCACGCTGTCCCAGTCGACGACCGCCTGGTAGCCGCGAATCGCCCCCTCGGACTCCAGTTCGTCGACCAGTGCTTCGACCGTTGCTGCGTCCACACCGAGTTGTCGCGCGATGTCGTCCGTGCTCTGTCGAGCGTCACTCAGCAACAGGTCGAGCAGTTCCCGCTTCGCTTCCATAGACGATTCGATGCGGTCCCCGTTGAAAGGGTTTGCTCTCCTTATATGGTACCAAATGCCGCGAGTCGAAACCCCATACACATCTCGAGGCCGTGACGCGGGTCGAGCGCGTCGGGTGGGAAAGGCCCAATACCCCGGCGGACCGCCTCTGTGACGATGGCCCTCTCGGACATCTTTCTCTCCCCGCTCGGACTCGCCGCCCTCCTCGCGGCCGTCCCCGTGATCCTCCTGTATCTGGTCCGCCCGGACCCGCGGCGAGTGACGCTGCCGACGGTCCGATTCCTGACCGACTCGGCGGGAACGTCGTCGTCGACGCCCCTCTTCGAACGGCTGAAGCGGAGTGCGCTCCTGCTGTTGCAACTCTTGGCGATACTCCTGTTTGCGACGGCGCTCGCGACGCCGTACGTCTCGACGTCGCAGTCGGAGACGGTCGAGGAGACGGTGCTCGTCGTCGACGCCAGCGCGAGTATGAACGTTCAGTCGGACGGGGCGACCCGATTCGACCGGGCGGTCGCAAGCGCCCGGGAAGCGACCACCTCGACCACGTCGATCGTCGTCGCCGACGGCGACGCCTCGATCGCGTTACGCAGCGGCAGCGCCGCCGACGCTGACGGAGTCCTCTCCTCACTCCGTCCGACGGGCGCGCCCGGCGACCTCCGAACCGCGATCTCGCGGGCGACGAGCGTCGCCGGTGAGAACGCTCGCGTCGTCGTCGTCAGCGACTTCGCCGGCGACACCGACTGGGAGACGGCCGTGCAGGCGGCGCGCGCCCGCGGCCTGACGGTCGACTTGCGGCAGTTCGCAGCGGGCGGAACGAACAACGTCGGCATCGTCGACCGGCGCTTCTCGGGCGAGCAGGTGACCGTCTCCGTGCAGAACTTCGGGACGGCAAACGCGACACGACAGGTCTCACTCGGCGGGGAGACGACACAACTCTCGCTGGCGCCCGGCGACGTCCGCAGCGTCACCTTTCCGGTTCCGGCGGGCGGTGGTGAGATACGGCTTTCGCCCGGCGATTCGTTCCCGACCGACGACGTCGCGTACGTCGCCGCGCCCTCGGACGCCACCGTCGATGTGCTGCTCGTGACGAACGACCGGAATCGCTATCTCACGACCGCGCTCTCGCTCGTCGACCCCGTCGAACTGACGGTCGTCGAGCCACCGTCGTCAGTTCCGTCGCCGTCCGCCGACTCCTACGACGTGGTGCTCTACAGCAACGTTGCCGCGGGGCAACTCCGCGATTCGCACGTCGCCGCTGGCCGTGACGCACTCGCCGCAGGCGGTGGCGTCGGTATCCAGGCACAGGAGTCGATGCCGGTCGAGGCGTACGGCGATCTGCTGCTCGTCGCGCCCAACGGTGTGGGATCGAATCCAACGCTGAGGACGCCTGCGGACGACGAACTCACCCGTGACATCACGTTCCCACCGCCGGAGCGGTACGTCCGCGGCGACCTCCGCGCGGGCCGCGCGCTGGTCTCGACCACGGAGGGGACGCCGATCATCGCCCGCAACAGCCAGGGCGGCGGGCGCGTGCTCTACTACGGCTACGTCGAGTCCGCCTCGACGTTCAAATACGACTTCGAGTACCCGATCTTCTGGAAGCGGAGCGTTTACGCACTCGCCGGTCGGGAATCGCTCTCGGAACTCAACCGGGAGACGGGCGAGCGGATCAGGTTCGGTAACGAGACGACGGTTCAGACGCCGCGCGGCGAGGTCACCGCTGTGAGCATCGAGGCGACCGACGCGGGCTTCTACACCGCCGACGGGGTTCGATACAGCGCCTCGCTGCTCGATCCCGCCGAGTCCGACGTGTCGGCGGCGACTGTCAACGCAACAGCGGGCGGTGGGCCAACCACGCGCGAGGAGGAACGGACGGCTCCCGACCCGCTGACGGAACTCGTCGCACTCGGCATCGTCGCCGTCGCGATCGGCGAGGTGGCGTTCCTCCGCCGGCGAGGTGATCTCTGATGAGTGCGGAGACAGGTCTCGTGTTCGGGGGCACGCTGCTCGAACTGTCGGTCGAACTCGTCGAGGGACTCTCCGTCGGCCTCGCGCGCCCCGCGTACCTCCTCGCATTCCCGATTGCGGCGCTCGCGCTCTGGGCGCTCGTCTTCCGCGACGCGTCTGGGACGGCTTCGGAGGACTCGCGGCGGTGGTTCCTCGCCGCCCGGATCGCCGTCGTCGCGCTCGTCGTGCTCTCGGCGGCCGGTCCCTACACGACCCAATCGAAGCTGACGAGCGGCGAGCCGCGGGTGACGATGCTCGTCGACCAGTCAGACAGTATGGCCGTCACGCCGAACGTCGAAGACCGGCTCGCGGAGTCGATCGAATCGGCTGGCGTCTCGGTCAGACAGGTCCCGGTCGGCGCGGGCGACTCCTCACCCGTCGGCGACGCCGTCGCCGCAAATATCCGTGAGAACGGCAGTCTCGTCCTCCTCAGCGATGGGCGGGTGACGAGCGGGCAGTCACTTCAGCAGGCGGCCGAACTCGCGCGCTCGGCCAACGCGACAGTCTCGACCGTCTCGATGGAACCACGGACGCGAGAGCGGTACGTGACGGTCGAGGGCCCCGAGAAAGCCAGCCTCGGCGTCCAGAACCGATTCGTCGCCCGGGTCGACGGCGTCGGCGGGAACACCTCCGCGACCCTCACCGTCGATGTCGACGGCGAGCAGGTGCTCGAACGGACGGTGAACGACGTGCCCGCGCCCGTGGTGTTCAACCACACCTTCGAGTCCACCGGCAGCCACACGGTGACCGCCGAGATCGACGTCACCGATCGGTTCGTCGCAAACGACGTCAGCCGGAAGACGGTCCGCGTGGTCGAACGCCCGGAAATCCTCTACGTCTCGCCGGGCGAGTACCCCTTCCGCGACTACCTCGATCGCCTGTACGACGTCGAGACGGCCGAGCGCGTGCCGGAAGACCTCTCGCCGTACTACGCGGTCGTCGTGCAGGACGCCCCCGCCGATTCGATCGGGAACGTCGACCGCCTCCAGGAGTTCGTCATCGACGGCGGCGGCCTGCTCATCGTCGGCGGCACCAACTCCTTCGAGAGCGGCGGGTACCGGGGGTCGAACCTCGCGTCGATGCTTCCCGTCTCGGTCGGCGAGGGCGAGCCCCGGTCGACCAACATCGTCCTCTCGGTCGACGTTTCGGGGAGCGCCCAGGAGGGAATGCGGATCCAGAAGGCGACCGCGCTCTCGGTGCTCGACCAGCTCGGCGACGAGAACGAAGTCGGGCTCGTCGGCTTCAACTACCAGGCGTACCGCGTCTCGGAGGTCGAACCGCTATCGCAGAACCGACAGGAGCTTCAGGACAAGATCCGGCGCCTCCGCGCCGGGGGGGCGACCGACATCGCCGCCGGAGTCGACGGCGGCGGCGAACTCCTCGGCGACCGCGTCGGGACTGTCATCCTCATCAGCGACGGCCACGACAACCCCGACCAGGCCGCGAGCGTCGCCCGGCAACTCTCCGAACGCGGGATCCAGGTCGTCACCGTCGGCGCGGGCGAAACGATCAACGAACGCACGCTGCGGACCATCGCCGGCGCCGGCGGGGGCAGCTACTTCCGGGCGACCGAGACGACCCGGCTCGGCATCCTCTTCGGCGGTACGGGCGCGCCCGGCGGCTCCGGACTCGTCGTCATCGACCGTGGGACGTTCATCACCTCAGGCGTCACGCTGACAGCCGATCCCGACGCGTTCAACGACGTCTCCGTCCGCCGCGGCGCGGACTTCCTCGTCGCCGGTGACACCGGCCAGCCCGCGCTCGCGACGTGGCGCTACGGGCTGGGTCGCGTGGCCACGATCACCGCGCACGACGACGACGGCACGCTCGGCGACCTACTCCGCGAGCCCGACTCCCTGCTCGTGACCCGGACGACGAACTACGCTATCGGCGACCCCGAGCGGAAGGCGACCGGCATCACGGGCATCCCCGACACGCGCGTCGGCGAACCGACGACCGTGACCTATCGCGGCACCGACCGCCCCGCGGTCGACGGCGTCGCGTTCCGGCGCGTCAGCGAGGAGACGTTCCAGGCGACGGTGACGCCCGACAGCACGGGCTACTTCCAGATACTCGATGCGACCTACGCCGCCGACTACGCTCGCGAGTACGCCGCGTTCGGTCCCGACCCGGCCCTGGAATCGCTCGCCGAGGACACCGGCGGCCGGGAGTTCACCGCGGGGCAGGGCGAACAGATCGCTCGCTTCGCCACCGAGCGCGCCCGTGGCATCCGGCCCGTTCGGACCGACTGGACGTGGCTCCCGTTACTCTTCGGACTGCTCGTCTTCACGGCCGAAGTGAGCTACCGGCGGCTTCAAGTTCGTCGCCGCGATACCACGTCGGACGGAGGCCTCCCGTGAGCTTCGTCGGCCGTCGCCTGAACCTCGTGCTCGTCGCCGCCCTCCTCGTCCTCGCTGCCGGGACCGTCGGAGTGACGGCGCTCTATCAGTCCGGCGTCTCTGAGGTGGCGACACAGAACGACCAACTCCGCGCGCAGAACGAACAGCTCCGCGAGGATCTGCGCTCGGCCCGCGACCGGATTCAGTCGTTGCAGTCGCGGGTGTCAGAGTTGGAAAACAGAATCGAGGAGCTACAGAGCCAACTGTCGACGGCGCGCGACGAGCGCGACGCGTATCGGGAGGATCTGCGCTCGGTCTGCCAGCAGTGGCAGCAGGCGAACGAGACAGTCCCACAGGAGTGTGAGAATGTCTAACGGTGACGACGACCCGGTCGAGGAGTGGCTCGGTTCGGCCGAGGGGCGAAACGGCGAGTGGCCCGACGACGGCGACAATGCGCGGGGCGATGGCGACGCCGACGACCTGACGTTCGACGCCGATCCGGGCTTCGTCGATCCTGGTGCTGACACAGGTGGCGACGGAGACGGCTCCGACGCCGCCGGTACCGCCGCCCCGACGGATCGCGTACGGGAAGCGCTCGACGAAGTCAGACGCGAGGTGCAGAAGGCGGCACTCCTCCAGGCCGCCGTCGACGCCGCGTTCCTCGCGGTCCTCGCGAACCTCGCCTTCGCGCTCTTCGAGCCGTCGTGGCTCGCGACCGCGTTCGGACTCCCGGCGGTCGTCGTCGAAGCGCTTGGCGCCCTCCCGTTGCTCGGCGACGTCGCCCCGCGATCTATTCACGCCGCCTCGCTTCTCGCTGTCGCGGTCGGCGTCGTCGCCTTCGCCGTGGAGTCGGCGCTGCGGCTCCGCCGCCCGCTCGTCGAACAGTTCGAGACGGCCAACCCCCAGGTTCGCGAGGCGCTGCGGACCGCCCGCGACGCCGTCGGCGACGAGGCAGACACCGCGATGGCGCGCCGCCTCTACGACGACGTGATCGCGAGACTCGAAACGACGTCGAGCTTCGAACTGGTCGCGACCCGCCGCATCGCCGTTACCGCGCTCTTGATCGTCCTTGTGAGCCTCGCGAGCGTGCAGGTCGCCATTGTCGATCCCGACCTCGGTGGCCTTCTCGGCCCGGGTGGGGACGGCGACGGACAGCTCACGCCGCCCGACGACGACGATCTGCAGGACGGCGATCAGATCCTCGGCGACCCCGAGGACGTCCAGGCGGGCGACGAACTGGAGAACATCTCCGTTCCCGGAACCGGCGACGGCACCGGCGACGGTCCGACGGGGCCGTCGGGCGGCTACATCGGCGGGGGCGGGAGCGGCGAGTTCGACAGCCAGCAGGCCGGGTTCACCGGCGCCGAGCAGATCGAAGATGCCGAACTCGTCCGGGAGTACAATCTGCGGATCAGGGAGTTCGACGAGGAGGACGAGGGCGCGGCCGCCCAGACCTAATCTGAACCTACTACGATGAACGGAACAAACGAGGAGATCGAACAGATCCAGCGCAGACTCGCCGCCCTCCGCGAGGAGGTCGCAAAGCGAATCGTCGGGCAGTCCGACGTCGTCGAACAACTGCTCGTCTGTCTGCTCTGCGACGGGAACAGCCTGATCGAGAGCAACCCCGGCCTCGGGAAGACGACGCTGGTTCGGACGATCGCCGAGGCGACCGATCTGTCGTTCTCGCGCATCCAGAACACGCCGGATCTGATGCCGGCCGACATCACCGGGACCGAAATCATCCGGGAAGTCAACGGCGAGCGGGAGTTCGTCTTCGAGCGCGGGCCGGTGTTCGCGAACATCGTCCTCGCCGACGAGATCAACCGCGCGACGCCGAAGACGCAGGCGGCGCTGCTGGAAGCGATGCAGGAGAAGCAGGTGACGACCGCCGGCGAGACGCGCGAGCTACCGCGTCCGTTCTTCGTGCTCGCCACGCAGAATCCCATCGACCAGGAGGGGACCTATCCGCTCCCGGAGGCGCAGACCGACCGCTTCCTGCTGAAGATCCTCGTCGACTACCCGAGCCGCGACGAGGAGCGCGAGATCGTCGACCGGTACACGACGGGCGCACCCGACCCCACGGTAGAGCGTGTCCTCTCGCGCGACCAACTCCAGCGAGCACAGCAGTTGACCCGGCAGGTCCCGATCGCCGACGACATCCGCGACGACGTGATCGATCTCGTGCGCTCGACGCGGACGGCCGATGACGTCGAGTTCGGCGCGAGCCCCCGGGCCAGTATGGGCCTCGTCCTCGCCGCGAAGGCGCGCGCGTTCCTCGAAGGCCGCTCGCACGTCTCCTGGGAGGACGTCGAGGCGATGGCGCATCCGGTGCTCCGACACCGCCTCATCGTCGACTTCCGGGCCGAGCGCGAGGGCGTGGGCGCCGACGACGTCGTCGCAGACCTATTGTAACGATGCCCATCGAGCCCGCGTTTCTCGACGAACTGGCCCGTCTGGAGGGGGCGCTGCGGCGCGAGACGGACGCCCGGCAGCAGGGCACACAGCGCTCGCCGAACGTCGGCGAGGGGCTGACGTTCAGCGACTATCGCCGGTACACGCCCGGCGACGACGTTCGGCTCGTGGACTGGCGCGTCTACGCCCGCACGGACGAGTACTTCATCAAGCAGTACGAGGCCGAGCGCAACCTCACGGTCCACGTCCTCCTCGACACCTCGGCCTCGATGGACTTCGGCGAGGGCGCGGCCAACAAATTCGGGTTCGCGGCCCGATTCGGCCTCGCCTTCGCGTACTTCGCGGCCACACAGCACGACTCGTTCCGGTTCTCGGCGCTCGGGATGGGCGTCGACCGTCTCGACCGCGGCCGGTCCACGCGTGGGGAACTCCTCCGCCTGCTCGACGCGGTGAACGCGATCGAGCCCGACGGCCGAACCGACTTCGTCGACGCGCTGGAGGCGTACGCGCGGACGATCCACTCGCGCTCGCTCGTCGTGGTCGTGAGCGACTTTCTCGACGACCCCGACGCGATCGAAGATGGGATCGCCGCGCTCGGGCACAACGACGTCCTCCTCGTCCACGTGGTCGCGCCCGAGGAGCGCGACCCCGACGTCGCCGGCGACACTGTCTTCGAAGATCCCGAGACGGGCACGACCCAGCGCGCGTACTTCGCCGGCTCGACCGCCGAGGCGTACCGCGACCGGCTCTCGGAACACGTCGACGACGTCGCGGCGCGAGCCCGAACGCTCCGCGCCGACCACGTCGTCGTCGACACTGGCGCGGACTTCTTCGAGTCCTTTGCCGAGGTTTGGCGGCAGCAGGACCGCCGCGAGCGGCAGCGCAGACGGCGGTGAGGATGGCGGCACACGAAGCGGCGACGGCGGGCCGCTTCCGGCGGCTATATTTCGCTCGGGTGGTGACGTCCCGGTGTGTCTGACGCACAGGACCGCCGGGTCGTCGCTCTCGTCACTGGCTCGCATTTCGTGAACCACTCCTATCTGGTGATGCTCGCGCCGCTCGTCGGCGTGCTCGCCGCCCGCTTCGACGTGAGCATCGCCGCCATCGGGCTCGCGATCGGGGTGCAGAACGCGGTCGTGCTCGTCCTCCAACTCCCGATGGGGTACGTCTCCGACGCCTACAGCCGGACGCTCGTGCTCGGGATCTCGCTCGTCGTGGGGACCCTCGGCGCAGTTCTCACCGCGTTCGCGACGTCCTACGCGTGGCTGCTCGTCGCCCAGCTCGTGCTCGGCGTCGGCGTCGCCGGTCACCATCCCGCTCACTATCCGCTTCTCGCGGCCGTCTCGACCGACGAGAACCGCGGGCGAGCCTACAGCGCGCACGCTTTCGGCGGGTCAGTCGGTCTCGCCGCCCCCTACGCCGTCGTCGCGGGGACGACGGCGCTGGATCTGTCCTGGCGTGTCGCCATCGGCGTCGTCGCCGTCGTCGGCGCGGTCTTCGCCGCCTACTGCCTGCTCAGTTTCCGCGGCGTCGACGACGAGATCACCCGGCCGGGGCTGGCGGAGCGCCCCGACGAACGTCCGACGCTGCGCTCCGTTCCGGGCCGGATTCGCGCGCTGTTCCGGACGCTCGCCTCCTCGGGGGGGATCCTCGGTCTCACGGTGCTCGCGTTTCTCACGTCCGCGGCCGCGTGGGCGATCCGGACGTACACGCCGAGCCTGCTCGTTCGTGGCTATGGTCTCCCGGACGGGACCGCGAGCGCGCTCACGTCGGCGATGCTCGTCGTCGGCGCGGGGCTGATCCTCGCCGGTGGCGGCCTCACCGACCGCGTCGGTGCCGGGCCGATCGTCGTCGTCGGCTACGCCGCGCTCGTCGTCGTCGCGGCGCTGCTGGCGACGCTCTCGCTCCCGCTGGCAGCGGTCGGCGTCGTGCTACTCTTGAGCGGGAGTATCAGTTTCTCCCGTCCGGCGCGCTCGACGCTCGCCGATCGGCTCTCGCGGCGCGCGGATCTCGGCAAGAACTTCGCGCTCGTCACGATCGGCATCTCGCTGGGCGGCGTCGTCGCCCCGCCCGTCTTCGGGTATCTGGTCGATGCGGCTGGACTCACCGTCTCCTTCGGGCTCGTCTCCGTCCTGGGCGTCTTTTCTCTCGCCCTTGGCCTCCGCATCGTCCGCGACGCGTCTTTTGCGGTCCCTGGCGCGGCTGCCGGCGCCGATGGCGACTGAGACTGTGCCGGCCCGTCCGCTTCCGCATCGAAACGGTGAATCCGTCGCTGTACCCACGCCGACGTATGAACTATCTCCCGTGGGCGCTTCTGGCCCTCGTCGCGTACTCGCTCGTCGCTCCGCTTATGAGCGTCGCGACGACCGGTTCGGTGAAGATCCCCAGCAACGTCGCGGCGTTGATGGGGAACGCGATTCTCGTCGCTGGCACGGTCCTCGTCGTCGTCTACAACGGCTCTGATGCGCTGTCGTACGTCTCCCACCCCAAATCGAAGTACGTCTTCGTCGCCGGCGTCTGCCTGATGATCGGGATCCTCGCGTACTACCGGGCGCTGTCACTCGGTCCCGTGAGCGTCGTCTCGCCCATCTTCGGGATGTTTCTCGTCCTCAGTTCGGCGCTCGGCATCGTGTTCCTGAACGAGTCGCTGACGGGGCGGAAACTGCTCGGGATCGGCCTCGCGCTCGTGGCGGTGTATCTGGTCAGCGTCGAGTGAGTCGGCTCGCGTCTTCGCTCTGACTTCCGGAACAAACAACGTCTTTTGTCGACCGCCCCGTATCTCGCTATATGGTCCTAGTCGAATCCGATTCGGAACTGTCGCACGGCGACGAGGCACCGGCGTTCGATCTCCCCGGCGCCGACGGAGAAACGTACACGCTCTCGGATTTCGACGACTACGAGGCGCTGCTCGTCGTCTTCACCTGCAATCACTGCCCGTACGCCGAGGCGAAGGTCGACGAACTGAATCACCTCGCGAGCGCGTACGACGACCTCGCCGTCGTCGGCATCAACCCGAACGACGCCGAGGAGTATCCCGACGACTCCTTCGAGCGGATGCAAGAGCGCGTCGACGCGGGCGAAATCGAGTACACGGCGTACCTCCGCGACGAGTCACAGGAGATCTCGCGAACGTACGGCGCCGTCTGCACGCCTGATCCATTCCTCTTTGAGCGCGACGGCGATACGTTCCGACTCGCCTTCCACTCACGCATCGACGACGCGATGAGCCCCGACGAAGAGCCGAGTCGTCACGAGATGTGCGAGGCCGTCGAAGCACTTCTTGCGGGTGACGACGTTCCACTCGCAGAGACGCCCTCGCAGGGCTGCTCGATCAAGTGGACGGATAATTGATTCGGCGACGGCCATCTGCATTCTCTCCTTGATTGCATTTATATACGAAGACGAGACCACGCACCGCGTGCGTTGACCTCTATCGCAGGGCGCGCCGCGGTTGCGTAGCACACCGCCCTGTGAGTCGTCCAGTGCTACCTGTTCGCTTCTCCGATAGCGTCGCTACGACAGGGTTTCGGCCTCAGAGAGCGCTTCCCGGGCGTTCTCGACAGCCGCTTCCTTGGTGGCGGGGTAGGCTTCTACCTTCGCCCGCAGCGTGATCCCGTTGCCGCGTCGGACGTCGCCGCGGAACGCCGCTTGCTTATCCAGTCGCAAGAATAGCTCGGTGTTCTCGGTGACGCGTTCGTCGAGTTCTTCGAGTAACGCGTCGAAATCCGGTAGTTCGGACAGCTTCGCGAGGACGTGTCTGACGTCGTCGGCGTTCTCCACGCGGGCCGAGAAGACGATGATCCGATCGCCGTGGTGCCCGGTACTCTCGGTCCGGGTCACCTCGAACTCCTCGGGGAGGAACGTCCGAAGCGCGCCCTCGACTCGCTTGTCGTCTTCGGTCTCGTAACAAAACGTCCGCAGATCGACGTAGTGAAAGGGAATTCGGGGCATTAGCGACGCTTCGCGCTGCGGCGGGGAAAAACTCCCGTTACTCCTCGTCTTCGTCCGCGGCTTCGAGTTGATCGGCGGAGATGCCGACTTCCTGGCCGTCCTCGAAGCTGACGGTGTAGGTCGCGTCGCCGAACATCGTCTCGACGACCTGCGTGATCGTGCCGACCTCGCCGTCGAACTCGCTGTGCTTGTCGCGCAGTACCACGCTGTCGTCCTCTTCGAACTCCATACCGGAGAGCCGCGTGCGCGGGTGAAAAATCGACTGGTTCCGAACGCGGGGTCGCCGCGCCGTGCTCACCGGAACCGCACCTTCCGCAAACGGTACTATATATATGTCGGCGAGCCGTGCGACCCGATATGCGAACGACACGGCGGTCCTATCTCGCTGCGCTCGGTGGAGTGACGACACTCGGTGCGACAGCCGGCTGTCTCGGCGGCTCCGGTAGTGATGCGCTTCCCGAGGGCTGTGACGTCGGCAACCTCGATACTGTCTCGTCGCTACCGCGCCCCGCACTCGGCCCCGAAGACGCCCCCGTCACCGTCGACATCTTCGAGGACTTCACCTGTCCACACTGTCAGGAGTTTACGCTGTCTGTCGCTCCGAAGATCAAGTCGAACTACGTCGACGCCGGCGACGTCCGGTATCGGTTCTTCGACTACCCGATCCCGGTGAGCAACTGGTCGTGGCTCGCGGCCTCTGCTGCGCGCGCGGTGCAGGATCGGAGTGACACCGAGACGTTCTTCACCTTCACCGAACGCGTCTACGAGAATCAGGGTCGCCTCAGCGACGACGGCTACCAGATCGTTCACGACATCGCATCCGACCTCGGTATCGACGGCTGTACGGTCGCTGCGGCCGCAGATCAGGAATCCTACCGCCCAGTCGTCGAAGCCGACCGAGAGACCGGGTCCGAACGAGGCGTCCCCGGAACGCCGGCCGTCTACGTGAACGGGCAACTCCTCGATAACTACGGCTGGGAACGCGTCAGCGGCGCCATCGACAGCCAGCTCGGCTGATCGAGCACCTCCCTCGAAACTGGACTCAGTCGAGTCCGGGTGTCGTTCCGCTCGGCGTCGGGAGCGCGCGAAGCGACCGCGGTGGCACCAAGAAGTTGCCGCGGCGCTTCACGAACACGTATTCGAGAATCCCGTTGTTCACGCGCTGTCTGATCGTCGGAATCTCGGTGAGGTCTGCCCCGTTCATCGCCGTGCGAACCTCCTCGAACGTCGAGATTCCTCGTTGCAGACTGGGGAAGTGCAGCCCCGTCTCGTCGTCGTCGGTCGACTCGAAGTGCCGTCTGAGCGTTCGTGGCGTCCCGTCCGCTTCGCGGTTCGCACGCGCCGCTTTCTGGGCGTGGCCGACGCGGGCGAACTGTCGGGCGTGGTCTTCGATGTCGTCAATCATCTCCGCTGTGACGCCGCTGTCGTCGCCGAGGTTCGCGCCGACGCCCTCGACCAGATCGCGCTCGGCGTGCACCGGCGAGAACATCTCTGCCACCCGCTGTTCGAAGGACTGCTCCTCGTACCAGTCGTCGAGCCGCATCCGGAGGTTCGAGACGTGCTTCGTGGTCCCACCCGTGAAAGGTCCCTCCGCAAGCGTGACGTAATCCTCGGTCGCCTGATTCTGCTTGAACCCCGCGATGAAACCCATAAACAGCGGCGACTCCTTCGGAACCGGATTCGACGACGGGATGCCCGCCAGCCCGTCCTGTCGGTCCGCGGGCATCCCCGCGCCGACGAATCCGGACCGGCGGTCTGAAACCTCGAAGACGTCCGTGAGAGTCGCCTCGACGGCGACGTCGTTCGCGGTGTCCTCGTTGCCTGTCAACGCCTCCTCGGCAGCGAGGACGACGTCGGCACGGTCTGAGGCGAGGTGGAGTAATGCGTCCTGCCGGTCTAGCGTCGGCGTCTCGAACGACGAGAGGGCTCGGGGCTCGGGGAGGTCGACCGAGTCGGGAAGGTCGTCTTCGAACCGATCGAAGTACCGCGGTGAGTACGCGATCGAGTACAACAGTCCCTCGCTGCTCCGTTCGTACGCTCGATCGAGCGTCTGCAGTGCGGTTTCGACCGTCGCTCTGTCGGCCTCGTCCGGCGGCCCCTCCCCCGGAAGCGTCAGATACAGCAACAGTTGGTGCTTGGGAAGCAGCGTGTTCCCGTGTTCGTCCGTCCGGATGTGGTCGTTCCACGCGTGCTGTCGCTCCGGCAGCGACGAAAACTGGTCGGTGCCGGCTGGCACCGGTTCCGCTGTGCGTTCGAGACACGCCGACAGCGCTGCCGCGCCGCCGACGGCGACGGCTGCTTTCAGCACGTCGCGACGCGTCCGGTCGCCCCGCCCGTCTACCATACGAGTCAGTAGATCCCTGACGGCAAAGTGGGTTCTGATGGCGCACAGTGTGTGCGACCAACGACAGCGTCAGCCACCTGCTGTGGTTCCGAAAGCGACGCGGATATTTATCGGGACGGCAAAGAGGGTCCCGTGACTCGTCGCGGGACACGAATTCGGCTCGCCATCGGGGTCTGGGGGGTGCTCGTCTCGCAGGTGTTTCTGTACCCCGGCGTCGAGGACATCGTCACCGCACTCGGTGGCGGGGGAGAAATCCGCGCCGGGATGTGGTTCCTCGTCGCGGAGTTCGCCGCGTTCGTCACCTTCGCCAGCGTCTGGGGGGCCGCGAGCGACGCCCTCGGGCGACGGATGCCGCTGGCCGCGGCCGGCGCACTCGGCGGCGCGGCCGGCTACCTGCTTCTCGCGGCCGCACCGACGCTCGGAATCCCCTTTGCGGGCGTCCTCCTCGTTCGTCTCGTCGGCGGCGCGGCGACGATCGGCGCGTTCTCGCTCGCGATCACTGCCCTGGCGGACCTCTCCGGCGGCAACGGCCGGAATATGGGCGCGGCCGGCATCGCGATCGGGCTCGGCGCGGCGCTCGGATCCGTCTTCGGTGGCCGTCTCGCCGACGTCGACCCGCTGTACCCGCTGTACGCCGCGGCGGCGACCCTCGTCGGGGTCGCGATCCTGTTCGCGACCATCTCCGAGGAGCTACCGGGCGGGGATGGGATCCGCGTCGGCGACGCGCTCAAACGGCTCAAGGACCGCCCGGTGTTGGCCGTACCCTACACCTTCGGCTTCATCGACCGGATGACGGCCGGCTTCTTCGCGCTCGTGGGCGTCTATTACTTCCGGGAGTCGTTCGGTCTCGACGCCGCCGGCGCCGGCCTCGCGCTCGCGGCCTTCTTCGTCCCGTTCGCGCTCCTGCAGTACCCCGCGGGAATCCTCTCGGACCGCATTGGACGGGCGATTCCAGTGACCGTCGGGTCGATCTGTTATGGGCTCGGGATCGTCGCCGTCGGTATCGCGCCCGGCGTCGAACTGGCTGTCCTCGCGATGGTCGCCGTCGGCGCCCTCGGCGCGCTGGTCGCGCCGGCGACGATGGCGCTCGTGACGGATGTCGCCGCGCCTGAGACACGGGGCGCGGCGCTCGGCGGATTCAACGTGTTCGGAAGTCTGGGATTTCTCGCCGGGTTCCTCCTCGGCGGACTGACGACGTCGACGGCGGGATTCCTGGCGTCGTTCCTCCTCGTCGGGTCCTCGGAGGTCGCGATCGCACTCGTCGCCGGGCGGGCCGTGTGGCGAATCGCCAGGTCGGACGACGCCGGCGGCGGGGGACGAACGATCGTGAGCGACGCGTCCGAGTGATAGGGATTATCGTAACTATCCATAGATTCGCGTCGCACCGGTCGACGAGAAATCTATGAGGACTTACGATGATCCCTATGAGTTACTCGTGGCCGGAGACGCGGACGGGTTCGTATGGCTCTTCGAGGTACTCGATGTCCGAATCCGAGAGGTCGATCGACAGCGCCTCGACGGCGTCTTCGAGGTGTTCGACGCTCGTCGTCCCGACGATCGGCGCGTCGACCCGGTCGTCGGCGAACAGCCACGCGAGCCCGATTTGGGCCATCTTCACGCCCTTCTCGTCGGCGAGTTCCTGTACGCGCTCGTTGACTTTGCGGCCGCCGCCGTCGAGATACGGATGCTGGTGCGCGTAGTCGTCGGTCTCCCCGCGGGTCGTCGCGCGCGAGTCCTCGTGTGGCCGCGCCAGTCGGCCGCGAGCGAGCGGCGACCACGGGATGACGCCGACGCCCTGTTTCTCACAGAGCGGTAGCATCTCGCGCTCTTCCTCCCGATACAGGAGATTGTAGTGGTTCTGCATCGTCGAGAACGGCGTCAAACCGAGTCGGTCGGCGGTGTGCTGTGCTTCGGCGAACTGGTGAGCCCACATCGACGACGCGCCCAGGTATCTGGTCCTGCCCCGCCGGACGGCGTCGTCGAGCGTCCGCATCGTCCGTTCGATCGGCGTGTCGTAGTCCCAGCGGTGGATCTGCAGGAGATCAAGCGTGTCCATTCCCAGTCGCGCGAGGGAGTTGTCGAGTTCCTGTTCGATCGCCTTCCGCGAGAGGCCACCGGAGTTCGGATCGTCGTCGTCCATCTGGAAGTACACCTTCGAGGCGACGACGAACTCGTCGCGGTCGTAGTCCGAGAGCGCCTCGCCGAGGACGCGCTCGGATTCCCCGCGGGAGTACATATTCGCGGTGTCGAAGAAGTTCACGCCCAGTTCGATGGCGCGATCGACGAGTTCCTTCCCGTCCTCCTCGTCGAGCACCCACTCGCGCCAGTCGCTGTCACCGAAACTCATACAACCGAGACAGATCTTCGAGACGGTCGTTCCCGTATTACCGAGCGTCGTGTACTCCATAGCGGAGCGCACACACCGGACCGGCAAAAAGCCACGCGGCGAGGTGGGACCGGTGCATTCCGAATAATCTCACTCGAATATAATTAAGGCCGATGCCATCGTATCGTTTCGGTGAGAGGTCCCCTCTCGTGAGCAGAATGTCACAGTCTCCACGTATAACACTCGTACTCCTCCTCACGGCCATCGTGGTCTTCGGCGGACTGCCGATGGTCGCGAGCGCACAGCAGTTCGGCCCGAGCGGGCCGGGGTCAGACGGATCGGTCGGCGGCGTCGTCCGCGTCGACGCCGGCGAAACGTACGACGGCGATCTCGAAGCGGTCGGCGGGTCGATCGTCATCGCTGGCACGGTCGACGGCGACGTCGAAACCGCGGCCGGGTCGGTTCTCGTCACCGAGACGGGTCGCGTGACGGGGTCGCTCGACGCCGCCGCCGGGAGCGTCGTGATCGAAGGCACTGTCGACGGCGACGTCACCGTCGGCTCGGCGGCGCTAGCGCTCCGTGAGGGCTCGCAGGTCGGCGGGTCGCTCGAAGCCGGCGCGGCCGACGTCCGCCTCGACGGGGCGATCGACGGCGACGCGCGGGTCGGCGCTGACACACTCGCTGTCGGGTCGACCGCGGCGATCGGCGGGTCTCTCACCTACGACGCCGCCAACTTCACGCTCGCCGATGGTGCGAGCGTCTCCGGTGAGGTCACCCGCGACGAGTCGCTCTCTGTCACCGGCCCCGACGTGTTCGGCTCCGGTGGGGGCGCTGGCCTCCCGGCGGTCCCCACCTGGGTCGGGTCGGTCTACTCCACGCTGGTCAACCTCGTGCTCGGCGCGGTACTCCTCGTAGTCGCACCGAACTTCGCTCGACGACTCGTCGATGCGGGCCGGACGCAGACGCTCCGCAGCGGCGGCATCGGGCTCCTGACGCTGATCGGCGTCCCGATCGTGCTGCTGCTCTTGCTCATAACGATCGTCGGGATTCCGCTCTCGTTGGCCGGGCTCGTCGTCTTCGGGCTTCTCCTCTGGGTGACGTCGGTCTATGGGGCTATCGTGGTCGGCACGTGGCTGCTGTCGCTCGTCGGCTACGAGAACCGCTGGGCCGCACTCCTCGTGGGCGTCGTCGCCGTGGCCCTGCTGGGTGCCGTCCCGATCCTCGGCGGCCTCGTCCAGTTCGCCGTTTTGCTCGTCGGCCTGGGAGCGTTCGTCGTCGTGCTCCGTGGATCCGAGGAGGGTCCCGACGAGGACGCCGGCGCGGCCGTCGGCACTCCGTCGGCGAGCGAGTGATACTGTCGAACGCAACCGTCCCGCCGCTCTTCTTCGTCGTGCCGTACCTTTCTTGATGCCTCGCCGCGTCCGGCCCGTATGTACGTCGCAGACCAGACGTGGCCCGAACTCGGGGACTACGTCGCCGAGGAGTCGGTGGCGATCGTGCCGCTCGGATCGACCGAACAGCACGGCCCCCATCTCCCGCTCGCGACCGACCATCTCATCGCGGAGGGGTTGGCTCGCGAGGCCGCCGACCGGACGGGATTTCTCTGCACGCCGACGGTGAACGTCGGCGTCAGTCCGCACCACCGGCAGTTCCACGGCACGATGTGGGTCGACGCCCCGCAGTTCCGCGACTACGTCGAGTCGCTGACGAGAAACCTCGCGTACCACGGGATCGACCGCGTCGTGTACGTCAACGCCCACGGCGGCAACGTCGAGCATCTGCGCGAAGTCGGACGTCGCCTCCGCGACGACGGCACGCTCTACGCCGTCGAGTGGATGTGGAACGAGTCGATCCCGGAACTCGTAGACGAAGTGTTCGAGCAGAACGGCCCCCACGGCGGCCCGAAGGAGACGGCGATGATTCAGCATCTCGCGCCCGAACTCGTCCGCGACGACCAACTCGAAGCCGCGCGCGATGGCGGTGTACGCGACATCGAAAGTGCGGAACATCTCCGTCAGAACGGCGCGCGAACGTTCTACGACGCCGTCGAGAACTCCGAGAACGGCGTGTTCGGCGACCAGACCGACGCGACGCCCGAAGTCGGCGCGCGGCTGTTCGAGGCAGCCACAGACCAGTTGGTAGAGCTCTTAGAGTGGCTCGACGAGCAGCGCTACGAGGATCTGATGACGCCGGCGCACGTCGATCCCCAGCCGGGGAGCCGCAGAGCGGACTGATTCGAGAAGAGCGGCGAAAAGAGGTCTACAATCTCAGAAGGACGGCGACGAGTCCGGGCCGTCGAAATCCCCGTTCTCGAACGTGGCGGAGTCGTCGACGTCGATGTCAGGGAACGACGCGAAGGCGTCCCGGAAGTCGTCCTCGCTCAGATCCGCGAGCGTGTCGTCGAGTTCGGCTCTGATCTCTTCCATCCGCTGTGTCAGTTCCTTGTATTCGTCGACCTCTCCGACCGACACGTCGGGGGCGGACTCCAGTGCGGCTTTCTTCGATGCCAGCCGGAAGAACTCCTGTGAGCGGTCGTCGTAGTCGGCGCGGCGGAGCAGCACCTCGACGAGCCCGTGCAGATCCTCCTGCGTGACAGGCTTGACGAGATAGTCGTCGAACGGCATCTCGAGGATGTCCGTGTCGGGTTCGACGGCCGTGATCATCGCGACCTGCGAGTTGATGCCGCGGGTTCGAATCTCGTCGAGAACCTCGTCGCCGGTCATATCCGGCATCCGGCGATCGAGGAGGACGACGTCGATCCCGTCGTCTACGAGTTCGAGCGCGGTCTCGCCGTTGGTGGCCGTCTGAACCTCGTACACGTCCGAGAGGTAGATGGCATAGAGTTCCGCCAAGTCTGGCTCGTCTTCGACGACGAGGATTTGGGGTGTAGCGCCGTCCATAGCGATCCACATCGCACGTCGTCGCCCGTCGTCTAAATTCTTGCCCTCCCCCCTCCGGTCCCTGAGATAGATCGAGAGCGGCTAAAGAAGGACGAGGAACTGTTTCCCGTCGTTCGTCAGAGCCTGTGCCAGCACCGACGCCCGCGTCGCAATTTTCGAAGTTTGTAATCGGACGGAACGGCCGTGTCGACTTTGTCGCCGGGCATCAAATTTCCACCCGATGACGGTTTGGCTCCTCGGCGATCAGTTACACCCCGACGCCGCCCCGCTCGGGTCTGCGGATCACGTCCTGCTCATCGAAGCGCACGCGTTCGCCGAGCGGCGTCCGTACCACCCCCAGAAGCTCACGCTCGTCTTCAGTGCGATGCGGCACTTCCGCGACGACCTTCGGGACCGCGGCTACGACGTCACGTACCTCCAAGCGGAGACGTTCGGCGACGCACTCGATCGCCACTTCGAGGTGAATCCCGGCGACGACCTCCTCGGACTCCGGTCGCCGAGCCACGGGGCCGACGACCGCCGTCGGGAGTTGGTCTCTGAACGCGGTGGCACGCTCACGCTCGTCGAGAACGACCTGTTTCTGACCTCCCGAGAACAGTTCGAGGACTGGGCGGGCGAGTACGACGAGGGCGAGACGTTCCGACAGGAAGGCTGGTACCGGCACGTCCGTCGGGAGACGGGCATCCTGATGGACGGCGACGAACCGGTCGGGGGCGCGTGGAACTACGACGAGGAGAACAGGGAGACGCCGCCCCCCAAGTGGACGCCGCCGGACGTGCCGCGGTTCGAGCCTGACACGACGACACGGGAGGTACAGCAGTTCGTCGCCGACCGCTACGGCGACAACTGGGGCGCGATGGAGGATTTCGTCTGGCCCGTGACGCGCGAGGCGGCAACGCAGGCGCTCGAACACTTCGTCTCGGTGCGGCTCCCCGAGTTCGGCACGTACCAGGACGCGATGCGCGACGGCGAGTGGGCGCTGTGTCACTCGTTGCTCTCGGCCGCGCTCAATCTCGGCTTACTCCGGGCGCGCGAGGTGGTCGACCCGGTCGTCGCGGCCTACGAGTCGGGCGAGGCCCCGCTCAACAGCGCCGAAGGGTTCGTCCGGCAGGTGGTCGGCTGGCGGGAGTTTATGCGCCACGTCTACCGGCGCGCGATGCCGAACCTCGAGTCGGCGAACCAACTCGATCAGACGGCGTCGCTGCCGCCGCTGTACTGGGACGGCGAGACCGAGATGCGGTGTCTCTCGGAGGCCGTCACCCACGTCCACGACCGCGGCTACGCCCACCACATCGAACGCCTGATGCTGCTCTCGAACTTCGCGCTGCTGTACGGCGTCGATCCCGCGGAACTCAACGAGTGGTTTCACCTCGGCTTCGTCGACGCCTACCACTGGGTGACGACGCCGAACGTCGTCGGGATGGGATCGTTCGGCACCGACGTGCTCTCCTCGAAGCCCTACGCCGCGTCGGCGAACTACGTCGACAAGATGAGCGACCACTGCTCGGCGTGCCCGTACGCGAAGACCAAAACCACGGGCGAGAACGCCTGTCCGTTCAACGCGCTCTACTGGGATTTCCTGAAGCGCAACGAGGAGACGCTTCGTGGGACGGGGCGAATGGGGCTGATGTACTCCCACGCCGATCGCAAAGGCGACGCCGAGTGGGAGGCGATCCGCGAGCGGGCAGACGAGGTTCGTGAGCGGGCGACCGAGGGAACGCTCTAGCTATCCGTGGCGTGTGCTCGGTGGCGATGCGCGTCACTCTGTATCGCAGAGTGCGCTACGCGTCGCTCACCGGGTGAGAAATGCAGAATCGTGGTGAGAATCGACGGGATCGCCGACCGCAGTACCGCTATCGTGGTGCGTCCTTACAGGCGCTGGAGGTTCGTCGCGCGCGGGCCCTTGTCGGCCTGCTCGATGTCGAACTCCACTTCCTGTCCTTCTTCGAGGTCCGGACCGCCGACGTCCTCCATGTGGAAGAAGACGTCCTCGTCAGAATCCTCACTCTCGATGAAACCGTAACCGCCTGTGTCGTTAAAGAACGCAACCGTTCCTTTCGCCATTGCAATCCCAAAAACGCGAAGGTGATAAATAAGCCTTGTGCCGCAGTCCTGAGACGGAAGCCGAGATCGGCTCGCGAAGTATCCGTGCGAGACGGCAATCCGCCTCAGACCGCGAGAGCGAGGTAGGCGGCCGCTCCCGTCGCGAAAACACCGACCGCAAACAGCCCGTAATTTGCGATCGTGTTGTCTGCGCGCCAGAGTCCGAGCGTGTACGTGCGATCGGAGAACGGCCAGAAGAAGTTGACGCCCATCGGCGTGAGTGCGTCGCCGACCAAGTGGGCGACGACGGTGAGCACTCCGGTCGCGAACCCGACCACAGCGAGCGATGCGCCACTGGCGACAGTAGCGAAGGACGGCGTACTCCCGGTCGCGACTGTCGTCAGCGCGATCCCCACGCCACCGAAGACAGCACCGACGAGCACAGCGAAGACGAGCGAGTGCGTCGGGCCGCGGTGCGGAATCCCCGGTAGGCGGTGATCGACGTCGGGTAACATCGTCAGCCACAGCATTATGCCCCCGGTGACGACTGCGAGATCCGCGCGGCCGAGCGTGACGAGAACGAACGCCAGCGGCGCGAAGACGAGCAGCGAGACCCCGTAGTGCCCCTTCCGGTACATACCCACGGCTGGGCGTGCGGACACAAAAACGCCCGGACCCGTCCCGAGATTGGCTCGAACGAACCCACTGGAGACGGGGCGACCGTCCCGTCCGATCGGAAAGAGGCAAGTCGGCCCACCGCCTAGCCGGGGCTATGATTCAGAACCTCGCGAGCGGCGTCCGAGCGTTCACCTCGAACGTCTTTCTCGTCACCGGCGAGACGACGGCGCTCGTCGACGCGGGCGCGAACTTCGACATCGTCGCGCGCATCGAAGCGCAGGTGGACGAACTCGACCGCGTCTACCTCACGCACACGCACCCCGATCACGTCGAGAACCTCCCGGCGATCCGCGAGGCGTTCGACGTCGAGACGTGGGGGTACGACCCCGAGAACGAGTACGTCGACAACGCCATCGCCGACGGCGAGACGGTCCAGATCGGCGACGACGACTACGTGGCGCTGCACACGCCCGGACACAAGCCGGACCATCTCTGTTTGTACGCTCGTGAGGCCGGCATCTGCTTCGCCGGCGACCTCGTGTTCGAGAACGGCGGGTTCGGCCGAACCGACCTCGAGGGTGGCGATCGCGAGACGCTGATCCGGAGCATCGACGCGCTCCTCGATGTCCTCGACGACGACCTCGCGGCGCTCCACGTCGGCCACGGCCCCAGCATCACGGAGCGTCCGATCGACGACGTCGAACTCGCCGCGCGGGCCGCACGGATGTGAGAAAGGGGTAGATTCTCTTCGCTCGACGCCCACCGCCCGCTACACGTCGTCGTCGTCGGGGATCTCTTCTACAGGTCGGTCCTCGCTGGCGACGCCGAAGTAGCCGGGTTCGTCGCCGACGGGATCGTTGATCACCAACTCGTCGGCGTGCGTCATCAGCCACGGGATCGTCCACGCGACGACGCGGTCTTCGGTGTCGGCGTCGAGTTCGACGTCGGGATCGAGCCCCTGCAACAGTCGTGCGATCTCCGGGACCGTGTACATCAACTCGGAGTCGAGAACCTCAGTCGGTTCGTAGAGGCGGTACGGATACAGCGTGTCGAAATCGTCCTTCGGCTTGGGCATACGACCCCGTTCTCGCTGCCGCGTCAAAAGTCCCGTCGAGAAGCCGCTGTCAGATGACGCTGCCAGACAGTATATGTGTCTCCCGTCCCTCCTCAGAGTATGCGAACTGTGGACGCCGCCGGACTGTCGATCGGGGACGAGCACCCGCCGCGGATTATGGGGGTTCTGAACGTCTCGAAGGAGTCGCCCTACGACCCGAGCGTCTTCGACGACCCCGGTGAAGCCGCCGCCTACGTGGACGAGGAACTCATCGACCAGGGCGCAGACATCGTCGACGTCGGCCTCGAATCCGCGAACAAGCGCTTCGAGGTGCTCTCCGCCGAGCAGGAGCTCGAACGGCTCGACACCGCCGTCGAAACGCTCGAAAGCGTCTCTGGCGACGCCGTCTTCTCGATCGAGACGCGCTATCACGAGGTCGCCGACGCAGCGCTCTCGCGCGGCTTCGATATGGTCAACGACATTTGCGGCTTCGCCGATCCGGAGATGCCGCGCGTCTGTGCGGACTACGACGTCGCGGTTGCGAAGATGGCGTCGCCGCCGGACCTAGAGCGTCCGGGCGCGATCGAGGAGGTCGACGACATCTACGACGCGCTCTCGCTGAACGGCTTCACCGACAAGACGCTCGTCGACCCGGCCTTCGGCGGCTGGTCCGAGGAGAAGACGCTCGCAGACGACCGCGAGACGTTCCGCCGACTCCGGGAGTTCCGCGGGCTCGGCTACCCGATCCTCGTCTCGATCAACCGCAAGAACTTCCTCCGCTCGATTGCGGGCCGCTCGACCGAGGAAGCTCTCCCCGTCTCGCTGGCGGCGACGTCGATGGCCGTCGAGCGCGGCGCACACGTGATCCGAACGCACGACGTCGCGGAGACACGCGACGCCGCGCTGATCGGGCACGAGTTCGCCCGCGACCGGGTCCGCGAACGCGACGCCGGCGACGTTTCGACCGAGGAACTCGACGTGACGACGCCCCGCGAGGCCGAACGCCACCTCGACCGACTGGGCGTCGCCGACGCCGAAGCAGTATCGACCGATTCCGTCGTGCGGGTGTTCGAGCTCGATAGCCTCTCCGACGCCGACGTGGGCGCGCTCTCGACGGCGGCCGCCGAGCGGGGCGCGACCGTGGTTTCGGGCGCAGCAGTCGACGACGGGCAATCCGTCCTCGCCGACGGGAACGGCACGCCCGGCGCCGCTAGCCACGATGAGGGGACAGGGCGGAGCGTCCTGCTCTTCGGCACGGTCGGCGCGCTCGCAGGACTCGACGCCGCGCTCACGGGTGGCACGGACGGACTCACCGCGGCGCTCGAAACGATCGCCGAACACCTAGCGTAAATGAGACAACGTCCCGCGTGGGCTGGCCGGACCGGCGGCAGACGCACGTCAGACGCCGTGTGTCTCCCAGTCAGACGCGTCAGCACACGGGAAAACTTATGGCGGACCGATTGAAACCGGTCCACTGGAAGCCGGAAGGGCACGCGGGTAGGGGTACTTGGTGCCATTCCGGCTCGCACCGTAACGCTCGGGAGCGATAGCTATGCGCTTCGAAACCTGGGAACCGATCTACGAATCGATCCTGACCGACTTCGGGTATCCACGCGACGGCGACGAGCGCGCCCGCGACGCGCTCGCCGCGTACGCGACGCCGTTTGACTTCGACCGACTGGACTACGCCGGCGAGATCGTCGCCGTCGTCGGTGCTGCGCCGTCACTCCGAGACGAGGTTGACCGTGTGGCCGACGCCGACAGCGTCGTCGCCGCCTCGACGGCCGCGGACGTCGTCTGCGACGCCGGCTACGACGTCGACCTCTTCGTCACGGACCTCGACAAGAACCCTGAAACAGCCCGTGACCTGACTAAGGCGGGGACACCCGTCGCGGCACACGCCCACGGCGACAACGTCCCGCTCGTAGAGGAGTGGGCGCCGCAGTTGGCACACGAGCACGTCGTCGCGACGACGCAGGCGGCTCCGACCGACGCCGTCTACAACTTCGGCGGCTTCACCGACGGCGACCGCGCGGCGTTCCTGGCGGACGAATTCGGCGCGGCGGAACTCCGCTTCGTCGGGTGGGACTTCGACGACCCGAGCGTCTCACCGTCGAAGGCGAAAAAGCTCCGCTGGGCCGAGCGGTTGCTGCACTTGCTCGAACGCCGACGGGACGAGCGGTTCACGGTTCTCGACGGCCGTCGCGACGACATCGACCCGCTCGCGTTCTCGTAGGCGTTCGCGCTTCACCTGCCGACCGGACACGACTGCCGATACGTTGACCACGGGGGCGTTCGACGTGTCGGTATGCAGATTCATTGGCATCGACGGGACCTCCGCGCGGTGGACAACCGTGCACTCGCGGCGGCCGCCGACGCCGTGGGGGACGCCGCCCGCAACGATCCCGATTCGGGCGTCGTTCCCGTATTCGTCTTCGACGACGCGGTTCTCGATCACGCCGGCGACGCCCGCGTCCGCTATCTGCTCGACGCACTGGCCGCGTTGCGGGCGTGGTACCGCGAGCACAACTCGGATCTCGTCGTCGCACAGGGCGACCCCGCGGCGGTGCTCACAGACCTCGCCGCGGAGTACGACGCCGACCGCGTCGTCTGGAACAAAGACTACTCCGGACTCGCCCGCGAGCGCGACGCCCGCGTCCGGCGCGCGCTGAACGAGCGCGCCGTCGCCCGCGAGTCGTTTCACGACGCCATCTTCCACAAACCCGGGTCGATCACGACCAACGACGGCGATCCCTACTCCGTCTACACCTATTTCTGGAAGAAGTGGCGAGACCGCGAGAAGTCCGGTCCGATCGCCGCACCCGGGGCCGACGCACTCGCGGACGTCACCGGCGAC
>Ga0207719_100093_pt1 | contig 78382 bp, 73 predicted proteins | sample A23P1SouthBayCA_2_FD_187279 | JGI IMG/M metagenome (GOLD analysis project Ga0207719, IMG submission 187279) | Aerobic enrichment media microbial communities from Eden Landing Ponds, California, USA - A23 P3 (3) (SPAdes) | ecosystem: Environmental > Aquatic > Marine > Unclassified | place...
GGCCTGCTCCCGCCGACAGCGAGAGTCGTCAACTTCAACGAGACAATTCACTATGTGACGGTCGAGTTCAGCGACGACACGCCGCGGCAAGACGAGAATCAGTTCATACGAACGGTCCAGGAGGATTCGCGGGTGAAGTACGTCGAACGGAATGGCGTGATGGAGGCGTACCTCGTCCCCGACGATCCCCTGTTCGCCGACCAGTACGGTCCCCAGATGATCAACGCGCCCGAGGCCTGGGACACCACGCTCGGGAGTTCGGACGTCACAGTGGCCATTGTCGACTCCGGTATCCAGCACGACCACGAGGACCTTGCGGACAACTTCGCGGACGAACCGGGACGGGACTTCGTCGACGGCGACGCCGACCCCTCCCCAAACGTGCCGGAGTTGGACGTTCACGGCACCCACGTCGCTGGTATCGCGGCGGCAAGCATCAACAACGCCGTGGGCGTGGCGGGGGCTACGAACGCGACGCTGATCGGTGCCCGCGTGCTCGGAGACGACGGCCGCGGGACGTTCGCGGACATCGCTGACGGCATCGTCTGGGCCGCGGAACAGGACGCGGACGTGATCAATCTCTCGCTGGGCAGTCTCGGCCGCTCACTGACGGTGAAGAACGCCGTCGCCTACGCCTACCGGGCGAGAGACTCCCTCGTCGTCGCTGCCGCCGGGAACGAGGGCCGCGAAGGGGTGGGATACCCGGCAGCCCATCAAGAGACCCTGGCGGTGTCGGCGCTGGACGAGACGGGGCGTCTGGCGTGGTTCTCCAGCCACGGGGACCGGGTATCGATTTCGGCACCTGGGTCCGGCATCCTCTCGACCGTACCCACCGAGAGCGGCTTCTACGGGGAACAATCCGGCACATCGATGGCTTCGCCATTCGTCGCCGGCGTCGCCGCACTGACCAAGGCCCAGTACGATGTCTCGGCGGAAACGCTTCGAGAACACCTTCGGGCGACCGCGACGGACATCGGTGCCCCGACAGAGTTCCAGGGCGCCGGACGCGTCGACGCAGCGGCGGCCGTAGCCCAAGAGCCTGGTGAGGTCGGGTGTACGCTCGCTGGGTCGGCTTCCGGGGAAGGGACGCTTGTCGACCAGCAAGCACAGTGCTGGCGCCACACCTGGCTCACGGACTCGCCGTGTCGGGTGGTCATCGACCTCGACGGGGATCCCGGGACGGACTTCGACCTTTACATAAATATTGCCCGCGAATCGTGCCCTTTCCCGGGGAACGCCGATCGCTCCTCGGTCACCCTTGACAGCCAGGAACGCATCGTGGTGGACAATCCAGACAACTCCTTGCCCTTGCTGGCGACCGTCGTGGCCTACCGCGGCACCGGAAGCTACGACATATCTTTCTCCGAGTTCACGGGCACCCTGGCGCCCCCACCGGACACACCCACCCCCTCGACGCCGACAGAATCGCCATCCTCACCGACTGAAACTCCCGTGGCGCCGACAGAATCGCCATCCTCGCCGACTGAAACCCCCGTGGCGCCGACAGAATCGCCATCTTCGCCGACTGAAACCCCCGTGGCGCCGACAGAGACGAACACGGAAACAGAGGTGACAACTGCGTCATCGTCGCCGACGTTGATCCAGAGCTTCACTCCGGAGTCGTACCGCTAAACGCTCGTCGACAGCCTATACCGGTATGACAGCGGGCGTCTGAAGCGAAACACCATTTTTTCTCACTCCGCTTTAGGAGGGAACATCCAACCGACAGTGATTTTGATCGCTGTGTGGGTTGTGAGTACAGACCAGTTGAAACACTTGAACAGTGGTGTCCTCATCGGCGAACACCTCCGTCGGCCATCGCGTCTTCAACGTGGGCGTCGGCCGCGGCGATCTCGACGTCGTCGCGCTCAAAGACCTCGATGGTCGTTCCGTCGTCGGCTTCGTCGTTGAAGACGAGCGCCTTGCGGATCGTGCAGAGGTGTGCGCACGGCTCTTCGGCGTCGCGGTACTTCCGGGCCGGGCACTGCTCGCCCGTCTCACGCACCGTGCACTCGCCGCTGAGTGCGCCGTGATCGCGGTGCAGCGAGACTTCGGGGTCGGCGCGCTTCCAGCTGGCCGAGCCACTGTCGCGTTTCGCGGCGAAGTGCAGCGGTGTCACGGCCGGCACCTCCCTTCATCGCGAGCGGGACACTGCTGTTCTTCGTTTTCGATCGGGCCGCCGCAGAAGTCGCACACCGAGATGGTGTCCGCAAGTCGCGCATTTACGTCGGTCGCGCGGCTCACGGCTGCTCACCTCCAGTTGTTATAAACGAACACCGCAGTCTTGCGGTTTTGAGTAAAGAACCTATGGGTTGGGGCAGATTTGAACTGCCGGCCTCCTCCATGTCAAGGAGGTGTCATAACCAGACTAGACCACCAACCCGCCTGGCTTTCGCGTTCTACCGCGCTCGTCTGAACGCATTACGTCGTTTCCCGGGGACATAATTGAAGGTTTCGTTTCGGGGATGCCAAACGCAGTCGTTCGGTTTCAGCGTTGACACGCCACCACGGCTCGGTTACCGTCGGAAGCCCGACTGCCGGCGGCTCGTGGGCAATAGCCGCGGTCAGTAACTGACCGAGTGCTCCGACAGCCTTATACTGATGAACGGATTTGTTCACTACAACACGAACTCGTACATCGGTGATCACGATGACACTCCAAACTTACATCGAACGCGCGACCGAGGGCGACGACCTGACACAGAACGAGGCTCGTGAGGCGGCACGGGCAGTCTTCGAAGACGCCACGGAAGCCCAGATCGGGGCGTTGCTGGCGGCGCTCAGAGCGAAGGGCGAGACAGAGACAGAGATCGCCGGCTTCGCAGAGGGGATGCGTGATGCAGCCCGGACGATCGATCCGGATCGTGACCCGCTCGTCGACACGTGTGGGACCGGCGGCGACGACTACGACACGATCAACGTCTCGACGACCAGCGCAATCGTCGCAGCGGGTGCCGGGGCGGCCGTCGCAAAGCACGGCAACTACTCCGTCTCCTCCTCGTCGGGGAGCGCAGACGTCTTAGAGGTCGCCGGTGCCGACGTCGAAGCCGAACCGCCAGCCGTCGAGTCGGCAATCGAGCGCGACGGAATCGGCTTTATGCTCGCACCGGTGTTCCACCCGGCGATGAAGGCGGTCATCGGCCCGCGCAAGGAACTCGGAATGCGGACGATCTTCAACGTCCTCGGACCGTTGACGAACCCCGCCGGGGCAGACGCCCAAGTCGTTGGCGTCTACGACCCGGACCTCGTCCCGGTGCTCGCGCGGGCGCTCTCACATCTGTCGGTCGACCGCGCGCTCGTCGTCCACGGCTCCGGGATGGACGAGATCGCGCTGCACGACGAGACGGTCGTCGCAGAGGTCGACGGCGACCAGATCGAGGAGTACACGCTCACGCCCGAAGCCATCGGCCTGGAATCCGCCCCGATCGAGGCCGTCGCCGGTGGCACACCCGAGGAGAACGCCGCGGACCTTCGCGGCATCGTGACCGGCGACGTCACCGGTCCGAAACGCGACATCATCCTCGCGAACGCCGGCGCAGCGATCTACGTCGCCGGGCTCGCCGACAGTATCGAAGACGGCGTTGAAGCGGCGGCGAACGCGATCGACGAGGGCGACGCGGCCGCGACCTTCGAGACGCTCTGTGCGCCGATCGACGCCGCGGTGGAGCGCTGAGTAGATGGTCCGGGTGAAAATCTGCGGGATCACGAACGAGACCGACCTTCGCGCCGTCGAGCGAGCGGGCGCGGATGCTGTCGGCGCAATCGCCGACGTGCCCGTCGATACCCCGCGGGAAGTGTCGATCAGCGACGCCGAAGCGCTCTTCGAGGCCGCACCGCCGTTTCTCACGACGACGCTCGTCACGATGCCGGAAACCGTCGAAGGCGCGATCGAGACGGCGACGCGCGTCGCCCCCGACGTTCTCCAACTTCACGGTGGGTTCGACGCCGACGAGCTGCGGGCGATCCGCGAGGGAATCTCGTCCGACGTAGTCGCCGTCGTCGACGCCGAGGGGCCAGATCGGGCGCGGGCGGTCGCGCCGGCCGTCGACGCGGTGCTCGTGGACTCGATCGACGACGACGGCGCCGGTGGGACCGGCGAGACCCACGACTGGGTCGCGACCGCCGAGGTCGCCGCGACGCTTGACGCGCCGGTGATCCTCGCGGGCGGCCTGACGCCCGAGAACGTCGCCGAAGCGGTCGAGACCGTCCAGCCGTACGCGGTCGACGTCGCAAGCGGCGTCGAGCGCGTCGGCGGGAGTAAAGACCACGAGGCCGTCCGCTCGTTCGTCGCGAGCGCGACCGACGCCGCGACGCACCCCGACGACGGCGAGCGGGTGCAGGCAGAGGGGGTGTCGTCGTGAGCGACACCCGAACGGACGGTCAGTCGCGTAACGACACGAGCGTAACGCTCTCGCAGTCCCGCGAGTCCTTCGTCGCGGACGTCGCCGCCGCAACGGACTCCGAGGCCGACGACGGCGGGACGCGCCCCGTCGTCGCCCACGTGACCGCCGAGATGCCGGATGTGACGCCGCTGACCGCGTACGCGGCGCTCACCGGCCGAAGCGAGTACGGCTTCCTCCTAGAGAGTGCCGAGAAGACGCCGTCGAGTGATCCAGCGGGCGCGTTCGCGCCGGATCACGCCACGACGGATCGCCACGCCCGGTTCTCGTTCGTCGGCTACGACCCCGACGCCGTCATCACGGTCGACCCGGACGGGACGGCGGTCGAACGGCTGGGCGGTCGCGCAGCGCAGTACGTCGAGGCTGGCGGATTCGACGACGACGCCGAAGCAGGGAGCGAAGATATGGACGTGCTCGACCGCCTTCGGGCCTCGTTCCCGGAGCTGCCGCGCGTCGGCTTCCCCGACGAGGAACGCCAACAACTCCGTGGCGGTCTCGTCGGCTTTCTGGCGTACGAGGCCGTCTACGACCTCTGGCTCTCGGAGGTCGGCGTCGAGCGCCCCGAGACCGACACGCCGGACGCGCAGTTCGTCCTCACCTCGAAGACGCTCTCGTTCGATCACGCGGAGCCGTCCGTCTCGCTCGTCCTCACGCCGATCGTTGCGCCCGACGAGGACCCGGAAGCGGTCTACGACGACATCGTTGCCGAGGCCGAAGACGTCGCGGCCACGCTCGCGGACGCCAGCCAGCCCGAAACGGGCGGCTTCGTCCGGACCGGCGGATCGGCCGGACCGAAAGCCGAATACGAGGCGGCCGTCCGCGAGACCAAAGAGCACGTCCTCGACGGCGACATCTACCAGGGCGTCATCTCACGGACCCGCGAACTCCGCGGCGAGGTCGATCCGGTCGGCCTCTACGAGGCGCTCCGGGAGATCAACCCCTCGCCGTATATGTATCTGCTCCGCCACGACGACCGCCACATCGTCGGTGCGAGCCCCGAGACGCTCGTCTCCGTCCGCGGCGACCGCGTCGTCTCGAACCCCATCGCGGGCACGTGCCCGCGCGGAACGAGTCCCGTCGAGGACCGGCGACTCGCCGGCGAGATGCTGGCCGATGGGAAAGAACGCTCCGAGCACACGATGCTCGTCGACCTCGCACGCAACGACGTGCGCCGCGTCTCCGAACCCGGCAGCGTCCGCGTCGAGGAGTTCATGAACGTGCTGAAGTACAGCCACGTTCAGCACATCGAATCGACCGTGACGGGGACGCTCGCGGGGACGGACAGTCGGAACGGCGAGTACCCGAACGGGGCCGACGCCTTCGACGCCACGCGGGCGACGTTCCCGGCGGGGACGCTGACCGGCGCGCCGAAGGTCCGCGCGATGGAGATCGTCGACGACCTCGAACTGGAACCCAGAGGCGTCTACGGCGGCGGGGTCGGCTACTACTCGTGGTCCGGCGACGCCGACTTCGCGATCGTCATCCGGACGGCGACCGTCGACCGCGGCGGCGACGAGGACGTCATCTCCGTCCGCGCGGGCGCGGGTATCGTCGCCGACAGCGACCCGGCGGCCGAGTACGAGGAGACAGAACAGAAGATGAGCGGCGTCCTCTCGGCGGTCGAGCGAATCGAGGCCGACTCGGCGTCGGGCTCTGCTGCCGGTCCGGCCGCGCCGGAGAGGAGGTGACGCGATGACGCTTCGACTGCTCGTCGTCGACAACTTCGATTCGTTCACGTACAACCTCGTCGAGTACTTTTCCGAACAGCGGGTCGACGGCGAACCGGTTGACGTGATCGTCCGCAAGAACACCGCCGATATCGACGACCTCCGCGAGCTCGATCCCGACGCGATCGTCATCAGTCCCGGGCCGGGACACCCGAAGAACGAACGCGACGTGGGCGTCACCACCGAGGTTCTGACGTCGCTCTCGCAGACGATCCCGACGCTCGGCGTCTGTCTCGGTCTCGAAGCGGCCGTCCACGCCTACGGCGGCGAGATCGGTCACGCGCCCGAGCCGATTCACGGGAAGGCCTACCCGGTCGACCACGACGGTCGCGGCGTCTTCGCGGGACTCGCGCAGGGCTTTCAGGCCGGTCGGTACCACTCGCTGGTGGCGACGACCGTCCCCGAGGAGTTTGAGGTGTCCGCGACGACAGCGCACGAGATCACGGACGGCGATACAGACGATAATGCGGACGGCGATGCTGACGGCGAGACCACCTCGACAGACCTCGTGATGGGCGTCCGCCACCGCGAGTACCCCATCGAGGCGGTGCAGTTCCACCCCGAATCGGTTCTCACGGGAGTCGGCCACGACGTCGTTCGGAACTTCTTAGACGAGTGCGTCTTCCCCCAGCAGGCCGACGAGGCCCCGACAGTCTGATCAGGAACCACAGACAGAGAGCGGGCGTCGCGGTAGAACTACAGGACGTTGATGCCGAAGAAAGAGAGAACCAGCAGCGCTCCCACGACCAGCGCGGCGATCGTGACGAGTCGCCACGCGATCTTCAGCGCGATGCGGCCGACAATGATCACGACTGCGATCGCGACGATGACGGCGAGCGCCTGACCGAGCGGTTGCGCCAGCAGGCCACCGAGTTGGAGGGGAGCGATCGACGCGGGTGTGAACACCATATCCCATCGTATCACCAGACGGGGGAATAAGTCTGTGGGGGAGTGCGACGGTTGAAGCTGACGATACCGTCTGGACTGCGGTGGTTTGATACGGAATCTGACATACTCGGCGTATAAGAAGCATTTATACGAGGCTCAGTCGGTTGGAGGCCCGCAGTCGGCTGTCCCCCACGGGGGCGCACTCGAGGCGTGTAACGCCCCCTCGGTTCCGCTGGATAATCGACTGACAGCGCTCGACTCGCAGATTCGTATTTTCACTTCCACCTTGGTCTGCCAACCTTCATACTCCCTCCGCGCATACGAATCCTCGTCACGTCGAACGCGTGGCGCAGCCGGTCAAGGTGTAGGTATAGAATATGATATTTATCACGGTAGAGTCCGGATACCGAAGCCTTAACCGACCTGCCACACTCACAAGTCATCGTTACAAATGCCCAGAACTGAGTCAGTCACCCGATTCGAGATCGCCCGGTGCAACCGCACAGGGCGGGAGGTACAGTAGATGAGCGACCAGTCCGTGAACGCAGGCGAGCTCGAACTGCCCGTCAAGCGTACCGACGGCGACTCGCTCGAAGAGCGGCTCACTGCCAACGCGTACCACAATATTCTGCCGGCGCGCTATCTCCGCAAGGACGCCAACGGCGACCCTATCGAGTCCCAGGAGGACCTCTTCCCACGCGTCGCGAAGAACGTCGCGCTCGCAGAGGCCGTCTTCGAGGCCGAGCAGCGGGACGTCGACGTCACGGTCACGCCCGATCAGCTGAAGCCTGACCATCCGCGCCGCGACGAACTCGCCGCGGAAGTGTTCGGCAAGGGCGTCGACGCCGACTCCGACGCCGAGACGTCGCTGTCGGTCTACAACGCCAACAAGTTCGCCTACGACACCGTCGTCCCCGAGCTCCCCGAGGAGATCAAAACGGCCGTCGAGACGAAGCGCGAGGAGTTCGAGGAACTGATGGAGGACCTCTCCTTTATGCCGAACTCGCCGACGCTGATGAACGCCGGCGACGAGCTCCAGCAGCTCTCGGCGTGTTTCGTCGACTCCCCCGACGACGACATCGACAACATCCACCAGACGGCCAAAGAGGCCGCACAGGTCTTCCAGAGCGGCGGCGGGATGGGCTATGCCTTCTGGCGGCTCCGCCCCTACGGCGACCCGGTCGGCTCGACCGGCGGTATCGCCTCCGGCCCGATCACGTTTATGCGGACGTACGATCAGCTCTGTGAGACGATCGCGCAGGGCGGTGCGCGACGCGGCGCGCAGATGGGCGTAATGCGGGTCAGCCACCCCGACGTCATCCAGTTCATTCACGCGAAGAACAAGGACGTCTCGCTGGCGCACACGCTGCGGCTGAACGACCCCGACGACTTCACCCACAACTCCTTCGCCGACGCGCTCGACGAGGCGCGCGAACTCATCGACGAGGAGGGACGCGTCCCGAAGCACCTCCGGAACGCGGTCGAGGGCCACCTCTCGAACTTCAACATCTCCGTCGGCATCACCGACGACTTCATGGACGCGCTGTTCGAGGGCGAGGAGTTCACGTTCACCAATCCGCGGACGGGTGAACCGCACATCGCTACGGCCGAGACGAAGGAACTGTACGATATGTTCGGCCTGGGCGAGCACGTCGAGGTCGGCGAGGAGCTCTCCGTGCCCGCAGAGAAACTGTGGGACCACATCGTCGACGGCGCCCACGAGAACGGCGAGCCGGGCGTCATCTACCTCGAACGCGTGAACAAACTGCACTCGTTCGACGTCGAGGAGCACCCGGACCACCGCATCCTGGCGACGAACCCCTGCGGCGAGCAGCCGCTGGAGGAGTACGAGGCCTGTAACCTCGGGCACATCAACCTCTCGACGCTCGTCGACTTCGACGCCCCCGACTGGCGCGCCTGGTACGATGCCCACGGCGACGAGTACGACGAGTTCGAAGACGCCGTCGACGCGTTCCTCGAAAACGCCATCGACTGGGAGGAGTTCGACTACCGCATCGACCGCGGGACACAGTTCTTAGAGAACGTCGTCACGATGTCGGACTTCCCCGTCCCGGAGATCGAAGAGAAGGTCCGCGATATGCGGAAGATCGGGCTCGGCGTGATGGGGCTGGCACAGCTGTACATCCAGCTCGGCATCCAGTACGGCACCGAGGCGGGCAACGAGGTCGCTCGCCAGCTGATGACCCACATCAATCACGAGTCCAAGTGGACCAGCCACGAACTCGCGAAGGCCCGCGGCACCTTCGCCGACTGGGAGGACTCGAAGTACGCCGACCCGACCGAGTATCGCGACTGGTTCGAGCACTACGTCGGCCTCGACGCCGACGAGTGGGAAGACGGCTTCCCGATCCGGAACCACAACACGACCACAGTGGCTCCGACTGGCACCACCTCGATGGTCGGCAACACGACGGGCGGGATCGAGCCGATCTACAACGTCGCCTACTACAAGAACGTCTCCGACGACGTGCAGGGCGACGAGATGCTCGTCGAGTTCGACGACTACTTCCTCCGGACGCTGGAGGCCAACGACATCGACGTCGACGCCGTCAAGCAGGAGGCCCAGACCCAGATGGCCGAAAACGAGTTCGACGGCGTCTCCTCGCTGTCGACAGTTCCGGACGCGATTTCGGAACTGTTCGTCGTCACCGGCGACCTCTCGGGCAAGCAGCACGCTGCCGTGCAGTGTGCGACCCAGGAGGGCGTCGACTCCGCCATCTCGAAGACCTGTAACTTCCCGAACTCCGCCAGCAAGGAGGATATGGACGAGGTCTACCGCTACATCTACCGCAACGGCGGGAAGGGCGTGACCGTCTACCGCGACGGCACGCGCTCGAAGCAAGTCCTCACCACGCGCGCGCAGAACACTGACTTCGCCGACGAGAGCGAGGCCGCGGAGACGCTCGTCGAGCAGATCGAGGACGTCTTCGGCGGCATCGACGGCTTCCTCGAGAACGACGCGGTCCAGGCGGCGCTCGACCGGGAGGTCGAACGGCTGCTGTCGGCCGCCGACGGCGAGACCGACCTCGGCAAGAAGCGCCCGCGCCCCGACGTCCTCCACGGCGTCACCCAGCGCATCGACACGGGCTACGGAAAGCTCTACGTCAACATCAACGAGGACGACCAGGGCAAGCCCTTCGAGCTCTTCGCGAACATCGGCAACTCCGGCGGCTTCACCGCCTCCTTCACCGAGGCGCTCGCGAAGACCGTCTCGACGGCGCTGCGCTCGGGCGTCGATCCGAGCGAGATCGCGAGCGAACTGCAGGGCATCCGCAGTCCGAAAGTCGCCTGGGACAAAGGCGAGCAGATCAACTCCATCCCGGACGCCATCGGCACGGCGATGCGACGCTACCTCGACGGCGAGATCGACAAGGGCTACCCCCAGCAGCAGAACCTGACGGAGGTCTCAGGGCAGACCGAGGACGCGAGCGTCTCGCCGGGTCGTGAGACCGACGGCGGCGCGGCGGTGGACGTCGACGACGTCGACGTCGGCGACAGCGCGGATCTCGGAGGCGGCGCCGGACCCGCTGGCGACACCGACGCGACTGACGACCTGCTCGCGGCCGGCGAGAGCCCCGAGTGCCCCGAGTGTGGCAGTATGTCGCTGTACTACTCCGAAGGCTGCAAGACCTGCGAGGCCTGCGGCTGGTCGGAGTGCTGACGCGGTCGGACATAGCTACGAGAGGATGCTCGGCACCCCTGGGGTGCCGCACTGCTTCACAGACGTATCCAACAGAATGAATCGGTCCGCTGATTGATTCGGTCGGCTGACCGCAGCTTCTTTCGCGCTCGGTTTTCGCGCCGGCGCGACGTGCGACAACGCGAATCTTCTTGTCGACTGCGACCCCCGACTGTGACGTGAGCGACGCGAACGAACCGAGTTCGGCCACCGGACAGAGCGACGCGTCCGTCGAGGACGCTCCCGCGGACGGCGTCGAAACGCCGCCAGGTCGCCCCTGTCCGATCTGCGAGCGACCGATGGCACATCGCCACTGCAAGTACGTCTGTCCGGAGCACGGAGTCGTCTACGACTGTAGCGATACATTCTGGTAATCTGATACCGTGATTTCGGAACCGTCGAAAACGGGTATATGAGTCTATTGGCCGTTTTTTTGCTTCGAGTTCGATTTGGTTTCAAATCGGCACGAAGCGTTATATGAAGCCAGTCCGTAATATGAACGACAGATGCGTGGTCGGACGGCACGACGAGACGCCCTGAAACGTGGTACCTAACGATGGTCAAACAAGAACAGATCCGACAGAGCAAGGAAATCCAGCGGCGAACCGGGAAGACCTTCCACCTCGCGACTCGGGTCCTCCCCGAGCGCGTCCGACACGAGACGTACGTGTTGTACGCGTTCTTCCGGGTCGCAGACGAAGTCGTCGACGCCGTCGACACCGCTCCGCCGGAGGAACAGCGACGGCGACTCGAAGAGTTGCGGCGGCAGGCGCTCGGAGAGGAGGACGCAGACGACCCTGTGTTGACCGCGTTCGCCGAACTCCGCGAGACGCACGATATCCCCGCGTCCGACGTCGACGTCTTCATCGACGCGATGCTCTCGGACATCGACACCGACCGCTACGAGACATACGAGGAACTGGAGGCGTATATGGACGGCTCTGCGGCCGCCGTCGGTCGGATGATGACCCAAATTATGGAGACGCCGCAGGCCGAGCAGGCCCTCCCGCACGCCACGGCGCTCGGTGAGGCATTCCAATTGTCGAACTTCCTCCGCGACGTCCGCGAGGACGTCGTCGAGCGCGACCGGATCTACCTCCCCCAGGAGACGCTCCGAAAACACGGCGTCACTGAAGGACAGATACTGAACTTCGAGTTCGACGAGAACTTCCAGGCCGCGATGCGTGAAGAACTACAGCGAGCGGAAGCCCTCTACCGCAAGGGCGTCGAGGGGATCCAGTATCTCCCCGAGGACTGCCAGTTCGCCGTCCTCCTGGCCGCGGTGCTCTACGCCGACCACCACCACGAGATTCGCACTCGCGACTGCGACGTCCTCTCGACGACGCCGTCGCTGTCGACGTCCAGAAAGCTGTACTTACTGGCGAAGACGCGCCTATACTGGGCGCTCGAACGCGACCCGGTCACGGTGTTCCGCCGCGTCAGCGTCGTGCCGTACCCCGACGAGAGCGAGACGACGCGCGATTCGGGCCATTCGGGGCCGTCACCGGGCCGGACGACCGGTTCGGGTGCGTCCAGGTTGACGGGCGGGCGGGTCTCCGGGTGGCTCCGCAGTTTCACGCGGAGCGAATAGGGCGTTCAGCCCGTCCGGTTCGGTCTCAGCGCTTCGACGTCGACTCCTGTTTTTGCGTCGACTCCTGTTTTTGCGTCGACGTCTGACTCTGGATCCACGGCAGACCGCGGGTCGGCACGTCGAACCGGTCGGTCCAGAGGAGGCCGAGTCCGAACAGCGCCGCCAGCGCGACCGGGACCCAGTTCCCGAACCACGCGTTGATGCCACCCCAGAGGATCACGAAGGAGACGAGGTCGTCGAGCAGAAACTCACAGTCCTCCAGTCGCGCGCGTAGCGCGTTGCGATCGTATCCCCAGTCGAGCGCGACGACAGCGACGGTCGCCGAGAGAACCCAGCCGGCGTAGTTCGACAGCGGGACGCCGTAAAACGCCCCTCCGTTCGGGTACACCCAGAAACCGAGCGCGACAGCGCCGGGATCGAGGACGAGATCCATCGTGAGGACGGCCGCGATCACGGCGAGAAGACGCGTCGCCGCGTGGGCGGCGCGGTCGCCCAGCAAGAGGAGACAGAGGAGATACGAGTTCATCACAAGCGGGATGAAGAAGATGGGCAGGCCGAGGGGCACGCCCGCGACGACCGGCCCGAGGTCGACACCGTAGAAGAACTCGCCGTAGGGGATACCGGTCTGGATCCCGACGAACTCGATGGCGTAGGCGTACAGCGTCAGCGCGCCGACGCCGACGGCCGCCCGACGGTCCGTGATCGAGAGAACGCCGACGACGAGCGGCGAGCGCATCACGGCCGTGCCGATGAGGATCAACAGCCCGTTGAACGCCAGCGGCGCGGGCAGGAGTCCCTCGGCGCTCGCGAGGAGGAGCACGATCCCGTTCAGCGGGAAGAACACCGAGATCGTAAAGCGGTTCTCGCGCACGAGGCGCTCCAGCCGCGACTCCCACTCCGCACGCGTCTGCGGCAGTTGCTCCGTGAGCGTCGCGAGCGACGAGCGAGCGTCAGGATCAGGCATTGACGAGCCTCCAGAGCGCCCCGAGCGTCAGCAGCGTCCCGACGGCCGTGTTGAGCATCGGATACCACCAGTACGCGCGGTCGACGTCGACGTTCGACCGGTAGACGGCGAGGATTAAGAGCGGGTACGCTCCCAGGAGCAGACCGATCCGGACGTCGACGAGGCCGAAGACGACCGCCGCAGCGAGCCAACAGCAGAGGCAGTACGCGAACGTGCGCCGCTCGCCGAGAAACGTCGCCGTCGTCCGGATCCCGGCCTCCCTGTCGGGGTCGATGTCGGGGATGGCCGAGAAGGTGTGCATCCCCATCGCCCAGAGCCACGCGCCCGCGACCGCGGCGAGCGGCGGATGTGCGCCCGCGACAGCGGCGTACGCGGCCGCACCCGGAAGGACGTACAAACCGTTCGAGATCGAATCGAGAAACGGCGTCGTCTTGAAGCGCAGCGGCGGCGCGGAGTACTGAAAGCCGAGGAGGAAGAACCCGGCGAGATACGGCCACGCCCGCGGAGACGTGAGGAGGAACGTCACTGCCCCCAGAAGCGTCGAGAGCGCGATGACGGCTGCGACGACCGAGTCGCCGCTCCATCGGGCCTCCCGCTCGCCCTTCTTCGGGTTCGAGACGTCGACGTCGACATCGAAGACGTCGTTGACGCCGTAGAGGAAGACGTTCGCCGGGAGCAGAAAGTACGCGAAGAGGCCGACGCTCACCGCCGTGAACAGATCGCCGGTCGTGTCGGCTCCGAACGCGACGCCGACGACGACGGGGCCGGCGAGGTAGAACCAAAAGCGCGGGCGCGACAGCGTCAGCAGATACCGCAGGCGGCCTGACATCCTCAGCCCGCCCGTTCGGCCATCGCCTCGGCTGTGAGTTCGCCGCTGATCAGACACATCGGCACCCCGATGCCGGGCGTCGTGAACGATCCCGTGAAGTAGAGCCCGTCGACCGCCTCGGAGTGATGCGGCGGGCGGAACAGCGCGGTCTGCCGGAGCGTGTGAGCGAGGCCGAGGGCGGTTCCTTTCGTGCTGTTGTAGCGGTTCGTGAAGTCGTTCACACAGAAGGACTTCTCGAAGACGATCCGGTCTCGGAGGGCGACGCCGGTATTTGCCTCGATGTCGTCCAACACGAGATCACGGAACTCCGCGCGCATCTCGGGAGTGTCTTCGAGTCCCGCGGCGATCGGGACGAGCGCGAACAGGTTCGAGTGTCCCTCGGGCGCGACGGTGTCGTCGGTCTCGGAGGGGACACAGAGGTAGTAGGCGGGGTCTTCGGGCCACGCCGGGTCGTCGAAGATGCGCTCGAAGTGCTCGTCCCAGTCGGTCGGGAGCACGAGCGTGTGGTGTTCGAGCGGGTCGACGTCGCCCTCGACGCCGAGATAGAGCAGGAACGCCGACGGAGCGTACGTCCGTGACTCCCAGTAGTCCTCGTCGTACTGCCTCTTTTCCGGTGGTAGAAGATCCATCTCGGTGTGCCGATAGTCGGCGTCGCTGACGACGTAGTCGGCGTAGAACTCCCGGCCGTCCTCGGTCCGGGTGACGAACGCGCCCTCGCGGCCACGGATCTCTGCGACCGGGCTGTCGGTGTGGAAGTCGACGCCGAGTTCCTCGCCGAGCGCGACGATGCCGTCGACGACGCCTCCGAGTCCGTTCTCGGGGTAGTAGACGCCCATATTGAAATCGACGTGACTCATCAGATTGTAGAGCGCGGGCGTGTTGTTCGGCGCGCCGCCGAGGAACACCAGCGTGTACTGCATAATCTGCTGGAGTTTGGGGTGCTCGAAGTACTTCTCGACGTGATCTTGCATCGAGCCGATGAGCGAGAGGCCACGGGCGTTCTTGAAGACGTTCCAGTCGATGAAGTCCCGGAGCGAGGAGCGATCCTCGTAGACGAAGTGCTCCATCCCGACCTCGTAGTTCTTCTTCGACTTCTGGAGGTACTCGTCGAAGCGGTCGCCCGCCCCGGGCTCGTAGGACTCGAAAGTCTGTCGGTTCTGTTCGAGATCCGGCACCATATCGACGCGGTCGCCGTCTTTGAAGAAGATTCGATAGTGCGGGTCGAGCCGCGTGAGATCGTAGTAGTCGGCGGGCTCGTGGTCGAAGTGTTCGAAGAAGCGCTCGAACACGTCCGGCATCAGGTACCACGACGGCCCCATATCGAACCGGAAGCCGTCGACTTCCAGGCGACTCGCACGGCCACCGAGTTGTCCGTTCTTCTCCAGCAGCGTCACGTCGGCACCGGCACCGGCCAGATAGCAAGCGGTCGAGAGGCCGCCAAATCCGCCCCCGACGACGACGACGTCCGCGCCGTCGAGCGAGCGGAGCTCCGAGAGGGAGTCCATAGGATCGACTTAGAGCCTGGAAAGTATAAATCGAATGACCGTGTGGCGCCGTCGTCGCGCGTTTGTCGCGGGTCGCCTGGTGAGACCGTCGCCAAGCGGCGAGTATCTTTACTTGCGATCGGCGCCACATCGAGATATGGATCTCACCGACGCGACAGCTCTCGTCACCGGTGCCAGCCGCGGCATCGGGGGCGCGTTGCTCGCGGCGTTCGCCGCAGAGGGGGCGGTGGTCGTCGGGTGTGCGCGCGACGCCGACGCGCTCGACGAGGCGCTCGCCACTGCGAGAGAGGCAGCCAGGACCGCCAGCGAGAACGAGACAACCGCAGAACCCGCCACTGTTGAAGGCGTCCGAGCGGACGTTCGCGACGAGTCCGACGTCGCACACTTGGTCGACGTCGCGGACAGCGCCGGCGGGCGAGACGGCATCGATGTCGTCGTCGCCAACGCGGGCGTCAAACACACCGCGTCCGGCGAGGCACCGATCCACGAGGAGCCGTACGACCGCTTCGACGATACCATCCGAACGAATCTTCGCGGCGTCTTCGCCACGGCGAAAGAGGCGCTCGATCGAATGCCGAACGACGGGCGGTTCCTCGTCCCGTCGGGTGCCATCGCCGTCGACTACGACCCCGGAATGGGCGCGTACGCTGTCTCGAAGGGTGCAGCCGAGTCATTAGTCCGGCAGCTGGCCGTCGACGTCGAACAGACCGCGACGATCGTCGACCCCGGCCTCGTCGACACCGACCTGAGCGCACCGGGTGGCCGTGACCCCACCGAAGTCGCCCAGATGTTCGTCTGGGCCGCGACCGAGGCGACGCCGGCGGAGATCGACGGCGAGCGCGTCGATCTGAAGACCTGGATGCGTGCGACTCGCTCGCGATAGCGCCCTGCGCGTGACCGGAAGTCATCGATCCTGCGATTCGAACCGTACACCCAGTCTGCATTTTTATTAAATTTGTTTCCTATGTTATCAACGTGAGCGTTATTAACCAAAACGGTCGGATTCATATTATGGGACGACTCTCTCGGGTGGGGCTTCTGGCGACGCTCGTGCTCGCCGCGCTGTCGGTACTGGCTGTCGTGGTCGGCACGACGGGGAGCGGAAAGCTCGTCGGCATCTCCTGGGTCGCGTTCTTCGCGATGGCGCTTGCGGCACCGCTGGGCGTGCGGACGAAAGACGGCAGTGCGGGCGTGCTCGTGTGGGGCTACGGGCTCGCCGCGGGCGCGATGGTGACGAGCGCCGCAGTGTTCCTGGTGCCGCAGGCGATCGGACAACACCCACAGTGGGGTGGTTTCGGCGTCGCGTTCGGCCTGCTCGCTGGCTTCGGGTCGCACACGATCGGCCACCGACTGGCGCATATGGATCTCCCGATGGACCGGACCGTCGCGGAACTGACCGCCCACGCCTTCTCGGCCGGCGCGATCATCGGAATCATCTACGGGAATATGCCGGAACTCGGCCCGCTGCTCGGCCTGTCGATCGTCTCACACAAGGGCCCTGCCGGCTACGCGGCCGCCAGACGGCTCGTGAGCGCCGACCGCGACGCCTCGGTACTGTTGCTCCCCGCGACCGGCGTCGGTATCGCCGGTATCGCCTCCTCGATGATCGCGCTTCCCGCCGCCGGTGCGATCCGCGGCCTCGTCTTCGGATTCGCCGCCGGCGTCTTCCTCCACGTGGCGATGGACTTCCTCCCGCGCTGTGAGATCGGCAGCGAGATTCACGACCTGCTGTCGGTCACGGGCGACGCGCACGCGCTGCTGGACCGCCTCAGAATCCACGCGGTCGCCTCCACGTCGCTCGGCGGTCTCGCCGTGCTTCTCGCGTGGCTCGTGATCGCCTGAGCGTCGTGCTTTCCTGCTGATTCGGCTCGCGCGTCGGGCCGTCCCGCCAGCCATCCGCACCGGTACTTAAAAACCGGACGCTTGCAATTGTTGTGAGTGTATGCGTACCGAGACGACGCGGGTGCCGATCGCCGCCGGGCGTCGGCAGGGCCGTTCGGGCGGCGACCCGCGACGACGTCAGTTGCGCGCAGGATCGAATCGACCCCCGCCGACGCAGCGGTGGCGACCGAACGGACGCCGACGACGTGGCAATGAGTAGCCACAAAGAGCGGTCACCCGAGGCCCAACTCGGTCTGCTCGACGCCACGATGATCGGTATGGGCGCGATGATCGGGGCAGGCATCTTCGTCCTGACCGGGCTGGCAGCCGAAATCGCGGGGCCGGCCGCACTCCTCGTCTTCATCCTCAACGGCGTCGTCACGGCATTCACGGGACTCTCGTACGCCGAACTGGCGAGTGCGATCCCGAAGAGCGGCGGCGGCTACGCGTTCGTCAAGGAGACGTTCAAATCGCTCCCGTCGTTCCTGATGGGGTGGATGCTCTGGTTCGCGTATATGATCGCGGGCGCCCTGTACGCGCTCGGCTTCGCGCCTAACTTCCTGGAACTGCTGCACGTGTACGGGATCGTCCCGCCGCCGGGTGAGGTCGGGGCACTCGCCCTCCCAGCCATCGATATGGCTCTCCCGATCGGCTTCGTGCTGGCGTTCACGGCAGTTGTCCTGTTCGTAGTGCTGAACGCCGTCTCGACGGCCGCCAGCGGGAGCGTCGAGACGATCTTCACCGCGACGAAGGTCACGATCCTCGTCGTCTTCGTCGCATTCGGCGCGACCTCGCCGATGTTTTCGGGAGCGGAGTTTCAGCCGCTCTTTCCGGAGGCCACGGGTGCGTTCGCGATCCTGCCGGCGATGGGGCTGACGTTCATCGCCTTCGAGGGGTACGACCTCATCACGACCGTCACCGAGGAAGTCAAAAACCCCCGAGAGAACATCCCCAAAGCGATCTTTCTCAGCCTGGCCGCGACCGTGTTGGTCTATATGGCAGTCGTCGCGGTCGCGATCGGAACGCTCGGTGCGCAAGGGCTCGCGGAAGCCGGCGAGGCAGGCATCGCCGCAGCGGCGACGGAGTTTATGCCGACCGGCCTGCCGATCATCAAAAACGGCGGCGCGATCATCGTCTTCGGGGCCGTGTTCTCGACGCTGACGGCGCTGAACGCGGTCGTGATCGCCTCCTCGCGAGTCGCGTTCTCGATGGGTCGCGAGGGGCAACTGCTGCCGTCCTTCGGACAGTTGCACCACCGGTTCGGGACGCCGTTCGTCGCCATCGTCGCGAGTGCGGTGGTGATGCTCGCGTCCGTCGCGCTCCCGACCAAGAGCGCCGGCAATATGTCGAGTCTGTTCTTCCTCCTCTCGTTCGTCGTCGTCAACGGGGCCGTGATCAAACTGCGACGGGAACGCCCCAATATGAATCGGCCCTACGAACTCCCCTACTACCCGATACCGCCACTCTTGGGGATCGGATTGAATCTGATCCTGACCGGGGTGCTGGTGGTGTATCTCGTCCGGACCGATCCGCTCGCGCTGCTTCTCAGCGTGGGCTGGATCGTGCTCGGCGCTATCGCGTACTACGGACTCAAGTGGTATCGAGCGCGTCAGGAGGCTGATGCCGAGCGATCGTCGATTGCGGAGCCGACCACGGAGGACGACTAACTATGACAAGCAAACGTAACATCGTCATCGCGGGCGGCGGGCGCGTCGGATTCCAGACCGCGAAGTTGCTCGCCAACCGCGATCACGACGTATCGATCATCGAACCGGACCCGGCTGTCGTCGACGCCATCGCCGACGAGTGGGTGGCGACGGTCATTCGAGGCGATGCGACCGATCCCGACATCCTCGCGCAGGCGAACCTTTCGGAGGCCGACGCCATCGCCGCACTCACCGGCGACTCGGGGCTCAACCTGGCCATCTGTATGGTGGCCCAAGAGCTCGCACCAGAGGTCCGAACAGTGACGCGCATCGAGGACGCCTCGGGCGAGGCCTATCTGCAGTTCGTCGACGCCGTCGTCTTCCCCGAACACGCCGGCGCGCGGACGGCCGCCAACGAGATCATCGGAAGCGACGTCCAGACCCTCGCCGACGTGACGGGCTCGCTCGACGTGATGCAGATCCGCGTCGAGGAGGGCGCGCCGGCCGCCGGCAAGACGTTGTCCGAAGTCCGCTTCCCCGCGGGGACGCTCGTTGTCTCCGGCGACGAGGGCGAGCGCATCGCCCGACCAGATACGACGCTCGATCCCGGCAAGCGGTACGTCGTCGCCGTCGAACCCGATGTCGTCGACGAAGTGATGAACCTCCTGCGCGGATAGCCGCGGGAGTCACTGCGAGCCGCAGTCGGGACTCACAGAGTCGGGCAAAAACTGGGTGTTCGATCGGATTCCGCGCGGGATCCAACGAACTGTGTCTGTATCTGCCTGGGAACTGACTGTACACTCGGTTGCTAATCAGATTCTGTACTAATCAGATATTCGTATAATTGCTCCCGGAATTTTGAAAACGAATACAGAAGTGTTATCCGTATACCGGCCATTCGTCTATTTGCAATGGCAAACGGTACGGTTGACTTCTTCAACGACACGGGCGGTTACGGTTTCATCGAGACAGAGGACGCTGACGAGGACGTGTTCTTCCACATGGAAGACGTCGGCGGCGAGGATCTCACCGAAGGTACGGAAATCGAATTCGAGATCGAACAGGCCCCCAAGGGCCCCCGCGCGACGAACGTCGTCCGCGTCTAATCCGGTTCTAGCTGTCGCCGTCCAGCGGTAACGAGGGCGACGCACGATCCGCGATTTTCCGAAGTACTACACCCGATAGCTCCAGTGCTGGAGTGACCGACTGAAAGACGTTCGAGCCGCTGGCTCGGCAGTCCAGACCGACACCTCACAGAACTGACGGCAAGTAGTCACGACAACCGATAGTATATTGGCGTTCTAACTATTCGGTGCCGACGATGGGCGTAAGTGTCTCTAACACGATACAAGGGATGGCTAACCGAGCGAACCCGGTCTTCGGGGCGGGTGCGGTCGTCGTCCCGCTCGCGGTCTTCGTTGCGGCGGTGTTGTTCGGAACGACACAGCAGTTGACGTACGTTCACGTGATGGCGGGCGTGCTCTGGACGGGCATCGACCTGTTTATGGCGATGATCCTCGGTCCCGTTTTGGGGAGTCTCGACATCGACACCCGGGCGGCGGTCTTTCAGCGATTCACCCCAAAGATGACCTTCCTGATGCCGACGCTCGCGTTCACGACGATCATCGGCGGGATGGTTCTCGCGGGCGAGATGGGACTACTTCCCGGTCTCGCCGCGTGGGGCGGCATCTTCTCTATCGTCGCGATGGGGCCGGCACTGCTGGCTATCGGCTCTCAGTTCGACGCCTTCACCGACTGGCGCTGGCTGGCGCTCTTCGTCGTCATCGTCGGCGGCGGCGGCGCCTCCCTGGTCGCGAACCTCGGAGCGTTCGCGATGCCGAGTGCGGCGATTCTGGCCGCGCTGGCAATCGTCAGCGTGCTCACGATCCTCGGCTTCGGCGTGATTCTCCCCGGCGAAGCGCGGATGTACCTGGAGATGACCTCCGAGAATCCGAATGCCGACCTCATCGGTGCCATCGGGATGCGGAACGCGAAGCTGGCCGGCATTCAGGGCGTGCTGCAACTCAGCATCGTCGCCGTGATGGTGTACATCCGCTGGGGCGGGTTCGGACTCTAGCCCGAGCAGTCAGCCTGCGGTGGTCGTCGTCGGCATCGTCTCCGGCGTCGGCGACGTCGTATTGGACGTATTTTCCGACGCGTTCGCGCGAACGCGCACGTAGCGCTGTCCGACCATCCCGTCGAGCAGGCTGTCGACCGGGGCTCGGTCGTCTCTAAGCACGGGCACGTCGGCGGTCGGCTCGTCTCGCCGGTAGGAGGCGAGTTCGGGCGCGAGGTCGACGCCGATGTCACGGCGCTCGTTCCGCGCCTGGAGTGCTTCGCGCGTGATGAGCGAGTCCGACTTGGTCGCTATCATCTCGATGTTCTGGACGACCGGACCGCCCGCAGTCGGGAAACTGTAGACGTGCGGGAAGACCTGCTGCATCGTCTTGTACTCAGCGCGGTAGAACTCCGAGGCCGGACCGCTGGGCGCGGAGATGAGGTTCGCGAGGAGGACGCCGTCCTCGTCGAGTCGGTCCGACGCGAGGCGCATAAACTCGACCGTCGTCAGTTGAAACGGCACCGAGTCCTTCCGGTAGGCGTCGAGAACGATCAGATCGTAGGTGCGGTTCGTCTCTTCGAGGAACTGCCGGCCACCGCCGGTGTGGACGTACATCCGCGGCGAGTCGGGGATACCGAAGTACCGATCGGCGGCGTCGACGACCGCAGGATCGAGTTCGACGACGTCGACGGTGACGTTCGGATACGTCTCGTGAAAGATCCGCGGGCCCGTGAACCCGCCGCCGCCGACGAACAGCACACGGTCGACGTCCTCGGTGAGCAGAAGCGGCGCGTGGAAGTAGCGCGTGTAGTCGAAGACGTGTCGCGTCGGGTCGTCGAGGTCCATCGCGCTGTGGGGTTGTCCATCGAGATAGAGCGTGCGCGTGTCGCCGCGGTCGACGACGCGGAGTTCCTGATAGGCGGTCTGGGTGCTGTAGACGGCGTCCCCGGCGACGCTCGGACCGACGCCACCGGTCGCGGCCGCCGCGACGAGTGCGAGCGCGACGACCCCGACGCGGAGGCCGGACGTGCCAGTGAGTCCGGGCGCGGCGACGACGACCGCGGCGACGACGGCCGAGAGTCCCAATACGAGGCCGATCTGCGGCACCGAAAGCAGCGGCACGAGGAGATACGTCGTCGCGAACGCGCCGACGATGCTCCCGACGGTCCCGACGGCGTAGACGTGGCCTGCGGTCGCGCCGACGTCGCCGCCTGCCAGTTCCGCGGCGTAGGGGCTCACGTATCCCAAGAGATACGTCGGCGGTCCGAAGAGAAGCGTGATCGCCGGGAGTGACGCGAACTCGCTGGGAAGCGGGAGGACGCCGGTGGACCGGACGACGAGGTCGCCGAGCAAGACCACGCCAGCGACGTAGAGTGCCGTCACGAGGAAGACGGCGACCAGCCGCGAGTGAGAGGCGTTCGTCGCCGCGCGCTTCCCGCCGCGGTGGTAGCCCAAACTGAGCGCCGCGAGGAAGACGCCGATGATTCCGCCCCAGGTGTAGATGCTGTTGCCGAACTCGGGCGCGAGGATCCGCCCCGCCAGAATCTCCAGCCCCATACTCGTCACGCCGGAGACGAAGACGGCCGTTTCGGGCCGCGTCGGCAGTCGCTCGGGGTACAACCGCGATTCCATCACCTCTACGAACGGACGGGGGCGCCTTCAACACCGCGGCTGTCCCCGTCCCGGTGCTCGTTCGGTAGTCGCCGAGCGCTCCGGGTTGACGACTGCCCGATCCCCGACAATAGTTCCGGTTCCTGCGAAACGAGAAAGGAGGATATAGGGTGCCGCAGATGATACCTCCGGTAGAGCCATATGTTCGAGCGAATCTTGCTGCCGACGGACGGGACTGAGTCGATGGACGCGGTCGTCGAGACCGCAGCCGACATCGCCGGGCGACGCGACGCCGAGGTGTACATTCTCTACGTCATCGACGACCGCGCGTTCCTGACGCTCCAAGACGATATGAAGACCGACGTGCTCGTGGAGTTAGAAGGCGAAGGCGAGGCCGCAACCGACCGCGCGGCGACCCGGCTCCGAGAGGCGGGGATCGAGGTCACGACCGCGATCCGGCAAGGCGACCCGGCCGACGAGATTCTGGCGTACGCCGACGAAGTCGACGCGGACCTCATCACGATGGGCACCCGTCGCGGCGACTACACGAACAATCTGATGGGAAGCGTCTCCCAGAATGTCGTCGCGCGGTCGGCGGTCCCCGTCCTGACGACGAACCTCGCCGCCGACGAGTGATACCGTCGGACAGCAGTTTCACATAGTTCTGTCCGACAGTATGAGCCATCGCGCCGCGGGTCACTCCTCGGGGTCGAAATCGAGTGCGGCGGAGTTGATGCAGTAACGCTTGCCGGTCGGCTCCGGCCCGTCCTCGAAGACGTGACCCAGGTGGCCGCCGCAGTTGCGACATAGCACCTCGACGCGACGCATCCCGTGTCGCGTGTCCGTTCGCGTCTCGATAGCGCCCTCGGCGGCGTCGAAGAACGCCGGCCAGCCGGAGCCGGAGTGATACTTGGTCTCGCTGTCGAAGAGGGCGGCGCCACAGCCAGCACAGCGGTACGTCCCGTCTTCGTCGCGGTCGAGATACTCGCCGCTGAACTTCGGTTCGGTCCCGCGCTCGCGCAAAATTTCGTACTCTTCGTCCGTGAGACGGTCGCGCCACTCGGCGTCCGATTCCGGGAGGTCGTCGGTTGCGTCGTTCGCCATACCGACGGTTGGGACCCAAGCGTCAAGAACTTCGCCCCGTGGACGCCCGGCGGCGTCCCCCGCGATCACTCCTCGTCGCGCCGAAGAAGCGAGGGGAATTTGAGCTGTTCGAGATCGCCCGCATCGAAGCCGTCGAGTAGGGGCGGCCGATCGATCGCGTCGGGAATCTCCGCCGGGTGGTCCTCGACCGTCAGCGAATCCGGCGGCGGCGACGGCGACTCCGTGCTCTCGATGAGTGCCTCCCAGGTGTCCTCGTCGGTCTCGTGGTGTGGGCGGACGTCCTGTACCTGGCGTTTTCCTTCCTCGAAGGCCAGATCGAGGACGCTCCGCTCGTAGGCGCTCGACGCGAGCGCCCGGATCCGCTCGCGCTCCTCGGCGTTCCGGTAGCCGAGTTCCGCGGCGATGCCGAGCGCGTACGTCCGACGGATGGCCCCCTCTCCCGAGAGCGTCTCCCAGTCGGTGTCGAAGGCGCGTTCGTACATCTCAGAAGTCCACTCGTTTCGTGGGGTCGACCACGATCCCCTCGTCGGTGAACCGCAGCGATCGGATGTCGCAGTCGATGTCTGTGCCGCGCATCTTTACCACTTGGATTCCCCGCGTCATTCCTGTCGCTTCGAGGTAGTTGTGGAAGAAGATGACGCCGTGCGCGAGGTAGTGTTCGTCGGAGTACGCGCTCGGGTCGGTCATCTCGGAGATGAGAAGCGTCGTCGCTTCACAGTCTTTGAGTGCCGTCAGAAAGCGCGTCATCTCCTCCTCGCCGTCGGCGAAGAAAAGCTCTAAGAGCATCGTCGAGTCGATGACAAGTCGGTCGACGTCCCGGGAGTTGACGAAGGCGACAATCTTGTCTGTCAGGCTCTGGACGCTCGAGGGACTCCCGCTCTGAGAGAACTGATTGAGGAGCCGCTTGCCCTGCTTGCTCGCCATATTGACGAACCGGAACTGCTCGGAGGCCGTGAGCGTCTCGAAGCCGAACTCGAAGTTCGACATATCGTCGACGAGTTCCTCGCGGGACTCGTGCATCGTGACGTACAGACTGTTTTCCCCGTTTCTCAGCCCCTCGGCGACGAACTGGGCGGTGAACGTCGTCTTGCCACTTCCCGGTGGTCCGGAGAGGACGTACAACCGGCCCGGGAGAAACCCGCCCTGAATCAGGTGATCGAAGCCGCTGACCCCACTCGGTATCCGCATATGTTGGCCTCTATGGACTCCCGTATAACGGTTCCGGGGCGATTTTCAGAGCGTATAATCCTGGTCGTCGAAATCGCCCGTTTTCGCTGCTGTAGCCGCCTCCTACCGACGGTCGGCTGGGGTCACGCGTCCTCGTCGACTGATAGGGATTGTCGTACGTCTCCATAGATTTCTCGCCGGACGGGACGGCGAGAATCTCCGAACAGTGACGATAATCTCTATGAGAACCCTCCTCTCGCCGGTCCGTCCGACGCGAGCGGCACGCCGCTGACGTCGTGAAGATCCCACAGCGAGTCGAGTTCGTACGTTGGTTCCGTCCCGAGGACCGTCTCCGCGCGGTGTTCACGGCGAACGAACGCCGAATCGACGCCCGCCCGGTGCGCTGCTTCGACGTCGCTCTCGCTGTCGCCGATAAACAGCGCTGCCTCGGCGTCGAGGTCGTCGAGCGCGCGCTCCAGATAGTACGGTGCGGGCTTCTTGCGACGGAGGCTCTCGACCGTCGGTTCGCGGCCGTATGCCGTCTCGAACAGCGCTCCGAGGTCGTGATACTCGAGGATCGAGTCGATCGTGGCCTGCTGGTTCGTGCTCACGATCCCGCGTGGGGCGTCGATCGCCGCGAGCGCATCGACGTCGGCGTAGGTGTCTTTCTCGCCGCGCCGCATCGACTGGATCTGCGCCTCGCTCGCCGTCCGGTCGCGCGCCGTCCAGAAGCCGTCGGGATCGAGATCGTAGACCCGACACACCGTCTCTACGGTTTCCGGGGAGACGCCGTAGGAAATCGCGTCTACGTGTTCGGGGTCGGGGTCGTCGACGCCGACGGCCGCGAATGCGTCGCGTGCCGCCGCGGTGAGCAGATCGAGAGTGACGGGTTCGACCAGGACGCCGTCGTTGTCGAAGATGACCGCATCGTACTCCATACGATCATCGGGGGCGGCCGCAGTCAAGTAGTTACGGACCGCTCTCGATCACCAGTGGCCCGGGTCGGCCCGAACGGTAAAGCCCGTTCCCTCCGTGGTGCCACTGTGACTGATCGAGTGGATTCTTCGGCCGATTCGCCCACGCGCCTCGGTATCGTCGGTGCGGGCGCAGCGGGCGCTGGCGCGGCGTACGCCCTCCGCGACGCCGATGTCGACGTGACCATCGTCGAGAAGAGCGGCGGCGTCTGCGGGCGGGCGGCGACCCGCCGCAAGAACGGCTGTCGGTACGACCACGGTGCGAACTACGTCACGGAAGCCGACGAACGGACCGCCGCATTGCTCCCAGAACTCGGGACAGAGGGCCTCGTCGAGATTGACGAGCCGGTCTGGACGTTCGATGCCGCGGGCGAAATTACCGATGGTGACCGGGAATCGACGAAGTGGACGTGGACCGAGGGAATCACGCAGTTGGCAAAGCGCCTGCTTGCGGCGACTGACGCGACCGTACACCGACGGACCCGGATTGCCGAGGTCGCTCGCGAGGAGAGCACGGGCGTTGACGACGATGCCGCGACCTGGTCGCTCACCGACACCGACGGCGACCGGTACGGCCCGTTCGATGCGCTCCTCCTGACACCGCCGGCCCCACAGACCGTCGACCTGCTGCGCGCAACCGATTGGGACGACAACCGGCTCGATTCGCTCGCCGATGCCGTCAGCGCCGTCCCCTACCGGACGATCCGAACGCTCGTCTTTCACTATCCGTTTCGTGAGTCCTACCCGTGGTACGGGCTCGTGAACCCCGACAAGGAACACGCGATCGGCTGGCTGTCGCGTGAGGAGTGCAAAGAAGGCCACGTCCCCGACGGGGAGAGCCTGCTGATCGTCCAGATGAGTCCCGAGTGGTCGACCACCCACTACGACGCTCCGCTCTCGGACGTCGAATCGGGGGTCGCAGACCGCGTCGCGACGCTGCTCGACGACGATCGCTACGCCGACCCCGACTGGGTCGACGACCAGGGGTGGCGCTACGCGCTTCCGGACGCGAGCCTCGACGCCGACGCCGTCCGCCTGACCGAAGACGCCGGACTCTACGTCGCTGGGGACTGGGTCGCCGGCGAGGGCCGCGTTCCACGGGCGCTCTGGAACGGCTACGACGTGGGCAAGCGAATCAGCTCTGACGCACCGTAAGCGGAGCCATCCGAATCACACGCTCGGCTTACTGCTGGCGTGCAGACAGGCTTTACTGCGGGGGGAGCGAACAGACTCCTGTGTCGCTCACCGTCAGAATCGACCCGCACGTCCACTCGGAAGCCTCGTACGACGGGGCTGATCCATCAGAGCTGCTGTTAGAACAGGCAGCCGAGATCGGCCTCGACGCCGTCGTCGTTACCGACCACGACGTCATCCACGAATCCATTCGCGCAGCGGAGCTCGCGCCGATGTACGGGCTCGTCGGGATCCCAGGCGTCGAAGTGTCGACCGCAGACGGCCACCTGCTCGCACTCGGCGTCGAGGAGATGCCGCCGCGCCGCGCGCCGATGGCCGAGACGGTGGCGTGGGTCCGCGAGCGAGACGGGGTCGCGATCGTCCCGCACCCCTTCCAGCGGAGTCGGCACGGCGTCCGGAAGCGACGGCTCCGCGGCGTCGACCCCGACGCCATCGAGGTGTTCAACTCCTGGGCGTTCACCGGGTGGAAGAACCGGCGTGCACGCCGCTACGCGGACGCGTACGGCTATCCGGGCGTCGCCGGCAGCGACGCGCACAAGGTCGGGTACGTCGGCCGCGCGTACACCGAAATCGAGATCGAAGATGTCGACCGCGCAGAACTGACGACCGACGTCGTACTCGATGCGATCCGCGACGGCGCAACCGGCGTCGAGGGTCGGCGGACGCCGATGCCGACCTCCGCGCGCCACTACGCCGGGGCCGGCGTTCGAAAGAGCAGTTTCTACGCCAAGTACGGTGCCTACCGGAGCGGATCGCTCGCGAAGACGGGCGTGCTCGGGGCCGCGCGGATGCTCTACCGCGTCTCGCCGCTCTCGCGGTAGGCGACTGGCAGTGGGCTCGTCGATCCGGGCTGCAGCCTGCTCGCTACGCTTCTCTCTTGGGCCGACAGCCGCTACTCGTCGGCGCTCACGAGTTCGTCGTAGCGCGCGCCGGTCTGTTTCAGCGTCTCCGTCGAGTAGAGACGCTCGTGCTCGAACGGGAGGTGCTCGCTCGCGAGTTCGTCGATCTTCGCGTCGACGACGTCGCCCTCGCGCCCGTGGATCATCGTGAAGAGGTTGTACTCCCAGTCCTGTTCGGGGCGCCGCGGGCGGTGATAACAGAGCGTGACGAACGGGAGTTCGCCGACGGCCTCGCCCCGCTCGTCGAGTTCGTCGTCGGGGACGTCCCAGACGACCATACAGTTCGAATCGAAGCCGGTGACGACGTGGTTGACGACGCAGCCGATCCGTTTGATACACCCGTCGTCCAACAGCCGCTCGATCGCCTCGACGACCGCGTCGATATCGGCATCGATGGCGTCTGCGACGTCGCGATACGGGGTCGCCGAGAGCGGGAAGCCGTCCTGAATCTCGACTAAGAGATCCGCCTCCAGTTTCGAGAGTCCGCCGACGGCCTCCTCCGAGATCCGCGTCGCCGACGCGTCCGTCGAGGCCACACTCTCGCGGGCGAAGGCGTCGTCGTTGACGACGGGGAACTCCAAGTCGATGTAGTAGTCGGTGAGCATCGGGAGGTTCAGGACTTCACAGCCCGTCCGCTCCTCGATCTCTGCTAGGATCGCGTCGCGCTTCTCTCGGGAGGCGGCGGTGACGACGAACCACATATTCCACTCGTGCTCGCGGCGGTAGTTGTGGTTCACCTGCCGGTAGCCGTTGATCACCTCGGCGACCTCGTCGAATCGGTCCTCGGGTGCGGAGACGGCTGCGAGCGTCGAGCTGCCGATGACGGGTGGGTTCAGAACGGCACCGAACCGCCGAAAGATGCCTCGCTCGCGGAGGTCTCGGACCCGATCGAGGGCCTCGGTCTCGTCGATGCCGAGTGCGTCGCCGACGACGCGGAACGGTCGCTCGACGACGGGAAAGCCGCTCTGGTACTCGTCGACGAGCGCGGCGTCCACGTCGTCGAGGTCGGCGCGCCAGTCGTCTTCCAGTGCGCTCATTGGGAGCACTTCGGCCCGCACGAACGTACCAATTTCGGCCTCCGTCGGGTGGGTCGCACCCGCCGTCGGTCCGCTCACGTGAGAACCGAACGGTCCACTTTTGATGCTCGCATTCCAACGGGAACGTATGGCACAAGCGTCGGAAACCGCCGAATTCGGGGAGTGGCCGTTGAAACGATTGATGACCGAAGTCGTCGGCACGGGCGTCAAATCCGCCGAGGATATGACGCGCGAGCAGGCGACCGAGGCGATGCAGCGGATCCTCGCCGGCGAACCCGACCACACGACGCTCGGTGCGTTCTGGCTCGCGAACCGCTGGAAGCACAACAACGCGGAGGAACTCGCCGCCTACGCGGACGTAATCGCGGAGGACGTCGTCTACGCCGAACCCGACGCCGACCCGGTCGACTGCGGCGCGAACTACGACGGCAAGGGCGACACCGCCATCCTCGGTGCCGCCGCTGGCATCGTCGCCGCCGGCGCAGGTACACCTGTCGTCGCCCACTCGGGCGACCGGGTGCCGACGCAGAAACAGGACGCCTACAAGCACGTCCTCGACGAACTCGGCGTCCGCACCGAACTCGTTCCCAAAGAGAGCGCCGAGATGGTCGACGAGACCGGCTTCGGCTTCTACTACCAGCCCGAGTTCGCGCCGCGCGTCCACGCGCTGTGGGAGCGCCGCGACCAGATGGGCGTCCGCACGTTCGTCAACACCGTCGAGACGATCGCGAACCCCGCGAAGGCCGACGTCCACCTCGGCTCGTTCTACCACCTCGCGTTCGCGAAGAAGATCACGGACACCTTCGAGCAGATGGAGTCCCAGAGCCCCCACCGCGTCGTGATGTTCCAAGGAATGGAGGGCTACGACGACATCCGTCCGGGGTACACGAAGGTCGGTGAGTGGACCGACGGCGAGTTCCGGGACTACGAGATCGAGACGCCGGAGTACGGGATGGACTTCGAGTACGAAGACCTCGAAGTCGACCCCGACGACGTCGCCGGCGACTCAGCCCGGTTGACCGAGGAGATCCTCGCGGGCGAGCGCGAGGACCACTTCGCGGACGCCGTCGCACTCAACGCAGCGTTCCGAATCTACGCCCGCGAAGACGCCGAAACGCTCGATGAGGGACTCGAGATGGCCCGCGAGAGCATCGACTCGGGCGCAGCGGAAGCCGTCCTCGAAGACCTCCGCGCGTTCTGAGACCGTTCGAGGCCGTTTCCCTACCGTTCGTCGCGGCCTTGGCCGCCGACAGGTGTTTTTCCAACACACGCGTTGTTTCTGATATGGCCGCCGAAACGACCGCCGAGGCACGCATCCGCGAGTACTACGAGGCGCTGCGACACGGAGCGCCGCTGTACCAGTTCTTCGCAGAGCGCCCCGACGTCGTGAAGTTCGGGATCACCGAGCGGTTGACCGGATACGAGGAGATACAGGCGGGACTTCGCGAGCAGACGGCGACGACCGAAGACTGGACCGTCGAGAGCCGGAACCTCCAGGTCGTCGAACGCGACGACCACGCGTGGTTCTCCGACGACGTGCGGATGGCGTGGCCCGATGTCGCGGCGGACCGCGAGTACGACTTCGACAGTCGGTGGAGCGGGACGCTCGAATGGGAGGGGAACGGGTGGCTGTTCGTCGGGATGCACGTGAGCGCGGTCCCCGGCGGGCCGCTCGCGGAGTGACGTCTTCCCGGATCAGACTGAGAGGACACCGTTTTGTATCAGTCGCTCCTCTCGTGGGTATGGTCGACGACTCCGAACTGGAGAACCCCGAGAACCCGGTCGTGACGCTGCACACAACGACGGGCGACATCACGCTCGAACTGTTCGAGCAGCGCGCGCCCCGCACCGTCGAGAACTTCCTCGGTCTCGCGACCGGCGGGAAGGAGTGGAGCGACCCCGAGACGGGTGACACTCGCACGGACTCCCTGTACGAGGGAACGATCTTCCACCGGATCATCGACGGCTTCATGATCCAGGGCGGCGACCCCGAGGGAACTGGCCGCGGCGGCCCCGGCTACACCTTCGACGACGAGTTCCACGAGGACCTGAACCACGACGGCGCGGGCGTCCTCTCGATGGCCAACCGCGGCCCGAACACGAACGGCTCGCAGTTCTTCATCACGCTCGACGCCCAGCCGCATCTCGACGGTCGACACGCGGTCTTCGGCCACGTCGTCGAGGGAATGGACGTCGTCGAGGAGATCGGAAACGTCCCGACCGACAGCAACGACAAGCCCGTCAAAGACATCGAAATCGAATCGATCGACGTCGAGTAATCCGATCTGCTCCGGTCCGCTCCTTACGATGCAGTTCTTCTTTCGATCGTGTAGGCAGTGACCACTTCGGAGCCGGCTGTCCGTTCCGAACGGGAGCCGTTCCCCGATTTTCCGCGTGTGCTACCGCGTTCACGGCAGGATGTCGACCGTTTCACTTTCACCCCGCTGCCGAACCCTTCTTAACCGTTCGTTGGGTACGACAGTCCACAGAATGACCTCGTTTCAGTCGACGCTCGGCGAGGAGGAAGGAGGCGGGATCGCCGAGGAGCTGGCGGAAGGCCAGCGCGCGATCTCGATCGCCGAGTTCTTCGAGAAGAATAAACATATGCTTGGCTTCGACTCGGGCGCGAGAGGGCTCGTCACCGCCGTCAAGGAGGCGGTCGACAACGCACTCGACGCTACCGAGGAAGCCGGCATCAAGCCCGACATCTCGATCGAAATCCGCGAATCCGGCGACTACTACACGCTGATCGTCGAGGACAACGGACCGGGCATCACGCGCGAACAGATCCCGAAAGTCTTCGGGAAGCTGCTCTACGGGTCGCGCTTCCACGCCCGCGAACAGTCACGCGGACAGCAGGGGATCGGGATCTCCGCGGCGGTGCTGTACTCGCAGTTGACCTCCGGGAAGCCCGCGAAGGTCACCTCTCGCACGCAGCGCTCCGAAACCGCCCAATACTTCGAGCTCATCATCGACACCGACACGAACGAGCCGGAGATCCAGGTCGACGAGGAGCGCGCACCGGGCGAATCAGACCTCTCGCCGACGCACGGGACGCGCATCGAGATGGAGATGGAGGCGAATATGCGGGCGCGCCAACAGCTCCACGACTACGTGAAGCATACGGCCGTCGTCAATCCCCACGCGCGGCTCGTCCTCAACGAGCCCGGACTGGACGAACCGCGACACTACGAGCGCGTCGAGGGCGCAGATCTGCCCGCCGAGACGGAGGAGATCCGCCCGCACCCCCACGGCGTCGAACTCGGGACGCTCATCAAGATGCTCGGCGCGACCGAGTCGTACTCGGTGTCGGGCTTCCTGCAGGAGGAGTTCACCCGTGTCGGTGCGAAGACGGCCGAAAAAGTGCTGAACAACTTCCGAGATCGGCACTTCGGTCGCGAGATGGGCTGGGCCGCGCCGCGGGATCCCGAGACGTCGCTCGAAGACGCGATCGACGACGCCGTCGCCAACAAGGGCGCGGAGGCGACCGCGACGTTCGCCGAACGCGTCGCCGACACGCTCACCTCGCGGGAACGGACGACGCACGCAGGGCTCACGGACATCGTCGACACCGTCGCCGACGACGTCGGTGAGGAGTTCGGGGCGACGTTCGGGAGCACAGTCCGAGAGAACGCCGTCGAGGCCGCGTGGGGCGTCCTCACCTCGGACCTCGGAGCCGACCTCTATCCGCTCGTCGACGATGCCACGAGCACCCGGAAAGACGACGCGACCGTCTCCGGGCTGGCCGATCGGCTGGCCGACAAATTCGACAGTGACGGCGACCCCCGCCACCGCGCCACGTACGCAGAACTCCGCGACTACGTCGACCGCTCGGCGGATCGGCTGGTCTCCGAGGACGTCTCGTTCGGTGATACCGCCCGCGAAAACGTCGTCGACGCCGTCTGGACCGCGATGCGTACCGTCCCCGACGAGGTCCCGAAAGTACGGGCGATCGCCGACGACCGCGACGTCGCCTCCGAGTTGTTGGAGGCGATGCGCGAGACCGACATCCTCGCGCCCCCGACGAACTGCCTCTCGCCGATCACGGCCGAACTCGTCGAGGCGGGCCTGAAAAAGGAGTTCGACGCCGACTTCTACGCGGCGGCGACCCGCGATGCAGAGGTCCACGGCGGCGACCCCTTCATCGTCGAGGCCGGCATCGCCTACGGCGGAGAGCTCCAAGATGGAACGGTCGACCTGCTCCGCTTTGCGAACCGCGTCCCACTGGTCTACCAGCGCGGGGCGTGTGCGACGACCGACGTGGTGAAGACCATCGGCTGGCGCAACTACGGACTCGACCAACCCGGCGGCTCCGGGATGCCGAACGGCCCGGCGGTGATTATGATCCACGTCGCTTCGACGAACGTGCCGTTCACGAGCGAGTCGAAAGACGCCATCGCGAACATCCCCGAGATCGAAGACGAGATCGAACTCGCGATTCGGGAGGCCGCTCGCGACCTCAAATCCTACCTCAATAAGCGGCGCTCGATGCAGAAGCGCCGGAAGAAACAGGACGTTCTCGGACGGATTCTGCCCGAAATGGCCGATAAGCTCTCGGAGGTGACGGGTCGGCCGCGACCGAACATCGACGGCGCGCTCGCCCGGATTATGAACAACGTGAGCGTCGAGCGCGAGGTCGACGGCGACACCGTCACGCTCGTCGTCGAGAACCACTCCGATCGGACCGAAGAACCGGAGATCACCGACATCGTCTCCGCCGAGCCGTCGGATCTCCCCGAGGACGCCAGCGTCGTCGACCTCGACGGCGAGTGGTTCGTCTCGTGGGAGCCGTCGGTGCCGGCGGGCGAGTCGGTCGAACTAACCTACACCGTTGCGGGAGACGCGTCGTTCGACGTCGATGTCGACGGCGTCGAGAACGAGAAACTGACGATCAACGCCTAAGCTACTATGAGCACGAAACAGGACGACGAACTCGCACAGGAACGCCTCGTCGACCTCGCCGCGGAGTTCTACGACCAGTTCGCGGCGGGAGAGGTACCGCATATGGACATCCCCACGCGGACGAAATCGAACATCGTCTTCGACGAGGACTCGAAAGTATGGGTCTACGGCGACCGAACGTCGACCCGCACGGCCAACAGCGTCCGCGGCGCCCGGAAGTTGCTGAAGGCGTCGTATACGATCGAGTTCCTCGTCAATCAACTGGAGGAGGATCGCTCCTCGACGCTGCGTGAACTGTACTACCTCTCAGAGTCGTGGGACAACGAGGAGGCCCAGTTCAAGAGCCAAGACGAGTCGAACCAACTGGTCGAAGACCTCGAAATCGTCTCGGAAGTCACCCGCGAGGACTTCCATATGCGGCCCGAGGAGTCGGGTGCGACGCTGATGGGGCCCTTAGAGCTTCGCGAGCAGACCCGCCGCGGCGAACGTGAGATCCACTGTCAGAAGGACGTCGGCGAGGGCGGCTATCAGATCCCGAACAACCCCGATACGATCGACTTCCTCGATCACGACATCGACTTCGTCCTCTGCGTGGAGACCGGCGGGATGCGCGACCGCCTCGTGGAGAACGGCTTCGACGACGAGTACAACTGCCTGGTCGTTCACCTGAAGGGCCAGCCCGCGCGGGCGACGCGGCGGATCACGAAGCGACTCCACGACGAACTCGACCTGCCGGTCGTGGTGTTCACAGACGGCGACCCGTGGTCGTACCGGATCTACGGCTCCGTCGCCTACGGGTCGATCAAGTCCGCACACCTCTCGGAGTACCTCGCGACGCCGGAGGCGAACTTCGTCGGCATCCAACCCGAAGACATCGTCGAGTACGATCTCCCGACCGACCCGCTGGCGGACTCAGACATCAACGCCCTCGAATCCGAACTGGAGGACCCGCGCTTCCAGAGTGACTACTGGACCGAGCAGATCGAACTGCAACTCGACCTCGAAAAGAAGGCCGAACAGCAGGCACTCGCCGCCCGCGGACTCGATTTCGTCACCGAGACGTACCTCCCCGAGCGCCTCTCGTCGATGGGCGTGCTGTAAGGTCGACTACGCTCGTATTCTCGGTCGACCGAGTTCGGGGTCTGGGATATCAAATATCGAAAACGATATTCGAACGGTTGTCTTTTTATGGCCCGATGCGGTTCAGTAACGTATGAGTACCACCAAGCGAGGCACCACGACGGCCGAATTCACGGATTCCGCGCCGGTGGTCACGTACGCCCGCGACGGTGAGGAAAACGGCGTCGACGCCATCGTCTCGGCGTTCGCGAAGACGCCCCTCGACGTCGATCTGGCGGAACGCGATCCGCTCTACGAGTGGATCGACCTCGATGCCCTCGACGCGCTGTTCGAGTCGACCCGTGACGACGTGGCGTTGTCGACGATCATCTGGGATCATCCCGTCGTGATCACAGCCGACGACATCGAAGTCTACAACGCCGAGGGAACCGCCGAGTAACCCACCGTACCCCGGATCGAACTCTGACTCCCCGTGAGCGACGTCTATAGTAGTATTTGCAACTGAGTGGGCCCCCGATCACACGCTGCTGGGCGATCGGGTGCGTGCAGACGTGCAAACGCTACGAGATTCCTAGCGCCGTCGCGGTCGCGTTGCGCCCAACCGACGAGAAGTCACAGAACCTTTTTGTTCTATTACTCTGTGGTACTACCAGATAATGAAACTGAGTTCAGAACCCACCCGGATGATTCCGCCGCTTCAGACGTATCTCGTTACCCAAGCCGATCGAGCCGCTGGTCGCTCGACGATCGAGATCGTCGAGGCCGCCATCGCAGGCGGTATCGACGTCGTGCAACTCCGCGAGAAGCACGCGAGCGCTCGCCAGCGCTACGAACTGGGCCAGGCAGTCCGCGAGCGGACTCGTGAAGCAGGCGTGCCACTCCTCGTGAACGACCGCGTGGATCTGGCCGCCGCACTCGACGCCGACGGAGTCCACCTCGGCGACGAAGACCTCCCGGTTGCGGCCGCCCGCGACGTTCTCGGTTCGGAGGCCATCGTCGGTCGCTCCGTCTCGACACCCGCCGCAGCGCGCGACGCAGAGCGGGCCGGCGCGGACTACCTGGGCGTCGGTGCCGTCTACGGGACCGATACGAAAGACGTCGACGACGACAGCGCAGAGATCGGAACCGAAACGATCGCCGCGATCGCCGATGCGGTCGACGTCCCGGTCGTCGCGATCGGTGGGATCACGCCCGAAAACGCCGCCCCGGTGGTCGAAGCGGGTGCTGTGGGCGTCGCTGTCGTCTCCGCGATCACGGCCGCCGCCGACCCCGAAGCGGCCACGCGGCAGTTGCGCCAGCGCGTCCGGTCGGCCGCCGATTCTCCGGAGGTGCAACAGCGATGAGCGAGGTCGTTGGTCCCAAAGAGGCGCTCGCCGCAGTCGAGACGGCGACGCCGTTGGTCAACGCGATCACGAACGACGTGACCGTGAACGCGGTCGCGAACGTCATCCTCCACTGGGGCGGCCTGCCGGTGATGTCCGACGACGTCCGGGAGGTCGGGGAGATGGTCGCCGCCTCCCAGGCGTGCCTGCTCAATATGGGCACCGTCAGCGAGGCCGGAGAGGAGACGATGGTGACTGCCGGACGCGCCGCCTCGGAACACGGGGCCGCGCTCGTCGTCGACCCCGTCGGCGCTGGCGCGACGCCGACCCGCTCGCGCGTTGCCGAGCGCTTGACGACCGAGCTCGCGGTCGACGTGATCAAAGGGAATCGCGGCGAAATAGCCGCCCTCGCGGGCGAGCACAGCGACGTTCGCGGCGTCGAATCGATCGGCGAACACGCCGACATCGCCGAGACCGCGATGGCGTGTGCGCGCCAGACGGACGCGGTCGTCGTCGCCTCGGGAAAGACGGACGTCGTGGCCACCGAGGAGGCGGCGTTCGAGGTCGACGTCGGCCACTCGCTGATGGGCGAGGTCGTCGGGACCGGGTGTCTCCTCGGCGGTACGCTCGCCGCGTTCTGCGGCGCGGTCGACGATCCGCTGTCGGCGGCGCTGGCTGGCACCGTCGCGTTCGGCCTCGCCGGCGAAGCGGCGGCCGCAGGCGAGTACGGCGACTACGCGGGGCCAGCGAGTTACGAGATCGCATTCTTCGACGCCGTGGCTGGACTCGATCCGACGTCACTCTCGAATGCAACGGACCGCATCGCGCGCGTGCCCACCGCAAAGGCGCATTACGAATGACCCGAACAGATCCGCAGCGACCTCCCTACGCACTCACGATCGCGTCGAGCGATTCCAGCGGCGGCGCGGGCCTTCAGGCCGATTTGAAGACGATGATGCGACTCGGCGTGTACGGCGGTTCGGTCGTCGTCGCCGTCACCGCCCAGCACACACAGGGCGTCGAATCGACTCACGTCCTCCCGCCCGAGGAAGTCCGCGCACAGTTCGACGCCGTCACGGGCGACGTGGACGTCGACGCGGTGAAGCTGGGGATGCTCGCGACCGCAGACGCCGTCAAAACGGTAGACGAGTGCCTCGCGGACTACGACGGCCCTGTCGTGATCGACCCCGTGATGGTCGCGACCGCCGGCGATCGACTCCTCGATGCAGACGCCGTGGACGCCTACACTGACCTGTTCGTCCGCGCAACCCTCGTCACGCCGAACGCCGACGAGACCGAGGCGCTCACCGGCATCTGGCCGGATTCACCCGAGCCGCGGGCGTCCGCCGCCGCGCAGTTCTTCGAGTGGGGAGCCGACGCCGTGCTGTTCAAAGGCGGTCACGTGCGTGAGGCTACGGATGGGCGCGCCGACGAGAGCGACGGAAACAGTGCTATCGTCCGCGATGTCCTCTACACCGAGGCAGACTCGGGAGCGGCTGATCGCCTCCCGACGGCGACGTTCGAACACGAGCGCGTCGAGAACGCCCAGACCCACGGATCGGGGTGCACACTCGCGAGTGCGATCACGGCGCGGTTGGCTCACGGCGATGTGCTCACCGACGCCGTCGAACAGGGTGTCGCGTTCACGCGCGCCGCCATCGAGCGGTCGGCAGCCATCGGCGGATCGGGGAGCGTGAACCACCTCGCGCCGAGCGGAGCGCGGAGTAGTATCGAGGTCGACTGCGACGACGCTTCTCAGCGCGACTAGAGAGCAGTCGAGGGACGGCCACAACGACGGCTGTTCGTCTGCAGCGTGCGGACTGTTCGTCTGCCGCGCGAGGACTGTGTGTCGGCCGCGTGACTACTGCTCGTCGGCCAGCCGCTCCACGCGACCGAGGCTGTCGGCGCCGGCCGGTGATTTGTCCTCGCGGACGCCGACGAACCGCGGGAATCGGAGGGCATAGCCCGACGAGTAGGTCGGCGAGTGCTGGATCTCCTCGTAACCGACCTCGAAGACGACCGCTGGCTCGACCGAGACCGTCTGGCCGTCCTCGTGTTCGATGTGCGGCGTCAGCCGTTCGGTCAGGGATTCGAGTTCCTCGTCGGTGATCCCGGTCGCGACCTTGCCGAGTGTGACGTAGCTGTCGGCGTTCGCCGGAGAGTCGCCGTCGCCTCGGTCGTCTACGCCGTCTGCACCGTCCGCCCGCGCCGACAGCAGAAACGTCCCCAAGAGGTTCGCCCTGCGCCCCTCTCCCCACTCCGCGCCGGTGACGACCAGATCCAGCGTCTCCACGTCGGGCTTGCGCTTCAGCCAGTTCCGGCCGCGCTTGCCCGGTGCGTACGTCGACTGCGGATCTTTCAGCATAATGCCCTCGTGGCCCGCATCGAGGGCCGCCTCCTCGATCCTCGCGATCTCGTCGGGGTCGGCCGCGACGCTGATATCGGAGACGGCGTCGGTGTCGGCGAGCAGTTCCGAGAGTCGCTCGTGGCGCTCAGTCAGCGGCGCGTCGAGCAGGTCGTCGCCGTCGGCGTGCAGACAGTCGAACGCGCGCAGTTCGACGCGGACCTCCTCGCGCATCTGCTCGACGTCGTACTTCCGGCGGAAGCGACGCAGTACCTCCTGAAAGGGGAGCGGTGCGCCATCGTCGTCGACCGCGACCACTTCGCCGTCGAGGACGACCGGCACGTCGATCGCCGACTCGACGAACTCGACGACCTCCGGGAGCGGGTCGGTCACGTCGTCCATATTCCGCGAGAAGAGCGCGGTCGTCTCCCCGTCGTAGTGGACCTGGACCCGTGCGCCGTCGAATTTGGTCTCGACGACCGCCTCGCCCCACTCGTCGATCGCCTCGGTGGCGGTGCCGGCCTGCGCGAGCATCGCCTGCACCGGCCGGCCCACTTCGAGGCCGACGTCTGCGAGACCCTCGCGTCCTTCCTCGCGAGCGACGCGCGCGACCATCCCGTAGTCGTTCGAGACTTGCAGGGCACGCTCGACGGCGGCGACAGGGCCGTCTGTCTCGTCACTGACGTCGCTCTCGCTGTCGAGGTCCACTTCGATCTCGCTTGGGTCGCCTGCGCCGTCTATGTCGTCCGCGTCAGCATCCGCAACCGCGTCCGCGTTCGTGTCCGCGTCGACGTCGACCATTTCGTCCACGTCTGCGTCCGCGTCTACCTCCTCATCCGCGTTTGCGGCCGCCGCGTCGCCGCCCAGGAACGCCTCGGCGATGGCGTCCCGGACAGTTCCCTCCCCGACGCCGATCCGCATCTCGCCGAGGACCAACCGGGCAAGGAACTTCGCCTCGGAGGCGGACGTTCGGTTGAACAGCCCGAAGAGCGTATCCAACCGCGTGCGCTCGCTGCCATCGCCGATCGTCGCCGCGATGTCGCGGAGCTGTTCGTCGACTTCTGCGACGGTCAACTCGTCCGGTCCCCCACCGGAAAACGCGCCGAGACCGCGCTGGCCGCCGAACTCGTAGGTCGCCGCGACCGCGCCGATCTCACCGACGTCAGCGAGTTCTGCCTCGACGTCGTCGGCGTCGACGTTCTGCCCCGCGGCGCGGGCGATCGCTTCGTGGAGGAGTGCGGGGCCGATATCGAGCGTCGTCGCGTCCCAGGCGGGGAACACCCGACCCTGGAGGAAGCGGACGACGACCGGGAGGTCCGTGCCGGCGTCGCCGAGGAGGTCACAGACGTGATCGACCGTCGCTAGATCCCCCGGCTCGTCCTCGATTTCGGCAGCGCGTGCGGCGAACTCGGCGAACTGCATCGAGCGGGCGTAGCCGCCACGCCGACAAGAGTCCGCCGACTCGGGACGGAGACCCCGGCGCCCTTCCCCGCGGGAAGCCACGGGTTTGAAGCCGTCCGCCCGCCCAGGGTGGGCTATGACTGAGGACTTGGCGGCGTCGGTTCGGGACGCGCTCGCCGTCGACCCCGAGGAGTTCGAGGCGCAGGCGCGGACGGACGCCGAGGTGGTGAAGTCCGAACTCAGGGAGGGCACCTTCGACAACCACCAATCGATCGTGGGCCTGGAGTACGAGTTCTACGCCGTCGCTGACGGCCGATGGGCGGCCTCGGACGACGCCGACGTCTACGCGCTGATGCGCGTGCCGCGTCGGCTGCTCGAACTCATCGGCTTCGAGAAGGAACTCGGCCTCCACAACGCGGAGATGACGACCAGTCCGCAGCCCCTGAATCCCGACGGCCTCCGTGCGCAGGAATCTGAGGTCCGGGCGCGCCTGGGCGCGGCGCTCGACTGTACCGGGGCAGAGGGAATCCGCCTCGTGAGCGATGGACTGTGGACGATCCCGCCGGCCGGCGAGACGGCCCGCGAGTACCTCACCGACAGCGTCGAGGCCGACGGCATCCGGATCGCGACGAATATGAGCGGCTCGATTCGGTATCACGCGATGGCGAACGGCCCGGCTTCGCCCGAGCAGATGACGATCGACGCGCCCAACGTCACGCTCTCGGCCGACACCGTGATGCCGGAGTCGCTCATCACTTCGATCCAGCCGCACTACCAGGTCGCACACGCCGCCGACCTCCCGACGTACTTCAACTACGGCCTCCGGATCGCCGGGCCGCTGCTCGCGCTCGGCGTCAACTCCCCGTTCTTCCCGCCGGACCTCTACGACGACGTCGGCGCACAGAAGATCCTCGCCGACGGCTACGCCGAACACCGCATCCTCGTGTTCGAGTCCGTCCTCAACACGGAAGAGATGAAGAAAGTATGCTTCCCGGAGGACCTCGATACCATCGAGCAGGCGGTCGACCGGGTCGCCAGCGACGCGACGATGGTCCCGATGCCCGTCCCCGAAGGCAATCGCTTCGACGACGAGTTCGCCACGCTCCGTCGCAAACACGGCACGTACTGGCGCTGGGTCCGCCCGGTCTTCGACGGCGCGTCGCGCTCCTCGGCGAACGCGCGCATCGAGTTCCGACCGATCGCGGCACAGCCGACCGTCCGCGACTCGATCGCGTTCCAGGCGACGTTCGCCGGACTGATGGAGAGTCTCCCGCGACGTCGCCACCCAGCGACGGATCAGCCGTGGTCGACCGCCAGGGAGAACTTCTATGCGGCGATGCGGGACGGGCTCGACAGCGGCCAGCGGTGGATCTGTAACGACGGCGTCGAGACGATGGACCCCGAGACGGTCTACGACGACATCTTCGCACACGCGGTCGACGGGCTCACCGCTGCTGGCTGCTCGGAAGCGGAGGCCGAGAAGTACGTCGACCCCCTCCGTGCGCGCGTCGAACAGGAGACGACGCCGGCCGACTGGAAGGTCGACCGGGTCAGAGAGTACCTCGCCGACGGCGACTCCTTCGCCGACGCCGTCGCGGAGATGCAGCGCGACTACGTACGGAAGCAGCGGGAGACGCTGCTGGACGGGTCGTTCGCGGACTGGTTGTAGGAGAAGCGAGACGGTCGAAGATCGATCGGGCGAGTCCCGAACGCTCGGCCTTACAGAACCTCGTCGAAGTCCTTGTGCTGGGTGATGTCGACGCCGTCTTCGGTGACAACACAGACGTTGATCCCGTTACCGGACGCGAGGTCGCGCTCGACAGCGCTCTTGATGGCGCGTGCGGCGACAGACTTGGCCTCCTCGATCGAGAGATCCTCGTTGTACTCCTGTTCGAGGACACCGAGGGCGTACTGACTACCGGAGCCCGTGACGGTGTACTCCTCTTCGAGAATCGACCCGGCGGGGTCGATGCTGTAGATGTGGGGGCCGTCCTCGTCGACGCCGCCGAGGATCGGCTGGACGATAAAGAACGCGCCCGAGCGGAGGAAGTTCCCGAGGAGCGTCGAGAGCGCCTGCATACTCATATCCTCGCCGCGTCGAGACTCGTACAGTCGCACTTCGGCGCGGATCGAACTGATGAGCGACTGCGCGGCCGAGACGGAGCCCGCGATCGTCAGCGCGCCTCTCGGGTGGATCTCTTCGACCTTCTGGACGTTCTTCGAGGAGACCATTCGACCGAGGCTGGCGCGCATATCCGTCGCGAGGACGACGCCCTCGGACGTTTTCAGACCGACGGTCGTCGTTCCCGTCTTGGTCTCTTTGTCGCCCATCTGTTCGGCTCGTTGTTCGGCGTTAGAGAACTCGCCGAGTTCCGGCGAGAAGACGTCGGAGTGCTCACCGTTCAGTGGATCGAGACGCCCCGAAACGTCATCACTCGTAGGAGTACGCATTACCCGGTGTTGTCGCCCACCGCTCATAAATGCCACCCTTCCCACTGCTGTTGCCAGTATCGACCGCGGCGGAGTCAGCGGACTGGTGTCTTCGAACGCTGTGCCGGTCGTCGTTTCCATCCGGGAGGGAACATCGACCAAGCTCGTCACCGTCGAAAACTGCGTCGCGTTGTCACTCAGAACCGTTCTGGACACGCAAAATCTCGATCCGTTTAGCGGCGCTGGCCGCGTCCCTCGGCGCGCTCGTAGGTCCGCTCGGCGGACTCGATAAGTGGTCGAACGGGCAGGGTGAGCCCCAGTCGCCGCGCGAACAGCGCGATCGGCATCGCCAGGATGCCGAGGAGGAGCGTCGTCTGATAGAGCAGGAAGGCCGCGCCCCGGTGCAGGTCTGTCATCATCGCCTTAGCGTGCTGGCGGCGACGGTAGTATATAAATCTTACTCGTCGCAGGAGGGAAAGACGTCCACGCTGTCGTGCGATTCAAGCCGACTTTGCGACACCACAAGAACAGTTGTCCGAAGCGGGGGTCACGTCGTACGAACGCGGTCATCCGCACTGTTCGTCGGCATAAGTTATGCGCAGTATTGTCGTCGCGTACGCGCCCGACACCGGGGCGAATCGGTGACAACTACTCGCACTGGCGCGTGCGAACCACAAGACACGAAACCCCGCAGTGCGTCCTCAGCGTATGAGCAACTATCTCGTCGCGATGGAGGCCGCGTGGCTGGTCCGCGACGTCGACGACATCGACGACGCCATCGGCGTCGCGGTCAGCGAGGCCGGGAAGCGACTCAACGACAAAGACAAAGAGTACGTCGAGGTCGAAGTCGGGGCGACGCCGTGTCCGGCTTGTGGCGAACCGTTCGACTCCGCGTTCATCGCCGCGAACACGGCGCTCGTCGGGCTGCTGCTCGAAATCGACGTGTTCAACGCCGACAGCGAGGAACACGCCTCGCGCATCGCAAAGAGCGAAGTCGGGGGCGCGCTCCGTGACGTCCCGCTCTCGGTCATCGACGTCATCGAGACCGAAGCCGACGAGGACGACCGCGACGACCGCTAACCCGGTCCGGACCGTCCGCTGGCCTACTTGGGGGCCCCGGCGGCGACCCCGAAACACTTTCCTATAACCTCGGGTAATTAGTACTATGGAACTTCCGACCCCGCAGGATCTGCGCCAGCGTCGCACGGAGTTGGACCTGACGCAGAGCACTCTCGCCGAGATGGCAAGCGTCTCCCAGCCGCTCATCGCGCGAATCGAGGGCGGCGACGTCGATCCGCGGCTCTCGACGCTCCGTCGGATCGTGAACGCGCTCGAAGAGGCCGAAGGCAGCGTCGTCCGCGCGGACGACCTGATGAACGAGGACGTGACGAGCGTCGCGCCCGACGACTCCGTCCACTTCGCACGCGACGTGATGCTCGACGAGGGCTTCTCGCAGTTGCCCGTCATACGCGATGGCCGCCCCGTCGGCATCATCTCGAACAGCGACATCCGGCACGCGCAGGAGAACGACGACGTCGGGACGCTCCCCGTCGCCGACGTGATGCGTGAGTCGGTCACGACGGTCGAGCGTTCAGCGACTCTCGAAGAGATCGACGCCGCGCTCGATCACCACTCGGCCGTTCTCGTCGTCGAGAGCGGCGAAACGATCGGCATCGTGACTGAGGCCGACGTCGCGGCCCGCGTGTAGACAGCCGCTGTTTCCGTTTTCTGCTGCGCCGCCGTCGCTAGCGCCGACGAACTATCATCGGGACCTCACCCGCTGGCTGGGTCGTCATCTGCGGCGAGAGCGACAGCGATCCGTCCCCGACACGCTCGAATCGGAACCGCCGGAGGAGTTCCGCCAGTGCGACCCGCGCTTCGACGCGCGCGAAGGTCGCACCGAGACACCGCCGCGGCCCTGCACCGAATGGGAGATACGCATCCGCTGAACGGTCCCGGTCGCGCCATCGCGTCGGGTCGAACGTCGTCGGGTCGTCCCAGAAGCGCTCGTCGTGATGCATCGCGAAGACCGAAACGAGCACCTCGGCGCCTTCGGGGACGACATCGTCACCGACGCGGACCGGACGCTTCGTTTCTCGCGGGAGCGCGTGGACCGGCGGATACAGGCGGAGGCTCTCGTCGACGACGCGCTCCAGTGTCGGGAGGTCGTCGAGGTGTTCCCACCGAATCGGTTCCTCGCCCAGGACCTCGTCGAGTTCGGCTTCCACGCGCCGATACGCCTCAGGGTTCTCTGCGAGACAGTACAGCGTGAACGTCAGCGCGAGCGCAGTCGTCTCGTGACCAGCGAAGACGAGTCCGATCAGTTGATCGATGGCGGCGTCCGTCTCGCGAGGGTAGCTGTCGGCGTCGTCCGGGTCCCCGTCGGTGTCAAGTGCTGCCGCGAGCGTCGCCACGAGGTCGACGCCCTCCGCTCTGTCGTCTGCGGTGTCGGCGTTCTCCAGCAGCGAGTACACCTCCTCGCGGAGCGTCGATTTGGCGTCGTCGAAGCGACGCCGAGCAGGTGTCGGCAACCAATCGGGGAGCATCCACGTCACTGGCTCGAAGTAAGCGTTCAGATCGTCTGCGGCCGCCCGCAAGTCGTCGCGGTCAGCGCCGGTGTCGATACCGAGAAGCGTCGTCGCGAGGATGTCGAACGTCAGCCCTTGCATCTCCGAGAGAAGTGCGATCTCGTCTCCATCGGTCCACGAGTCGGCGCGGCCGACGACCTGCTCGCGCATCGTCGGGAGGAACGACTGGATCCGCGACGCGAAGAAGAACGGATCGAGGAAGTCGCGTTGCTCGCGCCAGTCGTCGCCCTCGACGGCGATGACGCTGTTCCCGAACGCGAGCGGGAAATCGTCGGTCTTTGCGAACGCGTCGCGGTCGGTGACGAGGACGCGTTCGGCGTAGTCCGGATGCGCGAGAACGTAGCGATCCCCGACGGGGAGGTCGATGCGGAACGCGTCGCCGACCTCCTCGACGGCGTCGACGGTGAAGCCGAACGGATCCCGCGCGAACCCGACGGCGTTGCCGAGAAGCGGGAGGCCCGCCGGTGCGGGCGGGCGGCGTTCGTCGGCGACGCCCTCTCGCTGCTGCGCTGACGGATCTACGCTTGAATCACTCATTGTTCGGACGGATGGTGAATCGAGTCGCGATCAGAGTTCGAGACCGCGGATCGAGACGCCCTCGCCCTCCTCGACGCGGCCGATCACGCGTCCGTCGGTGGCGTCGGCGAGCGCTTCGGCGTCCTCGGGTGCGAGCGCGCAGACGAAGCCCGTGCCCATATTGAACGTCCGGTGCATCTCCTCGTCGGAGACGTTGCCCTCGGACTGAACGAACTCGAAGACCGGCTGGGGATCGAAGGTGTCCTCGACGACGTAGCGGTAGTCGCCCATCCGTTCGAGGTTCGTCCACCCGCCGCCGGTGACGTGCGCGGCGGCGCGGACGTCGTGTTCGCGCATCGGATCGAGGAGGTGCGTGTAGATCTGGGTCGGTTCGAGCAGCGCCTCGCCAAGCGTGTCGTAGTCGCCGAACGGGCAGGCGTCAGTGTACTCGTGGTCGCGCGTGACGGCCGTGCGGGCGAGCGTGAGGCCGTTCGAGTGGATGCCCGAGGACCGGAAGCCGACAAGTGCGTCGCCGGGTTCCGCCTCGCCGGGGAAGATGGCGTCTTTCGCAGCCAGGCCGGCGCAGGTGCCCGCGAGGTCGAGGCCACGGATGACTTCCGGCATCACGGCCGTCTCGCCGCCGACGAGTTCGAGGTCTGCCTCGTCGGCGCCGGCCCGGAGGCCCTCGCCGACCTGCTCGGCGAACGTCTCGTCGGGGTCGTCGACTGCGAGGTAGTCGACGAACGCTACCGGGCGCACGCCGGCCGCGACGAGGTCGTTTGCGTTCATCGCGATGCAGTCGATACCGACCGTCGAGTAGTCCGAGAGCGCTTCCGCGACGAGCAGTTTCGTCCCGACGCCGTCGGTGGCGAGCGCGAGGTAGCGGTCGCCGATGTCGAGCAGTCCTGCGTAGTCTCCCTCGCTCTCGCCGACCGCGCCGATCAGCGCCGCCGTCGCGGCCTCGCTCGCTTCGATGTCGACGCCCGCCTCGGCGTACGTCAGTTCCTCGTCGTCAGATTCGGGCTCCGCGTTCCCATCCGGATCCGCTCCCGAGTCGTCGTCAGTCATATCCGAATGCCCGCGTCGGGACAAGAAAATACGTCCGGTCTCCAGGCGGGCCAGCACTTGACGAGAGAGGGTCCACCCGATGTCCTCGTCACTGCGATACTGACACCCGCGATCGCGGGAGTAGCTACCTGGAGATACGCCCGCATATCAGAGTATGAACGGTCTAAGCGCTTCCAGACGGCTCATAAAACGTCCCTGAAACGTCCTCGAACCCCGGTAAACGGTCACGAAACGACTGAACGCTCGTCGCGTTATATGTGGGTGCCAGTTCTACGAGGAAGTGAGGAAACACAGATGTCCAGTGTCCCCCACTCTCTCGAACCGACTCTCGCGCGCGACGCCCTCCGTCGCGGTCTCAGTGTCGTCGGTGCAGTCACCCGCGTTGGCCTCCGCAGCACGGCGGCGGCGAGCTTTTGGGCTGCCATCGTACTGCCGTTCACGTACCTCCCGCTCATCTTCGGCGGCCTGACCGGTGGCGAAGCCCTCCTCTTCGCCGGACTCGTCGCCCTCAACGTGCTCGCGTTCGTACTCGGGCACGGACACGAGCCAGCGTCGAGCGCCGAGTGACGGACGTCGGCGCCGGGTCAGAACCCGAATCCGACCACGAACGCGCCGATCGTCAACAACAGCGAGGGCACGAAGAACCCCGCGAAGACGGTTTTACTCCAGCTCAGCACGGTCTTCCCGTCGAGCGGGCCGAACGGGATCATATTGAACGTCGCCAAGAAGAGGTTGATCGTGAGCCCACGCGATCCTGCGAGCGCGAGGAAGTCGGAGCCGACGAGCACGCCGAGGAAGAACACCGGCAGGAAGACGACAGCGAGGAGAGCGTTCGTCACCGGGCCGGCGAGCGCGATGAGGCCGTGCTCGCGGGCGGTCAGTCGGCCGCGGTGATAGACCGCGCCGGGAGCCGCGAAGATGAAGCCGGCGAGCGAACTGACGACGGCGAGAAAGAGCATCCCGTAGTCTGCGCGGAACTCTGCGACCTGTCCGAAGCGGACGGCGACGACCTTGTGGGCGACCTCGTGGAGGAGAAAGCCGACCCCAGCAGTCAGGAGACTCAACAGTATCGGGGCGACGACGCCGCCCTGTAGGATGCCGGCGACTGCGCGCTGGCCACCACCGGCGAAGAAGATGGCGAAAGCGACGCCGAGGGCGACCCACGCCAACGCCAGATCTTGCAGCTCCTTCGAGCTAAAGGAAAGTCGGGACGTATTCATTCAGACTGTGCGTAGGTGACGCGGGGTGTTGGCCCTTGTGGGTCGTAGTGGGCCGTCTGGAAAACGACCACTGCGAGCGAAACCGTAGGACGTCACGTCACCCGACCGCGTTCCAGAGGATCTCCCAGCCGTTCTTCGCGCCCTCGAAGAGCAATTGAGTCACGCCTGCCGCACCCCCGAGGTCGAGCGCGAACAGCGGGAGCAGGTACGCGACAAACAGCGCAGAGGCGACGATGCTGCCGATGTTCGTCGCCGCGACGACGACGATGAGGCGGAACAGCGGCACGGCGAACATCTCGTTCATCAGATCCGGAATCGGCTTCTCCTCGTCGGCGAGCAGTTCGTTGAGCGTGCCGATATCGGAGATTTTCACCGGGTCGTGCTGGAGTTCGATGTAGCCCGTGAACCACCCCGGTGCGAGGAAGGGGTTGATGGACGTCATCCACGCGACTGCGCCGCCGACGAGCGAGGACGACCACCGCGCGCCCGCCGCCTTCGCGAGCCCTGCCGCGAAGAGACCGTTGACGAGGAACCACGCGCCGAACAGTCGCAAGAGCGTGTCGTTGCCGGCCGACGAGAGCGCGAGTAACGCGAAGAAGCCGACGACGACGAGCGAGATGCCCGTCCCGACGACTTTCGCCCAGGGGACGCCGCCGCCGTCCGTTCCAGTCAACGAGGACATCGGCGGGAGTTCCTCAGGGTGTTCGAGGTAGCGCTCGATCCCCTCGCGGTGGCCCGCGCCGACGACGGCGACGACGTTCGCGCCGGACTGCCGGAGCGCGACCAGTTTGTGCGCGATGAACGCGTCGCGCTCGTCGATGAGCGCTGCCGCCCCGCCGGGAGAGAACTGCCGGAACTCCTCCATCATCGCGCTCACGACGTCGGTGTCGGTCATCTCGGACATATCGAACTCCTCGACGTCTTCGACTTCTCCATAGCCGAACGTCGAGGCGAACTGCCCGAGCACGCCGCCGACGAGGAGGCCGCCGACGATGCCGACCGCCATACTGCCGACGACGCGAACGACGAACGACCCCAGGAGATCGACAGCGGGTGCGGCGAGACCGAAGCCGACGCCGCCGATGCCGCCGATTGCGACGCCCGCGGCGAGCGCTGCGACGAGACGATCCTCGGCGGAGAGAAGCGACGCGCCGAACGTCCAGATCGCGGCCGCGACGCCGACTGCGAGGATCACGCCGCCGGTGACGCGCGAGAGTAGCGGGAGTCCGATGCCGACGCTCCCGCCGAAGATCGCCACCAGCGGGCCGAAGATCACGCCGAGGACGACGCCCGCGGCGAGGCCGACGCCGCGGCTGTCGCCGATTCCGAAGGCGAGTCCGCCCACCATCCGGAGCTTCTCGACGATCCCCATCTGCGACCAGAAGCGCTGCATCGTCTCGTTGATGTCGCGGTCGACGAGCGCGACGTCGATTCCGTGTTCTTCGGCGGTGTCGACCGCCGAGAGCATATCCGCACCGGGCGTCACGTCGAACTCCTCGCCCAGGCGCGCCTGCACGTACGACAGCATCCAGTAGGCGATGAACTGAAACACCGTGTTGCCGCGGAGCAGGTCCCCGGGCTCGATGTCGTCGGGCTCGCCGCCCTTCATCTGCCGGTATCGTCCCTCGTCGAGTTCGACGGCGACGATGTCGGGGCGTTCCGTCTCGATCGTCTCTTCGACCTCGCGGACGCTCTCTTCGGAGACGTGCGCAGTGCCGACGACGCGGACGCGACCCCTCTCGGCCGCTTCCTGACTCATTGGTCTTTCTACCGCACCGTGGTTTTTACCCCTGTCGGAGATTCGACCGCAGTTCGACGGCGCAGGATACGGCTCCAATGAGCAACCATACCCCCACCTCGGGTGACCGTACGGACTCACTACCTTAGTGCGAACCCGACGAACTAGCGGTGATGTACGACACGATTCTGGTCCCGACTGACGGAAGCGACGGGATGGCGCGCGTGGCCGAACACGCGATCCACCTCGCGCGGTTGAGCGAAGCAACGTTGCACGTCCTCCACGTCGTCGACACCTCGGCTGTTCCGCTCGACGCGCACAGCCAGTCCGTCCAAGAAGGGGTAGAGGAAGCCGGCCGAACCTCCGTCGCGGAGATTCACGACCGAGCGGCGGACGTCGGTATCTACGCGATCACCGCAGTCCAATACGGGACACCGCATCAGGAGATTCTCGCGTACGCCGACGAAAACGACGTCGACCTCGTCGTCCTCGGCACGCACGGGCGCACAGGCCTCCCGCACGTCGTGCTCGGCAGCGTCGCCGAGCGCGTCGTCCAGCACTCCGACGTGCCGGTCCTCACGGTTCGGACTACGCCCGCCGAGAAGTGAGCAGCGCGGAGGACAGTGAGAGTGGACGGCCCCAAGCGGAGATCGAATCAACGCATACGGCGTCGTGGGCGACGGTTCAGGCGTCGCTTACTGTCTGAAGTTCAGCGTCAGCTTTGTCGATTTGCTCGTTCTCTCGTCCGGCGCGTCCTCGAAGTAGTACACTGCGCGGCCACGAATGCGGTACCGTCCGCTTTCGTTCGCGACGAGGTCGATAGACTCACCTTTCGTTCCCCCGGGACCGACCTCGTATCGTGTGGTGTACTGGCCACTTCCCTCGTCGAAAGAGGTCCCACGAACAGCCAACCCAGTGGGAACCTGCAAGAGTAATACGACGACGAGGCGTCTCTCGCCGGCGAGGTTCGACGCACTGAACTCCAACCGTGCCGGCTCATCGGCTGACACGTTCCGACGGTTCCCCCGGAGGTAGATGTTCACGAATCCGGTCTCGATATTCAACTGCTCTCTCGGGAGTTCTTCGACGTTTACGACGGTCGAGTGTTGGGCGTAGTTGCTACTATAATCTGCTTTTCCAGTGACATCGCCGAACGTATCTGCCCGTGAGGGGTCGCCCCCCAGATGTGTCTCGACGACATCCGGATCGACTACTAATAGTTTGACCACGTGACTCCCCGCTCCGTCGAATGCTCGTGTCGTAGAGCGCCCCCGACCTTCGATTGTTACTCCCTCGCCAAACGCCCAGAAATAAAAGTAGCTGCTACCGTCCTCAATGTTTGCGGTGAACGCAACAGGCGTCCCGACGCGTGGGTTGTTCGGATCGACCTGAATTATTGGTATCTCGCCGGCCTCAGAATCGGAGACACTTGTAGTTTCTTGTGAACTAGATTGCCCTGCACAACCTCCTAGGCTTGCAATCCCAACAGGGAGTAAACTCTGAATTACCGTGCGCCGGTTCATACCGATCGTTCGGAAGTCCGTGACTTAGTAGTTCAGAGAACACCTCCAACCGGTGTCCGGAAACAGTTGACCCACGACCGTATGCTTCCTTGTCCAACTCCACGATAGAAACGGGCCGTTTGCTGCCGCTCGGACACGCAGTGCGGGGGATGGGATTTGAACCGGAGCCGGACGTGCTCGCTCGGTGCTCGCTGCGCTCGACCGGAAGGGTTCAAATCCACCCATAGAAGTCGAACTGCTCGCTTCGCTCGCAGATTCGGATGCGGGGGATGGGATTTGAACCCACGAACCCCTACGGGAGCGGATCTTAAGTCCGCCGCCTTTGGCCTAGCTCAGCCACCCCCGCGCAAGCGGGCATTCCGCGGACGGCCGGTTAGTGGTTTCGCTTCGCCTGTCGGGCGGAACGCACGTCGTCGCTCGCCTACCAGTCGACGCTGAGCGTCCCGTCGCCGTGCGGATCCGGTGCGATCTCCTCGTCAGTCCGCCGGTCGACGACGTGGATGACGCCTTTGTCCTTCTTCCCGGGGCAGACCTCCGCAGCGCGGATGTTCTCTTCGAGTTCGTCCTCGCCGATGAAGTACGATTTCGGATTTGCGAGACCGGATTTGATGTCCATCTCCCAGTTGTCGGCGACCTCCGCACAGCGACCGGCGCCGATGCATTTGTTCCCCTCGAAGATGATCTTGTAGGGCTTCTCGGAGATCGGCGGGGCGTTCGACTCGTCGCCGACATCGCTGGGCTTCAGCGGCTCGTCCTCGGCGTCGCTCATATCCGATCGTAGCCGCGGGGTCGCCTTTGCGCTGTCGGTTCACCGAGGTCGGCACGTGGTCTCTGCCCCGGTAGGACGCCCTTACTGGCCGCCGTGCTGCGCTCGATCGAGCGATCTGTGAAACCGTTCTCCCGAGGCGTGGTGTCATACGTAGTTTCGCGCCCGCGCGTGCGAGGGTTTAAGAATGGAGGTAGCTTAACGAAGACACGTTCAATGTCACGCGATACTGAGTACGGGGCCGGGCAGATTCAGGTCCTCGAAGGCTTAGAAGCCGTCAGGAAACGCCCGGCGATGTACATCGGGTCGACGGACTCGCGGGGGTTACATCACCTCGTCTACGAGGTCGTCGACAACGCGATCGACGAAGCGCTCGCGGGGTACTGCGACCACATCGAAGTCACGCTCCACGACGACGGCTCGGTGTCGGTCTCCGACAACGGCCGGGGCGTCCCGGTCGACACCCACGAGCAGTACGATCGCCCCGCCGTCGAGGTCATTATGACCGTCCTCCACGCCGGCGGGAAGTTCGACAACAAATCCTACCAGGTCTCCGGCGGGCTCCACGGCGTCGGCGTCTCCGTCGTCAACGCGCTGTCGAGCCGTCTGGAAGTCGAGATCAAGCGCGACGGCGCGCTCTGGCGAGACAGTTTCGATCACGGCGAACCTGAGGCGGGCGCCTTCGAGCGCGTCCGCGACCTCGACGAGGACGAAGAGACGGGCACGACCGTTCGTTTCTGGCCCGACGAGGAGATCTTCGAGACGGTCGACTTCGAGTTTTCGACGCTCGAAAACCGACTTCGCGAACTCGCTTTCCTCAACTCCGGCGTCGAGATTCGACTCGTCGAAGAACCCGGCGCAGTCGGCGACGAAGACGACGAGACCGTCCCCGAAGGGCGCTCACGCGAGTTCTGCTACGAGGGCGGCATCCGCGAGTTCGTCCGCTACCTCGACGAGACGAAGACCGTCCTCCACGACGACGTCATCTACTACACCGACACCGAGGACGACATCGAGGTCGAAGTGGCGCTGCAGGCCACAGAGGAACTCCAGGGCTCGATCCACGCCTTCGCGAACAACATCAACACCCGCGAGGGCGGGACGCACCTCACCGGCTTCAAGACGGCGCTGACGCGCGTCGTCAACGATTACGCCAGCGAGCACGACTTGTTGGACGACCTCGATTCCCTGAAGGGTGAGGACGTCCGCGAGGGACTGACCGCAGTCATCTCGGTCAAACACCCCGATCCGCAGTTCGAGGGGCAGACGAAGACGAAGCTCGGAAACAGCGAAGTACGCGGGATCACCGAATCCGTCACCCACGAGAAGCTGGGGACGTACTTCGAGGAGCATCCCGACACTGCCACAGCGATCGTCAGCAAGGCGGTCGAGGCCGCGAAGGCCCGCAAGGCCGCGAAGCAGGCCGAGGAACTCACCCGCCGGAAGTCCGCGCTGGAGTCGACGTCGCTGCCGGGCAAGCTCGCGGACTGTCAGAGCCGCGACCCCGCCGAGTCCGAGCTGTTCGTCGTCGAGGGCGACTCCGCGGGCGGTAGCGCGAAGCAGGGCCGCGACCGCCGCTTCCAGGCCATCCTCCCGATCAAAGGGAAGATCCTGAACGTCGAGAAACACCGGCTCGACCGCGTGCTGGAGAACGACGAAGTGAGAGCGCTCATCACCGCGATCGGCGCGGGTGTCGGTGAGGAGTTCGACATCGAGGACGTCCGCTACGAGCGGATCATTCTGATGACGGACGCCGACGTCGACGGCGCACACATCCGGACGCTGCTTCTGACGCTGTTGTATCGCCATATGCGGCCGCTCGTCGAAGCGGGCTACGTCTACGCGGCCAAGCCGCCGCTGTACCGCGTCCGCTACCGCGGGGAGACCTACGACGCGATGACGGAGGCCGAACGCGACCGCATCATCGAAGAGAAGTGCAACGGCAACCCCACGCAGGTCCAGCGGTTCAAGGGCCTCGGTGAGATGAATCCCGATCAGCTCTGGGATACGACGATGAACCCTGAGAACCGGGTTCTCAAGCAGATCACCGTCGAGGACGCCGCTGCGGCGGACAAGATGTTTTCCGTGCTGATGGGCGACGCCGTCGAACCGCGCAAGCAGTTCATCAAAGACCGAGCGACCGAAGCCGAATGGGTGGACATATAGATGAGTTCTGACGCACCAGAGGCCTTCGATCCCGGGGCGGGCATCGCCGCGGAGGTCGAGACCGCACGGATCGAACAGGAGATGGAACAGTCCTACATCGACTACGCGATGTCGGTCATCGCGGGGCGGGCACTCCCGGACGTTCGGGACGGCCTCAAACCCGTCCACCGGCGCATCCTCTATGCGATGCACGAGTCGGGCATCACCGCCCGCTCCTCACACCGGAAGTCGTCCTCGATCGTCGGCGAGACGATGGGTGATTACCACCCGCACGGCGACTCGGCGATCTACGACACGCTCGCGCGGATGGCGCAGGACTTCTCGATGCGCTACCCGCTCGTCGACGGTCAGGGTAACTTCGGTTCCGTCGACGGCGACCCGCCGGCGGCGATGCGGTACACCGAGGCGCGGATGGCTCCCATCGCCGAGGAACTCCTCGACGACATCGAGATGGACACCGTCGACTTCCAGTCGAACTACGACGACCGACTGGAGGAACCCGAGGTCTTGCCCGCGGCGTTCCCGAACCTGCTCGTCAACGGCTCCTCGGGGATCGCAGTCGGGATGTCGACGAACATCCCGCCGCACAACCTCGGAGAGGTGATCGACGCGACAACGCACCTCATCGAGAACCCCGACGCCACCGTCGAGGACCTGATGGAGTACGTCAAGGGCCCGGACTTCCCGACCGGCGCGAACATCGTCGGCCGCAACGCGATCCACAAGGCGTACAAGACGGGTCGCGGTCGGGTCCGCGTCCGTGCCGAGTTCGAGGTCCAAGACGACCGGATCGTCATCACCGAACTCCCGTATCAGGAGAACAAAGCGCGGCTCGTCGAGCGCATCGCCGACGACGTCAACGAAGGGAAGATCGAGGGCATCCGCGATCTGCGCGACGAGTCCGACCGCGACGGAATCCGTGTCGTCGTCGAACTCAAGCGCGGTGCCAACGCCGAGATCGTCAAGAACCAACTGCTGGAACACCACCTCGAATCGACGTTCGGCGTCATCAACCTCGCGCTCGTCGACGGCCAACCAAAGGTCCTCACGCTGAAAGAGACACTCGCAGAGTACGTCGAGCACCGACGTGACGTCGTCCGTCGCCGTTCGGCGTACGAACTTGGCGAGCGCGAAGAGCGCGCCCACATCCTCGAAGGGCGGCTGCAGGCTCTAGAGAACGTCGACGACGTCGTTGCCGTCATTCGAAACTCCGAGAGCCGTGACGACGCGAAAGCCGCACTGCGCGGCGAACACGTCGTCGAGGCGGACGGCGAACCGCTGCCTGCTTTCGACTTCTCGGAAGCACAGGCCGATCACATCGTCGCGATGCAGCTCGGTTCGCTCACTGCGATGGAGGCCGACGAGATCGAGGCCGAGTACGAGGAGGTCCAAGAGCGGATCGAGCGCCTCGAGACGATCCTCGACGATCCCGACGAACTCGACGCCGTCGTCACAGACGAACTGGAGGAGATCAAAGCCGAGTACGACGACGACCGGCGGACGTCGATTATCGAAGACACCGGTACGGTCACGCACGAGGACCTCATCGCCGAGGAGGACGTCGTGGTCGTCGTCACCGAGGACGACTACATCAAGCGGATGCCGCTTGACCGCTTCCGCGCCCAGCACCGCGGCGGGAAGGGGATCATCGGCACCGAGTTGAAGGAAGGCGACCGGGTCTCGTCGGTGTACGTCGCGAGCACTCACGATTATCTGCTGTACTTCACCAACCACGGGCAGGTCTATCAGCTGAAGACCTACCAAGTGCCGGAGATGTCCCGCACCGCTCGCGGGAAATCCGCCGTCAATCTGCTCGATCTCGACGGCGGCGAGGAGATCACCGCCGTCGTCAACACCGCCGAGATCGAATCCGAGGAGGAGAAGTACCTCACGATGGCGACCCGGAACGGGTACGTCAAGCGGACCAGCGTCGAGAAGTTCCAGAACATCCGTTCGACGGGGATCATCGCGACGAAGCTCGACGACAAGGACGCCCTCGCCGACGTCGAAGTCACCGACGGGAGTCGGGACCTGATCCTCGCGAGTCGCGACGGAATGGCGATCCGCTTCGCCGAGGACGAAGTCCGGTCGATGGGCCGTTCGGCCCGCGGCGTCCGCGGGATCGACCTGGAGGGCGGCGACGAGGTCGCCGCGCTGGCGGCCGTCGAACCTGACCGCCACGAGTGGGTCCTCACCGTCACCGAGAACGGCTACGGCAAGCGGACCGACGTCGGACAGTACCGCCGGCAGTCTCGGAACGGGAAGGGCCTCATCGACATCAAGACGAACGACCGCAACGGCCGCGTCTGCGAGTTAGAGACGGTCGGCCCCGGCGACCACCTGTTCGTGATGAGCGGCGACGGGCAGATCCTCCGGACGCCCGTCGAAGACGTCTCCATCGTGGGCCGAAACACGATGGGCGTCATCGTGATGGATCTCGGCGCCGGCGACGCCGTCGCGAGCGTCGACGTACACTTCGCAGCGGGTGCGGAAGACGAACTCGAGGACGACGCCGCCGCTGACGACGATACCGAACCCGAATAGCGGCGTTCAGGCGAGCAGTCATCTCGCCGACGGTTCACCGGAAATCCGGTGTGCGGTGCCGTCGCATAGAGCCACATACTGATTACTCTCGTCTCTTACCGATGAGCGCCACCCCCGTTGCCGGCGCTCACCGGTACACAGTGAGAGTAATCAGTATCAGAGGATCTGTTTTCCGAGCGCGCTCGCCGCTAACTCGACCGCGAGCGACGCCGTTTCGTTGCGTTCGTCGAGGATCGGATTGATCTCGACGAGTTCGAGCGAGCGGAGGCAGTCGCGGTCGGCGACCGCTTCGAGCGCCGAGTGGGCTTCGCGGTACGTGACGCCGCCGCGGACGGGAGTCCCAACGCCCGGTGCCTCGCGGGGATCGAGCCAGTCGAGATCGAGGCTCACGTGGAGGCCGTCTGTTCCAGTGGTGGCTACGTCGAGCGCGTCGTCGACGACGTTCGAGATTCCCCGCTCGTCGATGTCGGACATCGTGAAAGTGGTTACGTCGGTCTCCGCGATCGCGTCTCGTTCCCGCTCGTCGACGTCGCGGAGGCCGACGATCGCGACGTTTTCGGGCCGGAGTCCGCCCGCGTTGGCCCACTCCACGTCGGCGAACTCGCCGATGCCGAGGACGGCCGCCAGCGGCATCCCGTGGACGTTCCCCGACGGCGACGTCTCCGGCGTGTTGCAGTCGCCGTGGGCGTCGAACCACACGACGCCGATCTCGGCGTCGCGCGCCGACCCGGTCACAGAACCGATCGCGACCGAGTGGTCGCCGCCGAGTACGAGCGGTACCTCGCCGTCCGCGAGTGACCCCTCGACCCGATCTGCGAGACGCGTCACGACTTCGCGAGTCTCGCGGAGAAACTTCGCCCGCCCAGAAGGAAGCGTCTCGGCGTCCGGGTCGCGTTCTTCGGCGTGCGGTGCGAGGACGTCGCCGTCGTCGACGGCGTCGACTCCTGTGCGCTCCAGTTCTTCGGCGAGTCCAGCGTACCGAATCGCCGAGGGCCCCATATCTACGCCCCGTCGATTCGCGCCGTAGTCCGTCGGCGCGCCGATGATACGAACGGTCGTCATACGTCGACTGTAGGCGTCGCTGCCACCTTACGACTGGCGTTACCGGTTCCGACTCTACCTCGCTTACTCCAGATACGGTTCGCAGACGCGGGCAACGCCCTCCTCGAAAGCGATTTCGGGCTCCCAACCGGTCGCCTCCCGCATCTTCGTGCTGTCTGCCATCGTGTCGTGGACGTAGACGTCGAGTGGATTCTCGACGTACTCGGGGTCGACGTCGGTGCCGAGTTCGTCGTTGATCATCTCGATCATCGTGTTGAACGTGTAGCTCTCGCCGGTGCCGAGGTTGTAGACGCCCTGGAGTTCGTGCTCGGCCGCGAGTTCGATCCCGCGGACGATGTCGTCGACGTGAGTGAAATCCCGCGTCTGGGTGCCGTCGCCGAACACTTTCGGCTGTTCGCCGTTCGCAATCTTGTCGGCGAACTGTGCGACCGTGTTGGCGTACTCGCCTTTGTGTTCCTCGGCGCCGCCGTAGCCCTGATAGACGGAGAAAAAGCGCAGGCCCGTAAGCGTCATCTCGTAGTGATGATGGAAGTACTCGCCGTACTTCTCGCGGGCGAGTTTCGAGGCTTCATAGCAGGTGCGCGCCTCGACCGGGAGATCCTCTGGAGAGGGTTCGGTCCGCGAGCCGTAGATCGACGAGGTCGAGGCGTAGACGACCGTTTCACAGCCGTCTTGGCGGGCCTGCTCGACGACGTTGACGAAGCCCTCGACGTTCACGCGGGTCGCCTCGCGCTTGTGCGACTCGGCCATCGTGTACGAGGAGTACGCCGCGAGGTGGAACAACACGTCCACGCCCTCGGTGGGCAGGTCGTCGTCGAGGACGCTCGCGTCGACGAACTCGACTCCGTCGTCGAGGTTCTCGGGCGTCCCGAGGTGGAGGTCGTCGACGGCGACGACGTCGTTCCGCTCGGCCAGGTGGTTCGCGAGATTCGAGCCGATGAATCCGGCACCCCCAGTCACGAGGATCCGTTGGTCGTCCATACAAGTCACACGAACGAGGATTCACAAAGCGGTACCGGATCGGTCAGCGGGAGACCCACTGCCGAAAGGGCGGCGTCGGACGAGCAGAAAAACGTGACGAACGCGCCTGAATCGGAAGAAAATCGGGAGACTGTTTCACACTGTATCCATCCATCCACCGGATTTAAGACCGTATGCGGCGAACGATTGGATATGTCATCGATTGAGCTGACGTCCAGTCAGAAAACTATCCTGACCGCACTCATCAACCTTCACCGCGAGAGCGAAGACGCGGTAAAGGGCGAGGACATCGCCGCTGAAGTCGACCGCAACCCCGGGACGATCCGGAACCAGATGCAGAGCCTCAAAGCCCTCCAGCTCGTCGAAGGCGTACCTGGCCCGAAAGGTGGCTACAAGCCGACGGCGAACGCCTACGAGGCGCTCGACGTGAACCAGATGGACGAGCCGGCGTTCGTCCCGCTGTTCCACGACGGCGAGGAAGTCGAGAACGTCAACGTCGACGAGATCGACCTCTCGTCGGTCCACCACCCGGAACTGTGCCGCGCGGAGATCCACGTTCAGGGCTCGGTCCGCGACTTCCACGAAGGCGACGACGTGACTGTCGGTCCGACACCGCTCTCGAAACTCGTGATCGAGGGCGTCGTCGACGGCAAGGACGACACGGGCAACATCCTCATCCTCCGCATCAAGGATATGCGCGCGCCCGTCGGCGAAGCGTCGCACTGAGAGTACGTCACGGCTGCGACTCCGTCGGCTCTCTCCAATTCTGAGCAACCCTCTCGGTTCCTCGTTCTTCGCTGTTTTCCACCGGACAGCGCCGCTGCTCGGATCCAATGGCGTCGAACGACGGTCCGAGAGGAAACGAAGACATTGCGGCTGAGAGAGGAGACGTGTCGGGTGAGAGAATAGACGGAGGTCGCAGTCGAGACCGCGTACGCGTAGTGTGTCGTTATGGCGTTGACCGCGCGGTTACATACTGTCCCACGCGTCGATCGCGTGGCGCGGCGAGGCGACGTCGGCGATCCAGCGTGCGGCGATCGCCTTCTTGAGGTTTCGCGCGGCCGGTCCGCCGAAGACGCTCACCGGGAAGCTCCCGAGGACGGGCAGTTTGACGTCGTGAGCGACGGCGTCGTCGCCGACGGAGACGACGGTCCCCTTGTCGTCGTGACGCCACGTCTTGAGCGGCTTGCCAGCGACGGCGCGAGCGACGTTCTCGCCGGCGACGTCGGCGGCCTGCCAGGCGGCCTGCGCCGTGGGCGGCGCGACAGAGTCGGGGCCCTGCTCGACGAGCGCGGTATCTCCGAGCGCGAAGACGCGCTCGTTGGACGTCTGGAAGTCCGCGTCGGCGAAGACGCGATGGGAGCGCTCGTCCTGGTCGAGGTCGACGCCGTGAACCTCCTCGTGGCCGGTGATGCCGCCGGTCCAGATCAGCGTGTCGTAGGCGAGTTCTTCGGGCTCTTCGTCTTCGCCGCCGCCGAGGTAGGCGAACTCGTCGTCGACCTTCGAGATGAAGTCACCGGTGAGGATCTCGATATCGAGGTCCTCGAGCCGCTTTCGGAGCGCACCCTGGAGTTCCGGATCGTTACCCGGGAAGACCTCGTCGAGGCCTTCGACGAGCGTTACGTCGATCGGGGCGCGGTGTTCGTCGCGGTACTCGGCGATCTCGCCGGCCGTCTGGATGCCCGAGAGGCCGGCCCCGCCGACGATGATCTCCGCGGGGTCGTCGCGGGAGGCTTCCTCTGCGGCCTGCTTTACGTCCGCGTGGATCGACCGGGCGTCGTCGAGGCTCTTCAGTTCGTGGGCGTGCTCTTTGAGCCCCTCGATTCCGAAGAAGGCGGTGCTCGATCCGATCGCGAGCAGGAGGTAGTCGTACTCGATCTCGTCGTCTTCGAGTTCGACGACGCGCTCGTCGACGTCGACATCGGTGACGTGGCCTTTGACGAACTCCGTGGAAGGCGATTTGATGTCGTCGATCGGGATCGCGATCTTCGATTCGACGCTGGGATCGCGGATACAGCGGTGGACTTCGTGCAGGACGAGGTGGTAATCGTGCTCTGAGATCCACGTGAGGTCTGTCCCCGGATCGAGTTCTTCTTCGAGACGCGTGACGGCACCAGCACCCGCGTAGCCGGAACCGACGACGACGACCTGCGTACTCATAGGCGTTTCTGCGGCGGCATCGGATAAAGGAACTGCGGAATGCGGCTCGGGTTCACGTGGGTGGGAGCGCCGCTCACTCGATTGAAAGTCCTGGATGCCAGTGGTCGACGCCGGCCTCGCGCTTCGCCTCGTCCATCTTCGCGAGCAGGTGGACGGCCAGGCTCGCGGTTTCCGCCGCGCGGGATTCGCCTTCCGCTCGGAACTCGCCCGTGACGCGGTTCGCGTAGACGGAGCAGACAGCCCCCGCGCGGAGTCCGTAGACGTTCGCGACGGTGAGAAGCGCAGCGGCCTCCATCTCGATGTTCTTCACCTTCGCCTCCTGGAGCTCCTTCACCAACGTCTCTGAGCCGGCCGCGCGGAACCCCTCAAATCCGGGGCGACCCTGTCCCGCATAAAAGGAATCAGCGCTCATCGTCAGCCCGACGTGGTAGTCGTGGCCCAACCGCTCGGCGGCGGCGACGAGCGCGGCGACGACTTCGTGGTCCGCGACGGCCGGGTAGTCCTCACGGACGTACTCCTTCGAGGTGCCTTCCTGACGGACGGCACCGGACGTAATGACGAGGTCGCCGACCGCCATCTCGGGCTGGATCGCCCCGCAAGACCCGACGCGAATGAAGGTGTCCGCTCCCACGCGAGCGAGTTCTTCGATGGCAATCGCCGCTGACGGACTACCGATGCCCGTCGACGTGACTGAGATCGGCGTCTCCTCGTAGGCCCCGGTGGCCGTGCGGTACTCGCGGTGACTGGCTCGCTCCTCGTAATCGTCCCACAGAGCGGTGATCTTGTCGACGCGCTCGGGGTTGCCCGGGAGGAGGACGCTGTCTGCGACGTCGTCGGGGCCGACGGCGACGTGATACTGGACCTCGTCGTTCGGGTCTTCGCTGTCGCTCATAGGTACTCTCCCGGGCGCATCGAAAATATACTGTCGGCTGGGTTCGGGAAAAGCCAGCTACTGATCGGCGCCGCCGCTGCTGTCGTCGGCGTCGTCGGGCCGACTCTCTCCCTCCCGCTGCTCCGCGGCCGCAGAGAGCGTCTCCAGCGAGATCGTATTCGGGAGGAGTTCGCCGAGCGTGTACGTCGACGTGTCGTCGCCACCCTCGTCGCAGACGACTTCGAGGTCCGCGTCGGCGAACTCCGCGAGCGTCTGGCGACACATCCCACACGGCGTCACGCCGTCACGCGCGCCGGAAGAGACCGCGATCCGATCGAACTCTCGGTGGCCATCCTGGACCGCCGACGCGATCGCGACTTCCTCGGCGTGGAGGCTGTTCGAGTAGTTCGCGTTCTCGATGTTACAGCCGACGTACACGGTGCCGTCGGCCGTTCTGAGCGCCGCGCCGACCCGATACTCCGAGTACGGGACGTAGGCGTCTGCGAGCGCGTCGCGAGCGCGGTCAACGAGGTCGTCTGTCATCGCCCGGCGGTTCGGCCGGGAGGCGTTTGTACGTTGTCGTCCGCGGGAGTACGTTGTCGTCCGCGGGAGTACGTTGTCGTCCGCGGGAGTACGTCCACGAGGGCCGTCAGCGGTCGACACATCAAAGGGCAAGTGAAAAGCCACTCCCGGCCGTAGCGAGCGTGTGCACTCGGATACAGACACTGACGCCGAGGGAGGCGGCGACGCGCCCGACTCGGACGTCGAGACGGCGGACGCCGGGACACCCGGGCTCGGCAGACGAATTATGCTGGCGCTGGGCGCGACGATCGTCGCGATTTCGGGCGGCGTCGGTCTGCTCGTCGGCGGTAACGGCGCGGAGTCGGCCTCCGAGGCGGCCGTCCTGGGCACATCGGTGACGATTCCGCTGACACCCGGCGCGGTCGCACTCTACGGGATCGTAGTCTCGACGCTCGTCCTCGCCGTCCTGTTCGGCCTCGTCGAATTCGCCTCCCGTGCGGAGGCCGATGCCGGGGATCCAGACGCTCAGCGCTGACCGTTATCTCGACTGCCACCCGGCTGTCGGTGCCGTCCCCGACTGTCGGCCTCTCCGCGCGAGAGACAGCGCGGCGCTTTTGTCGCTGCAGTCCCGACAGCGCAGTATGGCTTCAACCACGTCGGCCGACGACCGCGCGGACGCCGCGGCGACCGACGAGGAGTTCGATCCGAACGCGCCGCTCCAATCGGAGACTGGGAACAGAAACCGCAAGCGAGCAGCGCTCGCCGTCGCGCCGTTCCTCGCTATCGGACTCGGCAACGTCGTCTTGCTCCTCGGCTGGGGAATCGAGCCGCTGTGGGCGTTCGCGCTCCTCCCGCCGATCCTCTTCTGTACGGTCCTCGCGTACCTCGTTTTCAGTACCGACTTCCTCGACGGTCGGACGTAGACAAGAGACCGAGCACCCCGCCAAGTCAACGAGACTGGCTTCAGCCGCCAGTGTCGTACTTGTACGTCGCTTCGTCGGGGTCGATCCCGAAGTCCTCGGCTGTCTCCTCGACGGGGACTTCGCCGTCTTCGGGTTCGTCTGCCGGAGCGGCGTTCTTGAACCGCTCGCGGTACTCCTCGGGGACCGTGAAGTCGTCCGCGTGCACGCGCATCGCGATGACCTCGTCGCCGCGCTCTGCTCTGACCGTTTCGAGCCGGGACGCGACGGGCTCGGGAAGCTCGCTGGATTCGAGCGGCTCGAAGCCGAACGGCGTGAAGTACGACGGCTGGCGTGTGAACGTGTAAACCGCCTCGTAGCCCTCGTCGCCCGCTTCGGCGACGAGTCGCTCGATGACGTGCGCGGCGACGCCCTGCTGTCGCCACGGCGGGAGCGTATAGACGAACGCGAGTTCACAGAAGTTGCCGGCCTCCGTCTTGTGCACGCGAATGCGCCCGAAGCCGGCCTTGCGCGAGGACCCCTCGTCGAGCGCGATCACGTAGTCCCGGGAGCGAAACGCGGGATCGTCGATTTCGGCCTCCTCGATCCTGTCGAGTAGCCAGACCTCGTCGCGATTTTTGGCGTCCCGGACGTACATACTCGGTGATACGACACCGGGATGCAAGTGTATTGCGGAGCCGTCTGTCGAACCACGGTGCCCAGGCAACACCTTTGTATCGGTCTGCGTTCTACGAGCGCACGATGGCTCGTCTCTTGCCCTCCCAGTCCGAGCCCGACGTCGACGCCTCGCCGCGCGTCGTTGGACTCGACGACGACGATGCCGACGACCTGCTGTCGGCGCTCTCCTCGGGGACCGCACGACAGATTCTCTCGGCGCTTCACGAGGAGCCGACCAACCCCGCTGCCCTTGCGGATGCGGTCGATACGTCCCTGCAGAACGTCCAGTATCACATCCAGCGGCTCGAAGACGCTGGCGCCGTAGAGGTCGTCGACACGGCGTACTCGGAGAAAGGCCGCGAGATGAACGTATACGCGCCCGCAAACCGCCCGCTCGTGGTCGTCGCGGCCGACGGCGAGGAAACCGCCGGCCTCTCGGCGGCGCTCAAGCGACTGCTCGGCGGCGTCGCAGTCGTCGGGCTCGTGAGCATTCTCGCGCAGGTCGCGATCGAAGGCCTCCCGTTCGGCGCGCAAACCGGTGGGGCCGACGGCGGCGTGTCCGTCCAGACGACTGAATCGACCCGGATCGCGACCGAGACGGCCGCCAGCTCGGGGCTCCCGCCAGGACTACTCGTGTTTCTCGGCGGTCTCACGGTCCTCCTCGCGTGGTTCGCGGTCTGGTTCGTCCGCCAGCGATAGCGGCGCGACGGCGCGGCTCGCACCGTCGATCCCCGTCCCCGAAGAATCTTCTCCCGTAAGTATTCGTACCCTGACCTACAAGAGGCAGGTATGAATCACCCGGGCGAGGTCGAGGGTATCGCCGTCGGCGTCGACGCGGACGGCGACAACATCCCAGCGGTCGTGGTCGCGGCGCGGTCCGAGCTGTTGCCGATCGTCGTCACGGCCGATCAGGCCCGGGCGATCCAACTCGCGATCGCCGGCGAGTCCTTCGAGCGACCGCTCACACACGACCTTCTGGTGGAGATGCTCACTGAGTTCGGCGGCGCGATCGACAAGGTCAGAATCGACGACATCGCCGACGGCACCTTCTACGCGAAGATCGACGCCGAGCGGTACGAGAACGGCGAACCCCAGCGGTTCGTCTTCGACGCGCGCCCGAGCGACGCGGTCGCGCTCGCGGTCCGTGTCGACTGTCCGATCGAAGTGTCCGACGCCGTCCTCGACGAGGCCGGACAGCCACCGGATCGGTTCGACTTCGGCGAGGGACGCGACGAGGACGTCCCCGAAGAGCCCGAGGACTTCGACGAGTTCAACGATTTCGACGACTTCGGCGACGATCGCTGACACTGTCAGACAACTGTTTAGATCGGTTCCTCTCCCTCGGGGGAGCAACATACGCCACGGATTCGTATCCGACAGTGGGAGCGCTACCCGGGCCGTCTACTGGGCATCGGCCCGTCCGCGTACCCTTATCCCGACAGAACTCGAAGGCCCCGCTATGACCCTCTCTGTCGAGACTCCTCCAGTACCCGAACTCGAAGACGCCGTCGATCCGAACGAGTACGAGGACGCGGACGTCGTCGGCGACACCGACTACCGCCGCGCGGACCTCGAAGAACTCCTCCGAGACGGCGCGTGGGCGGACGCCTTCGAGCAGTGGTCTGCAGAGACCGACGTGACCGCCGACGAGTGGGCGATCGTACTCGACCTCGAAATGCTCTCGCACTTCGACTTCTTCTGGGACGACTTCGCCGACCGCGTGGGGTATCACGCCCCCGGGCTCCCCGAGGACTGGAAAGAACGCGAACTGCACCCCGAGATCACCTCCTGGAAGACGGTCTCGAGCATCAATGCCGGCCTGACAGAACTTGGACAGACCGTCTGTGAGGTGCTGAAAGATGACTACATCACCTGGGAGTCGGAGTACGAAGCGCCCGACGATCTGCCTGATTTCTAGCCACCTTTTTTCACCGGGGCCTCGCGCCGCCTCCGGCGGCGCTCGACCCCGGCCAAAAAATCTGGACAAAAAAAGCCGCTCGGCTCGCGTTCGCTCGCCTCGCGGTGCAAATCGGTGTGACGACCGCAGAGCGGCGCGAGCAGTCGCTCACCGGCCATCGGATCGAGCCAGTTGGGGTTGGGTCACGCTCGGACCCACGGAAATATGTTGATGGCCCCGGGAGGTCCGTCCGTGAACCGCAGAGCCCTCCTCTCGGCGACCGCATCGGCTGCCACCCTGTCGATGACCGCTCTCTCGGGATGCACTGGAGCGGTGCGCCGAAAAACAACTGACCGCGTCGTAATGGACATCGCCACGATGGTCTTTCACCCCGCATCGGAACCGTGGCTCACCGACGGCCTCTCGGCGTCCGCGGACGCGACCCGCCACGCCGCGCTCGTTCCCGAGAAGCCGCCAGACGTGTCAGCTATATTTTCAGATCAGTATCCGACGAACGAACGCACGTTCGACAACAAACTGCGAAACGCCGACTACTCCTCGAACTTCATCCTGCTCTACGAGGTGCGGATGTCGCGGGAGGACGCCTACCAAGTCTCCCCGACCATCTTGTACGGTGACCTCGGTTGGACCGGCTGGCGGACGGTGACAGCGCCGATGGCGCGAGCGTCACGGGACCCGTCAGAACTCGATCTGTCGCCGGAAACCGAGGAAGTGATCGCGACGACGGTCGTCCGGTACAGCGCCGAGGCGACGCCCCGGCGGGTCCGCCTACCCGTCTACGACGAGGAGACCGGCGCGCTCCGTACCGAGATGACGGTTCGAGCCGAGTCGTAACGGTCGCTCTCCGCCCGCTCGGAGAACCGACCGTACGCCGCGGTTCCACGGATTTCATATACATTCGCTGGTACTCCCTCTGTATGGACGAAGTCGACGACCAGTACACGCCCGCGGAGGTCGAATCCGCGGTCGGGGAGTACTGGGACGACACCGACGCTTACGAGGCGACGAAGGAGGCCCACGCCGACGACCCCGCCTTCTTCTTCGTCGACGGCCCGCCGTACACCTCGGGCCAGATGCACCTCGGAACGGCCTGGAACAAGACGCTGAAAGATGCCATCATCCGCTACAAACGGATGACCGGCCACCGCGTCACCGACCGCCCGGGCTACGATATGCACGGGCTCCCGATCGAGGTGAAAGTCGAGGAGGAACTCGGCTTCGAGACCAAACGCGACATCGAGGAGTACGGCATCGAGTCGTTCATCGAGGAGTGCAAGGACTTCGCCGAGCGGAACCGCGCGGCGATGGACGAGGACTTCCAGTCGATCGGCGTCTGGATGGACTGGGACGACCCCTACGAGACCATCTCGCCCGAGTATATGGAAGCCGCCTGGTGGGCGTTTCAGCAGGTCGACGAACGCGGTCTCGTCGAGCAGGGCAAGCGCTCGGTCAACTACTGTCCGCGGTGTCAGACCGCCATCGCGGCCAACGAGGTCGAGTACGACGAGATCACCTCGCCGTCGATCTACGTGAAGTTCCCGCTGCAGGATCGAGAAGGGAGCCTCGTCATCTGGACGACGACACCGTGGACCATCCCGGCCAACACCTTCGTCGCCGTCGATGGCGAGATGACCTACCAGGCCGTCCGCGCCGAGAAGGGCGGCGAGGAGGAAGTCCTCTACGTCGCCGAACCCTGCGTCGAGGACGTCCTGAAGCAGGGCCGCTACGAGGACTACGAGGTCGTCGACGAGTACGAGGGCGAGGATCTGGTCGGCTGGACGTACGACAACCCCCTCGAGTCGCACCTGAACGAGTACGCCGACTTCGAGGGCGCAGGCCAGGTCTACACGGCAGACTACGTCGAAGCCGACCGCACGGGCCTCGTCCACTCCGCGCCCGGGCACGGCCAGGAGGACTTCGCCCGCGGGCAGGAACTCGGCCTCGACGTGTACGTCCCCGTCGACGGCCGCGGCGAGTTCACCGAGCAGGCCGGCGACTACGCCGGCACCTTCGTCCGCGACGCCAACGACCAGATCGTCGACGACCTCGCGGAGTCGAGCGCGCTGCTCGCCTCGGGCACGCACGATCACCGGTACGGCCACTGCTGGCGGTGTGACACGGACATCATCTTCCTCGCGACCGACCAGTGGTTCATCACCGTCACCGACATCAAAGACGAACTGCTCGAGAACATCGACGACTCCGAGTGGTACCCGCAGTGGGCGCGCGACAACCGCTTCCGCGACTTCGTCGCCGACGCGCCGGACTGGAACATCTCTCGGCAGCGCTACTGGGGCATTCCGCTCCCGATCTGGCAGGCCGACGACGGCGAGTGGATCGTCGTGGGCACGCGCGAGGAACTCGCCGAACGCGCAGACCAGGACATCGACCCCGACGAGATCGACCTCCATCGGCCGTCGGTCGATCCGTTGACGATCACCGAGGACGGAAAGACCTACGAGCGCGTGCCGGACGTCTTCGACGTCTGGATCGACTCCTCGGTCGCGACGTGGGGCACTATCGACTATCCGAGCGAGACCGAGGCCTACGAGGAACTGTGGCCCGCAGACTTCATCGTCGAGGCCCACGACCAGACCCGCGGGTGGTTCTGGTCGCAACTCGGAATGGGCACCGCCGCGGTCGGCGAAGCCCCCTACGAGCAGGTGATGATGCACGGCTTCGTCAACGACGAGGACGGCCGCAAGATGTCGAAGTCGCTGGGTAACATCGTCACGCCCGAGGAGGCGATCGAACGCGCCGGCCGCGACCCGCTGCGGGCGTACCTCCTCAGTCACGACCAGCAGGGCGTCGATCTCTCCTTCGAGTGGAACGGCTTGGGCGAGATGCAGTCGACGCTCAACATCTTCTGGAACGTCTTCCGATTCCCGCTGCCGTATATGGATCTCGACGGCTACGACCCCGCCGAGGCCGACCTCGACGACGGCGACCTCACCGTCGTCGACGAGTGGGTGCTCTCGCGCCTGCAGTCCGTCGAAGCCGAGGCCGCCGAGGCCTGGGAGAACTTCGAGGTCAGCGACGCGCTCAACGCGGTGCTCGACTTCCTGACCGAGGACGTCTCGCGCTTCTACGTGAAGGCGATCCGCGAGCGGATGTGGGAGGAAGAAGACTCCGCCTCCAAGCGCGGCGCGTACGCCACGCTCGCGACCGTCCTCGAGGAGACGATCCGCCTGCTTGCGCCCTTCACGCCGTATCTGGCAGAGCAGATGTACCAGCACCTCGACGGCGAGGCGACGAGCGTTCACGCGCTGTCGTACCCGACCGCCGACGAGACGCTGCGCGACCCCGAACTCGAACGGCAGATGGCGGTCCTCCGCGACGTCGAGGAGGCGGCCGCGAACGCGCGCCAGCAGGGCGGCCGAAAGCTCCGCTGGCCCGTCCAGCGGGTCGTCGTCGCCACCGAGGACGACGACGTTGCCGACGCCGTCGAGTCGCTCTCGGACCTCCTCGCCGAACGAGTCAACGCCCGCTCGATCGACGTCGTCTCGGAGTTCGACGAACTCGTCGAGCGCGCTGACCCCCAGATGGGCGTCATCGGGCCGGAATTCGGCGCGGACGCCCAGAAGGTGATGGAAGCCGTGCAGGGCAAGACGCGCGCCGAGGTCGAGTCCGGCGTCGAGGTCGACGGCGAAACCTACGAGCTCACCGACGAGATGGTCGAGTACGAGGCCGAGCCGCCGGCCCACATCTCGGGTGCCGCTTTCGACGACGGCACCGTCTACGTCGATACCGAACTCACCGACGAAATCGAGGCCGAGGGCTACGCTCGCGACGTCGTCCGGCGGATTCAGGAGATGCGCAAGCAACTCGAACTGGACGTCGACGCCGAGATAGACACCTACGTCGACGTGGCCGACGACCGCATCGCCGAGTTCGTCGACCGCCACCGCGACGTGGTCGCCGAGGAGACGCGGACCCACGAGTTCGTCGACGGAGAGGAACTGGCGTCTGACGGCGACTGGGCGCTCGTCGAGGAGTGGGACGTCGAAGGCGTCACCGTCACGATCGGCGTCGAACCGGTCGGCGCGTAACAGACGAGCGAAACGAGAGCGGCCGCGTGGGGCGAGACGCGTTCGCGTCCCGCACGCGACCCCTCAACACAGCGCTTCTTCGAGCAGTTGCAGCGGGTGTTTGATGTCGTAGCCCGTGCCGTGTTCCATCTGCATCGAACACGTCGGACACTCGGTCATCCCCATTTCGCCCGTCGCATCGCGCATATGTTCGAACATCTCCTCGCCGATCTTCATCGACGTCTCGTACTTCTCTTCCTTCCAGCCGTAGGTACCGGAGATGCCCGAGCAGGAGTCTCCGACGTCCTCGATCAGGACGCCGTCGAGATCACGGAACAGTTCGACCGCCTGCCGGTCGAGGCCCTGATTTCGCGCGTGACACGGCGCGTGGTACGCGAGCGCCTGGTCGTCGACGCTGGCGTCGTCGAGTGCGGCCCGTAGGTCCTCGTGAATCCGGAGGTATTCGAGCGCCTCGTAGGTGTTTGCCGCGACTTCCTCGATGCCCGATAGTTCGAACAGTTCGGGATACTCCTGCCGCAGCGACATCGAACACGACGTACAGGAGGCGATGACGTCGTAGCCCTCCGCTAAGAGGTCCGAGAACTCGCCGACGTTCACTTCGGCGGCGCGTTCGGCGTCGTCGAGCATCCCGTTGGCGAACATCGGCGTGCCGGAGCAGCGCTGGCGCGGGACGACGACCTCGTAGCCGAACGACTCGAAGACGCGGACGAGCGCCTTCGCCACTTCCGGGGTGTTGTAGTTCGAGTAACAGCCGTGGAAGTACGCGATGCGCTTGTCCTCGTTTTCGACGTTCGCGCCGCCGCGCTCGTGCCACCACTCGCGGAACGTCTGGGTCGCGAACGCTGGGAAGTCGCGTTCGGAGGGGATGCCGAGGACTTTCTCGTTGATCTTCTGGACGAGGGAGTTGCCCATCACGAGGTTGGTGAGCCGCGGCACCTTGCTGCCGAGTCGCGCGAGGGTGCCGTAGTTCGCGAGGATGCGGTTCCGGATGTACTCCCGCGAGAGTTTGTCCATCTGTTCGTCGACGTACTCCCCGCGGGCGGTGTTGTGCATCTGTGAGAGCGGCACGCCAGACGGGCAGGCGTCGTCACAGCGCATACAGTTCGAACAGGACATAATCGAGTCGTCGATCTCGCCGTCTTCCTTGCGCTTGAGCCGCCACTGCTCGGGCCCCTGGAACTTCGGGCCGGGGAAGTCGTCGTCGACCTCGGCGACGGGGCAGGCGGTGTCGCAGACCGAGCACTTATAACAGTTGTCCGCGCCCGGGCGGAGGTCCATCGTCTCGTCTCCTTCGAAGACCGAGACTGGATCGAAGTCGGTTTCGTGTTCTCGTGTCGGGTCGATTGGCTCTGTCGTGGCTGGGGGTTCTGCGTCGCTCATACTATCTGCGCTCCGTATCGTTCATCGCGTCGCCTCCTCGCCCGCCCGTCGGCCGGCGTACGCGCCCGTCGCGAGCGAGACGCCGGCCGCGGACTTCTCGCGGGCGACATCCGCGCCACCGAGGACGCCACCGGCGGCTCGGAGGTTCTCGAAATGCGGTTCCGCCGCCTCGTCCGTCGGCCGGAGGTCGTCGTCGGGGACGACGCCGAAGCGCGCGAAGGCGTGGTCGCCGAACGCTTCGTCTTCGGACCAAGCGTAGCGGTCCGACGGGTGCGGGACGTGACAGTCGAAGATCGGTTCCGTGACCGACTCGCGATCCGAGTCGATACCCTTGCCGACGAGGCCGCCGGTGGCCAAGACGACCTCCGCGGCGTGGTACGGGACGTTTTGGCCGCGGCGGTCGACGGTGACGGATTCGAGTCGACCGTCGGCCGCTTCGTAGCCGACCGCGGGGTTTCCAGCGGAGATTCGAACGCCCGCCTCGTCGAGCGCGTCGAACAAGAGATCTTCGAGTTGCATCCCGAGAAGGCTCGGCGGCCCCGTCGGGATCTCGAAGACGGCCGCGCCGAGCCGATCCGCCAGTTCGTCGCGGACGGCCGCGGCGTGGTCGTCGCCGAGCATCGCCGGGAACCCGACCCGGTCGTAGTCGAGGTCGGTATCGGCGTCGGCAATCGCACCGGCGAGACGCTTCCGAGCGTGGTCCTCGTCGGCGTCGAGTGCCTTCGCGAGGCGGGTCGTCCGCGCGTCGTCGCGGAACTCGATCGGGAATCGGACGGTCACGCCGTCGACTTCGAAGGGCACGCCGGTCGCCGCGAGATGGTCCGCGGCCACTGGCGCATCGAAGTCGGTCAGCCCTGCAAAGCCGACGAGAAGCGTGTCCGCGGCCGCGCTCGCGAGGCCGGGCGCGACCGAATCCGGGTAGCGCGCAGTCGGCTTGATCGTCCCGCCGTGGGTGAGCACGAGGGCGTTGTGGTCGGTGTGACCGCCCGCGTAGACGTCGCCCGCGACGTCGTCGAAGAACCGCAATCCCTCGTGAATCGACTCCGCGCCCACGACCCGGTAGGGATGGTCGTCGGGAAGGCGCTCGATGGCTTCGAAGGGGTTCGCGATGGGGCCGTCGCCGTCGACCGCCCCGAGCACGTCGACGAGGCCGCTGGCCTGCCGCAGGGTGCTCTTCTTGTGCGAGAGGAGCCGGACTGTCGCGCCGGTTTCGGAAGCCGCGAGCGCCGCCGTCGAGCCCGCGATGCCGCCGCCGACGACGAGGACGTCCTCACGAATCGGCATCGGCTGCTCCTTCGCCCGCGTTGGTTTCGTCCGTGATGCCACCGTCGGCGACAGCGTCCTCCGACCGCTGTCCGTTCCCGGCCGCCGCCTCGCCGTCCGGGCCGGCGTCGAACGCCGTGAAGTCGACCGGCTCGTCCGTCTTTGCCGGGTCGCCGTCACGGTTCATCGTCGTCGCGTGCAGCAGGTGCTTCAGCATCGCCTGTGAGAGCTGTTCGCCCCACAGGGCGTGGCGTTCGCCCTTCCAGCGCTCCTGATAGAGGTCGTCGAGCGCTTTCCGGGCGACGGACTCGTCGTACTCCGGCGACAGTTCGTTCGCCATCCGATGACAGCAGAACGCCCCCTGGCAGTTCCCCATCGACGCGCGAGTGCGGAGCCGCACGGCGTTGAGCTCCGAGCCGGCATCGTCGATGGCATCGTTGATCTCCGCGCGGGTGACGGCCTCGCACTCACACACCGTGGGGTTGGGGCCGTCCCACTCGCCGAGCACCTCGTCCGTCCGCGACCCGAGCCGCTGGGCGCTCCGCTTGCCAATCGGCGATCGGAGGCCGAACTCGTCCATCCACTCCCGGAGGACAGAGAAGTCCTCAGACCCCGGCAGCGGCTCTTCGGCCGTGTGACACTCGGCGTCGACGCCGAGTTTCTCGCAGACGTGGTCCGAAATCTGCTCGGCCATCATCCGGTAGGTCGTGAGTTTCCCGCCGACGATGGAGGCCATCCCGGGCAGCCCGTCGCGTTCGTCGTGATCGAGCAGGAAGAAATCCCGCGTGATGTCTGTCGGATCCTCGCTGCCGACTTCGGGCGGTTCGTAGAGCGGGCGGACGCCCCAGAACGAGCGGATCGTCCGCGCCTCGTCGAGGATGGGTACGAGTTCAGAGAGCGTGTCGATCATCAGATCTACTTCCCACCCTTCCTCGGGGTAGTCCTCGGGGTCTTCGACCTCCTCGTCGGTCGTTCCGAGGATGCACGTCGTCTCGTGCGGAACGACGATGTCGGCGTCGCCCTTCGGCCGACAGCGGTTGATGACCGTGTCGACCTGTCGGACGTTCATGATGGTCATCACGCCTTTCGAGGGACGGACCGCGACTTCGACGCCGGCCATCTCGCCGATCTGTCCGGCCCACGCGCCCGTGGCGTTGACGACGTAGTCGGCGTACAGTTTCTCGGTTTCGCCCGGATGGCCGTGGACGTACTTGCCGGACCCGGCGGCGTGTTCGACCTCCACGCCGACGACTTCGCCGTCCTCGACGAGTACGTCGGTCACTTCGCTGTGGGTTTCCACGCGTGCGCCGTGTTCGACAGCGTCGGCGGCGTTGGCGACGCAGAGTCGGAACGGGTCGATCGCCCCGTCGGGGACGCGGATCGCGCGCTCGATGTCCTCGGCCAGATACGGTTCGATCTCGCGGGCTTCCGCCGCGGAGAGCACTTCGGCCGGAATCCCGCACTCGCGACAGCCGTCGAGTTTCTGCTCGAAGTACTCGTCGGCGTCTTCGGGGCGCTGGACGAACAGGCCACCGGTCATCTCGACGCAGTGGCTCGCGATCCGGCGCAAGACGCGATTTTCCTGGATGCACTCCTCCGCAGACGCTTGATCGGAGACGGCGTAGCGGCCGCCGCTGTGGAGCAGGCCGTGCATCCGCCCGGTCGTCCCGTGGGTGAGATTCCCCTTCTCGACGAGCGTGACGTCGACGCCGCGCATCGCGAGATCGCGCGCGATGCCGCAACCCGTCGACCCCCCGCCGATCACGAGGACGCGAGATCTTTTACTCATTTCACAGTTCTATCTTGGAGGGCATCTACTTTAGGGTAGTGTCTGAGCGTTCCCACACATATTGACTGGCACCGAACGAGCGGTGCACATTTTGCTCGTCGCCCCCAAGCCGCGGCAATGACTATCGATACGCCGCCGCTGGCCCTCGACATCGACGGGACGCTCACGGACAGCGCAGGAAGTCTCGATCCGCGCGTCTTCGAATACCTCCCGGTATGGGACGCGCCGGTCGTCCTCGCGACGGGGAAGGCGTTCCCCTATCCGGTAAGCCTCTGTCACTACCTCGGCCTCGATCTGACCGTGATCGCCGAGAACGGCGGTGTCGTCCTCGCCGACAACGCGGTCTCATACCAGGGGGATCGGGAGCGCGCACAGGCCGCGGCCACCGAATTTGTCGAGCGCGGTGGCGACCTCGGCTGGGGCGCGTTCGACGCCGTCAACGAGTGGCGCCGAACGGAGATCGCGATAGACCTCTCGGCCGACGAGGAACTCCTCCGGGAGACAGCCGCGGCGTTCGACCTCGAAGTCGTCGACACCGGCTACGCCTACCACCTCAAGACGCCGGGCGTCGAGAAAGGAACGGGACTGAAGGCCGTCGCGGAGACGCTCGGCCGCGACCCGACCGAGTTCGTCGCCATCGGCGACAGCGAAAACGACGTCTCGACGTTCGAGGTCGCCGGCCAGTCGTACGCCGTCGCGAACGCCGACGAGGCCGCGAAAAACGCGGCGGGCGTCGTCGTCGAGGAATCGTACTTCGACGGCACGGCGTCGATTCTCGAATCACTCGCGTCGACGTGAGAACGACCGCGGATCGAGGCCTCAGGCTTCCGCAGGGCTGGATTCGTCCTCGAACGGCACGAACCGCCCGTTGATGTCCCACTCGTGAATACAGTACGGGCTGCCGATGGCCTGCGGGTTGCCGTCGTCGTCGACAGCGAGACGCCACGAACCGACGTCGTCGTCCCAGATCTCCGTACGGCCGCAGCGCTCACACGTTCGTTCGGTCGGGGTTACGAGTGTCAGTGACATATCCCTGGGTCTGCGCGCGACCCTGTTAATCTTGTCTGCTACGGCAGCGTGGGGACGTTCCGGGTCCGGTGCGGTCGTCCCCGCAAGTTACTGCGATATCGAAGCATCTGCCGGCGAACACACCTTTAGGTCCGTTCCACGTCTGTATCAGATATGGGATTCCACACGTTCGACGCCGAACGGGCGGAGGCACTGGAAAGACCGGACCGCTATCGGTTCTGTTCGCGCGAGGAACTGCTCGCCGCGCTCGACCCCTCGCCGGATGATGTCGTCGCGGACGTCGGGAGCGGGACGGGCTTTTTCACCGACGAGATCGCTCCGTTCGTCGAGAAGGTCTACGCCATCGACGTACAACCGGAAATGCACGACCACTATCAGGAGAAGGGCGCGCCCGACAACGTCGAATTCGTCACGGCCGAAGCGTCCTCGATTCCGCTCGACGACGACGAACTCGACGCCGCGTTTTCGACGATGACGTTCCACGAGTTCGCCAGCGACGAGGCGCTCGAGGAACTCACACGCGTGATTCGACCGGGCGGCCGCGTGGTCACACTCGACTGGTCGAAGACGGGCGCAGGCGAAGATGGCCCACCGGTGAGCGAACGCTTCGGTCTCGCCGACGCCGTCGAGTACTTCGAGAGCTCCGGCTTCCGAACCGTCGATGCGACGTCAAGGATTGAAACATTCCTCCACTCAGCGAAGAAATAGCGCCCGAATACTCTACGTCTGTCCGATATATTATTTGATTATAACTCTATAGAAGTCATTCTTGCCATATCAGGGCAACGGTTATGTGTGCGTGTGATTCTGTACCAGGTATGGTGATATACAACGGACGCGTCGACCCATACCACCCCGACAAGAGTCGATACGAGTGCCGAGCCTGTGGTTCCCGCGTCGAAAGCGGTGGTGTCTGTGAGAAGTGTGGAAGCAAATCGCTGCTGAACATCTCGGTGGCACGGGAGTGATCAACTGAACAGGTACCCTGCGGCGGCGATGTCGACGGTTGGTGTCACGTGTTTGGTCGAGCGACACCACACGCCATCGGCTCGCCGTTTCTCCCATAGTCAAGTGGTAACTTCCCCCGACCGCGCGGACGCCCCGAGGTGGCCGGATCGAATCGGGCTCGCGTATCCGCGATCGACCGCCGACGCGGTCGGGGATCCTGTGTCTTGCTGTCGTCAGTCACGATCCGGCCCCATTTCCGTTCGCTCTTCGTGGCCTCTCCGAGCGTCGGCTGCAGTCAGATACCGCCGTCGATGTCGGCGATTCCAGTGTAGTGCTCCAAGAGTACCACGAGAACCGCGCCGACCACTGCTGCCGCCACGAACGCCGCGACCGCGGTCGGTGTCCAGGTGCGACCGAGCTCGGTTAGCTGCTCGCCCGTGCGGACGACCGGTGCACGGAGCGCGCCGACGATCAGCGCGACGAGGAACGCGAGCGTCGCAGTTCGGGCTCGGGTCAACGCCCAGCGGACGGCGTGTGCGACGGTGAACAGGCCGACGAACGCACCCGTGATGAAGGCGACGACGACGATGCCGTGCTCTCGCAACGGCGCGAGAGGCCCGCCGGTCACTGTCGCGAGCAGCGCGTCGACGAACGCCGAGAGCGTCCCCGTCATATACTCGTACTGTCCGAGGATGACGAGTAACAGCGACCCCGAGATGCCCGGGAGGATCATCGCGCTGACTGAGATCGCACCGGCCAGGACGGTCACGGGGAGTCCATCGCCGAGCGTCGCGGCCGCTCGCCCGGAGACGACGAACGCGAAGACGAACCCGGCGACGGCGGCCGCCGCGCGGGCCGGTGTGTCGACGGCGACCTCTGAGAAGAGCACCCACGCGGAGGCGGCGATCAGGCCGAAGAAGAACCCGAAGGTGAGTACGGGCATCGTTTCGATTCCGGTGTGGACGATACGGGTGACAGTCACGATCGCAGTGGCGATTCCGGCACCGAGTACGACCAAGAATCCGGCGTCGACCGCGCGGAGGGCGTCGGCGGCGTCGTCGCGATGGCCGGGGAGGATACCGAGGAGGACGGCACGGATCCGAGCAGGTGAGACGGCGGTGATCGCGGCGATCAGCCGCTCGTAGATGCCGGTCACGAGTGCAATCGTCCCGCCGGAGACACCTGGGACGGCGTCCGCAGCCCCCATACAGACGCCTTTCAGGTAGACGACGAGCCAAGACGACGTCGCGACCTGGTGGGACGTCTCTGCGGGACTCCGAGACGCCTCGGTACCCCCGCGTGACGTCCCTACATCGGACGTTTCGCTGGCGGCGCGCGACCCGTCTCGCTCTTTCGACATAGCGCACCCTTCGGTGGCCCCCTACTCCGGGCTTTCGCTTCGTCCCGTAGGCGGCGCGAAGTGAGATCGCGATCGTAGACGCGAAAATTGAAACCGGCAGCCGCTGTCCCCACAGGTATGCGAATCAGCATCGTCGGCAGCGGCTACGTCGGGACGACGATCGCGGCGTGTTTCGCCGAGGTCGGCCACGACGTGGTCAACGTCGACATCGACGAGGAGATCGTCGCGTCGCTCAACGACGGCGAGGCCCCGATTCACGAGCCAGGGCTCGACGACCTCGTTTCCGAACACGCTGGCGACGGTCTGCGCGCGACAACCGACTACGCGGCAGTCCGCGACACCGACGTGACCTTCCTCGCGCTCCCGACGCCCTCCGAGGAGGATGGCCACATCGACCTCTCGATTATGGAGGCCGGCGCGCGCTCGCTCGGCGCGGCCCTCGCCGAGAAGGACGACCACCACGTCGTGGTCACCAAGAGCACGGTCGTTCCCACGACCACCGAAGACGTGATCGCGCCGATCCTCGTCGAGGAGTCGGGGAAGACGCTCGGTGACGATCTCGACGTCGGAATGAATCCCGAGTTCCTGCGCGAGGGCAGCGCTGTCGAGGACTTCCTCTCGCCCGATAAGGTCGTCCTCGGCTCGGAGACCGACCGCGCGGCGGAGACGCTCCGCGGCGTGTTCGACCC